>Ga0172376_10000038_pt1 | contig 151288 bp, 151 predicted proteins | sample Lak35m_FD_121114 | JGI IMG/M metagenome (GOLD analysis project Ga0172376, IMG submission 121114) | Freshwater microbial communities from Kabuno Bay, South-Kivu, Congo - kab_092012_35m | ecosystem: Environmental > Aquatic > Freshwater > Lake | place: Democratic Republic of the Congo...
CGGTCGGGACGACGGGGAGACTTGCATGCGCAGCATTGCCCCTGCAGAACGTCCACGCCAATATGAACACGCGTTCACCGGGAGCGAAGCCAATGACCTACGACCTCAAGATCACGGGCGGCACGATCGTCGACGGCACGGGCAGGCCGGGCTTCGCGGGTGACGTCGGCGTCAAGGGCGGCAGGGTCGTGGCGCTCGGCAAGGCCGAGGGTGCCGCCGACAAGACCATCGACGCCCGCGGCAGGGTCGTCGCGCCGGGCTTCGTCGACGTCCACACGCATTACGACGCGCAGATCCTGTGGGATCGCATGCTGTCGATCTCGCCGTGGCACGGTGTGACGACGACGGTGATCGGCAATTGCGGCTTCGGCGTCGCGCCGACCCGGGCGGCACACCGCAAGCTGATCCTGCAGACGCTGGAGAAGGTCGAGGGCATGAGCCTCGACGCGCTGCAGGCGGGCCTGGGCGAGGCCTGGCCGTTCGAGACCTTTCCGCAATATCTCGATGCGGTCGAGAAGCGCGGCGTGGCGATCAATGTCGCGGCCCTGTTCGGCCACACGCCGCTGCGTATGTACGTCATGGGCGAGGAGTCGACCGAGCGCGCGGCGACGGCCGACGAGATCGCGGCGATGAAGAGGCTGGTGCGCGAGGCCATGGAAGCCGGCGCCATCGGCTTCGGCACCTCGGTCTCGGTGAGCCACAATGGCTATGCCGGCAAGCCGGTGCCGAGCCGCAAGGCGACGCCCGAGGAAATGGACGCGCTGGTCTCGGTGATGGGCGAGATGAAGCGCGGCCTGATGCAGATCACCATCGGCCGCGACTTCTCGACCAGGCACATGGCCGAGGTCAGCCGCAAGTACGGCGTGCCGGTGACCTGGACCGCCCTCCTCTCCCACCTCTACGGACCGGGCGGCCACCGCAAGCAGCTCGACCTCGCGGCCGAGCAGCGCAGGTCGGGCGCGATCGTCATTCCGCAGGTGAGCTGCCGGCCGCTCAACTTCGAGTTCACCTTCGCCGAGCCGTTCATCTTCGACGTCATGAAGTTCATGAACGAGCTCGCCGCCGAGGACGCCAAGGCGCCCGGCACGCGCCGCCGCGCCTATGCCGATCCGGCGTGGCGCGAGAAGCTGCGCAGCGGCGTGACGCCGGTCTTCCACCGCTGGTGGGACCGCGTCGTCATCGCCTGGGCGCCGTCGGCCCGCGAACTCGAGGAGATGCCGCTGGCCGCCGCAGCGGCGAAGCTCGGCAAGGACCCGGTCGATCTCGCGCTCGACCTGGCGCTCGACAACGACCTGCAGGCCCGCTTCCGCATGGCGGTGATGAACTTCGACGAGAAGGAAGTGGCCGAGTTGATCACCGATCCGCACACCATCATCGCGCTCAGCGACGCCGGCGCGCACGCCAGCCAGCTCTGCGACGCCTGCTACTCGACCCATCTGCTCGGCCACTGGGTGCGCGAGAAGAAGACCTTCACCCTCGAGCAGGCGGTGCACAACCTGACGCAGCGGCCGGCCGAGATGTTCGGCATCACCGACCGCGGCGTGCTGGCCGAGGGCCGCCCGGCCGACATCGTGGTGTTCGATCCGAAGACCGTCGGCCCGGGGCCGCTGAAGCGCGTCTACGACCTGCCGGCCGGCGCCGACCGCCTGGTCTCCGAGGCGAGCGGCATCGACGCGGTGATCGTCAACGGCCGCCTCGTGCGGCAGGACAACAAGGACGTCGTCGCCGCCAACGACGCCCTGCCCGGCCGCCTGCTGCGCCACGGCCGCGCGGCGTAATCGAGTTCTCAAGGGAGGAATGAAGTGATCCATGTCGTCGCCATCATCACCGCCAAGCCCGGCAAGCGGGACGAAATCCTGAAGAATTTCAGGGCCAACGTTCCGGCCGTACACGCCGAGAAGGGCTGCATCGAATACGGCGCGGTCGTCGACGTGGACGGCGGACCATTCGCCAAGTTCGGGCCCGACACCTTCGTGGTGATCGAGAAGTGGGCGACCATGGACGATCTCAAGGCCCATGGCGCCTCTGCGCACATGAAAGCCTACGGCGAGAAGAACAAGGACCTCGTCGCCAACCGCGCCGTCCACGTGCTGTCGCCCGCTTGATCAAGGTCACGGACTCCGACGTCGAGGCCTACGACCGCGACGGCGTCGTCTGCCTGCGCGGCGCCTTCGACGCTGCCTGGGTGGGCATCCTGTGCGAGGCCGTCGAGCGCGACCTCGCCGATCCGGGGCCACACGCGACCAACTTCGCCGAGGGCAGCAGCGCCGGCCGGTTCTTCGGCGACATGTTCATGTGGCGGCGAGACAACGATTTCCGCCTCGCCGCGCTGGCCTCGCCCGCCCCGGCGATCGCCGCGCGCCTGATGGGCTCGCAGGCCGTCGATCTCTTCTACGACCAGCTCTTCGTGAAGGAGCCGGGCACGGCCCATCCGACGCCGTGGCACCAGGACCAGCCCTACTGGCCGGTCAGGGGATGGCAGGTCATGTCGGTCTGGATCGCGCTCGACGACATCGACTTGAGCAACGGCGCCGTCGAGTTCGTCGCGGGCTCGCACCGCTGGGGCGTCAGCTACCGGCCGACGCCGTTCCGCAAGGGCCACGAGGCGAAGTTCACCGAAAGCGATCTCGCGGAGATTCCCGACATCGACGCCGAGCGCGACCGGTACGACATCCGCTCGTGGACCATGGAGCCCGGCGACTGCCTGGCCTTCCACGCCATGATCGTGCATGGCGCGCCGGGCAACGCGACGCCCGGCGCCCGCCGGCGCGGCCTGTCGCTGCGCTACACCGGCGACGACGCCCGCTACGATCCCCGGCCCGGCACCTTCCAGTTTCCCCACAAGCCTGACCTCGCGGCCGGCGCGCCCATGACCTGCGACCTCTTCCCGCGAGTCTGGCCGAGGCGCTAGTCTCTCGCCGGAACGGGGGAGAAGTTCATGGCGGAAGAGGATCGGATCGACCAGGTGACGGAAGTCACCAGCACGTCATGGCTGTCGCGGCTCGGCCAGGCGATCGGCGGCGTGCTGGTCGGCCTGGTGGCGATCCTCGTCGCGGTCGTGCTGCTGTTCTGGAACGAGGGCCGCGCCATCAAGACGGCGCAGGGCCTGACCGAGGGCGCCGGCGTCGTGAAGAGCGTTCCGGCCGAGCCGGTCGATCCCGCCAACGAGGGCAGGCTTGTCCACGTGACCGGCATGCTGTCGACCGGCGGCCCCGTCGCCGACGGCGACTTCGCGATCCGCGTGCGGAGCGTGCGGCTGGTGCGCCACGTCGAGATGTATCAGTGGAAGGAAGAGACCCAGACCGAGACGAAGACGAAGCTCGGCGGCGGCGAGGAGCGCACCACGACCTACAAGTACGTGCGCGACTGGTCCGACAGGCCGATCGACTCGACGCGCTTCAAGGAGCCGCGCGGCCACACCAATCCGGTGATGACCTACCAGTCGCGCGAGACGCTGGCGGCCGGCGTGCGGCTCGGCGCCTTCGCGGTGCCCGAGCACATGCTGCGCGGGTTCGGCGAGCAGAAGCCGCTGGCGGCCGGCGAGCCCCAGGTCAACGCGCTGCAGATCCGCATCAACAAGCCGGTCACCGCGATCGACGGCGTGCTCCATGTCGGCCGCGATCCCTCGCAGCCGGCGATCGGCGACATGCGCGTCTCGTTCTTCGAGGTGCCGCTGCAGACGGCGAGCGTGGTCGCGACCCAGACGGCCGGCGGCTTCGCGCCCTGGCGCACCCACACCGGCACCACCGTCGAGCTGATCGCCGCCGGCGCCGTGCCGGCCGCCGCGATGTTCCAGCACGCCCAGGAATCGAACGCCACCCTCACCTGGATCCTGCGCCTGGTCGGCGTGTTCGTGATGTTCGCGGGCTTCGGCCTGATCCTGCGGCCGCTCAAGGTGATCGCCGACGTGCTGCCGATCCTGGGCGACATCGTGGGGGCCGGCACGGGTCTCGTGGCGCTGCTCTGCACGGCGGCCATCGCACCGCTGGTCATCGCCGTGGGCTGGCTGTGGTACCGGCCGCTGGTCGGGATCGGCGTGCTGGCGGTGGGTGGCGCGGCGACGTACGGGCTGCTGCGGCTGGCGCGCCGGCGCGCGGCGGCGAGGACGGCAGCAAGCACGGCGGCGGCCTGACCGCTCAGCCGTCGGTCACGACGCCCTTCATCATGATGTCGAGCATGCCCTCGATCAGCAGGTCGCGGTTGGACCACGGGAACTCGGGCTTCAGGATCAGTGCCGAAACGAGTCCGTGGATGCCCATCCAGCACAGCTCCGCGCAGGTGTCGGCCGGATAGTTGAGCTTGAGGCCCGCCGTTTCGGCGTCGGTCAGGATCGCCACCAGGCGCTGGAACACGATGGCACCGCCGACGCCGGGACGCGTCGGATCGTCGGTCGGCATGCGGTGGCCGACCTTGCGCACCGATTCGGGGATGTTGCTGCCGAGGAAGATCAGCCGGTATTCGTCGGGATGCTGGAGGCCGAATTTCAGGTAGGCCTCGCCGAACTGGCGGATGCGCTGGCGCGGATCGGCGACGGTCTTCTCGATCTCGCTGATGGCCTGGATCAGATGCCCGAAGGTCTGGTCGCAGAGCGCCAGCATCATCTGTTCCTTGTCCTGGAAATAGAGATAGAGCGCCGGTGCGGACACGCCGACCCGGTCGGCGATCCGGCGGATCGTCGTGGCGTCGTAGCCCTGCTCCAGGAACAGCTCCTTGGCGGCCTGCAGGATCTCCTCGCGGCGGGTATGGCCCTCACCGCGCTTCTTCCGGCCGCCCGTCGGGGCTGTTGAAAACGCACTCACTTGGCTCTCCTCCCCTTGACTCTTATATTAACGTCGATAACTTATCAATGATAAGTTAACGGCGTTTAGAGCCTGAGAGCCATTGTAAACCTCCCAAGGAAGGCCCGCCATGCGTCTCCCGAGCGTCCACGTCCCCCGGATTCCGCGCAAATTCGTGCTTCTCGGCCTCGCCACGGCGGCCCTCGCCGGCGGCGGCTTCGCCGTCGTTTCCTTCACGGCCAATGCGTCGCGCGTCGCCACGGCCAGCGAGCCCGCCGTGCGCCCGGCCCGCGTCCAGGAGATCGCCTACCGCCGCCAGTCGCAGATGCTGCTGCTCGCCGGCACGGTCGTTCCCCGCATCGAGAGCACGCTGGGCTTCCGCGTCGCCGGCAAGATCGTGGCCCGCGCCGTCGATGTCGGCACCGTCGTCAAGCCGGGCGACGTCATCGCCGAGCTCGATCCCGCCGACCATCGCCTGGGCGTCGACAATGCCCGTGCCGCCCTGGTCTCGGCCGAGGCCGACCATGCGCGCGCGAAGGCCGACCATGAGCGCTATCTCAGCCTGCGCGGCGGCGCGGCGTTCACCCAGCAGACGCTGGAGCAGCGCCAGTCGCTGGCGTCGACGGCGGCGGCCCGCGTCGACCAGGCGAGGAGCCAGCTCGCGACGGCCGAGAACAACCTCGCCTACACGGTGCTGCGCGCCGACGCCGCGGGCGTCGTCACCGCGGTGCAGGCCGAGGTCGGCCAGGTGATGGCACAGGGCCAGGGCGTGGTGCGCGTCGCCCGCCTCGACCAGCTCGAGATCCTGGTCGGCGTGCCCGAGCACCGCCTCAAGCTGATGCGCGAGACCACGCAAGCGAGCTTCGAGCTGTGGTCCGATCCCGGCAGGCGCCACGCCGCAAAGCTGCGCGAGCTGTCGCCCAGCGCCGACCCGGTGAGCCGCACCTATGCGGCGCGCTTCACCGTGCTCGATCCGCCGGAGTTCATCGGCCTCGGCATGACCGCGACGCTGGGCTTCGAACGGCCCGATGCCGTCCCGGTAGCGGACGTGCCGCTGTCGGCGATCTTCCAGCGCGGCACGCAGCCCGCCGTGTGGGTGGTCGACCGCGCGACCGGCGCCGTCGAGCTGCGGCCGGTGACGATCGCGCGCTGGCGCGACGACACCGCCTCGATCGCCTCGGGCGTCAAGGACGGCGAGCTGATCGCCACCGCGGGCGTGCACAAGCTCGAGGCCGGCCAGAAGGTGAAGCCGCTGCAGCAACAGCAGCAGGCGGCGCAGCGATGAGCGGCCGCACCAACCTCTCGGCGCTGGCGCTGAAGTACAGCACGCTGACCGTCTTCTTCATGATCGCGCTGACGGCGGCCGGCGTCTACGCGTTCCTCAACCTCGGCCGCGCCGAGGACCCGCCCTTCACGATCAAGCAGATGGTGGTGTCGGCGGCCTGGCCCGGCGCCACCTCGCGCGAGGTCGAGCAGCAGGTCACCGAGAAGATCGAGACCAAGCTGCAGGAGCTGCCCTACTTCTACAACGTCCAGAGCTACACCAAGCCCGGCGAGACGGTGATCTACGTCTCGCTGCGCGACGACACCCCGCCGTCGAAGGTGCCCGAGCTGTGGTACCAGGTGCGCAAGAAGATCGGCGACATCAGGGGCTCCCTGCCGCAGGGCGTGGTCGGCCCGTTCTTCAACGACGAGTACGGCGACACCTACAGCCTGATCTGGGCCTTCGAGGCCGACGGCTTCTCGCCGGCCGAGGTCAAGGAGATCGCCAAGGCGGTGCGCCAGCGCCTGCTGCGCGTGCCCGACGTCACCAAGGCCGACCTGTTCGGCCTGCAGGACGAGAAGATCTACATCGAATTCAGCCACGGCCGACTCGCCATGCTGGGCGTGCCGATCGACCAGATCCTCGAGGTCGTGCGGCGGCAGAACGCCATCGTCGCCACCGGCACGGTCGAGACCCGAGGCGAGCGGGTCGCCGTGCGCGTCGACGGCGCGCCGAGCTCGGCCGAGCAGATCATGGCGCTGCCCTTCACCGCCAACGGCCAGACGCTCACGCTCGGCGACGTCGCCACCATCCGGCGCGGCTACCAGGACCCGCGGGCGATCGAGATGCGCCTCAACGGCCGGCCGGTGATCGGGCTCGGCGTGGTGATGGCCGCGGGCGGCAACGTCGAGACGCTCGGCAAGGCGCTCGAGAAGACGATGGACGAGGTCAAGGCCGGCCTGCCGGTCGGCATCACAGTCCATCGCGTCGCCAACCAGCCCGAGGTCGTGGGCCGGTCGTTCCAGGAATTCATCTCTTCGCTGCTCGAGGCGCTGGCCATCGTGCTGGTGGTGTCGTTCATCAGCCTGGGCGTGCGCACCGGCGTGATCGTGGCGCTCTCGGTGCCGCTGGTGCTGGCCATAACCTTCGTCGGCATGCTGCTGCTCGGCATCGACTTCCAGCGCATCTCGCTCGGCGCCCTGATCATCGCCTTGGGCCTGCTGGTCGACGACGCCATCATCGCCGTCGAGATGATGATGGTGAAGCTGGAACAGGGGGCGAGCCGGCTAGAGGCCGCGACCTACGCCTACACCTCGACCGCCTTCCCCATGCTCACGGGAACGCTGGTGACGGCGGTCGGCTTCGTGCCGGTCGGCTTCGCCCGCTCGAGCGCCGGCGAGTACACCAACTCGATCTTCTGGGTGGTCGGCCTGTCGCTCGTCATCTCGTGGTTCGTGGCCGTGCTGTTCACGCCGTGGATGGGCTATCACCTGCTGCCGCAGCCCAAGGTCCATCACCACGATCCTTACGGCGGCCGGATGTACACGCAGTTCCGCCGGCTGGTGACCTGGTGCGTGACGTGGCGCAAGACGACCATCGCCATCACCGCGCTGGCCTTCGTCGGCGCGATGGCCGCCTTCGGCCTGGTGCAGAAGCAGTTCTTCCCGACCGCCAACCGGCCGGAGCTGATCGTCGACATGAGGCTGGCGCAGGGTGCGTCGTGGGCGGCGACCGATGCCGAGGTGCAGAAGCTCGAGCGCTGGCTCGGCAACAATTCCGACGTCGCCTCCTACACGACCTATGTCGGCGCCGGCAGCCCGCGCTTCTACCTGCCGACCGTACCGGAGCTCGCCAACGCCAATTTCGGCCAGGTCATCGTCATGACGAGGGACCTCGAAGCGCGCGAGCGCGTGGTCACGGCGCTCAACAATCTCTTCAACCAGGACTTCGAGGCCGTGCGGGCGCGCGTGCAGCGCCTGCAGAACGGCCCGCCGGTCAGCTATCCGGTCATGTTCCGTGTGCTGGGCGACGACCCGCAGGAGGTCCGCAAGGTGGCCGAGCAGGTCCGCCAGGTCTTCAAGGCCGATCCCGCCACCCGCGACATCAACTTCGACTGGAACGAGCTTGCCAAGACCGTACGTCTCGAGGTCGACCAGTCCAAGGCGCGCGCACTCGGTGTCGATTCACAGGCGCTCGGCAACGCCCTGCAGACGCTGCTGTCGGGCGTCACGGTCACGCAGTATCGCGACCGCACCGAGTCGATCGACGTCGTGGCACGCGCCGTCGCCCCCGAGCGGCTGAGCGTCGAGGGGCTGGAAGCGATCAACCTGCGCACCGGCAGCGGCGGTGTCGTCTCGCTGGCGCAACTGGCCACGCTCCGGTTCGAGCTCGAGGAGCCGATCCTGTGGCGGCGCAACAAGGACCTGCTGATGACCGTACGGGCCGGCGTGATCGACGGCGTGCAGGGCCCGGACGTCGCCGCCCGCATCGACAAGGCGATGGCGCCGGTGCGCGCCGCCCTGCCGCCCGGCTACCGCATCGAGGTCGGCGGCGACCAGGAGGAGTCGGCCAAGAGCCAAGGCTCGATCTTCAAGATGATGCCCGTCATGGCCTTCCTGATGGTGCTGTTCCTGATGCTGCAGCTGCAGAGCTTCTCCAAGCTGGCGCTGGTCGTGCTGACGGCGCCGCTGGGGCTGATCGGCGTGTCGCTGTTCCTGCTGCTGTTCAACCAGCCCTTCGGGTTCGTGTCGCTGCTGGGCGTCATCGCCCTCGCCGGCATGATCATGCGCAACTCGGTGATCCTGGTCGACCAGATCGACCAGGACATCGCGGCGGGCCGCAGCGCCTGGGATGCCGTCATCGACGCCACCGTGCGCCGCGCCCGGCCGATCCTGCTGACGGCGGGCACGGCGATCTTCGCCATGATCCCGCTGTCGCGCAGCGTCTTCTGGGGCCCGATGGCTGTCGCCCTGATGGGCGGCCTGCTGGTCGCAACCGCCCTCACCCTGCTCTTCCTGCCGGCGCTCTATGCCGCCTGGTTCAGGGTGAAGAAGCCGGCTGCCGTCGAGGCGCCGCCGGTGCGCCACGTTCCGCCGCCGCTCGCGATCGCAGCGGAGTAGCGAGAAGCACCGTGCCAGGCATCGCGTCGTTGCTGATCACGGCAAGTGCGGCAATCGTCTTCGCGCTCGGCGCCCTGCATCTCCTCTACACGTTCCGCGGCAACAAACTCGACCCGCGCGACGCCGGCGTGCGGGAGGCCATGGAGCGGTCGAGCCTGCGGATCACACGCGAGACAACAGTCTGGCGCGCCTGGGTGGGCTTCAACGCGACCCACAGCCTGGGGGTCATGCTGTTCGCACTGATCTACGGCTATCTGGCACTCGCGGCGCCCGATCTGCTGCTCGGATCACTTTTCCTGCGCGCCTTGGGCCTCGTCCTGCTGGCGAGCTACATCGTCCTCGCGTATCGCTACTTTTTCAGCGTGCCGCTCCGCGGTGTCGCGCTCGCGACGGCGCTCTATGTGGCAGGGCTGGTCGTATCTGCCGCCTGAGGGCAAATGACCGTCGTCTTGAACGGTCCGGCGTTCGCCGCAGCATGGGCGATGGCTGCGTTCACTTCGTCCAGGGCGAATGTCGCGACGTCGAACTCGCTGAGCCTCAGGAGGCCCGAGCGGATCAGCCCGATCAGCCGTGGAATGGACTCGCGCGAATACATCCATTGCCCATGCAGGGTGACGCAGTTGCGCATCAACCAGCCGTAGGGCACGCCCACGTCCGTTCCGAGGCCGCCCATCAGGACGACGCGCCCGTAGCGCCGCACAGTGAGGAGTGCCGCACGCACCTGGGCCGGTGTGGCGGCGGGCGGCAGCAGATCGAGCACCAAGTCGATCGGGCCCGGCGCCGCCGCCAAGATCCTTTGACGGTCGGCTTCTTCGTCGACGGCCATCCTGACCGGCCGGACCCGTACGCCGAAGCGCCGGACCAGGTCGTCGAGCGCCGCCTGGCCGCGGCCGGTGGCGATGACGCAGTTCGCCCCCATCGCCAGGGCGACGGCGACGGCGGCGCTGCCGAACGCACCGGTCGCGCCGTTGACCAAGACGGTTTCGCCGGCCTGCAGACCGGCAGCGACAAAGCCACCAAAGGGCACCAGAAACGTGCCGGCCGCGCACCACCGGTCGGCCTCGGTTTCGCCGATGGCCCCGATCGGGACGGCATTCTCAGTGGGTACGCGCAGCCGCTCGGCCCACGCCCCGTTCGGGACATATTTCTGCAGGCGCACGCCCCGTTCATCGCCCGCCGTCAATCCCTGGAGCACGATGTCGGGCATCTGGGCGCTATCGCGGGACCGCACCGTCGGATCGCAAAGAACCCAGTCACCCACGGCAAGCCGTGTGGCGTCCGGCCCGACCTCGCGCACTCGGCCGATACCGCCCGGCCCCGGGATGACTGGCGGGCTGAGGAGATAGCCGCGCTGTCCGCTGAACACTTCACCCGCATAGGCGAGCACCTTGCTCGCCACGACGTCGACAATGACCTCGCCGGTACCAAGCACAGGCTCGGGCACTGTTTCGATCACCAGGGGAGCGCCGAATTTCTTGAGGATTGCTGCTTTCATGAGGCCAGTCTGCCCGGCCTATCCCCCATCATTCAGGCCTAGTATTATCCTGGGATTGGAACTCCCTGCCTGGTGTGACGATGGCCGATGACAGCCGCAACGAACTGGGCGATTTTCTGCGCTCCCGGCGCGAGAGACTCAGCCCCGGTACGGTCGGCCTCCAGCTCGGCCGCCGCCGCCGCACGCCTGGCCTGCGGCGCGAGGAAGTGGCCGAGCTCGCGGGCATCGGCGTCGACTGGTACATCCGGCTGGAACAGGGCCGTTCGGTCAGCCCGTCCATCACCACGGTCGACGCGCTGGCGCGCGCGCTGCGCCTCAGCAAGGTCGAGCACGCCCATCTGCGGGCCCTGACGCGCAACGCCGACCGTCGCACCTTCAGCCGCGAAATCGTGCCCGACGCTTTGCGCCGTTTGATCGCAATGCTCAACCAGCCGGCCTACATCACCGGACGACGCTGGGACGTGCTCGCCTGGAACAAGGCCGCCGAGGAGATCTTCGCCTTCAGTCGCCTCGCTGCGGAGGACCGCAATATCCTGATTTGCATCCTCACACTGCCGGCAACCCGACGCCTTTTCGGCGCCGGTTGGGCCGACGAGGCCAAGCGCATCGTAGCGCAGTTCCGCGCCACCCACGACCTGTGGGCCGGCGATCCGGCATTCGTCGACCTGCTGGAGCGGCTTCGCCGGGGCAGTCCGGAATTCACGACCTGGTGGAAAGCACACGACATTCGCGCCGCCGCCGCCGGACGGAAACAGCTCAAGCACCCCAAGAAGGGCGTCCTGCGCTTCGAACATGCGAGCTTTCAGGCCAACGACGACCCCTCGCTGAAGCTCATCATCTACACGCCCGTCTGACGGACCTTAGGAGATCCGGCCCTCGGCAGTGTGCAGGTCGCTGGTGCGCGCAGCGCTCACCTCCAGGATGATCTCGATGCCGCGCACAATGTCGTCCACCGCCATGGACGGCGCGCCTCCCAGCCGCGCGGCCTGCTCGGGCACGTAGGGAATGTGCAGAAAGCCGCCGCGCATCAGGACGGGATGAGAGGCGGCGATATCCATCAGCGCGTAGAAGATATGATTGCAGACGAAGGTTCCCGCCGTGTTCGACACGGCGGCCGGCAGCCCCGCCTGGCGCATCGCGGCCACGCAGGCCTTGATCGGCAGGGTCGCGAAATGCGCCGCCGGTCCATCCTGCACCACGGGCTTGTCGATCGGCTGTTTGCCGTCGTTGTCGCGGATGCGCGCGTCCTGGACGTTGATGGCCACGCGTTCCAGGCAAAGCTCGGTGCGCCCTCCGGCCTGGCCGACGCAGAGCACGATATCGGGCCCGGTCTTTTCGATCGCCGTCCGCAGGACACCGGCCGACCTGGCATAGGAAGTCGGCAGCGTCGCCGTGTGGACGAGCACGCCGCCGATCCGCTTCTTCAGTTTGCCGACCGCCAGTGACGAGGGATTGATCTCGTCGCCGCCGAACGGATCGAAACACGTGACCAACGCCTTCATGCCTGCGCCTGCTCAAACGAAAGGGCGCCCGATTGGGGCGCCCAAACGTTAGTCTCTCCTGAAGCCTGCGGCTACTTGTTGGCCGCGTCGACCGCACGCCGCGCCATGACACCCACGAGATGGGCGCGATACTCGGCGCTGCCGTGGATGTCGCTGTTGAGGCCGTCGGCCGGGATCTTGATGTCCTTGATCGCCGCCGAGGTAAAGCTCTTGGCAAGCGCGTCTTCCATCGCCTTGACGCGGAACACGCTCGGGCCCGCGCCGGTCACCGCGACGCGCACGCCGCCGGCCGTCTTGGCCACGAACACGCCGACCATCGCATAGCGCGACGCCGGGTTCGGGAACTTCATGTAGGCGGCCTTCTCGGGCTTCGGGAAGCTGATCGAGGTAATGAGCTCGCCGTCGCCCAGGGCCGTCTCGAACAGCCCCTTGAAGAAGCTGTCGGCCGTGTGCTTGCCGGTGTTGGTCGTCACCGTGGCGTTCAGCGCCACGACCGCGGCCGGGTAGTCGGCGGCCGGATCGTTGTTGGCGACGGAGCCGCCCATCGTGCCGCGGTTGCGAACCTGCGGGTCACCGATGTGGCCGGCGAGCGAAGCCAGCGCCGGGATGTTGGTCTTGACCTCGGCCGAGGTCGCAACATCGGCATGCCTGGTCATGCCGCCGATCACGACGTTGTTGCCCTCGACCTTGACGCCCGCGAGCTCCTTGATGCCGCCGAGGTCGACCACGTCGCTCGGCCGCGCGAGGCGCTGCTTCAGGGTCGGGATCAGGGTCATGCCCCCCGACATCGGACGGGCTTCGTCCTTGCCCTTCAGCAGGGCCACGGCGTCGGCGACCGACTTCGGACGATGGTAGGCAAAATCGTACATCTCAAATCCTCCCGTTACTCGGCCGCTTTGCGCTGCGCACCCTGGATGGTCTGCCAGACGCTGAGCGGCGTGGCAGGCATCGGCACGTGTGTGACGCCGAGCGGCGCCAGCGCATCGTGGACGGCATTCATCACGGCGGCGGGCGCGGCGATCGCACCGGCCTCGCCGCATCCCTTCACGCCCAGCGGATTGTGCGGGCAGGGCGTGACCTTGTAGCCGAGCTTGAACGACGGAACGTTGTCCGCGCGCGGCATGGTGTAGTCCATGTAGGAGCCGCTAATCAGCTGCCCCGAGCTCTTGTCATAGACGGCGTTCTCGAGGAGCGCCTGGCCGACGCCCTGTACGATGCCGCCATGCACCTGGCCTTCGACGATCATCGGATTGATGATGTTGCCGAAATCGTCGACCGCGATGTGGTTTACGACCTCGACGACACCGGTGTCGGGATCGATCTCAACCTCACAAATCTGCGTGCCGGCCGGATAGACGAAGTTCGCCGGATCGTAGAAGGCGTTCTCGTCCATGCCCGGCTCGACTTCGGTGATCGGATAGTTGTGCGGCACGTAGGCCGCGAACACCGCCTGGGCGAGCGGCACGTTCTTGTCCGTGCCGGCGACCTTGAAAGTGCCGTTCTCGAAAACGACGTCGGCCACGTCGGCTTCCATGAGATGGGCCGCGATCTTCTTGCCCTTGGCGATGATCTTGTCGGCTGCCTTCATGATGGCCGAGCCGCCGACCGCCAATGATCGCGAACCGTAAGTGCCCATGCCGAACGGCGTCGTCGCCGTGTCGCCGTGGACGATCTCGATCTGATCCATCGGCACGCCGAGCTTGTCGTGGATGACCTGAGCGAACGTCGTCTCGTGGCTCTGACCATGACTGTGCGAGCCGGTCATGACCTGGACGTTGCCTGTAGGATTGAATTTGATCTGCGCCGCCTCCCACTGGCCGACGCCACCGCCCAACTGGCCGATGACCTGCGAGGGGGCGAGGCCGCAGGCCTCGATGTAGGACGAGAAGCCGATGCCGCGCAGCTTGCCGCGCGACTTGGCTTCGGCACGACGGCTCTCGAAACCCTTGTAGTCGGCAATCTTGATCGCCTCGTCGATGATCGGCGGGTAGTTGCCCGAATCGTACTGCAGCGCCACCGGCGTCTGGTACGGGAAGGCCGTCGACGGGATGAAGTTCTTCCGGCGCAGATCGGCCGGGTCGACCTTCAATTCCTTCGCCGCCTTGCTGACGATGCTCTCGATGACGAACGTCGCCTCGGGGCGGCCAGCGCCGCGATAGGCGTCGACCGGCGCGGTATGCGTCAGCGCCGCCTTCACATTGGCGTAGATGAGAGGTGTCGTGTACTGGCCGGCCAGCAGGGTCGCATAAAGATAGGTCGGCACCGCCGTCGAGAAGGTCGACAGATAGGCGCCCATGTTGGCGATCGTCTCGACCTTCAACGCCAGGAACTTGCCGTCCTTGTCGAGGGCCAACTCGGCGTGGGTGACGTGGTCGCGGCCATGGGCGTCCGTCATGAACGACTCGGTACGCTCGGCAGTCCACTTGATCGGCCGGCCGACGCGGCTGGCTGCCCAGGTGACCATCGTCTCTTCATTATAGCAGAAGATCTTGCTGCCGAAGCCGCCGCCCACGTCCGGCGCGATGACCCGCAGCTTGTGCTCGGGGATGCCGAGCACGAAGGCCGACAGGATGAGACGCAGGACGTGGGGATTCTGCGACGTCGACCAGAGCGTATAGTTGCCCGTGCCCTTGTCGTACTCCGCCGCCGCGGCGCGCGGCTCCATGGCATTGGGGATCAGGCGGTTGTTCACGATGTCGAGCTTGGTGACGTGCGCGGCCTTGGCGAACGCGGCATCGACATCGGCCTTCACGCCGATTTCCCAATCGTAGATCAGGTTGCCCGGCGCCTCCGCGGCATGGACCTCGGCCACGCCCTTGTCGAGCGCGCGCGCAAGATCGACGTTGGCCGGCTTCACGTCATAGTCGACCTTGATCGCCTCGGCGGCGTCCTTGGCCTCGTCGGCACTGTTGGCCACGATCATCGCCACGGGATCGCCGACATAGCGCACGGTGTCGTGCGCCATCACCGGGTGCGGCGGCGCCTTGTGCGGCTGGCCGTGCTTGTCCTTGACCACCCAGCCACAGATCAGACTGCCGACCTTGGCATCGGCAACATCCTTGCCGGTGAAGATCTCGACCACACCGGGCATGGCCTTCGCCGCCGAAACGTCGATCGACTTGATCTTCGCGTGAGCATGCGGCGAACGCAGGAAATACGCGTAGGTCGCCCGTGCGAGGGGCAGGTCGTCGACATAGCGGCCGGTTCCGGTCAGGAAGCGCTTGTCTTCCGTCCGCAGAACCCGCGCGCCGATTCCGGTGGCGGCGGTCATGGGGTTACACTCCTGCTGACTTCATGGCCGGGGCGGCGGCCAGGATTGCCTTCACGATGTTGTGGTAGCCGGTGCAGCGGCAGAGGTTGCCCTCGAGCTCGCGGCGCACGGTGGCCTCGTCGAGCTGGTAGTTGTGGCGCTTCACCATGTCGATGGCGCTCATCACCATACCCGGCGTGCAGAAGCCGCACTGCAGGGCGTGGTTCTCGCGGAAAGCCTCCTGCATGGGATGCAGCTTGTCGGCGCTGGCGGCCAGCCCCTCGATGGTCGTGACCTTTGCGCCCTCGGCCTGGACGGCCAGCATGGTGCAGGACTTCACCGATTTGCCGTCGACATGGACGACGCAGGCGCCGCATTGGCTGGTGTCGCAGCCGACATGGGTGCCGGTCATGCCGAGATGCTCGCGCAGGAACTGAACCAACAGCGTGCGCGCCTCGACCTTGCCCGAGACGGCCTTGCCGTTGACGGTCATGGCGACGGATATGGTCATTACTCTTCTCCCTCAGCGTATTGGTTCGTGCGGCCGCGCCGAAACGCGCCCGCCGGGCGTTGGCGGGACTCTCGCAAGCCCTTCACATTGCGGTCAAGCGAATTGAAGATGACGCAGGCGGCCGCCGCTAGCGGCTTGCCAGAAAGACCAGAATCAGTATGGCGGCGCCGACCCCGATGATCAGCCAGTGCTTGTAGCCACGCTGCGCTGCAGCGGAAGATGCCGGAGCGGCGGCGGCCATCGCAGGCGCCCCATCGGCGGCGGTCTCGGCCGGCGGCGGGCCGCCAACCATGCCTGCGAACTTGCCGAAGAACTCGTCGGCCAGCTTCTTGGCCGTCCCGTCGATCAGGCGGGCCCCGACCTGAGCGATCTTGCCGCCGACTTGGGCATCGACATTGTAGTTGAGCACAGTGGCTCCGGCCTCCTCCCGCAGGGTCACGACGGCGCCGCCCTTGGCGAAACCCGCCGCGCCGCCCTGCCCTTCGCCCGAGATCCTGTAGCCGTTGGGCGGGTCAATGTCCGACAGGGTGACCTTGCCCGAGAAGCTGGCGCTGACTGGCCCGATGCGCATGCGCACCTTGGCCTTCATTTCGGTGTCGGACGTCTTCTCGAGCGATTCGCAGCCTGGAATGCAGGCCTGCAGGACAGCCGGATCGTTCAGCGCCGCAAAGACCTTCTCGCGCGGGGCAGTGATCCTGTACTCACCCTTGATTTCCATCTGGTAACTCCCGGCTGAACGCCTACCACTTGGACGTATAGGAGTCCGGCGGCGGTTCTGCCAGTGGTTCGCGGACCGACACGTAGATCGTCGCCAAGTAGGGTACTGCCATCAGCAGTGCCAGGAACGCGAACCAGTTGGCTTGCGTGTTCCAGAACAGGGTCCGGATCACCCACCGCCCGCCGTCCACCGCCACGAAGCCCCCCGAGCCGCCGTCGTGCAGCTTGATGGCGCCTTCAGTCACAACCATCACGATCGCCCAGAAGACCAGCATCGAGGCCAGCACAATCTCCGGCATCACCGGGGCAAGCCGACTGAGTCGGCGGTCCATCCGCACGAAGCCGCGGCTGCCGTCGTAGCCCAGCAGCCGGCCGAACGACAGCGCCTTGGCGATACGATGGTCGCGCGCCATCGGCTCGGTGCGCAGGATGGTGATGGTCTTCCAGAGCATCAAGACGATGCTGGGAATGACGAAGCTCCAAATCGGGAAGTCGCGGTAGCGACCGTCGATGGCGATCTGACGGTAGAAGGTTTCGCTGAGGCGGATCACGCCATCGTACCAGTCGATGCTGATCACGATCAGATAGAAGATGCAGAGCACGGTGAGCACGAGGTAGAGCATCTGCGCCAGGAGATCGGCGCGTTGCACGATGCGATATCGCGGCAGCTCGCGCCACGCCCGCCACGCCTCGCGGACCCGTGCACCGTAGAGCGAAGGGTCGGCCATCCGGCCAGTCAGGCTGTCGGCGATACCGCGCAGCAACGCATAGCTGAACAGGGCCAGCAGGAGCGCCCACAAGACCACGCCGATCGTGCGCTCGAAGTAGAAGGCGCGCGACAGATCGGTCCACGTCGCCTGGATGTAGCAGGTCGCCACCAGCTGGGCGAACAAGGCGAAGATGCAGATGCCCTTCCAGTGATGAGCCCGACGCATGCTGACAAAGGCGAGCAGCAGCAGGGCACCTGCCATGGTCGAGAGCGTGAACAGGATCTGCCATTGCGGCTCGGCCGACACGGGCTTGCCCAGTTCGAACTTGTCGCGCCGCTGGGCGTCCAGCAGCCCCCAGGCGGCGCCGACGGTGCCTTCCTGGCGCGCCTTCCAGTACTGGTCGAAGGCCTCGATGACGTTGTAGTCGAAGCCCTCGCGATCCGCCGCCGTCCGGAAGATCGAGAAGAACTTGACCTGTTCGACCCGCCCGGGTCGCGCATCCGACCGCATCCGGCCATCGCTCGGCCAGCCGGTCTCGCCGATCACGATCTTCTTGCCGGGAAAGCGCGCCTGGACCTTCTTGTAAATGTCGACGAGATGCTTCTCGATGGCGAGCTTGCCGTCGGCCTCGCGGCGATCCAGCCCGATCGGCTCGTCCTCCCAGTAGGGCAGGATGTGGACCGTGATGAAGTCGACCTCGTCGGCAAGCTGCGGGTTGCGCAGCCAGAACTCCCAGACGTCGGCGTAGGTGACGGGCTGGCTGACCCGCTGCTTGACCTGGCGGATGTAGCGACGGAGCTCGGCCGCCGTCAGGTCCTTGCGCAGGAGTACCTCGTTGCCGACGATCACGCGCTCGATCGTGTCCTTGTACTTGTTGGCATGGTCGATCAGCAGATTGATCTGCTCGAGATTTTCCTTCTCGTTGTTGTTGAGCCATGCGCCGTGCCAGACCTTGAGTCCGTACTTGCCGGCGCGCTGCGGCACGGCTTCGAGATTCTCGCCCGCCGAATACGTACGGACGGCTTTGACCTTGCCCTGCAGCCGCTTCAGGTCCTCGTCGATCTGGTCCGGCGACGGGAAGGTCCGGGTCAGCGGGCTCTGGCCGGGGCGGTAGGGCGCGAACGACACGCTCTGCAAGGGCGCCGTGGTCCAGCCGGCGATTTCGACCGGCCGGTTCGGGTACCACCACCAGAGAAAGTTCAGCGCCGCCACGCCTGCGAAGGCAAGCAGCGCCACAAGAGCGCGCATGGGGAGGCTTTTAGCAGGATCGACGCCGGGACGTATGGCTTTTCGAGGGCTTGTCCCCAGCGCCTACAGGGCGCCGCGCTGCAGCCCGGCAATGGCCTGGCGCACGGTCTGATGGCCGCGGAACAGCACCGCCTCCTTCCAATCGTCGGTCTCCGGATAGAATTGCCGGCGCATCGCCGCCCGCACCGGCTCGGCCTCCCGACCCAGCGGATCGCCATATTTGTGCAGCCAATGGTCGGCCCGGAATGCTTTCTGGCCGCTTTCCCGATCGAAGGTGCCGTATTCCAGGGTGCACATGGTCAGGCGCGTCTGCGGTTCCTTCAGCACGCGGTTCAGCCCGTAGTGGCCAAGGCCGTCGCGCGCCTGCGAGGCTGTCTGACCGCGCTTGGACTCGGTCACCGACTCTCCCCAGAAGGCGCGCACGCGGCGCGAACCCGGCGTGTCGATGTCGTAGTGCGTGATCGGCTCGCCGTAACCGTAGGGGCCGAGGCCGGTATGGAAATCGATCACGGCCACGTCGCTGCGGCCCTTCAGGTACTGGTCGGCGATGGCGTGCAGCGTCCGGTTGGACCAGGACGGGCCGCCACCGCCGAAGAACATGCCGTCGGCATGGCTGTACTGCCCTCCCGACACCGCCCGGAAGAACGCCACGTCGCCCACCTTCTTGCGGTAGGCGGCGAGGCGGGCATCCGCGGCCGCCCTGCCCTGCTCGCTGAAATCGGCCGGCACGAGATCGTCGGCAATTTCGAGATAGCCCTGGTTCACCGGGTAGGGCTTGGAATGGTCGACGTAGTTACGGTTGAGGTCGTTGCCCTCCTCCGTCACGCGCCGCGTCCAGGCGAAGCCGTAGGGATTGATGGCATGGATGAACAGCGCCGCCGTGCCGTCCGGCAGGCCGGCCGCGCCGACGCCCGACAGCCAATCGACCTGGAATCCCGAGCCGCAATAGCCTTCGACGCCGTGAGTGGACGAGATCGTCACCACGACTTTCGGGGCGTCTTGCGGCCCCAGCCATGCAATGTCGGTCGACAGTGCCTCGCCCCCGGGCCCCTTGGTCGGATTGTCGTAGCGGTGTGTCCAGGCGTCGGAGATGCGCGCTGCGGCAAGGAACTTGTCGCGCGCCTCGTCATAGCTCGTCGCGAAGGAATGGATGTTGTTCATCTCACGTCCGCAGGGTCAGGCCGCCATCGACCACCAGTTCGTGGCCGGTGATGAAATCGGCTTCGTCCGACGCGAGCAGCAGCGCGCCGCGCGCGATGTCGATCGGCTGGCCGAGCCGGCGCAACGCCGCCTTCTTTTCCCAGACCTCACGAATCTCGGGCTTGTCGAAATTGGTCTGCGTCATGCCTGTGTAGATGGCGCCGGGGCAGACATAGTTCGCCGTGATGTTGAACTTGCCGAGCTCCAGGGCAAGCGTCCGGGTGAGTCCGCCGACGCCGGCCTTCGAGGCGCAGTAGGCGGCAAGGCCGTAGTCGGTGTCGAAGGCCATCACCGAGGCGGTGTTGATGATGCGGGCCCGGCCCTTTTCGCGGGCACGCGCCTTGAGCGCCGGAATGGCCTCGCGGCACAGCCGGAACATCGCCCGCACGTTGACGTCATTCACGCGATCCCACTGCTCGTCGGTCATCTCCTCGACGAAGGCCCGGCCGCTGACCCCGGCATTGTTGAACAGGATGTCGAGCGCGCCGAACCTCGCCAGCGCCGTCGCCACGATTTCCTTGGGCGCCTCGTCGCCCGTGATATCGGCGGCGAAGGCAGCAATGGCATCGCTCCCGGCGTGCACCGTCGCGATCGCGGAGTCCGGTCGGTCGACGGCCAGCACCTGCGCGCCCTCGTCGGCGAACAGCCTGGCCGAAGCCGCGCCTATGCCCGAGGCGGCACCCGTCACGATCGCGATCTTGCCGGCAAGCCTGCCCATGCGATCCTCCGGATCAGGCGACGGTGAGCACGACCTTGCCCGTCGCCTTGCGCGACAGCAGGGCGTTCATGGCGTCGGCGCTCTTCTCCAGCGGGAATCTCATGGAGATGTGGGGCTTGAGCTTGCCTTCGCCGTACCATTTCAGCAGCTCGTCGAAATTCTGCCTGGCCTCCTTCGGTTCGCGGGTCCGCCAGGCGCCGTAGAACACGCCGCGCACGTCGCAGCTCTTCAGCAGCGCGAGATTCGCCGGCAGCGACGGAATGCGGCCGGCCGCGAAGCCCACGACCAGCAGGCGACCGTACCAGGCGATGCAGCGCACCGATTCGTCGAAGGCATCGCCGCCGACGGCGTCATAGATAATGTCCGCGCCGTTGCCGCCGGTCAGCTCCTTGACCTTGTCGCGCATCTTCTCCTTGGCGTAGTTCACGAACATCGTGGCGCCGTACTTGCGGCAGATCTCCATCTTCTCGTCCGACCCGACCGCGGCGATCACCTTGAGCCCCATGAGCGCGCCCAACTCCACCGCCGTCAGGCCGACGCCGCCCGACGCGCCGGTGACCAGCAGCGTCTCGCCCGGCTTGTAGCTGCTGCGCTGCTTCAGCGCGTAGTACGAGGTGCCGTAGGTCATGGTGAACGCCGCACCATCCTCGTAGCTCATGTTCTTCGGCATGGGCAGGAGCTGGCCCTGATCGACCACGGCTTCCGTGGCGTAGCCGCCATGGCCGATCATGCCGATCACCCGGTCGCCCGCCTTGTAGCCCGAGACGCCCTCGCCGAGCTCGGCGATGTCGCCGGCGATCTCATGGCCCGGCGCGAACGGCCGCGGCGGCTTGAACTGGTACTTGTCGGCGATGATCAGCGTATCAGGAAAATTCACGCCCGCCGCCTTGACCGCGACGCGAACCTCGCCCTTGCCGAGCGGCCTGGAGGGCAGCTCCACCAGCTTGAGGCTCTCCGGCCCGCCCGGCGTTTCGCTCAGCATCGCGCGCATTGTCTCACTCCCGTCATCGTCGTTTCGTCCTGTGGCGGCATTGATACGATGGCGAGCCGGAAGCGTCCATCCATGCTAGGGAAATGGAGCTTTCGGTTGGAGGAATTCGGGGGAGGAAGATGGCGGGCCTGCATTTCGAAGAGTTCAGCGTCGGCCGCGTGTTCGAGCACGACTGGACCCGCACCGTGACCGAGATGGACAACGTGCTGTTCAGCTCGCTCACCATGAACGTGCAGCCGCTGCACCTCGACGAGGAGTTCGCCTCGAAGACCGAGTTCGGCCAGCGCATCGTCAACAGCCTGTTCACCTTGGGCCTGATGATCGGCATCACCGTCAACGACACGACGCTCGGCACGACGATCGCCAATCTCGGCATGACCGACGTGAAGTTCCCCAAGCCGGTGTTCCACGGCGACACGCTGCGCGTGCGCACCAGGGTGCTGAGCGTGCGCGAAAGCAAATCGCGCCCCGATGCCGGCATCGTCGAATTCGGCCATGCCGCGATAAACCAGCGCGGTGAGATTGTCGCCGAGTGCACCCGTCAGGCGCTGATGCGCAAGAAACCCAAGAACTAGAGAGCAAGGACCGAAAGACATGCGTTCCTTCCTGTTCGTCCCCGCCGATTCCGAGCGCAAGCTCGCCAAGGGCCCGGCCTCGCGACCCGACGCGTTGATCCTCGACCTCGAGGACTCCGTCGCCGCCGACCGCAAGACAGTGGCGCGCGAGATGGCGCTCGCCTACCTCGGGTCGGCCAATCGAGCGGGGCCGAATCTCTACGTCCGCGTCAACGCCCTCGATACCGGTCTGACGCTGGGCGACCTCGCCGTCGTCATGCAAGGCAAGCCCGACGGCATCGTCTTCCCGAAGTGCGTCGGGCAGAAGGACATCGACCTGCTTGCAACCTACCTCGACGCTTTCGAGGCGCGTGAAGGTACCAAGGCAGGCTCGACGCGCATCCTCACCATCGCGACCGAAAGCGCCGCGGCCGTCCTCTCGCTCACCGCGGCGCCGGCGAAGCATGCGCGCCTGATCGGTCACTCCTGGGGTGGCGAGGATCTGATGGCCGACCTCGGCGCCCTGGCCAAGGGTCCCGCGCCGGGCATCTACGACGACACGTTCAGGCTGGCGCGGACGGTGAACCTCATGGCCGCCGTGGCGGCCGGTGTCACCGCCTACGACACCGTCTACCCCGACATCCGCAACGTCGAGGGCCTCCGCGCCGAGGCACAGGACGCAAGACGCATGGGCTATGGCGGCAAGATTGCCATCCATCCCGACCAGGTCGCCATCATCCACGAGGTCTTCACGCCGAGTGCCGCCGAGATCGACTGGGCGAAGCGGGTCGTTGCGACCTTCGAGGGCAACCCCGGCGCGGGCGTCCTCACCATGGACGGCAAGATGCTCGACAAGCCGCACCTCGTGCTCGCCCGCCGCCTCCTGTCGCGTGCCGGATGAAGGACAATTTCGGCCTTCTTGAAACGCTCGACAGGCTGTTCGGCGGCGACCGCTCGACGGTTCTCACACTGAACGAGTTTCTCGAGGGGCTTGAAGGCCGTTCCTACGCCTTCGCCGTCCTGGCGCTCAACGTCCCCAACGTCATTCCCACCGGCATCCCGTGGCTCTCTACGATAACCGGTGTGCCGATGCTGTTCCTGCTCTCCCAGTTCTTCGCCGGCCGCCCGGTGCCCCGCCTGCCGAGCTTCGTCGGCCGTCGGGGCCTGCCGCGCGCCAAGCTCCAGAACTTCCTGGCACGGGCTCGCCGCTACATCCGCTGGCTGGAGGCCACGGTCCATGCCCGCCGCGAGTGGTGGGTGAACGGCCTGCCGCGCCGCCTGTTGCTGGCCGCCTGGATGTTCGACGTCGTCATCCTCGCGCTGCCCATCCCCTTCGACAATTTCTTTCCCGCCGTAGCGATCATGTTCTTCTGCTTCGCGCTGATCGAGGATGACGGCATCATGGCCATATGCGGCTGGTTCATGACGCTGGTCACAGCGGCCTGGACGGCGTTCCTGCTGACCGTCGGACACGCCGCCTACAAGGTCGTCATCACCGCCGTCGAGCGGTATCTGTTCGACTGATCGACGTCAGTAGGAGCGCGGCAGCCCGAGCACGTGCTCGGAGACGAAGTTCAGGATCATGTTGGTGGAGATCGGCGCCACCATGTAGAGCCGCGTCTCGCGGAACTTGCGCTCGACGTCGTACTCCTCGGCGAAGCCGAAGCCGCCGTGCGTCTGCACGCACATGTCGGCTGCCGCCCACGCCGCCTCCGAGCCCAGCATCTTGGCCATGTTGGCCTCGGCGCCGCACGGCAGCCCCGCTTCGTAGAGCGTCGCCGCCTTGCGCACCATCAGGTCCGCCGCCTCGGTCTGCGCGTAGGTGCGGGCGATCGGGAACTGCACCCCCTGGTTCTGGCCGATGGCGCGGCCGAACAGCTTGCGCTCCTTGGCGTAGCCGGTCGCCTTCTCGATGAACCAGCGTGAGTCACCGATGCACTCCGAGGCGATCAGGATGCGCTCGGCATTCATGCCGCTCAGGATATAGCGGAATCCCTGCCCTTCCTCGCCGATCAGGTTCTCCGCCGGCACTTCCATGTTGTCGAAGAACACTTCGGTGCTGTTGTGGTTCATCATGGTGCGGATCGGCCGGATGGTGAGGCCCTTGCCCAGGGTCTCGCGCATGTCGACCAGGAACACCGACAGCCCCTCGGTGCGCTTCTTCGCCTGCTCCTTGGGCGTCGTGCGGGCGAGCAGCAGCATCAGGTCGGAATGCTCGGCGCGGCTGGTCCACACCTTCTGGCCGTTCACGACGTAGGTGCTGTTGTCCTTCTTCACCGCCGTCGTGCGCAGCGCCAGCGTATCGGTGCCGCTGGTCGGCTCGGTGACGCCGAACGCCTGAAGCCGAAGCTTGCCGCTCGCGATCCCCGGCAGGTAGCGCTCCTTCTGCTCCTTGCTGCCGTGACGCAGCAGCGTGCCCATGATGTACATCTGGGCGTGGCAGGCGGCGCCGTTGCAGCCGGCCCGCTGCACCTCCTCCAGGACGGCCGATGCCGCCGAGATGCCGAGACCCGAGCCGCCGTACTCCTCCGGGATCAGGATCGCGAGCCACCCCGCATCGGTGAGGGCCTGCACGAATTCCGTCGGATAGCCGCGCACGCGGTCGAGTTCGCGCCAGTAGGCGCCATCGAATTTGAGGCAGAGTTGGCGAACGGCTTCGCGGATCTCGGGATGCGTCGGGGCATAGGGATTTTCCATGGCGGCGCAACCTAGTCCGCCGCTTCTCCCCACGCAATGCGAGCGAGCCTGTCGACCAGCGGGCCGTGAATCTCGGGCCCGAAACCGTCGACCGTCGGTTCGCGGCGCGCCGTCACGCCATCGACGGCTCCAGCCTCTTCGACCACCGCGCGCGTGACGGCAAAGTCACGTTCCGCCGTCAGGAATTTCGCCGTCGTCGCCCGCCACTCCGGCCGCAATACCGCGAGCGCCGCCATCAGCCCGTAGGCGCCCCAATTGGAAACTCCGGCCACGACGAGATGATCGCAGCCCGTCACGCTTGCGATCGTCGCCCCGTTGGGCACGGTGCGCGCGATCAGGCCGGCCGGCAGCTTGCCCATGCCGATCTCATTGCCGCCGTCGCCAACCGCCAGCTTGGCCCACGGCCCGTCCATGAACAGGTCATCGAGCGGCGCCGTCCAGGGTGAAACGTCGACGCCCCGCATGTTGCGTGGCTTGCCGTCGGCGCTGCGCCCGCAACGCTCGATCGCAACGACGTGCGTGACGCCGTCGTGCCGCCACTCGTCCGCCACGCGAGCCATGTCCACCGAGCCGCACAGCTCGATCACGTCGACGGTAACCGTCTCGCCCAGCATCTTCACTGCTGCGCGAACCGCCTGCGCACAGGGCAAGTCCACCGCGATGCGAACCGGTACGCCGCAGGCGGCCAGTGCCGCGGCCAGGAGTGCCGTCCCGACAGGACCGTCCGTCTCCGGCGCCATGACATCGCCGCGCGGCACGAAGAAGCCGGTGATCAGGCCGACCTTTCCCGCGTTCGCCAGGCTCGCCGCTGCGGCCGCGAGGCCGCCACGCGTCGCACGAATAAGCTCTCCCGTCCCGCGGCCGACGTCGCGGCACACCAACTCTTCTATCTCCGCCAGCCGTTCCGCCTGGTCACTTCTCCTTGGCGACATAAACTCCTGTCCAATCCGCCGGCGGGTCGTCCATCAGCGACTTCAGCCGCTCCCGCATCATTTCATAATAGCCCTGCCGCCAGCCTGCCGCCTCGGCTGCCGCGTCGCATGCATCGATCATGCCGAGCGCGTCTGCGAAGCCGCCGGAGCGATAGCGCTGCAGGAACTCGCCCTGCTTCTCCATCAACGCGAGGTAGCGCGGCGTCTGTGCGGTTGTCGCATCCCCCAAGAGGGCAAAGACGCGCTCCGGCTCGGTCTTACCCTTCACCATGATGAGGTCGAGCTCGATGGTCGCGAAGTCGTCGGCCTGCGCCCTGGTCTTGTCGCCGATGATGATGCCGACGCCGTACGTCTTGCACTGCCCTTCGAGACGCGAGGCGAGGTTCACGTCGTCGCCGAGACAGGAATAGGTGAAGCGCTGCTCCGATCCGAAATTGCCGACCGACGCCGGCCCTGTGTTGAGGCCGACGCCGATATTGACCGGGATATGCCGCCGTCCTTCTGCCGCCGCCTCGGCCTGCCACTCCTGATTCAGCGCGGTCAGCCGCTCCTGCATGGCCAATGCCGCGCCACAGGCCCGCCGTGCATGATCGGGTACCGCAAGCGGTGCATTCCAGAACGCCATGATGGCGTCGCCCATGTACTTGTCGATCGTGCCCTGCCGACTGAGGATCAGATCCGTCATCGGGGTCAGGAAGCGATTCATGAACCGCGTCAGGCCCTGCGGATCGAACTGCTCGGAAATCGTCGTGAAGCCGCGCACATCGGTGAACATGACGGTGATTTCGCGCTGCTCGCCGCCGAGCTGCAGCAGACGCGGATTGCGCGCGAGCTGTTCGACGAGCTCCGGCGACAGGTAGTGTCCGAAAGCGCCACGGATCTCGGCCCGCTCGCGCTCCGTGCGCATGAAGGCGAGCGCCGTGCCGCCAACATAGATCACGGCGAGCGTCGCGGGCGGATAGATCGGATCGAAGAGAAGCTGATACTGCGAATAGGCGATCCACGGCACCAGCAGACCGGCGCCGATGAACAGCAGGGCGACGATGGCCATGATCCCGGCCTTCAGCCGCGGCAGCAGCCACACGAACAGCAGCCCGATGGCCAGCAGGTAGAGGAATTCCGCGCCGTCGGCGAAGTCTGGCCGGGCCAGGAACGCCTGGTTGACCATCTGCTCGGCAAGCTGGGCGTGCACCTCGACACCGGGCACGGCGTCCTGAACCGGCGTGTTGCGCACGTCCTTGAGACCGATGGCGCTCGTGCCGACAAAGATGACATGGCCTTCGATCTTGTCGGGCGACACCTCGTCCTTCATCACCGCGCGCGCCGAGACGAATCGTTCGGACCGATGCCCCGTGTCGAAGAGCCTCATGCGGCCGCGTCCGTCGGTCGGCACCTGAATGTCGCCCACCCTGATGGCCACGATGCCGGTTCTCTGGCCGAACGCCCACTCGCCGCTCGCCCCGGACGATTTCACGAAGTAGGAGGCTGCCCCCTGGGCCACGCGAAGCGCCTCGATCGAGAGCGCGGGAAAGAGGCCCTTGTAGCCGGCAACCCGGAACAGCATCGGCACGCGCCGGATCACGACGCTTTCGACGTCCGTGTTGACGCTGCCGTTGCCTTTGGCCGCGGCCTCCAGAATCTCGATCGACTTCACGGTTCCCTGCTGCTCGGGCAGGAACTGGCTGGGCTCGTCGCCGGCAAAGGCAACGCCATGGAAGGTGCGCGGCTGCTTCTCCGTACCCTTGATGTCGAAGCCGAACCCCATGACCACGCGCGACTGGGCAATGGCGCGGGCCAGCACCTGATCGCTGTCCGGGATCGCAGCCGCCAGCTTTTCCAGCGTCTCCTCATCGGTGATGCCGACGAGGTCGTGCACCATTTGGGTTATCGACGAGCGATCCGGCTCGGCGAAAACGGCGTCGAAGGCCACGACCGCGGCACCCTTTGCGGTGAGCTTGTCGACAAGCTTGGCAATCACCGTCCGCGGCCACGGCCACTGGCCGTATTCGGAGAGGGCGGCCTCGTCGATGTCGACGATACGGACCGGGCTCTGGGGATTGTATTCGCGCGGCTGGATGCGCTGGTAGCTGTCGAACGCGAAGTCCCGCAGCCGCGCCAATGCGCTGGGGTCGGCCGCCCGCAGGAACAGGGCGTTCCCCAGCACGAGCAAGGCGACGATCAGCGGCGCGCGTGGCGCATCGGCGCTGCCGAACAGCCAGTTCATGTTCATTCGTCTACCTGCCCCCTGGTAACGTCACTTTACAGAGGATGCCGCCGGAGCCAAATAGCGCACCTTGTCGACCGCCCCCGGACATACCGCCCTGCACGGCATCTACTTCAAGCTGAGCGCTCTCGTGCTGTTCTGCACGATGGACGCCATGGTGAAGGGTCTAGGCGGCACCTACGGCTCCTTCCAGATGATGCTGTTCCGCAGCGCCATCGCCATGCTGCCGGTCGCGGTCCTGATCTGGCGCGCCGGCGGCATCAAGGTCGTCCGCAGCAACAGGCCGCGGCTGCAGGCCCTGCGCGTCGCCGTGGGCTTTTGCAGCCTGTTCGGCTTTTTCTACGTCTTCCCGCGCATGCCGCTGGTCGATGCCTACGCGATCTCCTTCGCGGCGCCGCTGTTCATGGTGGCGCTCTCGGTGCCGATTCTGGGTGAGCCGGTCGGCTGGCGGCGCTGGACGGCCGTCGCCGTGGGGTTCGCCGGCGTACTCATCATGCTCGATCCGTGGGGCATCGAGTTCCATGCCATCTCGCTGGTCGTGCTGGCCGCCACGTTCTGTTACGCGCTGTCGACCGTGATGGTCCGGCTCCTCAGCCGCCATGACCATGATGTCGTCACCCTGTTCTGGTTCAGCTTCGCCGCAAGCCTGGCCTCGCTGGTCGGTGCGATCCCCGAATGGAAATGGCCGACCGCCCTCGACTGGGCCTGGCTGGTCGCGCTCGGCCTGCTGGGCGGCGTCGCCCAAATCCTGATCACTCGGGCCTGGCGGATCGCGCCGGCGGCCGTGCTGGCACCCTTCGACTACACCTCCATCGTGCTCGCCGTCCTGTTCGGCTACCTCTGGTTCAAGGAGGAGCCTTCTTGGACCGTCTGGTACGGCCTGCCCCTGGTGATCGGCTCCGGCCTCTATATCCTCCACCGCGAGCGCGTCCGGGCCCGGGAACGGGTTATGCCCCGGAATTCCTGAGGTTATTGCCGGCATTGACGAAACGACCGCCCAACCACATCTTGTGTCCATGACCGACACCTCCTTTTCCGTGACCCCCAATGCGGCCAAGCGAATCGCCTTCCTGGCCTCCCGGGAGGCCAAGCCCGTCATGATGCGGGTGGCGGTGCTGGGCGGCGGTTGCTCGGGGTTCCAGTACAATTTCTCGTTCGAGGACCGGCGCAACGAGGATGACCTCGTCATCGAGCGCGACGGCGCCGCCGTGCTGGTCGACAGCACGTCGCTCGAGCTGTTGAAGGGCAGCGAGCTCGACTATGTCGAGGAAATGGTCGGCGCCGCGTTCCAGGTAAAGAACCCCAACGCCACCTCGTCCTGCGGCTGCGGCAACTCCTTCAGCGTGTGATCCGGCCGCGATGAAGATCGCGACCTGGAACGTCAATTCCGTTCGCAAGCGGACCGCGAACCTGGTCGCCTGGCTACAGCGCACGAAGCCCGATGTCGTCGTCCTGCAGGAGATCAAGGCGCAGGAAGCGCAGTTTCCCACGCTCGAGGTCGAGGCCGCCGGCTACAAGTCGGCGATCGTCGGCCAGAAGGGCTTCAATGGGGTCGCCCTACTCTCCCCGCATCCCTTCGAGGTGACCGCCCGCACCCTGCCCGGCCACAACGACGACGAACCCGCCCGCTATATTGAAGGGCGTGTGAGCACCGCGCAGGGACCGTTGACCGTCGGCGGCATCTACCTGCCCAACGGCAATCCGGTTGGCACCGAGAAGTTCGCCTACAAACTCGCCTGGATGGAACGGCTGCTGGGGCACGCGCGCGACCTGCTGAAGCGCGAGGAGATGTTCGTGCTGGGGGGTGACTACAACGTCTGCCCAACCGATCTGGATGTCTACGATCCCAAGGCCTTTGCCGACGACGCGCTCTGCCAGCCGCAGTCCCGGGCTGCCTTACGCAAGCTGCTCAACCTCGGGCTGACCGATGCCGTCCGCGCGTTTCATGCCGACGACGAGCGCTACACCTACTGGGACTACCAGGCCGGCGCCTGGCAGAAGGATCATGGCCTCAGGATCGACCACCTGCTGCTCTCGCCACAGGCGGCGGACCGCCTGACCAGCGTCGGTATAGACAGAGCCGAACGCGGCAAGGCCGAACCGTCCGACCACGTTCCCGTGTGGTGCGAGCTCGACGTCGTGGCCTGAGGCCTATTCGGCGCCCGCGCCGATCACGCCGCCATCGGCGATGATGCACTGACCGCAGACGAAGGCTCCCGCCTTCGACGCCAGGAACACGGCGACGCCGCCGATGTCGTCGGGCTGGCCGATCCGCTTCAGTGCCGCCTTGTTCTCCTGCGCGCTGCGGATCTGCGGGTTGTCCCACAGCGCCTTGGCGAAGTCGGTCTGGATGAGGCCGGGTGCGATGGCGTTGACGCGGATGTTGTGCTTGCCCCACTCCATGGCCAGCGACTTGACCAGCGAGAGGTCGGCGGCCTTCGACATGTTGTAGGCGGCGATGTGCGCCGAACCGACCAGCGCGCCGATCGACGACACGATAATGAATGCACCGTCCTTGCGCTCCGCCATTTCAGGTCCGACCAAGTTCATCAGCCAGAGGTTCGACATGACGTTGTTCATCATGATCTTCTGGAACACGTCCTCCTTCAGGCCGGTGAGTGGTCCGAAATAGGGATTGGACGCGGCATTGCAGACCATGATGTCGATCTTGCCATAGGCCTTGCGCGCTTCGGTCACGAGATTCTCGAGCTGCGCCTTGTCGGAGATGCTGGCCGCGACCGCCGTCGCCTCGCCGCCCCGGGCCTTGATGCCCTTCACGACCTCCTCGCAGGCCGGCAGCTTCCGACTCGAGACGACAACCTTGGCGCCATGGGCCGCCATCTGCTCGCAGATCGAACGGCCGATGCCGCGGCTGCCGCCGGTGACGACGGCCACTTTGCCTTTGAGATCGAACATCATCGGACGTCTCCCGAATTCATTTGCTCAACAGAGCGATCAGCTCAACATGCGCCGACCAGAGGAACTGGTCGATAGGCATGAGTTTCTCCAGTCGGTATCCGCCCTCCTGCAGAGTGCGCAGATCGCGCGCGAAGCTGCCGGGATCGCACGACGCGTAGACGATACGCTCCACGTCGGATTGGGCGAGTTCGCCGCATTGCGCGACTGCTCCAACGCGTGGCGGATCGAGGACGACCGCGTCGAACGCTTTCAACTCTCCGGCCATCAGCGGGTTGCGGAAGAGATCGCGCCGATGCGCCGTCACGCGATTGCCGCCGATCCTGCGGGCCGCCGCATCGATGGCGGCGACCGCCGGCTTGTCGCTCTCGAACAACGACAGCCTTCCAGGTCGGCCAAGGGTCAGCGAACCGACGCCGGCGAAGAGGTCGGCGACGTGCCCGGCCTCGCCGGTCCATGCCGTGACTGCCGCGCGCATGGTGATCTCCGCACGCTTGGTTGCCTGCAAGAAGGCACCAGGTGGCGGCTCGACGGTCGCGTCGCCCAGGATCAGCAGCGGCGCCTTGCGCGTGACAACCGGATCGGCCGTCGCCCGGTCGCCCCAGCTCAATCGTGCGAAGTTCGCCTCTCCGGCCAGCGACACCAACGCTTCTCGTAGCGGCAGGGTAAGGTTGAGCCGCTTGTGCGGTCGGACCAGCACGTCGAGACCGCCGTCGGTCTCGTTCACGACGGCATCGGCGGCCGTACCGTCCGGCAACACTCCGGCCATCGCCCGCCGCAGCGGTGCCAGCGCCGCGTTCACCGCCGGACCGGCGATGACGCAGGTTCCGACGTCGACCACCTTCTGGCTCGCGCGCTCGTGAAAGCCCGCCAGCACGCGCCTGCCCTGTCGGCGCAGCACGATATCGACGCGGCGGCGCTCCGCGGGTTCACAGGCCAACGGCGGCAGGAACGGCGGCGCATCGACGCCGCGTTGCTGCAGGGCCCGCTTGATGAGGTCGACCTTCCACGAGGTGTAGATATCGCGTCGCCAGTGCTGCAAGGCACAGCCGCCGCAGACACCGAAATGGGCGCACGGCGGCGTCTCGCGATGACGCGACGGCGCCAGCACTTCGATCAGGTCGCAAGCGATGCCTTCGCCACGCTTGTCACGCGGTTCGGCCTCGACCGTCTCGGCCGGCAGGGTGAAGGGCACGAAGTAGCGCTGACCGTCGAGTTCAGCGACCCCATCCCCGCGCGCGCCGATCTCCAGGATGTCGAGTGTCAGGCTCACGGGTGGGCTCAGCCCAGCCAGCTCTTCGCCGGCCTCATCTCGCCGACCAGCAGGCCGACCACGTTCTTGATGGGCGGATGCAGCACGGCCTCGCGCTGGTTCCTTGGGAGGACGCCAAGATGGTCGAGCAGGGTCGCCATGGCGACCTCGGACGCGCGTGCCGCCCCGTCCCACATCTTGACGGCGACGCCCAGGCCGAGCGTCGGCAGCATGCCGCAGAACACGCCCTCGGCGCCGGTCTTGACCTGGATGACCCCGGGCGCGGCCTCGTTGATCCGGGTGCAGAAGCGCCCGGTGCCGGCGACCATGAACGGCTCGGCGTTCATCGCCGCGCGGATGCGGACCGCCGCCTCGGCGCGCTTGCTCGAGAGCCGCGACGGATCGGCCATCGAGGCCATCGCCTGCGCAAGCCGCCGGAGTGGCGTAGCGAGGGTGGGGATACCGCAGCCGTCGATGCCGTGCGGGAAGGCGCCCGCGTCGGCGCCGCAGAGGTCGCTCATGACCTCGCGCAGCCGACGCTGCACCGGATGATCGTACTTGATGTATCCTCTGGTCGGCTCTCCGCAGTGAACGGCCGTCGTCAGGAAGCCCGAGTGCTTGCCTGAGCAATTGTTGAAGGCCGGCGTGGGCAACTGGCTGGCGCGGGCCAGCGCCTCGATGCTCATCTGCAGGCGCGGCGGGTGCGTGCCGCACTCGAGGTCGTCTTCGCCGAGGCCCACTTTCGCAAGCCATGCACGTACCGTCTCGACATGCCGCGTCTCGCCACTGTGGGAGGCGCAGGACAGGGCGATGTGTTCGTTGCCGAGCCCGAAGCGCTCCACCGCGCCGCTTTCGACGAACGCCATGGCCTGGATCGGCTTGTTGGCCGAGCGCGGCAGGATCGCCGCGTCGATGTCTCCCCACGATTCCACGACGGTGCCGTCGGCCTTGACGACTGCTGCGATGCCTTCATGTCGGCTCTCGACGACCGGCCCGCGTGTGACTTCGATGACGACGGGTCCGCGGCTCATCGCGCACGCTCCAGCTTCACGACGGTGATGTTGTCCTGGTGCTCCTTGGCCGCCCCGAGAACCGCGGAGACGATGCGGTCCACCGGCAGCGCGGCCTGGGCCAGGATCTGCTCGGGCTTGAGGCTCTGTACGCCGTCGCTGCAGAGCAGCAGGCGCGCATCGGGCCCGAGCCGGCGGCTGCCCTTGTCGATCAGGGTCAGCGGCTCGCCCATCACCGCCTCGCGCAAGGTGTGACGGCCGGGATGGTGCTCGGCTTCCTCGGCCGTCAGCATGCCACGCGCCACGAGGGCGTCGATCTGAGGCGCCATGGAATGGTCGGCATTCAGGCGCTCGAGCCGACCGGCTTCGACTAGGTAGAATGGCGAATCGCCGACGCTGATCCAGCGCACCTCGTCGCCGCGCAATTGCGCCGCCACCAGGGTGGCGCCCATGCCCGAGAGATCGGGTTTGCCGGCAGCACCCTTGCCGATGGCCGCGTTGGCATCGGCAAGGCCGTCCGCCAGGGCGCCGCCCTGTTCGACGGAATGGACGAACGCCTCGACCGCGAGCCTGCTCGCGACGGCGCCGCCGGCATGGCCGCCCATACCGTCGGCCACGACCGCCAGCAGCGTGCCGTCGCCCAGCGTCGTCAGACGCCAACTATCCTCTTGGTAGGGGCGGGCGCCCTGATGTTGGCCGCCCTCGCCCCGCCAGCGTGCCGCCATGACTAGTGCCACACCGCCGGAAGTCTGCTGAGCCCCCGCAGGGTGAAGCTGCGCCGCCAGGCCGGCCTGTCCTTCTCGGGCAAGCTCAGATTGGGCATGCGCTCGATCAGGGCCGCGAAGACCAGCTCCGCCTCGAGACGGGCGAGCTGGGCGCCCAGGCAATGATGAATACCGCCGCCGAACGACAGCGGCCGGATATGCTCGCGACCGACATCCAGGCGGTCCGGGTTGGGATACTGCGCGGGATCGCGGTTGGCGGCACCCAGCAGCGTCACCACGCTTTCCTCCGCGCCGAGCGTCACACCACCGACCTCGACCTCGCTGTGGGTGACGCGGCCGGTGAGCTGCACCGAGGAGTCGTAGCGCAGCAGCTCCTCGATGGCGTTGGGGATCAACGCCGGGTCGGCCTTCAGCCGCTCCCACTGGTCCGGGTTGCGATGCAGCGCCAGCAGCCCATTGCCGATCAGGTTGGTCGTGGTCTCGTGCCCGGCGCCGAACAGCAGGCCGATATTGGCCTCGAGCTCCTCGGCGGAGAGCTTGTCGCCCGCCTCCTCCGCCCGCACCAGCTCGGTGGTCAGATCGTCCTGCGGCTCGCGGCGGCGCAGGTCGCAGAGCTGCTTGAAGTAGATGCCGGCCATCTGGGTGGCGAGGTTGGCCTGGTCGAGCTCCTCGCGCGTCATCGGCACCGGCTCGAGGATACGGCCGTTGACGTTGCTGCCGGCGAGGAAGGGTGCGCGATGCTCCTCGGGGATGCCCAGCATGTCGCAGATCACGATGACCGGGAGCCGGTGCGCGAGATCGCGCATCACATCCATCTCGCCCTTGCCTGCGACGCGGTCGAGCTGCTGGTCGACCAGCGCCTTGATGCGCGGCCGCATGTCGGAGACGCGACGCGCCGTGAAGGCCTTGGTCACCAGGCCGCGCAGCCGGGTGTGGTCGGGCGGGTCCTGGACCAGCATGGTCCTGGCAAGGCTCGCGACCGCTGGTTCCTCCATGCGGCCGGTGTCGCCATAGCGGCGCTTCATGTTGCCCACGAAGTCCTTCCCGAAGCGCTTGTCCCGCAGGACGAACGCGGTGTCCTCGTAGCGCGTGATCAGCCAGAAGCCCTGCGGCGCCTTGAAGACCGGCGCAGTTTCGCGCAGCCGGCGATAGAATGGATACGGATCGGCGATGAAAGCCGGATCGAGCGGATTGAACTCGAGTGGCGCGCCGTCCGCAGCCGGCGGGGTCATGTCGTTCATGCCCTCCTCTTACCACGAAGCCCCTTGCCGCGCGAACGAGCGAGACCCTAGCATCTCACCCATGTTTGCGCTCACCCAGGGACTTCGACGCGCCGTCCAGATCAAGCCGAACGGCATTGCCACCAGTTTCGCCGGCCGGCGCCATACCTGGCGCGAATGCCGGGACCGGGTGAGCCGCGTCGCCGGTGCGCTTTCCGCATTGGGCGTGCGCCGTGGCGACAGGGTCGCGATCCTGGCGCTGAACTCCGACCGCTATTTCGAGCTGATGTATGCCCTGCCCTGGCTGGGCGCGGCGATGGTGCCGCTCAACACGCGGCTGGCGACGCCGGAGATCGAGTACATCCTGAACGATTCCGGTGCCGTGGCGCTGTTCGTCGACGCCGCGATGTCCCATCACCTGGTCGCGCTCGCGGACAGGATGCCAACGGTCCGCGAAGTGATCTGGCTCGACGACGGCGCGAGCCCCGGGAACCTCCGCCGCTATGAAGACCTCGCCGGTCACGAGCCGATCGCGGATGCCGGCGCCCACGACGATGACCTGGCCGGCCTCTTCTACACCGGCGGCACCACGGGCCGCTCCAAGGGCGTGATGCTGACGCACACCAACCTTGTGGTGAACGCGCTGAACGGCGTGGCCGGCATCGGCTTCACCGCCGATACGACCTACATCCATTCCGGCCCGATGTTTCACCTGGCCGACGGCGCTTCGACCTTCGGTGTCACCATGTCGGGCGGCCGCCACGCTTTCGTGCCGCGCTTCGACCCGGTCGAGGTATTGCAGACCATCCAGGCCGAGAAGGTGACGCACGCCCAGTTCGTGCCGACCATGATCAACATGATCGTCAACCATCCGCGCTTTGCGGAGTTCGACATCACGACACTCGCCTTCATCCTTTACGGCGCCTCGCCGATGCCGGAGGGCGTGCTGCGCAAGGCCATGCAGGTGATGCCCCACGTTCGTCTCATGCACGCTTACGGCATGACCGAGGCTGCGCCGATCGTGACCCTGCTCGACCCGCGCTACACGACGCTCGATGGGCCGTTCGCCGGCAAGCTCAAATCCTGCGGACAGACGGCGCTTGCCTGCGAGGTCAAAGTGGTCGATGCCGAGCGCCGGGAGGTGTCGGCCGGCACGGCGGGCGAGCTGGCGATCCGCGGCGCCAACATCATGAAAGGGTACTGGAACAAGCCGGCGGAGACCGAGGCCGTGCTCGTGGACGGCTGGTACTATTCGGGCGACGGCGCCTACATGGACGCCGAGGGCTTCGTCTACATCGTCGATCGCCTGAAGGACATGATCATCTCGGGCGGCGAGAACGTCTACTCCGCCGAAGTCGAGAACGCGATCTCGCTGATGCCCGGCGTCGGCGAGGTGGCCGTCATCGGAGTGCCCGACGAGCGCTGGGGCGAGCGGGTGCATGCCATCATCGTCTCCAAGCCTGGCGTGACGCTCACGGCCGACGAGGTGATGGAGCATTGCCGGGTGCAGATCGCCGGCTACAAATGTCCGCGCAGCGTCGACTTCCGCGACCAGCCGTTGCCGCTCTCCGGCGCCGGCAAGATCCTGAAGCGCGAACTGCGCGAACCCTACTGGAAGGGCCTCACCAAGGCCGTGAACTGACATGACAAGCATTCCCTACTACGACTGGATCGCCCACCATGCCGGCCGGCGGCCGACGACGCTGGCGATCCACGACCTGCAGACCCATCGCAAGTTCACCTATGCCGAGCTGGACGCCCGCACCAACCGGCTCGTCTCAGCCCTCGCCGGCATGGGCATCGCGAAGGGCGACCGAGTGGCGCTGCTGGCGCCAAACTGCGCCGAATACTTCGAGCTGCAGTTCGCCTGCGGGCGGCTGGGCGCCATCATGTTGCCGCTCAACTGGCGCCTTACCGTGCCGGAACTCGAGTACATCCTGGGCGATTCGGGCCCGAAGCTGCTGATCCATGACAAGGAATTTGCCAAGCAGGCAGCCGCCCTCTCGAAGAACCGCCTCGAGATCGATCACGACAGGCCCGACAGTGCCTACGAGCAGGCGCTCGCCAGGGCCGGCAAGACGCCGGCGCCGGTGCCGCTCGGCCACGACGACATCGGCATGGTGATGTACACGTCCGGCACCACGGGCCACCCCAAGGGGGCGATCATCACCCACGGCATGGTGTTCTGGAACTGCGTCAATCTCGGCATCCCCGCCCTGATCACGCCCGAGACCGTGCAGCTCGTCGTGCTGCCGCTGTTCCATACCGGCGGCCTCAACTGCTACGCCAACCCGGTCCTCCACGCAGGCGGCACCGTCCTCATCATGCGGACCTTCGATCCCGGTCTCGCGCTCGACTGCATCTCCGACCCGGCGCTCGGCATCACCCACTTCTTCGCCGTGCCCGCGCCCTACCAGTTCATGATGCAGCACCCGAAGTTCCAGGGCACCGATCTCTCCCGCCTCCGCGTCGCCGGTGTCGGCGGCGCGCCTTGCGCGTTGTCCATCCTCGAGACCTGGACTGCCCGCGGCGTGCCCCTGGTCCAGGGCTGGGGCATGACCGAGACCAGCCCGGCCGGAACCATGCTCGACGCCGCCGACGCCATCCGCAAGCTGGGGTCGGCCGGCCGCTGCCTGATGCACACCGCCATCCGCATCGTCGACGACGAGGGCGGCGACGTGGCGCCGGGCGGCATCGGCGAGCTGCTGATCAAGGGGCCCAACATCACGCCGGGCTACTGGAACAATCCCGAGGCCACGAAGAAGAGCTTCACCGACGGCTGGCTGCACACCGGCGACGCGGCGCGCCAGGACGAGGAGGGCTTCGTCTATATCGTCGATCGCTGGAAGGACATGTACATCTCGGGCGGCGAGAACGTCTATCCGGCCGAGGTCGAGAACGTGCTGTTCCAGCTGCCGCAGGTCGCCGACGCCGCCATCATCGGCGTGCCCAACGAGCGCTGGGGCGAGGTCGGCATGGCGGTCATCGTGCGCAAGGAGGGCCAGGCGCTGGCCGAGGGCGAGGTGATCCAGCATTGCCTCGGGCGCCTCGCCAAGTTCAAGGTCCCGCAGTCGGTCGCTTTCGTCGACGCCCTGCCGCGCAACGCCACCGGCAAGGTGCTCAAACGCGAGCTGCGCACCCAGTTCGTCGGCAGGAGCGCGCCGGCGATCAGCTAGAGTTCACACCAGCGGAACGTAGTCGTATTCGCCCACGCCCTGCAGGATCAGGAAGGTCAGCGAACCCTCCCCCGCATTCGTCACCAGGTGTGGCCGGCGGGCTTCCACCGCGAAGCTTTCGCCAGGCTTCAGCACGACATCCTGCTTGGGCCTCTGCAGGAAGAGCCGCATGGTCCCCTCCAGCACGTAGAACGTGTCGCCGGTGTTCGTGTGATAGTGCCACGGCACCGTCTGGGTCTTCGAAAGCTGCAGCTCGGCGATGCGAAACCCCGGCCGCTGCAAATGGTAGGCCCGCCGCTCGACCTCATAGAGGTGGCTGGCGTCCTTGACCGCTTCGAGCTTCCTGATCGCTGTCATTTTCCGCCTCCTTCGGAGTCACCGACTCACGGCGCGCCGGGAGTCACGATAGCGCTGCCAACCCGCTGACGTTACGCCCTTTATCGCCTCGCCCCACGTCGGGCGGAGACTCGCCAGATGGGACATTTCGCGTTGCCTCGTTTCCCCCAATGCGGTGATCACACGCAGGCATTAAGAACAACGCATGGCCTGTCGGCAGGACCTATAGGACGATTGGATAGGAATGTCAATGCTTACGATCTACGGCGTCTACCGCTCACGCGCCTCGCGCAACATCTGGCTGGCCGAGGAGCTCGGCATCCCGTTCAAGCAAGTGCCGGTGATCCAGCACTATCGCACCGTGCCCGCCGGCATGCTGCACACGCGCTCGCCGGAATTCCTCAAGATCAATCCCAACGGCCACATCCCCTCGATCGACGACGACGGCGTGATCCTGCACGAGTCTCTGGCCATCAACCTCTATCTTGCGAAGAAGCACGGCGGGCCGCTGGCGCCGGCAAACCTCGTCGAAGACGGCCAGATGGGCATGTGGGCCCTGTGGGCGGCGACCGAGGTCGAGCCCCACGCGATCAGCGTCCTCTATAACAGGGTCGGCAATCCGACCGCGCCCAAGGATCCGAAGGCGGCCGATGCCGCCGTCGAGGCGCTGAAAGGCCCCTTCTCCGTGCTCGAGCGGGCGCTCGCAGGGACCGGCTGGCTGGTTGGCGGCCGCTTCACGGTGGCCGACATCAATGCAGCCGAGATCGTCCGATATGCCCTGGCCGCGCCCGAACTGTTCGAGGCCAATCCGAAGGTTAAGGCCTGGCTCGCGGCTTGCCAGTCACGACCGGCGTTCAAGAAGATGTGGGCCGCGCGCGACAAGGAGCCTGCGTAGGCGTCAGCCTGCGATCGTCGTGGCGGTCGCCGCGAGCCGCGCCTTGGCCGCGGCGATCGCCTCCGCCGAGAAGCGGTCGGGATACTTCAGTACCAGCCTCTCGCCGGTCATCTCGACGAGGCCGGCCGCTGCGAGGAGCTGGAACTCATCGACAGGCTCCCTGCTCTTCGCCCAATCCTCAAGGCATTGCACGGCGCCCTTGCTCTTCAGCTTGAGCCGCGTTCCGCTGGCGCGTGTCGGCCGGCCGTTCCTCTCGCTCAGCAATTGCTCGTAGGCCACGAGCGTCGCCTGGAATTCGCGATCCAGCGGATCTGTCCAGCCTTCGCTCTCCAGCACGCAGAGCCGCTGCAGTGCCTCGCGCCAGATATCGTCACGGCCCAGCCGCTTTGCATTCTGCATGAGCGTGCGCAATTGCACCGGATCGGTGTAGGCCGCGCTGGGCTTCGCCATCGTCTGTCTGACGGGCGGCGGTGTCTTCTCGACGGGCACCGACTTCGTTGACTTCTTGGCCACGGCGGCTCCTGCACTTGTCCGGCACAGGGGTATGCACAGCAATCATGATACCACGTTGCACGGCTTCCGGGGGGCGGTTGTTCATCCACGCCATCCACCGGCTATGGCTCGGTCGAGCGAAACGGCGCCTCCGCCATCAGTCGTCGCGAAAACGCATGCAGCTTCGGCATCCGCGCCTCGGTGTCGACACCGATGCCGCGCGCCAGACGCTCGGCAACGAAGATCGTGATGTCGGCCTGCGTCAGGCGGTCCAACATCAAGTAGGGCTTGCCATCCTCCATCATCGCATCGACCGCCGCGAGCGCCACAGTCATCTGCATGAGGCAATCGTCGATCCAGGGCAGGTGCTGCATCTCGGCCGGCACGTGGTTGCGGTGGTAGGCTACCTGCAGGCCCTTGTCACAGGCGCCCATCATCAGGGCGGCCGCTCGCAGCACAGCGCGCCGTTCCGCACCGCCCTTCGGCGTCAGCGGCCGGTCGCCGCCATAGACCTCGTCCAGGTGGTCGACGATGGCTGCGCTGTCGATCAGCGTTTCGCCGTTGTCGAGCACCAGCGCGGGGATGCGCCCCAGCGGGTTGGCAGCGCGCACCTCGTCACGGTTGCCGAACCCCGAGATGGCGCGCTGCTCATAGCGCAGGCCATAGGCCTCGAGCGTGATCGCGACGCGGCGCGTGTAGGGCGAACGATTGACGCCGATCAGCAGCACTTCCCGACCTCCCGCGTCATCCAGTTCACCGACACGGCGAAGCCCGCCCTTTCGTAGAAGCGCAAGCCATCGCGGTTGACGGCATGGACGCCTAACTCGACATGCGTGGCATGGTGTGCGCGCGACCATGCGACAGCCGCTTCGACCAGAGCGCGACCAATGCCGCGATCGCGACGCTGCGCCGTCACCACGAGATTGTCGATCACGATCACCCGGCGCGGCACGGCGCCGGCGAAGTCGGAAGGCGCACGCGTCAGCAGGACCGCAAGGCCGACCAGCACGCCCACTTCTTCCACCACCAGAAGGGTCGACTCGGGACCATCGCACCACCGCTCGATCTGCTCGCGCGAACGCGCCGGCCCGTCGAACGCGCGGAAGAAGTCCGGCCGCTTCACGCGGTGGAACTCGTCCAGCTCGTCGAACAGGGCACACAGCTGCTCGTAGTCGTCCTGCCGCGCGGAGCGGATCGCGAAGGTCACGCCGCCAGCACCAGGCGATCGTTGGCAACGGCGAAGCCGAAATTCTCGTAGAAGCGCTTGGCCGGCCCCTCGCCTACGACAGCCTCGACCTGCACGGCGCGGCGCTGGCGCGACCATTCGACGGCGGCGGCCAGCAGGCGCCGGCCGACGCGGCGGCCGCGCTGGTCGGCACGGACCACGAGGTTGTCGACCTCGATGATCTTGAGGGCGCCCGCGCCCGTGAGCGGCACCAGCCGGGTCATCAGCACAGCGACGCCCAGCACGCCCTCCTCCGCCTGCGCGACCAGCAAGGTCGTGCCCGGCGTCTCCAGCCAAGTCAGCACCTGCTCGCGCGCCTGCTCGCCGTCGTCCAGCAGGCCGCACAACTCCTCGAGGTCGCGCGGGCCGGCCAGGCGCACGCGGATCGGCAGATGTGCCGCCGGTTGCTCCAATTCTGCTTCGATGATCGACATATCGTCCTCCGGTTTGCGGTCCACCGCGGCCCGGAGGCCTAGTCCAGAAACACAGAAGCCGCCGGGATGCGGCGGCTTTCTTCAGGTCATGACCTTTCGCGCCGCCTATGTGAGCGACGTAAAATACCAACCCTTCTGGAGCAGGTTCGTGGTCATGCGCATTCTATACGCTCGCCGTTGTGGGCCTGTCAACGCGATAGCTGTCATGCTGAGCGAAGCGAAGCATCTTTACTGACCTGCAAAGATCCCTCGCAAATGCTCGGGATGACGGCCACGGGCCGTCACTCTGCCGCGACGGCCATCGCCTGCTTGAGGCCGGGCATGGTGAAGCCGAGCTTGTCGAGCTTGGCGATCATGTCGCGGCCGACCTGCTCGTCGATCTCGACCAGCGGCGGACGGACCGGTCCCCAGGCGGCATCGCTGCCATAGTGCGCGATGACGTACTTCAGCGCCGGGATCATGACGTAGCCCTGCATGACGCCGCGCACCTCGTTGATCCACGCCTGCAGCTTGTCCGCTTCGGGCGTGCCGTACTTGCGGAACGTCTCGGCGATCTTGCCAGGGTTTATGTTGGCCGTCGCGCTGATGCAGCCGACGCCGCCCGCCTTGAGGTTCTCGAGGATGGGCTTCTCGTTGCCCGAGAAGACGTCGAAGCCGTCCTTGGCGAAGGCGTCGATCATGCTCTTGGTGTGCGGCCAGTCGTCGGACGAATCCTTCATTCCGGCGATCTGCTTCGGGTAGGCTTTCATCAGCCGCTCGACGAGCTTGTGCGTGATCGGCACGGCCGAGACCGGCGGGATGTGATAGAGATAGACGCGCAGGCGGCTATCGCCGACGCGCTGCACGACCTCCGAGTAGAATCGAAACAGCCCTTCCTCCGGAACACCCTTGTAGTAGAAGGGCGGCAGCATTAGCACGCCGCCGACGCCAAGCTTCACGGCATGCGCGGAGACCTCGGCCGCCTCGGTGATCGAGCAGGCGCCCGTGCCGGGCATCATGCGGTCGGTCGGCACGCCTGCGGCGACGATGGCGTCGAGCAGGTTCATGCGCTCCTTGGCCGAGATCGAGTTGGCCTCGGAATTGGTGCCGAACACCGCCAGGCCGCAATCCTGGCTGAGCAGCCACTTGCAGTGGGCGATGAAACGGCCGACGTCGGGCGACAGGTCACGTTTGAAAGGAGTGACGACCGGCGAAAGAACGCCTTTGATCCGCGCTGCGGCCATGAGTTTAATGCTCCCGGGAATGGCGCGCCTTTTGTGCAATGAAGCGCCGGAGACGTCCAGTGCCACCATCACCAAGCGAAATCCTGCCCGAGGACGGCACAGCCGGAACCCTCGTCGGACGCGTGTGGCGCAAAGGCAAGCCCGCCGGGCCTTCCGTGGTGGCGGTGCGCGAGGACGGCGTGTTCGACCTGTCGGCGACGGTGCCGACCATGGCCGACCTCTGCAACGCGCCCGATCCGGCATCGCTCGCGAGAAACTCGCCTGGCGAACGTATCGGCGCGCTGAAGGACCTGCTGGGCGATCTGCTGGCACCGATCGACCTGCAGGCGATCAAGGCGGCAGGCGTCACGTTCGCGGTGAGCCTGCTGGAGCGGCTGATCGAGGAGCATGCCAAGGGCGATCCCGCACGCGCCGAGCAGGTGCGCGGCGAGTTGAACTCGCTCATCGGTGCCGACGTCAGCACCATCAAACCGGGCTCGGCCGAGGCCGAGTCGCTGAAGAAAACGCTGATGGCACGCGGCGCCTGGTCGCCCTACCTCGAGGTCGGCATCGGCCCCTATGCCGAGGTTTTCACCAAGGCGCCGCCGATGGCGGCCGTCGGCTGGGGCGCGGAGATCGGCATCCGGCCGGACTCCGATTGGAACAATCCCGAGCCCGAGGTGACGCTGATCGTCAGCGCCAAGGGCACGATCGTCGGCGCGACGCTCGGCAACGACGTCAACCTGCGCGACATCGAGGGCCGCAGCGCCCTCCTGCTGGGCATCGCCAAGGACAACAACGCCTCATGTGCGGTGGGGCCGTTCATCCGCCTGTTCGACGCGACGTTCGGCATCGACGACGTGCGCAAGGCCAAGGTCGAGCTGGAAGTGACCGGCCCCGACCAGTTCCGCCTGCGCGGGCAGAGTGACCTCTCCAGGATCAGCCGCGACCCGACCGAGCTGGTGCGGCAGGCGATGGGCGGCATGCACCAGTATCCCGACGGCATGGCGCTGATGACCGGCACGCTGTTTGCTCCCACCGAGCCGCGCAAGCCGGGTGGCACCGGCTTCACGCACATGGTGGGCGACACGGTCTCGATCCGCTCGCCCAAGCTCGGCACGCTGACCAACAAGGTGAACCATTGCGACAAGATTCCGCCATGGACGTTCGGCACCTCGGCGCTGATGCGCAACCTTGCGGCGAGAGGATTGCTGCGGTGATGACCCGTCGCCTCGAGCGCAGCGAAGCGAAGTCGAGAGGCCTTCTCTCCCCGACCAAGCAGCCAATCGCTGAAGCAAGGTCTCTCCCCTCCGCGCTGCGCGCTCCGGTCGAGACGACGGGAAAGCCATGACCGACCTCACCCGCCTGCCCGCCTCCGAACTGCGCGAGCAGATCGCCTCGAAGAAGGTCTCGCCGGTCGAGCTCGTCGACGCGGTACTGGCGCGCGCGGAGAAGCTGCAGCCGGTGCTGAACTGCTTCATCACGCTGGTGCCCGATCAGGCACGCGCGGCAGCCAAGAAGGCCGAGGACGCGGTGATGAAGGGCGAGGCGCTCGGCCTGCTGCACGGCATTCCCTACGCCGCGAAGGATCTCGTGAACACGGAAGGCGTGCGCACGACCTTCGGCTCGCGGCTGTACGAGGACAACGTACCCAAGGAAGATGCCGTCGCGGCGGCGCGCATGAAGGCGGCAGGCGCCATCCTGTTCGGCAAGACGACAACACCGGAGTTCGGCCACAAGGCCCTGACCGATGCGCCGCTGTTCGGCCGCACGCGCAACGCCTGGAGCGCCGAGCGCTCGTCGGGCGGCTCGAGCGGCGGGTCGGCCGTCGCGGTGGCAGCGGGCCTAGGCCCGATCGGCATCGCCACGGACGGCGGCGGCTCGACGCGCATTCCCGCCTCGGCCAACGGCATGGTCGGCCTCAAGCAGAATCTCGGCACGGTCCCGCACAGCCAGGTGGCCGACGCGTTCGGCAACTACACCTACGTGACGCCGATGACGCGCACGGTGATGGACACCGCGCTGATGCTGCAGGCCATGGCGGGCCCGCATCCTTCCGATCCATGGTCGCTCGGCGTCGCGCCGCAGGACTACCTCGCCGCCGCCCGCGCCGTAGGCGATCTCAAGGGCAAGCGCATCCTCTACAGCGCCACGCTCGGCAACAAGGCCGTCGCAAAGGACGTGCGGGCCGCCTTCGAACGGGCGATCGGCGGGTTCCGCGAGCTCGGCGCCGACCTGGTCGAGCTCAAAGAGGAGCTTCCCGACATGGAGGCGGTGTGGAAGGTCATCAACCACACGACCTGGCGGGCGCGCTTCGACGACATGATCCGCCGAGACGGCGAGCGCATGTCGCCGTCCCTGGTGCGCCAGGTGGCGATGGCGATGGAGTGGAGCGGCGCCGACTACCAGCGCGCCATGTTCCAGCGTGCCGACATGTTCCGGATGGTGCAGCGCTGGTTCGAGACGGCCGACTATCTGGTGACGCCGACGCTGGCGCGCACCGCGCTGCCGATCGACCAGGATCAGTTCGAGCCCATCAGGATCGACGGCATTGAGGTGGGCGAGCTCCGGCGCAACTTCTTCCCTTACACCATGCCCTTCAACATCACCGGCCATCCCGCGATCACGGTGTGCAACGGCTACGACAGCGAAGGCCTGCCGATCGGCCTGCAGATCGTCGGCCGCTTCCGCGACGACGCCTCGGTGTTGCACGCGGCCGCGCTCTACGAGGCGAGCGAACGCTGGCTCGACAGATGGCCGGACCTGTAAGGAAGGGGCGCCCGCCTCCGCTCACCGCCGCGGAGATCCAGGCGCGCGTGCTGCATCGCGACGGGCTGATCCTGGTGATCGACAAGCCGGCAGGGATCGCCGTCCATGCCGGCCCCAGCAAGGCGCCCAACCTCGAGGAGTGCTTCGACGATTTGTGCTTCGGGTTGCCGCGGCCGCCCGCCCTGGCCCACCGGCTCGACGCCGACACGGCGGGCGTTCTGGTGCTGGGACGGCATCCCAAGGCGCTGGCCAAGCTCGGCCGGCTGTTCTCCGGGCGCGACACCGAAAAGACCTATTGGGCCGTGGTCGAAGGCGCACCGCCGGCCGACGAGGGCATGTTCGACATGCCGATCCTGAAGGTGAACACCAGGAGCGGCTGGTCGGTGAAGGTCTCTCCCAAGGGGCAGCCGTCGGTCACCCGCTACAAGGTGATGGGGCGCGGGCCGGGCATCACCTGGCTGGAGCTGAAACCCGAGACCGGCCGGACGCACCAGATCCGCGTCCATTGCGCGGCGGCGGGCTGCCCGGTGATCGCCGACCGCCTCTACGGCACGGCGCGGCCCAACACGCAGCTCCATCTGCAATCGCACGGCATCGTGCTGCCGCTCTCCAAGACCAAGCCGCCGATCGCGGTCACCGCACCGCCGCCCGCCCACATGCTGGCGGCGCTGAAAGCCTGCGGCTTCAATCCCGGTCCGTCACCCACACCCTGAGCCTGTCGCCGCGCTCGAAGCCCGCCGCTTCTGCGGCCTCCAGCTCGCGGCCGGACTCGTAGCCGACCAGCGGCAGGCGCGGGAAGGTCTGGCTCGCCAGGAGGCCGAGCGACGGCCAGACCGCGGCGGCGTCGGTCGTCTCGCAGACCACGTTGGAGACGCCCACCACCTCCTCGGCGCGATAAAGCATGAAGCCCGCCACGACCTTGAAGCCGCGCCGGCCCGTGAACATGGCGAAGTCGGGATCGTCCCAGGGCAGCGTGGCCTTTCCCCCGGTCTCGCGCTGCCAGACGATGCCGGTGGCGGGACCGGGCAGCGGCATGGCGCTGCGGATCCAGCGCGCATCGAACAGCAGCTCGAAGCCGCGGCGCGAGAGATCGAGCGTGCCGAAACTGTCCTTCACCGACCAGCGGCCGGGCAGGTTCGACTTCTGGAGGATCTCGATCGTGGCGCGCTGCTCCTCGAGCGCGGTGTCGCCGACGGCGAGCGTGACGGCGTTGGGATAGAAGCGCGGCACCGTCTCGGCGTTGACCCACATGTGCGGCAGGAAGCGTCCCGGCCTGCCGTGCGCACGGCAGACCGCATCGCACCAGCGCGCGTTGTTGAGGGCGGCCTGGAGGGTCCAGTCCTTCAGGCCCGCACTTCCTCTCGCTGGAAGATCACGTAGGCCGCGGCGAACACCACGATCATGCCGGCAACCAGGCCGGTCACCTGCGGCCAGATCAGCAGCACGCTCTGGTCGAACGGCAGCGGCGCCCCCATGATGGCGCCGCGCATCTGGGCCGGGATCATCGGCCCCAGGGTCCGCGTCTCGGGATTGAGGAGACCGATCACCGACTCGGCGAAGAGGGTGTTGGGCGAGAGGCGCTCCAGCATCGACTGGAATTCGATCACCGCAAGCGTCTGGTCGAGCCGGCCCATACCCATGGCGACGTCGGTCGGCGTGACCGAGAGCACCAGGATCGGCACGATCTGGGGCCACAGGATGGTGAAGAAGAGCCACAGGCCCAGCGAACAGAGCGCCGAGGTCGCGGTCGAGCGGAAGATCACCGAGAACAGCATGGCAATGGCGAGCCAGGCACCGCCATAGGCGATGGCGACCGCGAGAAAGCCCAGCCCGCGCGCCACCTCGACGCCGCGTGGCGGCACACCGAGCAGGATCAGCCCGGCACCCAGCACGATCAGCCACAGCGCCACCAGCGCCACGGCGAGCGTGGCGAGGCCGCCGAGGAATTTTCCGAGCAGCAGCGCGTCGCGATAGATCGGCTGCGACAGCACGCGGCTGAGCGTGCGGCGGTTGAACTCGCTGTTCACCGAATCGAAGCCCAGCCCGATGGCCAGCAGCGGGATCACGAGCGTGAGCGACGACATGAAGGAAAACGGCATGCGTTGCGGCGACGAGGTGAAGATGCGCAGGAACAGGAACGGATCGCTTTCGGTGACGTTCCGCAGCTCCTGCAGCGACAACCCGACCGGCAACGCACCGAAAGCCAGCACGAAGAGCATCAGCACCATCATGCGCGCGCTCGACAGATGGTCGGCGAACTCCTTCATGAAGACCGGCCCCAAGCCGGTGAAGGGCGAGCCCTCGCGCCGTGCCGCGCTGCGCTGCCCCACCTCACGCGGCATGGCGCGCCTCCTGGAAATAGCGCGTGTAGACCTCCTCGAGGCTGGGCTGCAGGTCGGCGAGCCTGGTCAGCGAGCCGCCGGCGGAGACGATGCGCTGCGCGACGGCCGAACGCACGTCGCGGTCGGCCACGACCCGCCATGCCCCCTGCCCTTCCTCCGTCACCTTCTGCACGCCCTCGACGGCACGGAGCGCGCCCGGGATATCGGCGCCGCTTGCCTCGACCAGCACGGGATGGCCGGCACCCAGCACCTGGTTGGCGAGCTCGACGACCGTGCCCATCAGCGCAATGCTGCCCTTGTTGAACAGCGCCACGCGATCGCAGACGCTTTGCACGCGGTCGAGCAGGTGCGAGGACAGCAGCACGGCGACGTTCAGGCGCTTGAGGCCGCGGATCATCTCCAGCAGCTCGAAGGTCGCATGCGGGTCGAGGCCGGACGTCGGCTCGTCGAGGATCGCGACCTCGGCCTTCTTCATCACGATCTCGGCGATGCCCAGCCGCTGGCGCATGCCGCGCGAGAAGGTGGCGACCCGCTTGTCGGCCACATCGTCGAGCTTGACCGACTTCAGCGCCTCCATGATGCGCCCCGTCGCCTCGCGGCGCGGGATGTCGAGCAGGCGCGCGGTATAGCCGAGGTTCTCGCGCGCCGTCAGGTGGTCGTAGAAGCCGACCGCATCCGGCAGGTAACCGACGCGGCGCTTGACCTCGAGCGGCTGGCGCACCGGATCGAAGCCCAGCACGTTCACCGTGCCGCCGCTCGTCTCGGTGAGGCCGAGCAGCATCAGGATGGTCGTCGTCTTGCCCGCGCCGTTGGGGCCGAGCAACCCGAAGATCTCGCCGCGGCGGATATCGAGGTCGATCGCGTTCACGGCACGCTGGGTGCCGTAAAGCTTCAGGAGCCCGCGGACCTCGATGACGTTGTCGCTCATCGCCGCCCGCTCTACCGTCGCCCGAAACGCGCCACGGCGCCCAGCAGCACGAGCAGCGCGATGGCGATGATGCCGACGCCGACCAGGCCCCATAGCGTCGACGTCGTGACGGTGATGCGGAAGTCGGCCGAGGCCTGCTCGCCGCGGCCGTTGGCGCGGAATGTCGCGACATAGTCGCCGGCGATCGCCTTGTCGGCCGGCGTCACCAGCACCTGCACCTCTTTCTTGTCGTTGGGTGCGACCGAGGGAATGGTCTTGGGGTTGAACTCGACCTTCCAGTTGGCGGGGACGGTGCCCGTCATCTCGACGTCCTCGATCGGCGCGGTGCCGTCGTTGCCGACGAACAGCGTGTAGGCCGAGGCCTTGCCGACCTCGGCGTCGCCCGACAGGCGGCCATCCCTGGTCGACAGCATGAGCCGGCCCTGCCCGCTCACCTGCAGGGTGACGCGCAACTCGGCGGTGGCGCCCTCGGCCGCGACCTTGACCAGCACCGGGTAGTCGCCGGCCTTGACGTCGCGCGGCGGCGTGACCTTGAGCTTGACGTCCTTAGTCTGGCCGGCCTCGATCGGAATCGAACTGATCTCGTTGGAGCCGAAGCCCTCGGTGAAGGTGCTCTGGAAGTTGGCCGGCCCCTGCGCAGACAGCGCCACGGTCAGGTCCTTGCCCGAATCGTTGCCCACGGTCAGCGTATACTCGAAGGACGATCGCGGCGTGCCGCGCAGCGACGGCAGGCGCGACTTGAGGCTGAGCTTGGCCGGCGCCTCGGTGCCGACGGTCAAGGTGAGCGGCAGGGTCGCCTGCTGGAACTGCTGTCCCTTGGCATTCAGCACGATATCCTGCGAGCCGGGCTTGGCGCCCTTCGGCACCTCGACGCGAAGCTGCACGGTGACGTCCTGGTTGACGCCGACCATCACCGAGCCGACCGGCTGGCCGCCGCCCAGGATGTCGACCTTCCAGCCCGTCGGAACGCCTGCCAGCGACAGTGCCAGCGGCTCGGGCATCAGGCCCGCATTGTTCACCTTGACGCGGATGGTCGTCACCTCGCCCGCGCGAACCGTCTGCGAGGGATAATCCGTCAGCAGGAACAGCCCCTTGACGCCGGGCGGATCGGCCGCTTGGGTCGGCGCTCCGACGAGAGGAAAGGCAAGAAGAACAAGAAGAGCGAGCAGTCGGCGCATCGTGGTGATCCTGCGTCTTGGGGTTAGGCCGCGGCGCTGGGGCGGGCCTTCATGCGGCCGAGCCAGGCCGTGAGGTTCTTGTTGGCCGGGTCGAGCGGCTGGCCGACCTGGCCCATGAAGTCGACGAAGGCGAACAACATGATGTCGGCCATGGTGAGCTTGTCGCCCGCGACGTAGGGCTTCGAGCCCAGCAGCCCATCGAGCCAGGCGAGCTTTTCGCGCGCCGTCGCCTTGAGGTCGTCGGCGGCCTGCGGGATGCAGTGGACGCGGTTCTGGAAGAGCTTGAGGCCCTCGGCGAAGCGGAAGCCGGCAAGCGCCGGCTCGACGATGTTGAGGTCGATGCGGCGCGTCCACATGCGCGTCTTCGCCCGCTCTTCGGGCGTGTCGCCGATCAGCGAGGGCGTGTCCTTCCTGATCTCGTCGACGTACTCGCAGATTGCCGTGATCTCGGCCAGCACCGAGCCGTCGTCGAGCTCCAGCGCCGGGCACTGACCCGACGGGTTGACCTTGAGGTAGGGCTCGCGGCGGTTCTCGCCGCCGCGTAGGTCGACCTCTACCTTCGGGACATCGAAGCCCTTCTCGGCCATGAACATGCGGACCATGCGCGGGTTGGGGCCGACCGAATTGTAGAACTTCATTTCATTCCTCCCGAACGACCGAAAGCGCTAGCAAAGTCAGCGCCAGGGCTCCACGAGAATCTTCGTGTGCCGCTCGGGGTTGGCCAGCGCCTCGAACGCCCCTTTGACGCCGTCGAGCCCGACCTTGCCGGTGATCAGGGCCTGGGCGTCGACCCGCCCCTCGGCCAGCAGGCTGAGGCAGCGCGCGAACTCTTCCGGCGTGTACCCCAGCACGAACTGCAGCGAGAGCTCCTTCACGATGCCGAACAGCGGCTCGATGCGGTCGGGTTCCATGCAGACACCGGCCACGACCACGCGCGCGTCGCGGGGCGCCGCCTCGAAGACCTGCTGCAGCAGCCCCGGGACGCCGACGCATTCGAAGATCACGGCGCGCTTGCCCGGTACGAGCCTGTCATAGGCCCGCTCCTTCTTTGGATCGACCACGATGTCAGCGCCCATCTTGGCCGCAAGCTCGCGGCGCTTGGGCGAGAAGTCGGTGGCGACGATGGGATGGATGCCCTTGAGCCTCAGGCCGACGATGACCGCAAGGCCGACCGGCCCGCAGCCGACGACCAGCGGCTGGTCGTCCTCCTTCAGCTCCGCCTTCTCGACGGCGTGGATGCCGACAGCCAGCGGCTCGGTGAGTGCCGCGTGGTCGGCCGAAAGACCATTGGGCACCTCGAGCAGCAGCGGCTCTGAAAGCACCATGCGCTCGGCGTAGCCGCCGGGGAATTCGTTGGAGTAGCCCACGGTGCGCGGGCCCTCGGGCAGCGGCATCACCGGCATGGAGCAGACCAGTGTTCCCGCCTTCAGCTTGCGCTGCGTGCCCGGACCGTAGTCCAGCACCTCGCCGCAGAACTCGTGGCCGAACACGACGTCGCGCGAGAGGTCGAGCGGCGTGCGGCCCGGGATGCGCATCGACAGCTCGACCATGTGCGGCGCATGCTTGGCATAGTGCAGGTCCGAGCCGCAGATGCCGCAGCACCGTGTCTTCACCAGCACCTGGCCCGCCGCGGGCTTCGGTTCCGCCACCTCGCCGACGACGATGTCGCCGCCGCGGAAGATCGCTGCCTTCACTTGATGAAGTCCCTGGTGAGTGCCACGAAATCGTCGAGGCGGTCGTGGTGGACCCAGTGGCCGGCATTGTCGAACTCGACGACCTTCGCGGTCTTGAAGTGCGTCAAGCGGCCGTCCTTCTCGGGGTTCGAGGCCCAGCTCTCCTTGCCGTAGACCAGCAGGGTCGGGCAGGCGATCTCGGCCCACAGCGACTCGATGGCGCCATAGCTCATGTCGTATGGCGGCCAGGCGCGGACATAGTTGTCGAACTTCCAGCTGTAGGTGCCGTCCTCGTTCTGATTGACGCCCTGTTGCGTCAGGTGCCGCGCCTGTTCGGCCGAGAGGTGCTTGTTCTCCTCCTGCATGCGCTTGAAGGCGTCCTCGATGGTCGGGTACTTGCGCGGGGCGCGGGCCGACAGCTTGCGCTGCTCCTCAACCCACTCGCGCATGCGCTCGGCCATCGGTTTACGGCGCTCGGCGATCACCTTGGGCGACGGCCCCAGCCCCTCGATCGCCACCAGCTTGCGCACCTTGTCGGGATAGATGCCAGTGTAGCGCAGGCAGATGTTGCCGCCCAGCGAATGGGCCACGATCGTCACCGGCGCCAGCGCCTGCTGGTGCACGAGCTGGGCCAGGTCGTAGATGTAGGCGGCCATCGAGTAGTTGCCGTCGGGCGACCACTGGCTGTCGCCGTGCCCGCGCAGGTCCGGGCAGATGATGTGCCAGTCCTTGCGCAGGGCATGTGCGACCCAGTCCCAGTTGCGGCAATGATCGCGGCCGCCGTGGACCAGGAGCAGCGGCGGCGCATCGGAGTTGCCCCAATCGACGTAATGAAGACGCAGACGCTGGGAGAAAAAGACGCGGGACGTGGGCCCCGGCATGCCGTTGAGAACGGAAGTCATGCGGTCTTCTATAGCGAATTCGCCCGGTTTGCGTCACTCTTGGCGACATGATGAGCTGCGAGCAGAACGAGCTGATGACCCGGGTCGGGCCGGGCACAAAATGCGGCGCCCTGATGCGCCACTACTGGCATCCGGTCGCCCTGGCCGACGAGCTGCCGGCGGAGCGGCCGGCCAAGCCGGTGCGCGTGCTGGGCCAGGATTTCGTGCTGTTCCGCGACGAGCGTGGCCGCCATGGGCTCCTCGACCGCGACTGCCCGCACCGCGGGGCCGATCTCGCCTTCGGCCGGCTGGAAGACGGCGGCCTGCGCTGCCTGTTCCACGGCTGGCTGTTCGACGTCGACGGCAAGTGCCTCGAGACGCCGGCCGAGCCGGAAGGCAGCGTTCTCTGCCAGAGGGTGCGCCAGAAGAGCTATCCGGTCGTGGTGAAGAACGGCATCGTCTTCGCCTATCTGGGCGAAGGGGAAGCCCCCGCCTTCCCCGACTTCGACTGCTTCCTGGCGCCCGGCACGCACGCCTTCGCCTTCAAGGGCCTGATCGACTGCAACTGGCTGCAGGCGCTGGAGGTCGGCATCGATCCCGCGCACGCCTCCTACCTGCACCGCTTCTACGAGGACGAGGACACCGGCACGGCCTACGGCAAGCAGTTCCGCAGCGCTTCCTCCGATTCCGACATCCCGATGACGAAGCTGTTGCGCGAGTTCACGCGGCCGCAGCTCGATGTCGAGGCAACCGACTATGGCCTCAGGCTCTTCGCGCTGCGCAGGCTCAACGAAAAGCACACGCATGTGCGCGTGACCAACCTCGTCTTCCCCTACGCTTTCGTCATCCCGATGAGCGCGGAGATGACGATCACCCAGTGGCATGTGCCGATCGACGACACGAGCTGCTACTGGTATGCAATCTTCACCAGCTTCGGCAAGCCCGTCGACCATGCCGCCATGCGCGCGCAGCGGCTGAAGCTCTACGAACCGCCCGACTATCGCCCGCGCATCGGCCGTCACAACGACTACGGCTACAACGTCGCGGAGCAGAAGACGCAGACCTACACGGGCATGGGCTTCGACATCAATGTCCACGACCAATGGGCGGTCGAGAGCCAAGGCCGCATCCAGGACCGCACGCGCGAGCATCTCGGCACATCCGACAAGGCGATCGTCGCCTACCGCCGCCTGCTGCTGTCGGCGATTGGCCAGGTGGCGAACGGCCAGAAGCCGCCGATGTGGCTCGACAGTCAGCGTGCCAGCGCCATCCGCGGCCCGGTCGCCATCGACGGCATGGGCCCGACCGAGGGCTGGCAGGCCTACTGGAAGGACGTCGACATGCGCCGCCGCCGCACCTCGAGCTGGGCGGCCGACACCATCCCGCCGCTGGTCGCCTAGCAGCATGAGCCTGGTCGAACGCGCCGGCCTCTGGAGCGAGGACCGCAAGGTCGCCACGCGCGAAGCGGAGCGACGCATGCAGGCGGGCGAAATGTCCGTCGTGCGACTGGCCTTCGCCGACCAGCACGGCATCCTGCGCGGCAAGACACTGGCGGCATCGGAGGTCGATGCAGCGCTGAAGAACGGCGTCGGCTTCACGACGACGATGCTGTTGAAGGACACCTCGCACCGCACGGTGTTCCCGGTCTGGCAGCCGGGCGGCGGCTTCGGCATGAAGGAGCTGGAGGGCGCCGCCGACGTGGTCATGCTGCCCGACCCGTCGACGTTCCGCGCGCTGCCCTGGGCGCCGCACTCCGGCTGGATGCTGTGCGACATCCATTTCCCCGACGGACGCCCGATGCCGCTCTGTACGCGGCACATCTACCGCCGCACGCTGAAGTCGCTTGCCGAGCGCGGCTACGATTTCATGGCCGGCCTGGAGGTCGAGTTCCACCTCTTCAAGCTCGAGAAGGCAAAACTCGCTGCGGGCGATGCCGGCCAGCCCGGCGAGCCGCCCGAGGTGTCGCTGCTGAACCAGGGCTACCAGTACCTGACCGAGCAGCGCTACGACGAGATGGACCCGATCCTCGAGATCCTGCGCACCAACATCGCCGATCTCGGCCTGCCGCTGCGCTCCATCGAGGTCGAGTTCGGCCCGAGCCAGGTCGAGTTCACCTTCCGCGCCGGCACGAGCCTGGAGCCCGCCGACACCATGGTGCTGTTCCGCAGCGCCACCAAGCAGATCGCCCAGCGCAACGGCTATCACGCGACCTTCATGTGCCGGCCGAAGCTGCCCAACGTCATGTCGAGCGGCTGGCACCTGCACCAGTCGCTGAAGGACAGGAAGAGTCACGCCAACGCCTTCATGGACGAGAGCGAACCGTTGTCGGCCACGGGCCGGCACTACATGGCAGGCCTGCTCGAGCATGCGCGCGCCGCCGCGGCGTTCAGCACGCCCACCCTCAACGGCTACAAGCGCTATCGGCCCTTCTCGCTGGCGCCTGACCGCGCGATCTGGGGCCGCGACAATCGCGGCGCGATGGTACGCGTGCTGGGCGGTCCAGGCGATCCCGCGACGCATCTCGAAAATCGCGTCGGCGAGCCCGCCGCCAACCCCTACCTCTATATGGCGAGCCAGATCGTCTGCGGGCTGGACGGCCTGGATCGCAAGCTCGATCCCGGTCCGTCAGCCGACACGCCCTACGAGGCCAAGGCGCCGCTGCTGCCGCGCTCGCTGGCCGACGCTCTGGCGGCCCTCGGCGACAACAAGGTACTGCGCGCCGGACTCGGCGATTTCTTTGTCGACTACTACCTCAGGCTCAAGCAGGCGGAGATCGACCGTTTCGGCCTGGAAGTCAGCGATTGGGAGCAGCGCGAGTATTTCTCGCTGTTCTAGCCGGCCGTCATTCTTCCCCGATGTCTTCGTTCCAGACCTTGGGGAACTCCTTCTGGAATCGGGTCATCAACTCGACGCATCGTGGGTCGTTCAGCACCGTTACCTTCACGCCCCTCCTGCGCAGGAACCCGATGTTGCCCCTGAAGGTCGTCGCCTCGCCAATGACCACCCTCGGGATTCCGAACTGAACGATCGTGCCGGCGCACATCATGCAAGGACTAAGCGTCGTATAGAGCGTCGTCCCGCGGTAACTCTTGCGGCGACCCGCGCGAAACAGACAATCCATCTCGCCGTGTGCAATGGCGTTGCCGTCCTGGACGCGCCGATTTCTGCCCTGCGCCACGAGGCGGCCGCGCTCCACGAGGGCCGCACCGATCGGGATGCCCTTCTCGGAAAATCCCCGCCGCGCCTGGCGATAGGCAGCCTCGAATGCTTTGGAAGCCGGTGGGGCCTTTTTGTCGCGCGTATGTCGACTGCTCATCGTCTCTCCTGAACCTCGGAATGCCCTGTCATCTTTGACGTCCTGCCATGCAAGAACAACCGCCGGACGGTAGACTGCGGTCGATGGTCTTTCTAACTTGCGCGGCATGACCGCCATCGCCGTCGTCACCACTGTCGCCAGCAGGAAGGAAGCGCGCCTGCTCGCCCGCACGCTGGTCGAAGCGAAACTCGCCGCCTGTGCGCAGATCTCGCGCATCGAGAGCATCTATCCCTGGAAGGGCGCGATCGAACAGGGAAAGGAGTATCGCGTGCTGTTCAAGACTCTCGATGAGCATTATGTCGCCGTCGAGCGTGCTATCCGCGCCCTGCACCCCTACGAACTGCCCGCCATCCATGCCTTTCCGATGATGCACGTCTCCGAGGCCTACGCAGCGTGGATCGAGGAGAATGTCTCGGCCTAGCCGGTCTTTCCGCCTTCCAGCATCCTGGTCCACCGCTTCTGCATCTCGGTGGCGTCGATCTGCTCCCTGGGAGCCGACAGCGACCAGCGATAGCCGAACGGGCAGGCCACCATGCCCATGCGCTCGCCATAGAACTGGTCCTCGACCGGCCTCACGATTGTGGCCCCCGCCTTCACCGCGCGCTTCACGGCTGCGTCGGCGTCGGCCACCCGGATTTGGAACGCTACCGGCGATCCGCCGATCGCCACCGGGCTTCTAGCGCCGAAGTCGGGATATTCGTCATTCAGCATCAGCACGCTGTCGCCGATCCTGATCTCGGCATGCCCGACCCGACCGGCCGGCTCGACCAGCCGGAACAGCTCCACCCCGCCAAAGGCCCTGGCGTAGAAGTCGATGGCAGCCTTGGCATCATGCACGGTCATGTGGGCCCACAGAGTCTGTTCGCCCGCCGTCCGCTTTGCACTCATGGCGTCACCTGTGTTATATTACGTTACGTATCGTAACGTTAATAGATGTCCCGTCAAGCCCCCTCCTCGCCGCCGCGCGGCAGGCCGCGCGACCCGCGCACCCGGCGCGCCATCCTTGCGGCCGCCCGTGCCCTCCTCGATCGCGGCGGCCTCACCGCCGTCACCATCGAGGCGATCGCCCAGAAGGCCGATGTCAGCCGACCCACGATCTACCGCTACTGGCCGAACGCGCCGGCCGTGGCGATGGCTGCCTTCCTGGAGACGACGGGCGCGGGCGAAGCGGCTAGGTCGCCACGCTCGCCGCTCGCGGCGCTGCGGGCACAACTTCACGCCCTGGCCGACGCCTTTGCCGCGCCCACCGGACGCAGCGTTGCCGCCATGGTAGCCGCTGCGCAATCAGAAACCGAACTCGCCAAGGCCTTCCGCAACGAGTTCATCGCGCGCAACCGAGACGCCACGCGGGCGCTGCTCGAACGCTGTATCGCCGACAAGGCGATCGGCGCGCCCGACGACATGGAGCTGACGCTCGACCTGGTGTTCGGGCCGCTCTTCTACCGCCTGCTAATGGGCCACGCGCCGATCACGCACGGCTTCGTCGACCAGCTCCTCGACGCGGTCATCCCCGCACGCGCCTGAGAGTGGTCTCGGTCTCCCCGACCATCCTCTTCACGAGCTCGCCAGCCGGCATCTCGCGGGCCAGCGTCGGCGCCTGACCGCTCCATAGCGGCGTGAAATCGGTCGAGCCCCTGGCCTCGGCCGGACCGCGCAACGGCTGCGTCGCCTCTGCGGCCAGCGGAAAGGCCGGCGCATCGTCGCTCATCGGGCCGTGCTCGCGGATGATCCGGTTCACGATGCCGCGGGCCGGCCGGCCGGTGAACACATTGGTGAGGGTGGTGCTGTCGTCGTTCGCCTGTTTGAGAGCTGCGCGATGCAATGGCCCGGTCCTGGCCTCCGGCGTCAGCATGAACGCCGTGCCGATCTGTACGCCCGCCGCGCCCAGTGCCAGGGCCGCAGCAATGCCGCGGCCATCGCCGATGCCGCCCGCGGCAATCACCGGAACCTTCACGGCATCCGCGATCTGCGGCACCAAAGCCATCGTGCCCGGCTGGCGCGCAATGTCGTCGGTAAGGAACATGCCGCGGTGGCCGCCGGCTTCGGCGCCTTGGGCGATCACCGCGTCGCAGCCCTCGCCCTCCAGCCAGCGCGCTTCCTCGGCCGTCGTGGCAGAGCTGATGACCAGGATTTCTGCAGCCTTGAGCTTCTGCATCAACGCCCGTTCGGGCAGGCCGAAATGGAAGCTCGCCACGCGCGGCTTGAACTCGAGGACAACGTCGCAGGCCGCCGCATCGAAGGCACTGCGCGACGGGCCCTTCGCGCCGGGGGCGACGCCCAGTTCGCCGTAGTATGACGCGAGCTTATCGCGCCAGCGTGCATCGCGGGCGGCATCGGCCACGGGCGGCTTGTGTACGAAGAAGTTGACGTTGAAGGGGCGACCCGTCCCCTGCTTCACCATCTGCAATTCCTGGCGCAGCCCATCAGTCGTCAGCATCGCCCCGGCGATGGAGCCCAATGCACCCGCCTCGGACGCCGCAATCGCCATTTGCGGCGAGGTCACGCCCGCCATCGGTGCCTGCAGGATGGGATGCTCGATGCCGAAGAGGTCGAGAAGGCGGCGGTCGGTCCATTTCATGAGCATTGTTCCTCCTGACGACATAGTCATAGCATGCCGGGCGGGATCGCGATCGTTACAGCGAACGACGTCATCCGGAGCAGCGACACCTGTCTTCGCAAGCTCGACTTCGACGTTGCGGATCTGGACGGCAACATGATTTTCTACGGGATGGAATCGAAAAAGAGTTGAGCGAGGGCAAGATGGAGCTTTGGCAGTACGACGCGACCGACCTGGCGCGACTGATCCGCACCGGACAGGCCTCGGCGCGCGAGGCGGTCGACTCCGTCCTGGCGCGCCTGGAGAAGGTCAATCCCAGGATCAACGCCGTCGTGCGCGTGCTGGAAAGCGAGGCACGGGCCCAAGCCGACACCGCCGACGCCGCGCGCGCCCGCGGGCACGCCCTGCCGCCGCTGCACGGCGTGCCGGTCACGACCAAGATCAACGTCGACCAGGCCGGCCTGCCGACCGACAACGGCGTCGTGCCGCTGAAGGACCTGATTGCGCACGAAGACAGCCCGGTCGTCGCCAACCTGAAGCATGCCGGCGCGATCGTCGTCGGCCGCACCAATGCGCCCGCCTTCTCCATGCGCATCTTCACTGACAACGCACTGCACGGACGGACCCTCAACCCGCTCGATCCCACGGTGACGCCGGGCGGCTCGAGCGGCGGCGCCGGGGCCGCGACCGCAACGGGCATCGGCTGCATCGCGCACGGCAATGACATCGGCGGCTCGGTGCGGATCCCCGCCTATTGCAACGGCGTGGTCGGCCTGCGCACCGGCTTCGCCCGCATTCCGTCGATCAATCCGACGGCAGCCAATGCCGGCCGCCCCATCGGCGCCATCCTGATGGCGGTGCAGGGGCCGCACACGCGCTCCGTGCGCGACGCACGCCTCGCACTCGAAGCGATGGCGCGTGGCGACCGGCGCGACTGGCGCTGGAACGACGTGCCGATGCAAGGCCCGCCGCCGGCACGCCCCATCAAGGTTGCGATCGTCCCCGAGGTTCCCGGCGGCAAGAGCCATCCCGCCCAGGTCGCAGCGGTGCGGCTCGCCGGCAAGCATCTGCAGAATGCCGGCTATGTCGTCGAGGAAGTGCTGCCGCCCGACATCGAGCGCGGCGTCGAATTGTGGCACCAGATCTGCGTCACCGACGTGTTCGGCGGACTGTGGCCGACCATCCAGAAGATGGGCGACCCCGACGCCATTGCCTCCATGCGCGGCTGGCTGGAGCTGCGCAAGCCGGTCGACCTGCCGACCTATGTCGCCGCCCTGACCGAACGCGAGGGCTATGCCTTCCGCTGGATGAGATTCTTCCAGCAGTACCCGCTCGTCATCCTGCCGACGCTCTGCGACCTGCCGCCCAAGCAAGTGGCCGACATCACCAAGGAAGGGCAGCGCGAGGTGCTGGACTCGATGCGCTCGGCGCTGCTGGCGCCGCTGCTGGGGCTGCCGGGCCTCGCAGTTCCCGTCGGCCGCCACGGCAAGCTGCGGACCGGCGTGCAGATCATGTCGATGCGCAATCGCGAGGATCTCTGCCTCGACGCCGGCGAAGTGATCGAGGCCTGCGAAGGCGTCGTGACGCCGATCGACCCGACAGCATAGGCGGGACGCATGGCCGGCACCCTTCTCCAGACCACCGTCGTCGGGTCCTACCCCCAGCCGGATTGGCTGGTCGACCGCCAGCTTCTCGCCAAGGGCGTGCCGCGCACCCGCGCGAAGGAGCTGTGGCGGGTGCCCGAACCGTTCCTCGAGCAGGCACAGGATGACGCCACCCTGCTCGCCATCCGCGACATGGAGCGGGCCGGCATCGACATCATCACCGACGGCGAGATGCGGCGCGAAAGCTATTCCAACCGCTTCGCCACGGCGCTCGAGGGCATCGACGATGCCCACCCTGCCGAGATCGTGAACCGCTCCGGCAACCGCACGCCGGTGCCGCGGGTGGTCGGCAAGATCCGCCGCACCCGGCCCGTCGAACTGCGTGACATGCAGTTCCTGCGCGCCAACACCGAGCGGCTGGCCAAGATCACCCTGCCCGGCCCCTTCACCATGGGCCAGCAGGTGAAGGACGAGTTCTACAAGGACGCCGAGGCGATGTGCATGGACTATGCCGCCGCCGTGAACGAGGAGGCGCACGAGCTGGTGAAGGCCGGCGCCGACGTGATCCAGCTCGACGAGCCGTGGCTGCGCAACAATCCCGAGGAGGCCAAGCGCTATGCCGTGAAGGCGATCAACCGCGCGCTGCAGGGCATCGCCGTGCCGACGGTGGTGCATCTCTGCTTCGGTTACGCAGCTGTCGTCACCGGCCTGAAGCCCACGGGCTACTCGTTCCTGCCACAGCTTGCCGACACGATCGCCCAGCAGATCTCGATCGAGTCGGCGCAACCCAAGCTCGACCTCGGCGTTCTGAAGGACCTTGCCCCCAAGAAGGTGATGCTGGGTGTCATCGACCTCAGCGACCCCGCGATCGAGACACCGCAGAAAGTCGCCGAGCGCATCCGGGCGGGACTGAATCATATCGGCCCCGACAAGCTGCTGCCCGCACCCGACTGCGGCATGAAGTACCTGCCGCGTATCACGGCGTTCGGAAAGCTCAAGGCGCTGAGCGACGGCGCCGCGATTGTGCGCAAGGAACTCGGCTAGCCCTTATTCTTGCAGGCAAGCACACCGTAGACGCGCTTGCCCGCGATCACCTCGGTCACGATCGTGTCCGGCGCGCCCGATTTCATGAAGGCCTCGAACAACCGGCCCCTGGGGTCGGGCTCGAAGAACACGCAGGCTTCGGGTGCGGCGACCACCCTGGCGATCCAGCCATCCTCGTCCGAGCGCATCCAGATGCTGGTCATGGGCGAGGTGATGCCCGACACGGAGCGGAAGCCCCCGAAGAAATAGAAGGAATCGGGCTGGCCGATCAGGTCGTCGAACTTGTGGAATCCCTGTTCGACCCTGCGGCCCTTGAGGCGGTCGTGCAGCAGCCCGAACAGGTCCCGCACCTCGGCAAAATCCGGATGGTTGCGGAAGCCCGCTTGGAACCGCGGGATCGGCGAATAACGCGAGACTAGGTCGGGCGCCAGCCCGCGGTGGCTTCTCAGCTCGCGATAGAGGTCGCGCGCGGCGAGCGTCTGGCTCCAGCTGTCGCCCAGCGCCTGCACCCTCCTGGCAAAGCCTGCATGCGCCACGATCGCCGCCTCGGCCACAATGCCGACGGCAACGACCAGCAGTACCGTTCGTCGCGTGCCGCGCGGAATGCAGCGCCAGACGAAGACCGGCAGCATCAACAGGAAGAGCGGCAACAGAAACGACGGCCCGGAGAGATGCGAGAGGTCGGCCCGCAGGAGCGTGAAAAGATGCAGAACGGCCGCGCCGATCGCGACGCCGCCGAACTTCCAGGCGAGCCGGCGCTGTTGCTCATCGGCCGTACGCCAGCGGCGCCCGAGGAAGGCGCCAAGCAGCGCAATGCCCAATACCAGTACGGCCGCGCCGAGATAGGTCACGGCCAGCTCGTGCAGTTCGCCGTAGCCCGTGAACTCCGTGTAGAGCCGGCCGTGGACGACCTTGAAGGCCAGCGACAGGCCGAGCGCGTCCGACCAGATGGAGTTGGAGAGCCCCGCCATGACGAGGCTCGATTTGGCGTTGGCGAGCGCCAGCACGTCCAGGAGATGCGACAGGCCGACGAAGCCCGCAACCAGCACCACGAAGACGACGATCCCTGCCCCGATGAACAGCCCGGCGAAGGCCGCGAGACGTCGGAGCGGCCAGCCCGTCGCCGGGCCCAGAAGGGCCAGCGACAGCGCGAGCACCAGAAACCCACCGGTCAAGCTCTCCTGACTGAGGAAGCCGCCCAGGCCCCAGAGCGCGCCGGTCAGCACCGGCCCAAGCCAGCCGCGCTTCGCCGGTTCCGCCGCCAGGAGCAGCCAGGCGAGCGAGAGCGACAGGATCGGGATGGCGAGCCAACGCGTGAACACCGCCCAGCCCGCAACGTCGGCCACACCCGCGGGACTCGGCCACAGCGCCCATCCGATCAGGCCCGCGATCGCCCAACGCAGGCCCAGGAACTGCTGCAGCACGAAGAAGAAGAGCAGCACGCAGGCGACGTTCAGAGCCACGTTGGCGGCGAAGAAGCCGTGGTTGCTGTAGTGCACCAGGCCGGTGAGGAAATTCATCAGCACCTGGTTGCCGGCGCCGTACTGCGTCTGCGCCTCGAGATAGGGGATCGCGCCGAGGCGGATCTGCTCCATCGAGGCAAGATGGACGTGGGCATGGATGTCGTAGAACCAGGCGAGGCCTGGTTCCACGGCGATCACCTTCTGGAAGGCAGGGATGGCCAGCCAGCACCAGGCGAGCAGCAGGATGAACAGGCCTCCCGATACCCTGCCCGCCCAGCTTCGCTTCGCCTCGGTCCGCACCCCAACCGCTGGCCGAGGCTCTGCGAAGGCCGCCACGCACCAGTGGAAGGCGATGAAGGCGATCGCGCCGAGATAGCCGAAGATCAGCGGGCGCTTGTCGAGGATGCCCCAGTAGATGACCTCGTCGCCGGCCTGCGCGACCTTGGAAGGTGCCAGCGCCAGGTAGCAATAGGCTGCGGCCGCGCCGACCACGCCGGTGCCGTAGACCAGGCTCGCGAGGCCATCGTTCGACCGCCAGGCAAAGAGTGCCGCGACCGCGCCGAGCGTCGTGGCCGTGGCGGCGAGCAGGAAGGCCCCCCGCGAGTCGAGAACGAACACTTCGACCAGCAGCAGGCCGGTCGCGACGGCGCAGACGAGGCGCTGGCCGGCCGTCATGCGGCCTTCCGGAAGACCGAGGAGCGTCCCCAGATCAGGCGATTGGAGACCACGAACCGCCACACGACGTCGATCAGGATGCCCATCGATGCCGCGACGAAAGTATGCGCCTTGAAGTGCTGGTAAGTGATCTGCGCCGTGCTGACGTTGGCCACGATGCCGAATGAAGCGATGACGGTGTAGAGGAACAGCCCCTTGTAGTAGGTCGCGCTGCGCAGCCGGTCGCTCGAATAGGTGAGCACGTTGTTGACGCTGAAGTTGAAGATCATTGCCGTTATGGTGGCGAGCGCCTGCGAGACCCAGAAGACAGCCCCGAGGCCGAGGCTCGCATAGAGCACGGAGAAGTGCACGCTGGAGCCGATCACGCCGACACCGACGAAGCTCACCAGCCGCGACGGCGCGAGCCCGCCCGACAGCTTCGAGATCACGTCGCAGAGCAGCGCCCAGAGGATGTGGAGCTGGGGTGCAAGCCCGGTGTGCCCGAGCGGGCCGGCCGGCAGCGCCAGTTCACGGATCGCGGCCTTGCGGTTGTAGTAGATGAGATCGAAGAAGACGCTGAACCCGTCGGCCTGCATGCGCGGAATGGAGCGCAGGAACAGCGCCCGCGAGGTCGCGAAGAAGCCGGTCAGCGGATCGGCGAGCCGACTGCCCAGGTAGAGGTTGATCAGGCTGTTGGCCAGCGTCGAGACGACACCCGGCCGCGCCGCCGACACCAGGTCCTTGCCCCGCCGCAACTCCGCGAGCATGGCGGGGATCAGGCCGGCGCCGTGCTGCACGTCGTCGTCCATGACCACGACGATGTCGCCGTGGGCGGCCTGTACGCCCCAATGCACCGCCGATGTCCGGCCGCGATCCTGGATGCGCTGAACACACCGCACATTGTGGCGTTCGCGCGCCAGCCCGCGCACCGCGTCGGCCGTTCCGTCGCCGGAATTGTCGTCGACGACGATCAGTTCCCAGGCCTCCTCACCCAGCGACTCCGCCAGGGCGGCATAGAGCGAGGGCACTGTGGCCGCCGCGTTCTGCGTCGGCACGACGATCGAGACCGCGGTCATCGCGCCCCTGTCATGGCCGGGCCGTCGCCAGCAGCAGGTTGCCGACGCCGAAATGCCCGACGGCCCCCTCGAGCGCATGAAGGGCGTTCGCCGCGCCGAGTCCCAGCACCGCGGCAAAGGGCGCGAAGCCCAGCACGGTCCTGACCCTCACCTCGCGGTAGCCTGCCTGGGAGAGATGCCGGGCGAACAGGCTGCGCCGGTACCTGTTGATGTGCTGCTCGGCGTAGCTCACCGGCGAAAGCGCATTGACGCCGAGTTCGATCAGCGGCCAGAGCGAGGCGTAGTTGGGCGTCGTCACGACCAGTCTCCCGTCGGGCGACAGCAGCCTGCGCGCGTCGGCCAGCAGAGCCACGGCGGCATCCGGCGGCAGATGCTCGATCAGCTCGATCGAGGTCACCGCGTCGAAGCGTTCGCCCCGCTCGATCAGGCTGCCGATCGGCTGCGTCGTGAAGCGGTGCAGGGCGGTGCCGTAGATCTCGTTGGCGTAGGCCACCTGCGACGCGCTGAGGTCGAGGCCCAGCGCCTCCACTCCGTCCAGATAGTTGCCGATGAAGGTGCCGGGGCCGCAGCCGATATCGAGCACGCGCTTCGGCCGGCCGAGATGCTCGATGACCGACCGGAACTTGAGATCGTGCCAGCAGTACCGGACCCCCGCCCTGCGCCGATAAATCCTGTCGTAGAATCCCGCCGGGATCTCGGTCTCGTAGTCGAAGGCGGCGTCTTTCATTTCCTCGTCTCAGAGTTCCCCGGATTCCCCAGTTCAGGCCAACTGCAAGTCCCTCCCGCCGGCCGGCGCCATCCGAGTCCCTCTGTGAACGTCAGGACGGGGCGCCGCAAGACCCCGTCAGGGTACAACTCCCTTGAGGACCGTCCCGGCATAGACGCCCGTCGCCTCGCCATTCTCGAAGGCGACGGCGCCGTTGACCAGGGTCGCCCGAATCCCTTCGGCCTTCTGCACCAACCGTCGGGCGCCGCCCGGCAGGTCGCGCTCGACGGTCGGCAGGCTGGGCCGGATGCCCTTTTCCTCGAACAGGACGAGGTCGGCCTTGTAGCCCTCGCGGACCAGGCCGCGATCCTGCAGCTCCCAGGCGACGGCGTTGTCGTGGGTGATCTTCCTGACCGCCTCCTCCAGCGTGAAGGCGCCGCGCTTGCGCACCCAGTAACTGAGAAGATGCGTCTGCAGCGACGAGCCCATCTCCTGCGCGACATGCGCTCCCGAATCGGAGAAGGTCGCGAGCGTGCGCGGGTGTTTTAGGATACCCAGCACGTCCTCCGGCCGCTCGTTGACGATCGGCTGGACGTAGACCTGGTTCTCGTTGGCCAGGGACAGGTCGATCATCACCTCGACCGGATGCTGGCCGCGCGCCTTCGAGAGCTGGGCGACGGTGGGATCGTCCCAGTCCACGCCCTTCAAGGCATAGAGATTGTCATAGTCCGGCTTGCGCGGATCGGTGGTTGCCGCCCCGCCACCCTGCACGACATTGTCGCGCGGCTTCATCCTCGCCTCGGCCTCCACGAGCGCACGACGAACCGCCGGATCGCGCAGCCGCCTCTTCTGCTCGTCGAGCGGCAGGGCGCGGATCGGCTGCCATGCCGGCAGCACGTCGAACGGCAGGTAGGATTTCAATGAGAAGATCGCGTTGATCGATCGCGTCGTGCCCTGGCCATACATGCTGCCGCCGGCCGCCACTGTGTCGTCGATGTATTTCGTCTGGTAGGCCCAGCCTGTCGGGTCCTCGCCCTGGCGCGTCGCCAGCACGCCGAACATGATCGGTCGCTTGAACTGCAGCGCCACCTTGCGCAGCCGATCGAGGAAGGCGCGATGGCGCGGCCCGCTGCCGATGTCGGGCCCGACCTGGAAGATGCCGGACCGGAGCTCGGCCATCGCCGCCAGAATGCGATCGATCTCGTCCCACTCCGCGATGCGGCTCGCCACCGGCGTGCCGTCGGGCGTGATGTGGGTGGAGGCGCGCGAGCTCGAAAAGCCCATGGCGCCCGCCTTGAGCGCCTCCTTTACTGCGGCCGCCATGCGGCTCATGTCGTCCTCGGTCGCCTTCTCGGAGAGGGCGCGCCGGCCCATGACGTACATGCGCAACGCCGAGTGGCCGATATACATGCCGTAGTTGATCGCCTTGGGCAGCCGCTCGACGGTCGCGAGGTACTCGGGGAAGCTCTCCCAGGTCCAGTCGATGCCGGCCGCCATCGCTTCGGTCGGAATGTCTTCGACCGCCGACAGACAGCGCGCATACCAGTCGCGGTCCTCGGGTCTACAGGGCGCCAGTGCGAAGCCGCAATTGCCCATCACCACCGACGTGACGCCGTGCCAGCACGAGCAGCTTCCCAGCGGGTCCCATGCGACCTGCGCATCCATGTGCGTGTGGCCGTCGATGAAGCCCGGCGAGACGACCAGCCCGTCGGCGTCGATGGTGCGCCGGGCCGTTCCCGTGACGCGCCCGACCTCGACGATCCTGCCGTCCCTGATGCCGACGTCACCGGAGAAGCGCGCTGCACCCGAACCATCGACGATCGTTCCACCGCGTACCAGCAGATCCAGCGCCATCCTGCTTCCTCCCGTTCGTGGCGATCAGCATGGAAACAAAGGCGTGGCCCCTCAAGCCCGCTTTTCGTGCTAGCGTTGCAACAATGAGAGAGCTGAAGCGCTCTGGAGGAAACGGCAAAGTGTACGACTACATCATCGTCGGCGGCGGTTCGGCCGGCTCGGTCATGGCCAACCGGCTTTCGGCCAGGAGCGCCAACAAAGTGTTGCTGTGCGAAGCCGGACAAGACACGCCGCCGGGCGAGGAACCCAAGGAGATCGCCGACAGCTATTCGGGCACAGCCTACTTCGACCCGCGCTTTCACTGGACCGACCTCAAGGTTCACACCCAGGTCGTAAGCCACAACAATCCGCAGGAGAACCGCCCGCCGCTGCGCAAGTACGAACAGGCCCGCGTGCTGGGCGGCGGCTCGTCGATCAACGGCCAGATGGCCAACCGCGGCGCACCGACCGACTACGAGGAATGGCAGGCGCGCGGCGCGGCCGGCTGGGGCTGGAACGACGTGCTGCCCTACTTCAAGAAGGTCGAGCGCGACCTCGACTTCGACGGACCGCTGCATGGCAAGGACGGCCGCATTCCCGTGCGCCGCATCCCGCGCGAGCACTGGGCGGGCCACGCCGAGGCCGTCGGCAAGGCCTTCGAGGAGAAGGGCTTCAGGTTCCTGCCCGACCAGAACGGCGAGTTCGTCGATGGCTACTTTCCCGTCACCCACTCCAACGCCGAGGAGCGGCGCGTCTCGGCGGCGATGGGCTATCTCGACGCCGAGACGCGCAAGCGGGCGAACCTCACGATCCCGACCGGGACGCAGGTGAAGTCCCTGCTGTTCGACGGCACGCGCTGCGTCGGCGTCACGGCGATGGTGAAGGGCAACGAGCAGGAATTCCGCGGCCGTGAGATCATCCTCTCCAGCGGTGCGATCCACACGCCCGCGCACCTCATGCGGGCCGGCATCGGCCCCGTGGGACAGCTCGCCGAGCTCGGCATTCCCGTGCTCTCGGCCCTGCCCGGCGTCGGCCAGCGCCTGATGGACCATCCCTCCATTGCGCTGTCGTCCTTCATCCGCCCCAGCGCGCGCATCCGCGCCCATACGCGGCGACACATTCATGTCGGCTTGCGCTATTCCTCCAATCTGCCCGGCATCCCCAAGGGCGACATGTTCGTGGCGGTGGTCAGCAAGTCGGCGTGGCATGCCGTGGGCGAGCAGATCGCCTCGCTGCTCACCTTCATCAACAAGACCTATTCCGAGACCGGCCAGGTGAAACTCGCCTCGCGCGACTGGCGGCAGGAGCCGGTCGTCGAGTTCAACCTGCTGTCCGACAAGCGCGACCTAGACCGGCTGATGAGCGGCTTCAAGCTGATGGCGGCGGTTCAGATGACCGACGCTTTGAAGAAGGTGACGGACGTCCCCTTCCCCGCCTCCTACAGCGACAAGGTCCGCCAGATCGGCGTGGTCAACACCAAGAACAAGTGGCTGACCCGCGCGGTCGCGCTGATGCTCGACGGACCTTCTGCACTGCGCCGCTACATGATCGACAATTTCGTGGTCGAGGGATTCACGTTCGGCCAGGTGATGACCGACGATGAGGCGCTCGAGGCTTTCGTCCGCAAGGCCGCGATCGGCGTGTGGCACGCCTCCTGCACCTGCCGCATGGGCCGCGACGACGATCCGATGGCTGTCGTCGACACCCAGGGCCGCGTGCGCGGCGTGCAGGGGTTGCGCGTGGTCGATGCCTCGGTGTTTCCGGTCGTGCCCTGTGCCAACACCAACTTCCCCACGCTGATGACCGCCGAGAAGATCGCCGACACCATGACGAGGGCCGTGTGACATAACGACCGACCGCCTCCACCTCATCGGCTCGATCCCGCTCGACAGCAGCGAGCAGGTCTTTCGCACGCTCGCCTCGGAACTCGGCTCGCACCTCACGCGCATCCCCGACGGCGAGACCGGCGAGCGCTCGCGCTGGGTCTACTTCCAGCGCCAGATGCTGCTCGACCATCCGGCCATGGAGATCGACCCCACGGTGCCGCCCTACAAGTTCGTCCAATGGGACGGCAAGCTGGTGCGCGAGATCGAACAGGTGCGTTTCAAGCCCGGTGTCGATCCTGCCGCCGTCGTGTTCGAAACGGGCTACGACAAGGCGGCCCTCGCCTCATGGGAGGTTTTCAAGCGACTGCGCGCGTCGGGCGCCATCGCCGCCGGCACACGCTTCCAGGTGAGCCTGCCGACGCCGCAGGCGAGCGGCTATCTCTATGTCAGCGGCCCCGCCCGCGAGGCCTATTTCGGCGTCTACGAGCGCGCCCTGGAGGCCGCTCTCGCCAATATCGTGAAGGTCATCCCGGCCGCCGACCTTTCGATCCAGTGGGACGTCTGCCAGGAGGTTCTTGCCTTCGAGGGCTACTTCAAGGACCGGCCTCCGCACTACAAGACGCAGATATTCGAAATGCTGGGCCGGCTGGGCGATTCGGTACCGGCGGGCGTCGAGCTCGGCTACCATCTCTGCTACGGATCGCCCAAGGACGAGCATCTCGTGCAGCCTACGGACGCCGGCATCCTGGTCGAGATGATGGCGGGCATCGTTGCGGCCACGAAGAGGCACGTCGATTTCCTGCACATTCCGGTACCGAAGGCCCGCACCGACGAAGCCTACTTCGCGCCGCTCAAGACATGGCAACCGCCAAAGGGAACCAAACTCTATCTCGGGCTGCTGCACCACGACGACGGGGTGGGCGACCGCGCCCGCATCGACGCGGCGCGGCGGTTCGTCGGCGATTTCGGCCTGTCGGCCGAATGCGGCTGGGGCCGCACGGAGCCGGGGCGCCTGCCCGGGCTCCTCAAGGGACATAGGGTTGCTGCGGAGGCGTTGTGATGGCTGAACGTATTCTGGTCGTGGGTCCGAATGACTGCCTGGCGATGGTCGACGACCTCGCCCCAAAGGGCTTCGAGATCGTCAAGGCGCCGCACAACTCGCCGGAGCAGAAGGCAGCCTTGCCGGGCACCCACTATTTCGTCGGCTTCATCCAGCAGTACGTCACGCCGCAGCTCTACACGGAGGCACCGCACCTCAAGCTCGTGCAGATGCTGAGCGCGGGCTACGACCGCGCTGACCTCGCCGCCGCCGGCAAGAGCGGCGTGCCGCTCTGCGCCAACGGCGGCGCCAATTCGGTCGCAGTCTCCGAGCACGCGATGCTGCTGATGCTCTCGGTGTCACGGCGGCTGATCACGCAGCACGGCAACGTCACGGCTGGCCGCTGGCACGGCAACGCACCGCCGACGGTCCACGAAATCCGCAACAAGGTGCTGGGCATCGTCGGCCTCGGCACGATCGGCAAGAAGGTCGCCAAGCTCGCCCAAGCCTTTGGCATGATCGTCCACTACTACGACATCAAGCGGCTGAAGGAGGAGGAAGAGGATGCTCTCGGCGTGCGTTTCCGCCTCCTGCCCGAAATCCTGCGACACTCCGACGTGCTGTCGCTGCATGTCCCGCTGAATGACTCGACGCACCACATGATCGGCAAGGACGAGCTGGCGGTCATGAAGAAGTCGGCGGTCATCGTGAACACCTCGCGCGGCCCGGTGATCGACGAGAAGGCGATGACCGCCGCCCTCTCCTCGGGCAACCTGTTCGGCGCCGGCCTCGACGTGTTCGACGAGGAGCCGACGCCGCCGAACAACCCGCTGCTCAAGCTCGACAACGTCGTGCTGACGGCCCATCTCGCCGGCCCGACCTTCGAGAGCAACATCACCCGTCTGCGCAACGGCTTCGACAATGTGCAGCGGGTGGCTCGCGGCGAACCCGCCCTCTGGGTGGTACCGGAACTGGCCGGCTAGGCCGGTTCCAGCTTCGTGCGATAGGTCTCGTCGAAGCGCAGGATCGCCAGGAACGAGATTGCCGCGGCCGCCATGATCATGAAGGCCGGGGCGTAGTCGTTGGCCGTGCGATGGACGAGCCAGGTGGCCATCAGCGGACTGAAGCCACCGATCACGCCCAGAGTGACGTTGTAGCCGAGCGCGATCGCCGTGCAGCGCACTTCGGCCGGTACGGCCTCGACCATGATGGCGGGTTGGGCGCCGATGTACGCGCCGACCGAGAGAACGAAGCCGAGCTGGCCCAGCAGCACGAGGGCCGGCTCACCCTGGTGCATGAGCCAGAAGAAGGGCAGCGCGCCAACCAGGCCGAGGCCCGCCGCCGAGAGCATCAACAGCCGCCTTCCGTAGCGGTCGGATAGCCATCCCATCAGGACCATGACCGGCAGGAGCACGACCATGCTGATCGAGTTGATCTCCAGCGCCTTGGCGGGCGCGATGCCGTCGGCAAACTGCAGCCAGCTCACGATGTAGACGAACATCAGGTAGAAGCCGACCGAATTGAACACCGAGAGCGCGGCGAGCCGACCGAGCAGAGGCCCATGGTTACGCACTGTATCGATCAGCGGTGAGCGTCCGATGGTGGCCTTGCGTGGCGCCTCGTGCACATGGCGGCGTAGCACGATGCCAGCGACGCCGACCAGCAACCCGAGCAGAAACGGTATGCGCCAGCCCCAGCTTTCGAGCGCCTGCTCCGACATCAGCGAGGCGAGCAGCGCGCCGGTCGCCGAGCCCAGCAGGATGCCGCCGACCGCACCGCAGCAGCCCAGCGCGCCGATCAGGGCCCGACGGTTGGGCGGCGCTTGCTCGATGATGAAGATGATCGAGGTCGTGTACTCGCCGCCGACCGACAGGCCCTGGACCATGCGCAGCAGCGTCAACAGTATCGGCGCGGCGACCCCGATCACGTGGTAGTCGGGCAGGATGCCCACCAGGAAGGTCGGGATGGCCATCGCCGCCACCGAAAAGGTGAGCGCTACGCGCCGGCCCAGGCGGTCGCCGATCGTGCCGATCACAGCGCCGCCCACCGGACGCATCAGGAAACCCACAGCAAAGATGCCGAAAGCGGCCAAGACCTGGGCGACGGCATCCTCACTCGGGAAGAAGGCGCGGCCGATCGCGGCGGCGAAATAGCCGTAAACCGCGAAATCGTACCACTCGAGGACGTTGCCTATGGCGCCGGCCGCAATGATCCTGCGCGTGCTGCCGGACCCCATTCGTGCTCCCCCTTGCTCGAAGCGGCGGAGAGTAGAGAGGAAGCGTCGGCGACACAAACGCGTTCGACGCCCGATGCGGCGAGAGGATGGCGTCGACGGACCTTGAGCACCCTGCCGGGTCAGCCGTAGACGAAGGCGCGGTCGTCGAGGTCGATCGCCGGGAAGATGTTCTTCTCGCCCCAGTAGTCCTGCGTATGCTGCCATTCGGGCTTGTCGCCGCGCTTGGGCAGGAGGTGCATGCCACGCATCAGGTAACCGGGGTTGAATTTTTCCGGATCGATCCACGGCAGCAGCTTCATGCCCTTGTCCTCGGGCCTCAGCGCCACCTCGACCTTCCGCGCCTGCTTGTCGTGCATGTGACCGAGCAGGCGGCAGACGAAATCGGCGACCAGATCCGCGCGCAACGTCCAACTCGCGCGGAAGTAGCCGAATACCCAGATCATGTTGGGCACGCCGGTGAACATCATGCCGCGATAGGTCACCGTCTCGGCAAAATCGACCGGCTTGCCGTCGACCTCGAAAGCGATGTCGCCCATGACATTGAGGTCGAAGCCGGTGGCGGTGACGACGATGTCGGCCTCGAGCGTCTTGCCTGACTTCAGCAGAATGCCCCCCGGCACGAAACGGTCGATCTCCTCGGTAACCACCGACGCCTTGCCCCTGCGCACGGCACGGAAGAGATCGCCGTCGGGTACGAAGGCGATGCGCTGCCGCCACGGCCGGTAGCTCGGCAGGAAGTGAGGATCGATGGCATCGGCGTGCTCCGGCCCGAGATAGGCACGCACACCGCCCAGCAGCTCCTCCCTCACCTTCTCCGGCTCCTCGAAGGAGCGGCGCGTGAACACGGCCTGATCGTGCAGGATCTTGCGGCGCACGATCTCATGGATCCACGTTTCGTCGACCTCGAGCTGGCGCAGCGTATCAGCGAGGTCGTTGGCGTTGCGCGCCGGAATGAAATAGGTCGGCGAGCGTTGCAGCATGGTGACGTGCCCGCTCTTGTCCGCAATCGCGGGGATCACGGTGGCGGCCGTGGCGCCGGAGCCGATGACCACGACCTTCTTGCCTGCGTAGTCGAGATCCTCCGGCCAGGTCTGCGGGTGAACGATGCGCCCCTTGAAGGCGTCCATGTCCTTCCATTGCGGCGTGTAGCCCACGGAATGACGATAGTAGCCTTGGCACATCCACAGGAAGTTGGCGGTGAAGCGGACCGCCTCGCCGGTGTCGGTGCGCACGCCCTCGATCGTCCAGACCTTGTCACCGCTCGACCATGAGGCGCGTTCGATGAGATGGCGGTAGCGGATGTGGCCACCGAGATCGTTCTCGTCGATCACCTCGTTCATGTAGGTCCGGATCTCATCGGCCGTCGCGATCGGCTTGCCGGTCCACGGCTTGAAGCGATAGCCGAACGTGTAGAGGTCGCTATCCGAACGGATTCCGGGATATTTGTGGGTAAGCCAGGTGCCGCCGAAACTGTCCTGCGATTCGAGGACCACGAAGCTCTTGTCCGGGCACTGCTTGGTGAGGTGATAGGCGCCGCCGATGCCCGAGATCCCGGCGCCGACGATCAAGACGTCGAAATGCTCCGTCTTTGCGGCAGCGGGCCTGGTCAGCGTGGTGGTGTCGGGCATGGGAAGAATCTTTCTTCGCTGGTAGTCTACCAGGCAAGTGTCGCCCAAACATGACCGTCGAAGCCAGTACCCCTTTGTCGCGACCCCGCGCACTCGGCAGGCTCTCTCGCAGAGCGGCTGCCGCCACGCTGGTGCTGGCATCGTCCATCGCCGGCCTTGCGCTGGTCGAAGGCCTGACACGCCTGGCCCTGCCGGCGTTCGATCCTTCCGGCGGCTTCGACTTCGTCCATCCTGTGGGCACGCTCGCACTGGGGGTTCCCGGAACGCAGGCACGCCAGACGAAGAACACTGGCGATTTCGACGTCGCCGTGCGGATCAACCGCCACGGACTGCGCGACGACAACGACATCGCCGCCGCCACCCCGGACGATTTCGTGGTGGTTGGCGACTCCGTTGCCTGGGGCTGGGGCGTCGATGCTCGCGAACGCTTCTCAGAGATCGTCCAGGACCTGACCGGCCGGCGCACGTTCAATCTCTCGACGCCGACCGACATCGACGGCTACGCCGCGTTGCTCACCTACGCGCGTTCGCTCGGCGCAAAGCCCGGCCGGGTCGTCGTCGCCGTCAGCATGGAGACCGATCTCAGGGACTATGCCACCGCCCCTTCCGGCGAACCTGCGCGCTTAGACCTCAAGGATTGGCTGTCCCGCCATTCCGCCGCCTACCTGCTCCTCACTACCGTCGTCCACCGGACGCCGTGGCTGAAAGCTGCAGCCGTCAGGTCGGGGCTGATCGTCCCCAATCTCGAAGGCATTTCGCGCCATGAGGACGTCCCGGAGATCGTCGAGACCTCGGCCGACCGGCTGCAGGCGCTCGCCGGGCGGCACCGGCTGCTCGCGGTGCTGATCCCGTCGCGTGCCCTGTGGGTGGGTGACGGCCGCGCCGTGGAAGATCGGGTGCATCGCGGATTTGCGGCCGCCCTTGCGCACCGCGGCATCGAAGTGCTCGACCTGCGCCCCATGTGGGAGGTCGGCGGCCAGCCGCTGGCCTATCATTTCGTCAACGACGGTCACTGGAATGCGGGCGGCCACCGTCTCGCCGGCGAAGCGATCGCCAGGCGACTCGCCGAGTAGAAGGAAGACGATGCACGACAAGGTAGACGTTCTGATCATCGGCTCCGGCGCCTCGGGCGCCGCGGCGGCCTGGAGCCTCGCCGACACGAAGATGAGGATCCTCTGCCTCGAGCAGGGCGACTGGGTGAGGCCGACCGACTATCCGACCAACGGCCGCGACTGGGAAGCGCGGCTGTTCGCCGACTTCGCCATCAATCCCAACCGCCGCGCACGCGAGACCGACTACCCGATCAACGACGTCAACTCGCCGGTCAAGGTCGTGAACTTCAACGGCGTCGGCGGCAGCACGATCATGTATACGGCGCACTATCCGCGCCTGCATCCCAGCGACTTCCGGGTGAAGACGCTGGACGGCGTCGCCGACGACTGGCCGGTCGACTATCAGACACTCGAGCCCTTCTTCGCCGAGAACGACCGCATGATGGGCGTTGCGGGACTGGCCGGCGATCCCGCCTACCCGTTACACCATCCACCGATGCCGCCGCTGCCGCTCGGCAAGTCCGGCCAACGCTTCGGCCGGGCGCTGAACAAGCTCGGCTGGCACTGGTGGCCGTCCGATTCGGCCATCGCCACGGTGGAGTACGATGGCCGCGCGCCTTGCATAAATCTGGGCCACTGCACGCCGGGCTGTGCCCAGGGCGCCAAGGCCAGCACCGACATCACCTACTGGCCGGCGGCGATCCGCGCCGGCGTCGAACTGCGGACGCGCGCCCGGGTGCGCGAGATCATGGTCGGCCCCGACGGCATGGCCACGGGCGCGATCTACTACGACGCCGAAGGCAGGGAACACTTCCAGCCGGCCGAGATGGTGATCGTGGCCTGTAACGGCGTCGGCACGCCGCGCCTGATGCTGAACTCCCAATCGGGCAAGTTCCCCGACGGTATCGCCAATTCGAGCGGGCTCGTCGGCAAGAACCTGATGTTCCACCCGTTTGCTCTCACCTACGGCTATGTCGACGAGCCGCTCGACGGCAATCACGGGCCGCCGCTCAACCTGTGGAGCCAGGAATTCTACGAGACCGACAAGAGCCGCGGTTTCGTGCGCGGCTATACCTTGCAACTTCACCGTGGCACCGGTTCGATCGTCGAGGCGATCACCAGCACCGCCGCCGGCCGCCTGCCGTGGGGCGAGGACCATCACAAGGTCTATCGCTCACTGCTCAATCGTCGCCTTGGCATGTCGACCATCACCGAGGACCTACCGGAGGAGCACAACAGGGTGACGCTCGATCCCGCCCTGAAGGACGGCAATGGCATCCCCGCCCCGCGCATCGACTACACCATAGGCGAAAACACGCGGAAGATGATGGAGCATGGCATCGCCCGCTCGAAGGACATCCTTGCGGCGGCCGGCGCCAGCAACATCGGCGTCGAAGCGCCGATCCTGAACGGCGGCTGGCATCTCATGGGCACCGCGCGCATGGGAACCGACCCCGAGCGCTCCGTGGTGAACGAATGGGGCCGCTGCCACGACGTCAGGAACCTGTTCGTGGTCGACGGCAGCATCTGGGTCACCTCAGGCGGCGTGAACCCCACCTCGACGATCCAGGCGCTGGCCCTCTACATCGCCGATCAGATCAAGCGGCATCTGGGCGAAGGGACCCTGTTCGAATGACCCACCTCACCGATGCCGAAATCCGTGACCTCCGGGCCCTCGTGGCCGAGATGATCCCGGCCAGCACGACGTACAACGTGCCGGGCGCCGATGACGAGGCGATCTTCGCCGATATCCTGAAGAGCCTCGAGCGGGATACCGAGGACGCGCGCACCGCACTTCGCCAACTCGGTGAATTCTGCGGCGGCGGCTTCGCAGCCCTCGATTCGGCACGTCGCCGGCAAGTCGCGATGACCTTCAAGGATCAGGGCGGCGCGCCGCTGTTTGCGCTCAATCGCGTCGTGCTGCTTTGTTATTACCGCGACGATCGGGTGATGCGTTCGCTGGGCCAGGAGCCGCGCCCGCCCTTCCCCAAGGGCCATATCGTCGAACAGGGCGACTGGTCGCTGCTCGATCCGGTGAAGAAGCGGGCGCCGATCTGGCGGCGCGTATAGCGGCTACTGGCCGCGCGCCTTCAGTACGAAGCCGACCGCGCGGAATTCCGAATCACGCTGGATTGCGGCGCTGACGCGCGGGTCGCCGTAGGGATTGCTGAGCGCGATCAGCTCGTTGGTTTCCGGCTGGCACGACAACGCTGCGGCGGCACCGATCGCCTGCGCGCTCGAATTGTTGGCATCGCCGGGGACGACATGCTTGGACAGGCAGGCGTCGCGCGCGGCGTAGGCGGCATTGATCTTGTGCATCAGGGCGGGATTGGTCCACCCACCCGCCCTCCAGGAACTCGGCTGTTCGCAGGCTGCGAGCAGGAGCGGAAGCAACGCCGCGGCCGCTCGCATCGATCCAGTTGCCACCCTCATTCGATATCCCAGTCTTCTCAAGTGCCTCGAGCCTGGCGAAGATAATGGCGGAGAGGAAGGGATTCGAACCCTCGATACGGGTTTACCCCGTATAACGGTTTAGCAAACCGCCGCCTTCGACCGCTCGGCCACCTCTCCGCAGCCCGTTCAGACCCCGGCGATCGATATCCACGACGGATGCGCGGCGGTTCTAGCGGCGGCTTCCCGGAGTGTCAAACGAGAGCGCAATTTCGCAAGTATTTTCAGGCTCTTGGCGATCCGGCCTCAGGCGTGCGACGGTACCGGCCATGAGTTCCAGTTCGATCGACATGCTGCAGCGTCTGGTGGCGTTCGACACCACCTCCCGCAACTCCAACCTCGACCTGATCAAGTACATCCAGTCCTATCTCGGCGAACACGGCGTCGAAAGCACGCTGGTGCCCAACGAACAGGGCACCAAGGCCAACCTCTTCGCCACTGTCGGGCCCGACGCCGAGGGCGGGATCGTGCTGTCCGGTCACACCGACGTCGTCCCCGTCGACGGCCAGCCCTGGACCACCGACCCGTGGGTCCTGACCGAGAAGGCCGACGGCAACCTCTATGGCCGCGGGACCTGCGACATGAAGGGCTTCATCGCGGTCTGCCTTGCGCATGTGCCGGCCCTCAAGAAGGCGAGGCTCAAGGTGCCGATGCACTTCGCCTTCAGCTACGACGAGGAGATCGGTTGTCTCGGCGCTCCGGCGCTGGTCGAGAAGCTGGTCGGCAACGTGCCACGCCCGCAGGCGGTGATCGTCGGCGAACCGACCATGATGGGCGTCGTCAACGCCCAGAACGCCGGCGGCGGCATCATCGCCACGTTCACCGGTGTGGAGGCCCACTCCTCCATGACCCATCTCGGCGTCAGCGCCATCCATTTCGCCGGCGACTTCATCCACTGGCTGAACGAGCTGCAGGTCGAGCTTGCGCAACGCAAGCGCACCGACCTCGACACCGTGCCCGGTCACACCACGATCAACGTCGGCGTCGTGACCGGCGGCACGGCCGGCAACATCCTCGCCCGTGAGTGCACGCTCAACTGGGGCTACCGCACCCTGCCCGGCGACGATCCCTGGGAAGTGCAGCGCCGCGCCGAAAAGTACGTGGCCGAGTTGCTGTTGCCCAAGATGAGGGCGAAGCACGCCGACGCCAACATCACCATGAAGCGTCGCTCTTTCGTGCCGGGCCTGCTGCCCCAGGAGAACGAGGAAGCGGCAAAACTTGCGCTGCAATGGACCGGCGGCAACCGCACCTATGCCGTGCCCTACGGTACCGAGGCCGGCATCTTTAGGGGCCATGGCATTCCCACTGTGATCTGCGGGCCAGGCGACATCTCACAGGCCCACCAGCCCAACGAGTTCGTGGCCAGGTCGCAAATGGACGCCTGCGACGCTTTCGTCGGCAAGATGATCGCCTGGGCGGAGCGGCAGTAGCCTTCCGCTCCACTCCCCCGTGGTCGTCCACTAGCCTTCAGTGCGGCGGCCGGCTTCGAACATAAACCACACGCGCTGCTCGGTCTCGTCGATCCAGTTTTCGATGAGGCTCGCGGTTGCCACGTCGTTATGCTCGTCGCAGAGTTCGTGGAGCGTGCGCATGTGGGTGCAGAGCTGCTTGTTGTCCTCGCGCAGCTCGGCCAGCATGTCCGACGGCGTCACGTAGTCGGCGTCATTGTCGAGCACGCGCTGCAGGCGCGCTATGTGGCCGATCGAACGGATCGTGGTGCCGCCGAGCTTGCGCACCCGCTCGGCGACGACGTCGGTCATGGCGTCGATCTGCGTCGCCTGCTCGTCGAGCAGCAGATGGTAGTCGCGAAAGTGCGGGCCCGAGACGTGCCAATGGAAGTTCTTGGTCTTGAAGTAGAGCGCAACCACGTCGGCCAGGAGGATGTTGAGGGCGCCCGTCAGGTCCTTGGTGGCGTTGGCGCCGAGATCGGTCGGGGTGGCGAGTGCCGCGGCCTTGCGCGACTTCGGATCCTTGCTCATGGGCTGGCTCTCCTCGGAAACGATGCTACTCGGCCTCGAACAATAGCCGGGATCGCCCGCCTCGCCAGCCCCGTCAGCCGCCCGCGCAGGCCGCCTGTTCGACGCGGAACACACTATGCTGGCCGAAGCGGCGATTGTAGGCCGCGACGACCGCCGTCACCCTGGCGTCGTGCGCCGGTGGGTCGAAGACGACGACGAGCAGCAGTTTCGTGCGCTCGCGGCCGATGCGGCCCGAGGGATCGCGATACTGGCCCTCGACATTGATGACGCTGAGCCCCGCCGGGAAATGCGGCGTCACGCTCTCGGCCACGAACGACGCCCACTCCGACTCGCTCACCTCGCCGCCTGCCGGCTTGTCGCGCCCGAAATAGAGGCTCACCTCGAGTGCCGGCTTGAGCGGCGGCGCGCAGACCGGAGTCGATCCGACCTGCGCGGCAGGCTGCGCGCAGCCTCCGAGTGCCAGCGCACCGAGGGCGGCCAGCCGTCTCACGTCAATTGAGGTACGGCACCGCCATGCCCTTGGTCACGGCGGGCCGGGCGTTCACGATGTCGTACCAGCGCTTCACATTGGCGAAATCGGCGAGGTTCACGGTGTGCCATTCGTGACGTGCCGCCCAGGGGAAGATCGAGATGTCTGCGATGGTGTATTCCTCGCCCGCCACGAACGCGTTGCCGGCCAACTGCCGGTCGAGCACGCCGTAGAGGCGCTTGGCCTCGTCGACATAGCGCTTCATGCCGTACTCGATCTTGGTCGGCGCGGCGCGCAGGAAGTGGTGCGCCTGCCCGAGCATCGGGCCGAAGCCGCCCATCTGCCACATCAGCCACTGCAGCGCGTCGTAGCGCTTGACGCCTTCGGTGCCGAGGAAGCGCTTCGTCTTGTCGGCGAGGTAAATCAGGATCGCGCCGGATTCGAAGAGGCTGTAGGGCTTGCCGCCGGGCCCGTCCGGATCGACGATTGCCGGGATGCGGTTGTTCGGGCTGATGCGCAGGAACTCCGGCTTGTGCTGCTCGCCCTTGGAGATATCGACCCTGTGCACGCTGTAGGGCAACCCGCACTCCTCGAGCATGATGGAAATCTTGCGGCCGTTCGGCGTGCCCCACGTGTGAAGCTCGATCATCTCCTCGTTCCCCCCGGATCGTTTGCAAAAATATGAAAGGGCTCACGCCCAGCTGTCGTCGTCCATGCCGCCACCGCCGTCGTCGAGCGAAGCGGTGTCGTAGTCGTCCTGCGACCCAGGCTCCTGGCTGAATGCCTGGTCCTGCGGCCCAGGTTCCGCCGCAAGTGCATCCGGGGAGGTCCCTGCATTGGCCGCCTGCTGCTGGGCGGCTCCGCCGAAGGGCCCGGGATTGTGGCCCATCAGGCTGCGAATGCCCTCGAACAGCAGCGCGCCGCCGGCGACGCCTGCGGCCGTCGCCATGGCGGTGCGCAGGAAGCCACCGCCGCCGGCTGGCTGCGGCGCGACGGCGGCCTGCAGCGGCGAACGGGTCGATGGCACTGAAGGTCGCGGCGCGGCCGGCTGAGCCCCCCACGGGCCGATCTTGGGCGCACTGCCCAGGAAGCCGGCAGGCGCAGGCGCCGCGGCACCCGCCTTGGCTTCGAGGTCGGCGATGCGCTCCTGCGCGGCCTTCAGCACCTGTTCCTGAACCAGCACAGTCTGAACGAGAAGATAGGGCGACGCCGGCTGTTGAGCCGCCAGCCCTTTGATCAAGGCTTCCGCCTCCGCGTCGCGCGGCTGGGACTCGAACGGCTTCAGCCGATCGAACAGGCCCGAAATGAGGTCGCGTTCTTGCGATTGCATGACAATGCCTCCTGCCCCTTCTGTGCGAGGGCCCCGCCAACGTGGTTGTCCGCTGGCGGAGCGTCAAGGGCGGGCGGCAAGCCTCAGCGCACCACCTGTGCAGTCTGGCCGAACAGGACCTTGCGCTGCTCTTCGGTGTTGATGCCCGGCGAGGAACGCAGTTCGGCACCGGCCGCCTGGCCCTTCACCACGCCGGGACGCTTGCCGATTTCCCGGAACCACTTCTCCAGGTTCGGAAAATCCTCGAGCTTCTGTCCGAAATTCTTGTAACCCACGATCCATGGCCAGATCGCCATGTCGGCGATCGAGTATTCGCCGGCCACGAACGGCCGATCCCCCAGCCGCTTGTTCAGCACGCCGAACAGGCGGTTGACCTCGTTGCTGTAACGTTGCTGGCCGTAGGTGAGCTGCTCGGGCGGAGTGAACTGGGGGGCGTACGTGTTGAAGTGATTCGCCTGCCCCGCCATCGGGCCAAGCCCGCCCATCTGCCAGTTGACCCATTGCAGCACCTCGTACTTGCCGCGCAGGTCCCTGGGCAGGAACTTGCCGGCCTTCTCGGCGAGGTATTGCAGGATCGCGCCCGACTCGAAGATCGAGACCGGCGCGCCGCCGCCCGGCGGCTCGTGGTCGACGATCGCCGGCATGCGGTTGTTCGGACTGATCTTGAGGAATTCCGGCTTGAACTGCTCGCCCGTGCCGATGTTCACCGGCATCAGGTTGTAGGGCATGCCGCATTCCTCGAGCATGATGGAAATCTTCCAGCCGTTCGGCGTTGGCCAGTAATGCAGGTCGATCATGATGTGCGTCTCCCGGGGACGGATGAGCGGGCGCGGAGACTAGACGATCCGCCTCGTCCGAAGAAACGGCGAAGCGCTAATGGCCCTATGAGGAAATGACCGCTTCCGCTAAGCAGGAGCATTCCAGGGAGGAGACCCGAAAGATGGCCGTATCACTTTATGAACTCAGCGTCGCAACCTATTTGCAGACAATCGGCGGCGTGGAGGGCTTCCTTGCCAAGGGCCTTGCCCACTTTCAGGAAAAGGGAATCGATGCCGACTCGGTCGTCGAGACCCGCCTCTTTCCCGACATGCTGCCGTTCAAGTTCCAGATCCAGTCGGTCGCCCACCATTCACTGGGCGCGATCCGCGGCGTACAGGCCGGCCAGTTCGCGCCGGGCGGCCCGACCGCCGACAGCTACGCCGGCCTGCAGAAGATTATCGCCGAGACGCGCGAGACGCTGCAGAAAGTCACCCCGGCCGAGGTGAATGCCTGCGAAGGCAAGGACGTCGTCTTCAGTGTCCGCGACCTCAAGCTGCCGTTCGTGGCTGAGCACTTCCTGATGTCGTTTTCGCTGCCCAACTTCTTCTTCCACGCTGCCACGGCCTACGACATCCTGCGCATGAAGGGCGTGCCGCTCGGCAAGCGCGACTTCATGGGCAGGATGCGAATGAAGACCTGACGACCTGCGTCAGTTCACCATCGCCTGGTAGACGAGATCGCGCAGCAGGAAGCGGTAGCGCAGACGCGCGGCCGGCGATTGCATCATGAACACGACGTACATGCGCTCGCGTGGATCGTGCCAGAAGTAGGTGCCATAGGCCCCGCCCCAGTAGTAGTCGCCGGGCGTGCCGGGCAGGGGGTTGACGCCCTGGACGTTGCGGACCGCAAAGCCCAGGCCGAAGCCCTGACCCATGCGGGCGCTGGGCTCCAGCGCCTCGAAGCGGAACATGTCTGCACCCATCCTGATGTCGGGCGGCAGCGCGTCGGCCGTCATCAGGTCGATGGTCTTGCGCGACACGAGCCGCACGCCATCGAGCTGTCCGCCGTTGGCGAACATCTGCAGGAACCGCGCATAGTCGGCCGCGGTTGAGACCATGCCGCCGCCGCCCGAACGCCAGTTGAACTTCTCCGTCACTTCGGGGATGGCCGGAACCTCGTTCTTCGGTCCCTCCTTCATGGGCCTTGCGCCGCGTGCCTTCTTGTCGACGCCGACCTCGAAGCCGGTATCGCCCATCTTGAGCGGCTTGGTGATGCGCTCCTCGATGAACTTGTCGAGCGGCATGCCCGACACGACCTCCACGACGCGGCCCAGCACGTCCGTCGACATGGAATACTCCCAGGTCGTCCCCGGCTGGTAGAGTAGCGCCAGCTTGGCAAGCTTGTCGGCCATCTCGGCATTGGTCTGGCTGCGATCGTTGACCTTCATGTCGAGGTAGGACTGCTTCACCGGATTGGCGCCGGGTGCGCCGTAGGTAAGGCCCGAGGTATGGCGCATCAGGTCGTGCACCGTCATCGGTCGGAATTGCGGCTCGAGGACGATCTCGGTGGTGCCATCATCCTTCTTCTTCGGCACGGCGACCTTGGTGTCTGCGAAGGCCGGAATGTACCTCGACACCCGGTCGGCCAGGGTGAGCTTGCCCTCCTCCACCAGCATCATCGCCGCGATCGAAACGATCGGCTTGGTCATCGAGGCGATGCGGAAGATGGTGTCATTGGTCATCGCGACCTTGGCTTCCTTGTCGCGAAAGCCGTAGGACTCGAACATCACCAGCTTGCCGTTGCGTGCGATCAGCACGACCGCGCCGGGCAGCTCGTTGTTTCTCACCCCCTCGTTGACGCGATCGGAAAGCCGTTTGAGCCGCGTCGAGAGGAACCCCACCTCCTCCGGCGACTGCACTTTGGGCAGGCCCTGGGCTCCGGCCGGCAGCGCCACCAAAACCGCGAGCGCCGCCGAAGCGATCAGACGAATCATGGACATCTTCAATTTCCTCCGACTATCGGCAGTCATCAAAGCAAAACGCCCCCGCGTATGCGAGGGCGTTCGCTGGTTCGTCCGCCGTGCGATCAGGTCACGGCGATCGGGCCGCCGTTCGATCCCGTGGCGCCCTTGATGGGCGCCGGCGAGTAGATGTAGGCGAACTGGTACTTGCGGTCGGCGATCAGCCCCGTGAAATCCAGGTTCTCGTGGTTGAAGATGCCGTTCTTGGTGATCAGCTCGCCATGGACCGCGAAGGCGAGATTCTTGTCTGGGTTGGGCACGACCTCGGTTGCCCATGTGTCGCCGCCCGTCAGGCAGACGCCCTTGTCGATGCACCACTTGGCGACCTCCAGGCCGATGCCCGGCTCGCCACCGTTGAACTTGTCGTTGTTTTTCATCCAGAGCTTGCCCCAGCCGGTGTTGAAGAAGACGGCGTCGCCTTCCTTCACATCGGCCTCGTTCATGCCCTGCTTCTGCATGGCGGCGCGCAGGTCGGCGACCTTTATTTCCTCGCCGGCCTCCATCATCTTTCCCTTTACCGCCTCGACATCGAACAGATGGCCGCGCGTGAAGAACGGCTTCACGTGCTCGACGCCGAGCTTGGCGAGCCCGTAGGCTGTGGCCATTTGCTGCTCGGTGATGCCGTTGTAGTAGCGCATCTCGTTCTTGTCGCCGTCCTTGCCCATCTGGATGCCGATGTGGCCGAGACCGTCGAATTGCGTGCCGGTCTGGCCGATCTCGGTCGCGAGAAACTCATCGTGGTAGACGAGTTTGTTGGCGCCGAACGGGCCGCCTGTCGGCGAGCCCGGGATGCGTAGCGTGAAGGCGCGCTCGCCGAACTTGGGCATCGCCGATTCGTAGACGCGGCCGATGCGGTAGACCTTGCCGTCCTTGATCCACTTCACGGTATCGAGGACCTTGGCGGGCGTCATCCAGTTGGACGCGCCGGCCTGATCGTCCTTGCCCCACTTCGGGTGCGGCCACCACGGCTTGTCGGAAAGCGCGGGTGCCTGCGCCACTTGCTGTGCGTGTGCGGCGCCGGCAGCAACCAGCGTGCCGGCCGCCACCGCTCCGCCGACCAGCCCTGCCGTCAGGAAAGTGCGGCGATCCTCGTCGACGCCAGCCTGCTTGAGCTCTTCCTTGTCCTGAAGATATCTGGAATCCATGGACGCTCCTCCTTCTCTTCTTGATTGATGTCGAAGCGTCCCGCCGATGCACCAATCGGTCAAGCAGTAGCGACGTTGTTACCTTGTTACATATGCATTCGTGTTAGGTTGATCGTATGAGCCTGTTCGATCGCGACAAGTCGGCCGAACGCCTGCCGGTGACACTGATCACCGGCTTTCTCGGCAGCGGCAAGACCACGCTGCTCAACCGTGTGCTGGGCGATCCGCGCATGGCGCGCAGCCTTGTGCTGGTGAACGAGTTCGGCGAGGTAGGGCTCGACCATCTGTTCATGGAGTCGGTCGGCGGCGACATGGTGCTGCTGCAGTCCGGTTGCGTGTGCTGCACCATCCAGGGCGATCTCGACCGTACCCTGCGCGACATCGCGCGCCGCCGTCAGGCCGGCGAGACGCCGCCGTTCGACCGCGTGCTGCTGGAGACCACGGGCCTCGCCGATCCCGCGCCGATCCTGCAGCTACTGCTCAACCACCCGATGATCAGCCACGACTATCGCCTGGACGGGGTCGTGGCGACCGTCGACGCCGTGAACGGGACGCGGCAGCTCGACGATCATCCCGAGGCCGTCAGGCAGGCGGCCGTGGCGGATCGCCTGCTGATCAGCAAGACCGACCTCGCCGACGTCGGCTCGAGCGCCCGGCTGCGCGCGCGGCTGGAAGACCTCAACCCCGGCGCAGCGCTCTACGAGATCGTGCAGGGCGACATCGATCCCGCCCTGCTGTTCGATTCAGGCCCGTTCGATCCCTCGGACAAGAGCGACAAGGTCCAGGCCTGGCTCAACGCCGAGGCGCACGATCACGGCCATGACCATCACGACGACCGCTCGCGGCACGACGCGCATATCGGCTCGTTCTGCCTGACCTTCGAGGAGCCGCTCGACTGGGACCTCTTCAACAGATGGCTAATGGCGGTGCGCGCATCTTGGGGCGACCGGCTGCTCCGCGTGAAAGGTGTGCTGAACGTCGCGGGCGAGAACCAGCCGCTGGTGATCCATGGCGTGCATCGCACCTTCCATCCGCCCACGCTCCTTGCGCGCTGGCCGGACGATGACCGCCACTCCCGACTGGTGTTCATTACGCGGGACCTCGATCGGAAAAGTGTCGAGGAGAGCTGGAAGCAGATGATGGAGACGACTTGATGCGCCTGACGCTCCCTTCTCTTGCTCTTCTCGCGACGGGCATTGCGGCACCCGCCCTCGCCCAGACGGAGATCAAGACGAACTGCTTCTGTCAGGCCGGCAACAACCCCAAGCAGTTCAGTGCCGAGATCGAGCTGACGGACGCCAACCGCGCTGCGGTGCGCAAGATGATCGAGGCTGGCGAACTCGACCTGCGCAAGACCATCAGGATCAGCGGCAGCGGCTGCATGTCCGCAGACTGGCGAAAGAACCGGCTGTGCGGCCGGACTTCGGTAACCACGACCACGCCCGACGGCAAACGCGAGAGCGAGAGCTTCGACAACACGCCGGTGACCGGCACCAGGACCATCCGCATCTCCTACACGGGCAACATTCCGCGCAAGCAGGGCGCGCCGCCCAAGCCCATCGTGCTGGACGACGAACGCTGGGCGAAGACCCAGGTCCTGATCGTGGGTGGCCACGAAGAGTGACGACCGCGTCCGGAAACCGCCAGACCCGAGACCGAGACATCGCCATCGTCGCGGCTCAACAAGGAGCACACGACATGGCAACCCTGCGAAAGGAAATTCCCGTGGCGGCCGGCGCGACGCCGGTCTGGAACGCATTGCGCGACTTCGGTGCCGTCCACACGAGAGTGGCGCCGGGCTTCCTCATCCGCCTCGAGATGGATGGCGGCGACCGCCTCGTCACCTTCTTCAACGGTCTGGTGGCACGCGAGCGGCTCGTGACGTTGGACGACGAGAGCTGCCGGCTGGTCTATGCCGTCGTCGAAGGCCGGGCAAATCATTACAACGCTGCGGTCCAGGTATTCCCCGAAGGCGACGGCTGCCGCATCGTCTGGACGATCGATCTTCTGCCGAACGAACTCGCGCCGGCCATCGGAGCAATGATGGATCAGGCGGCCGCCAGCATGAAGAAGACGCTGGCGGTCGCCTGACCGCAGTCGCTAGGCGGCGTCCTGCTTGGGCAGAACGTCCTCATACTTCTTGAAGCCCGGAAGCTTCTCGACGCGCGCCATCCAAGCCTTCACGTTGGGATAGGGCGCAAGATCGATTGCCGCTTCGTCCGTGTAGGCCACATCACCATAGACCGCGACGTCGGCAACGGTCGCCTCGCCGCCGACCAGAAAGGCCGAGTTGGCGAGGGCTGCGTCGAGGACCTTCAGCGCGTCGTTGGCGAGCCCGGTGTAGAGCTGCAGGACGTTGTCCTCAGCCTTCATGAAGCCGCGCTTGATGGCACGCGGGCGGTAGACGTTGGGTGCCAGCCGGTCGAACTCCCAGAACAGCCATTCCCGGACCCGGGCTTTCTCTTCAGGTGTATTTCCTCCCATCTTGCCGAACTTGTCGGCGAGATAGAGCAGGATCGAGCCGGACTGGCAGAGCTTCAGGTTGCCGTCGATCAGCGCCGGCACCTGCCCGAAGCGGTTGATCGCAAGATAGTCCGCCTGCTTGTGAGCGCCGGCGCGCAGATCGACATGCTTATAGGCAAATGGCTGGCCCATCAGCGACAGGGCGAGGCCTGCCTTGTAGGTCGGACCGCTCAGCCAAATTCCGTACAGCGTCATTTTCGACATCAATTCCTCCATGGATACAAAACGGCGAACCATCGCACTTGAGTGCGCCGGGGTTAAGACTGTATGAGCGGACATGAGGATTTCGGCGCGCGACATCGATCACCTTTCAGTGACCCTTTCCGATCCGGAGGGGGCCGCCCTGAAACTGGCTCAACTCGGCTTCAATCTGACACCGGAAGGCGTTGAGCCGCGTTGCATCTGCTTCCAGCCGGACCGCGACGACATCCCGAACTACATCGAGCTGTTGCAGGGCGACCCCGCCCCGATCTCGCTTGCCTTGAACGTCGCCGAGCTGGACGGCGAGGAACGCACGCATGCCTGGGAAACCGAGGACGGATTCGAGGTAGATGCCGGCGTCGTGGTCGGCGCGGCCGTCGAAGAGCCCCTGCCGTGGTTCGCCGTCAGGCACGAGACGCCCGACGCCTTCATGGAGCCCGAGTGGATCGTCCATCCCAACGGAGCGCTGGGCATGATGGCGATCCACGCCGTCGCCGACGACCCGAAGAACGTCGCCCGATCGCTGAAGACGGCCTGGGGGGCGTCCACCGAGGAGATCTTCGACGGTTGCGTGATGGCCAAGGCGGGTTCAGTCGAGCTTCTGATCTGGTCGCCGCTGGCCTTTCAACTGGAATACAAGGCGCTTGAGATCATGGCGCCCGCCGATCGGCCGGCGATCGTCGGCGCCGCCGTCGCCGTCGAGCGCGCTCGGCCGCTGCAGGCGCTGCTGCGCGCCAACAACGTGCCGTTCGCTCTCGCCGAGGGCGATCGTGTCCTGGTCGCGCCGGAACAGGCCGGCGGCCTGATGATCGAGTTCATCCCCCAGAACTGACGCCGCGTCAGTCGCTCGGCGGTGGTCCCAGCGGTTCGTTGAAGTAGAGCGGCATGTTCGGCGGGCTGTCACCGCCGCCGTCGCGCCAGCGTCCGGGGGTCATGCCCGTCACCCGCTTGAAGGCGCGGTTGAAGGCGGGTTCCGACTCGTAGCCGCAGTCGATGGCAATGCGGGAGATGCTGTCCTGGCCGTTGCGCAGCCGGTCTGCTGCGAGCTGGATGCGCCAGCCCGTCAGGTATTCGATCGGCGGCTTGCCCAGCAACGAATTGAAGCGTTCCCCGAGCACGGTCCGCGACGAGCCGGCCTCGCGGGCCAACGTGTCGGCAGTCCAGCGCTTCGCGGGCTCAGCATGCAGGAGCTGCAACGCACGGCCGACCACAGGATCGTTCAGCGCGCCGAGCACACCTTTGGTGCCCGCCGGCAAGCGCTCGACGTGACGCCGCAGAATCTCGACGAACAGCGCCTCCATCATGCGGCCGAGCACCACCTCAGCGCCGCGGTTGAGGGATTCCACCTGGGCGAGCAGCTCGGCGATCGTCGATGCGATGCCGGAGTCGACCGTGTTGTCGCCCGCCCGTTCGACCACGATCTCAGGCAGCGAGCGGAACATCGGCGACGCCATCAGCTCCGCGGACTCGATAAAGCCGCAGATCATCTGGGTCTCCGGACCGCCGCCGCCATGGCTGAACGACCAGACCCCCTCTTTCGGATTGCGCGTGACGATCTCAGAGGCCGGCACGAGCTTGGGCGACTCGCCACGCCACAACTTGTGTTCGGCGACGAACGGCAACAGAGCGATGTCTCCTGTTTTCAGCTCCTGACGATGGCCGCTCCCGGTCTCAAGCGTGCAACCGTTGGACGTAACCAGATGGAAGACGCTGACATGCCGCAGGTGGGCCATCGGCACCGTCGCGTCGTACCGCTGAGGCGACAGCACTCCGAACGGCTCTGTGAAGCTCGCCTTCAGGAAGCACGCCCCCGTCAACCGGACCGCGCGCAGCATGTCGGCCAGCACGTCGGTGCCCGGTGTCTTGGCAAAGGAAGGCGGTGTCGCGGTCATTGTGCAAATAGTACGTGGGCAACATACATCGCCGCGCCACAAAGTGAAGGAGGCTTCGATGTCCATACAACCCCTGCGCAAGCCAGCCCAACCCGACTGGCGTGCCGATCTCGCCAAGATCGGCCCCCGGATTGCCGAGGAAGGCCGCGCCTGCGACGCAAACAACAGCTACGTTGGCGGAAATATCAAGCTCTTGCGTGACAACGGTTTCTTCGGTCTCGCCGTTCCCGTCGAGTTCGGCGGCGGCGGCCTGTCGCGTACCGAACTGGCCGCGATGCTGGGCGAACTCGCCCGCTACTGCAGCTCGACGGCACTCGCCTTCGCGATGCACACCCATCCTGCCGCCGCCCAGGTCTGGCGCTGGCAGAACCAGAAGGCACCGGTCGAGCCGTTGCTGAAGCGCATCGCCGGCGAGCGCATCCAGATCCTGTCGTCGGGCGGCTCGGACTGGCTCGCGGGCTCCGGCACGGCCACCAAGGTCGAGGGCGGCTATCGCGTCACCGGCCAGAAAATCTTCGCCAGCGGCGCGCCGAGCGCCGACCTCTTCATGACGACCGCCGTCGAGCAGACCGCCGAGGGTCCGACCGTCCTGCACTTCGGGCTCCCTGTGAAGAGCGAGGGCGTCAGCATCCTCGATACCTGGAACACGCTCGGCATGCGCGGCACGGCCTCGCAGACCGTGAAACTCGAAGACGCCTTCGTGCCCGACGCCGCCGTCTCGGTGCGCCGCCCCGCCGGCAAGTGGCATCCCTCGATGCACCTGATTTCGATGGTGGCATTTCCGCTGGTCTATGCCGTTTACGCCGGTATTGCCGAGGCCGCGCGCGACATCGCCGTCGCAGCGGCCAGGATGCGCGGCGGCTCCGACATGGTCGAGCGGGTCGGCGAACTCGACACCGAACTTGCCGCCACGCGTATCGCCCGGGACAGTCTCGTGGCGTTCAGCGAGACGGCCCAGCCCGGACCGGAGACGACCAGCACCGTCTTCACCTATCGGACCCTGATTGCGCGCAGCGCCATCCGGACCGTGGAACTCGCCATGGTCGCGGCCGGCGGCTCGAGCTTCTTCCGGTCGACCGGCCTGGAGCGGCTGTTCCGCGACGTGCAGGGCGCACGCTTCCACCCCCTGCCCGAGGCGCAGCAGCGTCGGCTGGCCGGTCGCGTGGCGCTCGGCTTGCCGATCGACGACTAGAAAGCCGGCGCCGGGGCCTGGGGGACGCTCTTCCAGAACTCCGGATCGTGGCCGAAGAACAGGGTGGCGCCGCTCTTCTCGAGCGACGCCAGCCGATCGAGCGAGGCGTGCATGGCCTCGCGGTCCCAGACGAAGCGAGGCAGCCTGCGCTCGCGCAACGTCCGGCAGAAATAGCAGGCGTCGCCGGTGATCACGACCTCGCCCTTGTCGGTTCTCACCTTCAGGGACTGATGCCCCGGCGTGTGGCCGTAGGTCGGGATGCAGACCACGCTGCCGTCGCCGAACAGGTCGTGTTCGCCATCGACCTGCATGACCTTGTGACCGTGGTCGAAGTCGGCGCGAAAAAAGCCGACCTTGGCCGCGGTCTCGGGATCCTGCGCGGCCTGCCACTCGCGCTTCTGCACGACCATCGTGGCGTTCGGCACCAATTCGTTGCCGCCGGCATGGTCGAAATGCAGGTGAGAGTTGACGATGAAGTCGATCCTGCCGGGATCGCGGTCGATCGACTCGAGCCGCGACTTCACATCGTCGTCGGCACCGTAGTGCTCGAAGCCGAAGATGCGCGCCACCCGCTCGCCCAGCCGGCCAGCGGCATCGGTGCGGCACTGGGGATGCATGCCGGTGTCGAACAGCGCCCGGCCCTTGGGATGCTCGATCAGGTAGGACGGGATCGGCAGGGCGACCGGGCCGTCCTCCCCCTCGATCATGTCTTTCAGACGGCCGACCAGGCGGCCGCAGGTCATGGCATAGACTTTCGCCGTCATCGCCCCTCCGCTTTCATCGCACGAGGCTAGCACATATGATTTGCCTCATGCGCCGACTGGCACTCTTCCTCGCGCTGATCTGCGGACCTGCCTTGGCCCAGCCGCAACCACGCATCACGCTCGACATCACCCTGCCGCCCCCGCCGGCGCACCAACTCTCGGGCTTCGGACCGCCAGGCCGGTTGGCGGTCGGCAGCGACGGCACGTTCCATGTCGCGATGTCGAGCTTCCAGCCCTCGCCCGACGGCATTCTGCCGGCGCGCAGTGCGCGGATCGAGTTGCTGGCCTACACACGCGACGGCGCGCAGAAGTTCCGCACCATGCTGCCCGTGCAGGCAGGGATCGGTCCCAGTGGCTTCAATGCCTCCTCGCTTGGCGTCGCCGCCCTGCCGTCGGGCGAGGCTGCGGTCTTCCTCAGCAGTTCCAACGAGCTGATGGGCCTGCCGCAGCGCGAGCGCTCGGTGACGTCCTTCTACCGGGTCGGCGCCACCGGCAAGGTGCTGCGGGCCGCGCCCGTGCCACCGGCGACACCGAACGCCGGCGCCGCCGCCTACTATCAGACGAAGTTCTATCTCGCGACCGCAGACAACGGCCTATTGGTCGGCGGCGGCTTCGGGCCCAATCCCTTCAACTGGTGGATCGGCAGGTTCGACGCCGACGGGCGCCGGACGTGGCAGGTGGGGCTCGGCCCGGGCTATCCCGAAGATGTCTACGGACTGGCTCAGCGGCCGGACGGCAGCATCTCGGCCGTCGTGCAGGAGATCCAGGCCGCCTTCGGTCTCAGCCAGTGGTATGTCGTGCGACTGGCCGCCGACGGCACGCCACTCGGCCGCGCACCGTTCGGAACACTCGGCACGTCGTTTTCGCTGCTGCCCGGATACTGGCTGTCGGCGATCAGCCTGTACGAAACGGCCGGCTCGCCCGAACTGGTGCGGCTCGACGAGTCAGGCAAAATGCTGGGCCGTGTGCCGTGGTCTTACGGCCAGACCTATTCGATGATCGCCGACGGCGACGACGTCGCGGCCATCGTCTGCGATACCACCAGCGGGTCCCCCTGCTACGTCGTGCGTGCCGGCGTCGACGGCAGAGTGAAATGGCGGACCCCGCCGCTCAATGCGAACGACATCGTCCGCACGCCCGACGGACAGATCGCCGCCCTCGTCTGGTCGGACGACGGGCTGACAGCACGGCTGGTGCGCTACGCCGATCCCTAAAGGCTAGGCGTCGAGCGCCTTCTTCAGGAGCTCGTTGACGACCTTCGGGTTGGCCTTGCCGCCGGTGGACTTCATGACCTGGCCCACGAACCAGCCGAACAGGGTGGGCTTGGCCTTGTAGGCCGCGACCTGGCCCGGGTTGGCGTCGATCACCGCCTTGATGGCGGCCTCGATGGCGCCGGTGTCAGTCACCTGCTTCAGCCCGCGCTCCTCGACGAGGACGGCCGGGTCCTTGCCGGTCTCCTCCATGGCGACGAACAGGTCCTTGGCGATGCGGCCGGAGATCGTGCCATCGGCCTGAAGATCGAGAAGCTTTCCGAGGTTGACCGCGCTGATCGGCGACTGGCCGATGCCGACACCACGCCGGTTCAGCATGGCGAAGAAATCGCCGGTCACGAGCTTCACCGCTTCCTTGCCATCGCGGCCCTTGGCAACAGTCTCAAAGAACTCCGCCGTCTCCTTCTCCGCGACCAGCACGCCAGCATCGTAGGGCGTGAGGCCATACTCCTTCACGAAGCGCGCCTTCCTCGCATCGGGCAGCTCCGGCAGGCTCGCCTTGATGGCGTCGACGAAGTCCTGCTTCAGGACAAGCGGAAGCAGGTCGGGATCGGGGAAGTAGCGATAGTCGTGCGCGTCCTCCTTGGAGCGCAGCGAGCGCGTCTCGCCGCGGCCGGCATCGAACAGGCGCGTCTCCTGCACGATCTTGCCGCCGCCCTCGATGACCTCGATCTGGCGCCGCGCCTCGAATTCGATCGCCTGCTTCACGAAGCGGATCGAGTTGACGTTCTTGATCTCGCAGCGCGTGCCGAGTTCGCCGCCGGGCTTGCGCACCGAGACGTTGACGTCGCAGCGCATGGAACCCTCGTCCATGTTGCCGTCGCAGGTGCCGAGATAGCGCACGATCGAGCGCAGCTTGGTGAGGTAGGCGGCCGCCTCATCCGACGTGCGCATGTCGGGCTTGCTGACGATCTCCATCAGCGCGACGCCCGAGCGGTTCAGGTCGACATAGGTCTGGCTGGGATGCTGGTCGTGCAGGCTTTTACCCGCGTCCTGCTCGAGATGCAGGCGCTCGATGCCGACCTTGCGCATCCTGCCATCGGGCAAGTCGATCTCGACCTCGCCCTCGCCGACGATCGGGTCCTTGAACTGCGAGATCTGATAACCCTGCGGCAGATCGGCATAGAAATAGTTCTTGCGGTCGAACACCGAACGCAGATTGATCTTGGCGTTGAGGCCGAGCCCGGTGCGCACGGCCTGCTCGACGCAGCGCTCGTTGATCACGGGAAGCATGCCAGGCATGGCCGCGTCGACCAGCGACACCTGGGTGTTGGGATCGGCGCCGAACGCGGTCGGCGCCCCGGAGAACAGCTTGGCCTCGGAAATCACCTGGGCGTGGACTTCCAGGCCCAGCACGATTTCCCACTCGCCGGAGTCAGTTTTGATGAGTGACATGACGGGTAAATAGGCACTTGCGCCGGACCTGTCCATGCTTAGGCTCCGCGCCAATCAATCACCCAGGGAGGCTCCCGGAGCCATGCTGAAACGTCGTTCCCTCATCGCCGGCGGTGCCGCCGCGGCACTCGGCGCGCCCGCCGTCGTGAAGGCCCAGAACGTGGGCGACTGGCCCAAGGGCCCAATCCGATTCGTGGTGCCCTTCCCGCCCGGCGGCTCGACCGACCCGATCACCCGCGTGATCCAGGCCAAGGTGATGGAGAACACCGGCTGGCAGATCAACGTCGACAACAAGCCCGGCGGCACCGGCGTGGTCGGTGCGGCGAACGTGGCCAAGTCGGCCCCGGACGGCCAGACCTGGCTGTTCGTGTTCGACAACCACGTGCTCAATCCGATCTGGACGCCAGGCCTTCCCTACAAGGACAGCGAGCTCACCCCGGTCATGCAGATCGGACGCAGCGCCCAGGGCATCGCCTGCCATCCCTCGCGCCCCTACCAGAGCTTTGCCGACGTCGTGAAGGCGGCCAAGGCGCAGCCGGGCAAGATCAGCGTCGCAGTGCTGGCCGCCAGCCTCGCGCAGGTCATGTTCGCCTTCATGCAGAAGGAGAACGACTTCGAGGTGAATACCATCCCCTACAAGGGCGGCGGACCGCTGCTGCAGGACGGCATCGCCGGCGTCACCGATCTCGCCGTGTCGAGCCTCGCCGTGATGATGCCGCACGTGCGCGCCGGCAAGCTGCGCCTGATTGCCGTCACCGGCGACAAGCGCAGCAAGGCTGTGCCGGACATGCCCACTGTCAGCGAGCAGGGCATCAAGGCGGCGCCGTCCTATTCCTGGTGGGGCGTCTATGCGCCGACCGGCACACCCAAGCCCGTCATCGACCGCATGCATGCGGAAATCACCAAGGCGGTGCGATCGCCGGACGTCACCAAGAAGTTCGTCGACCAGTTCGACATGGACATCGTGCTGAGTTCGCCCGAGCAGTTCGCGGCATTCCAGAAGCAGGAGCAAGACTTCTGGGGCAAGGTCATTCGGGACAACAAGCTGAAGCCGGAATAACCCGACTCACCTTGGGCTTGCTCTGCAAAAAGGTTTGCAGAGCGGCTGAGACATCGTAGGCTCCCGGACAACAAAAACATGTCTGGGAGGCTAAAATGTTCAAATTGCGCCGTCGCGCCGTATTGGCCGGCAGTGTCGCCACAGCTCTGGGCGCTCCGGCAATTGCCAGAGCCCAGGCCGAGTGGCCGAAAGGCACGATCAAGTTCGTCGTGCCGTTCCCGCCGGGCGGCTCGACCGACCCGATCACACGCATCATCCAGGCCAAGCTCACCGAGCAGACCGGCTGGAACATCGTGGTCGAGAACAAGCCGGGCGGCAGCGGCGTGGTGGGTGCCGCGGTCGCCGCCAAGGCGCCGCCCGACGGCAACACCTGGCTGTTCGTCTTCGACAACCACATCCTCAACCCGCTGCTGAACGACAACCTGCCCTACAAGGACAGCGAGCTCACGCCCGTCACGCAGATCGGCCGTAGCGCCCAGGGAATCGCGGCCTATCCGACGCGGCCGTACAACACCTTCGCCGAGGCCATCAAGGCGGCCAAGGCCGAGCCGGGCAAGATCAGCATCGGATCGCTCAACTCGAGCCTCGCCCAGATATTCATTGCCTTCCTGCAGAAGGAGAACGGCTTCAAGATGAACTACATCCCCTACAAGGGGGGCGGGCCACTCTACCAGGATGCACTCGCCGGCGTCACCGACCTGTCGGTCACGAGCCTTGCCAACATGATGCCGCACGTGCGCGCCGGCAAACTGAAGCTGGTCGGCGTCACCGGCGAGCAGCGCAGCAGGCTTGCGCCGGACACGCCCACTCTTACGCAACAGGGCGTCAAGGCGCTGCCCTCGTTCTCGTGGTGGGGCGTGTACGCGCCGGCCGGAACGCCCAAGCCGATCATCGACAAGATGTACGCGGCGATCTCCAAGGCGGTGCGCACCGACGACGTCACCAAGAAGTTCGTCGACCAGTTCGACATGGAGGTCGTGCTCAACTCTCCCGAGGCGTTCGCCGCCTACGTCAAGAAGGAGCAGGAGATCTGGGGCAAGGTCATCAAGGAGAACAATCTCACGGCGGGCTAGCCAGCGCCGCGGCGGCGGGTCAGCGGCGCGACAACGCCAGCCAGACCCCGCCGCCGATCAGGAAGCCACCGCTCAAGCGCGTAAGCATCCGCACCCGTTTGGCGGAAAGCGCTTGGCCGGCACGGCTGGAAGCGAGCGCGTAGGCGCTGTCGGAGACGGCGGCAAACAGCATCGCCGTCAGCCCCATGATCAGTATCTGCTGGCCGTAGTCGCGTGCGGGATCGATGAACTGCGGAAAGAACGCGCCGAAAAAGAGCAGCGTCTTGGGATTGCTGAGCGCCACCAGCACGCCCTGCATCAGAAATCCGCCGCGCGGCGGCCTGAGTGCTGCCGGCCCGTCCCTGTCGCCGCTCGAGCGAATCATCTTCCAGCCGAGCCAGACCAGATAAGCCGCGCCCGCCAGCCTCAACCAATCGAACCAATGGCCCATGGCCTCGATCAGCGATGTGAGGCCGACGCCCACAATGCCGATCATGATTGCGAGGCCGATCTGGGTACCCAGCGCATTCATCAGCCCGGCGCGCGTACCATGCCGTATGCCATTGGCGATGATCAGCGTCACCGTCGGCCCCGGCACGACCACGATGACCAGGCAGGCGGCAAGGTAGGCAGCGTAAAGATCTGGCGACAAGATGGCCTCCTAGGAAAGAAGCGTACGGCGGAAAAATCCGGTCATCTCCTCGCGGAACAGGGAGGGCTGGTCGCCCTGCGAGCCGATCGTGGCACCGCGCACGCCATAACCTGCCTTGAGGGCATAGACGGCAAGGTCGCGGTCAGTGAGGCCGGGGTCGGCCGCACCGAGCGTCGGATGCACGAATGCACCGCCTTGATCGATGTACCCGGTCGGAGCAGCCGGCGATACGGACGCCTCGGCTATGTGCTGGATCGCCTCCTCCCGGTCGAAACTGTGCTCGGCGCCGGCGACGATGCGGATCGACGCCGTCGCGCCCGCGAGCCGCAGAGCCTGCACATAGCCCTGCGCCTGCTGCGGCGACACCCAATCATCCTGGTCTCCTATGACGACCCGGATCTCGGTGGTGCCGACGCGGGGATCGAGAAACTGATGGCCGCACCAGGGATAGGCCGCGAGGACGGCGCGCGGTGCGATCGAACTGTCGTGCACCGTCTCGCAGAAGCGCCGGGTCGCCGCCGTCAGCACCGCCGAGCCGCCGCGACTGTGGCCCTGCAGGCCGATGCGCGCCGGATCGATGGCGGGATGCGCGGCCAGCACTTTCACGGTGGCGGCAACGTCGTAGGCCGATGCGGCAAAGGAGAACTGGGCCTGATTGGCTACCGTCGAGGTGACGCCACGGGCGCCGAACGGATCCAGCACGAACGCGGCGATTCCCATGCCGACAAGTGCCTCGGCATGCTTGAGATGCGACGGCGCGATGCTGAGGCTACCCGGCACGATGACGACGACCGGCAGGCGGGCCTTTGCCGCCACGGGCAGGAACAGCTTGCCGTCGACCGTGACGCGCGGCATGGCGCCGGCGTCACTGATCGCCTGCCAGTAGTTCAGCGGGCTTGCGCTGGCGACATCGAGCGTCTGGCCACGCGCTCCGTTGGCGAACACGACCTCGCGATCACGGAAGCGCTGTAGCGGAGCCATTGTTCAGTAGCCCGCCGCGCGCGCGTCGAAGGCCGCCGCCTTCTCCAATGCGGCCGCAGCCCGCAGCAAGGTCTCCTCGTCGAAGGCGCGCCCGATGAGCTGAAGCCCCAAAGGCAGGCCGTCCTTGTCGAGGCCGGCCGGCACCGAGATGCCGGGCAGTCCCGCCATCGAGGCCGGGATGGTGAACATGTCGTTGAGATACATGGTCACCGGATCGTCCATCTTCTCGCCCGCCGCGAAGGCCGCGGTCGGCGCCGTCGGCGTCAGCAACACGTCGCACTTCGCGAACGCGCCCTTGAAATCCTTCGCGATCAGCGCGCGGATCTGCTGCGCCTTCTTGTAGTAGGCGTCGTAGTAGCCGGCCGACAGCACGTAGGTGCCGATCATGATGCGCCGGCGCACCTCCTTGCCGAAGCCCGCGCCGCGCGTGCTCTCGTACATGTCGGTGAGGTCCTTGCCGGGAACGCGCAGCCCGTAGCGCACGCCGTCGTAGCGCGCGAGGTTCGACGAGCACTCCGCCGGCGCCACGATGTAGTAGGCCGGCAGCGCGTACTTGGTGTGCGGCAGAGACACTTCGATGGGCTGCGCACCGGCCGCCTTCAGCATCTCCAGACCCTTGTCCCACAGCGTCACGATCTCCGCAGCAGTGCCGTCGACGCGGTATTCCTTCGGTATGCCGACCTTGAGGCCCTTGATGTCCGGATTGCGCGCGGCCGCGGCGAAGTCTGGCACCGGCAGCGGCGCTGAGGTCGAATCCTTCGGATCGTGCCCTGACATCGCCTGCAGCAGCAGTGCCGTGTCCTCGACGGTGCGTGCGAACGGGCCCGGCTGGTCGAGTGAGCTGGCGAAGGCCACGACACCCCAACGCGAGCAGCGGCCGTAGGTCGGCTTGAGGCCGACGATGCCGCAGAATGCCGCCGGCTGGCGGATCGAGCCGCCGGTGTCGGTGCCGGTGCTGCCCGGCACCATGTAGGCGGCGACCGCCGCGGCCGAGCCGCCCGACGAGCCGCCGGGCACCAGCTTGCGATTGTCACCCTTGCGCTTCCACGGATTCTCGACGCCACCGAAATGGCTGGTCATGTTCGAGGAGCCCATGGCGAACTCGTCGAGGTTGGTCTTGCCGACCATCACCGCGCCCGACCTCCAGAGGTTGGCCGTCACGGTGCTCTCGTACTGGGGGACGAAGCCTTCGAGGATGTGCGAGGCCGCCGTGGTCTGCACGCCCTCGGTGCAGAACAGATCCTTGATGGCAAGCGGCACGCCTTCCAGCAGCCCGGCCTCACCCTTGGCACGACGCGCGTCGGACGCCGCGGCCATGGCGCGCGCCTTGTCCGGCGTCTCCGTGATGAAGGCGTTCAGTGCGCGGTGCTCGTCGAGCTTCGCGAGATGGGCGTTCGCCACCTCGACGGCACTCGCCTCCTTCTTCGCGAGTGCGGCGGTGAGCTGGGTGATGGTGAGATCGGTGAGAACGGTCATCCCCTACTCCACCACTTTCGGCACGGTGAAGAAGCCGCCGGCGTTCTTGTCCGACGGATCGATGTAAACTGCACCACCCGGCGCGTTGGCGAGCACCTTGGCCGCGATGCCACCGTCCGTGACCTTGTCTGCCCGCATCGGCAGCGTCACATCGGAGACCGATGAGAGCGGTTCGACATTCGCGGTGTCGACCTCGTTCAACTGCTCGATCCAGGCGAGAATGCCCGAGAGCTCTCCGGCCAGCGGCGCCAGCTCCTCCTCGGGAACCTTGAGACGGGCGAGCCGCGCGATGCGCGCCACCGTGTCCTTGTCGAGCGACATCACAGCACTCCAAAAAGCCCAGAAAACAGCGTCGTCGGCGCGGTTGGTAGCCGTTTTGACCTGTAGGGGCAACCCGACTACGACGCGGCCTTGGCCTCGTTCTCCGCGATGCGCCGGGCCGCCACTGCCTCGACGGCGCTGCGCACCTCGGGCCGGCTCGCAAGGATTTTGTCGAAGTCTTTCTTGTGGAGCACCAGCAGGTGGCAGTAGCCGTTGGCGACGACGTCGGCGTTTCGCGGCTGCGACGTCAGCAGGCCCATTTCCCCGAAGAAGTCGCCTTCCTTGAGCGTCACCTCGATGGTGCGGATGTGGACCGTCACCTCGCCTGCCGCGACGAAGTACATAGAGTCGGAGGGCCCTCCGATGCGCACGATCTTCTCGCCGGGGAGCGCCACAAGGGCACGCAGCCGCTTGGCGACCTCCACGATGGCCTGTCGGTCGAGGTTGGCGAACAGCGACACCCGGCCGATCATGGCCTGCAGCTCGAGGCCGAGATCGAGCGGCGGCCTGCGGGCCACGGCGCCACGCCGTTCGGCAAGCTGCTCGATCAGGTTGTTGTAGACCTCACGGCTGATGATGCCCTCGCGCAGGCGGCGGACATACTCCGCCGCCTCGAAGCGGATAGCGGCGCGTTCGAGCTGGCGCTGCTTCACCGATTCGGCGTAGCCGGGATACTGCAGCGACAGCGCCCGGAGAGAATTGTCGACTGCCGCCTGGCGACCCTCGATCACCTTGGCGAGTCTCTCCTCTGCGTCGTGGCCCAACAGATCGGCGACCGAGCTCGTATTGAAGGACGAGAGCTCGCTCAGCACGCTCGCCGACACCATCAGCGTCTCGAAGCGGTCGGCCAGCCGCTCGGTCAGCATGCGCTCGAAGCCGATGCGACGATGCAACCAGAGCGCCATGCGGAAGCCGACATCGGGTTGCGAGATTTCCTCGACCCATTCCTCGTAGCCTTTCACACCCTTGTCCCGCACCGTATCGATGAGCCGGTCGGCGCGCGCCGCCAGCACCGCCACCATGCGGCGGGACAGGATCTGCTGCTCGAACAGCTCGAGGTAGAGCTCTTTCTCGCGGGTGCAGAGCGTCACCAGGCCGATCTTCACCCTTTCGTCCAAATCGAGCGCCAACTCCGCCGGAACCGGTTCGACGCCCGGGTCGCCGGCGGAGACGGGATCGGCCGCGAGGCCGCCGGTACGCTCGTTGTGCTGCCGGATGATTTGCTTCAGATGGCGGTCGACATTGGCGCGCGACAGCGCAAGCACGCGGTCGCGCAGCGCAAGCTCGAGACGGCTCAGCTTGTCGAGCCCCAAGAGATGCATGACGACGCCCAGCGTCGTGGCGTTGACGAACAAAGTGAAGAGCACGAACAGCACGGCCGAGATGGCGACGAAGTCGCGCATTTCCTCCGGCACCTGCTGCTTGCCCGCGACCACCATGGCCAGCACGATCGTCACCGCACCGCGCAGCCCGCCCCATACCAGGATCGCCTTGTAGCGTTTGGTGACCGGCTGGACGAGATTAAGTCTCTCCAGCGCCGGCAGCATGCCGAACACGACCAGCGCGCGCGCCGAGAAGGCGCCGACGGCCACTGCCGCGACGGCCCAGATGTAGATCCAGCTGATCTTCAGCACCACGTCGGCCGCCAACATCGAGGCCAGCACGAAGATCAGGCAGTTGGCCCAGAATTCGAGCTGGGCCCAGACCTGGCGCAAGGCAGTCCACTGGCGCGGATGGAGATGCGTCGGTCCATAGGCCGCGACGGTGAGCGCGGCCATCACGACCGAGACCACTCCCGAGACGTGCAGATAACGATCGGCAACGATGAAGCTTACATAGGTGAGGCTCACCGTCACCGACGCGATTGCCGCGTCGGACTCTCCGAGCCGCGGCAGGATCACCATGGCAATGCGGGCGAGAACGAAGCCCAGCACGAGGCCGCCGACGAACTCGCGCAGAAACACGCCGACAGCGGCGCCGGGCTCGGTCGGCATGGCGCCGGACGGGTCGGCGGCCGCCCGCGCCACCAGGATGCCCATGAACAGGCCGAAGGCGGCAATGGCCACGGCGTCGTTCAGCAGCGACTCGCCCTCGGCCAGGATGGAGAGCCGCTTGGGGGCGCCGACATCGCGGAAGATGCCGATGACGGCCGCGGGATCGGTGGTCGACACGACGGCGCCCAGCAACAGGCAGACCACGATGTCGATGCCGGTCGCCAGGTGCACGACGCCCGCCACGCAGGCGATGCAGACCAGCACCGCCACGATGGCCAGCAGCAGCACGGCATGGATTTCGTCCATCAGGCGCCGCACGTCGATGGTCAGGCCGGCAGTGAACAGCAGCGGCGGCAGGAACAATGGCAGGAACACGTCGGTGCCGACCTCGAGCTTGTCGAGGCCGATGAAGGCGTCGCTCAGCACGCCGAGCTTGATGCTGCCGCTGACAATCCACGACCCCAGAAAGCCCATCCCCATGCCGGCGATCGCCAGCAACACCGTGTGCGGCAGACGGAAACGCTCGGCGAGCGGCACGAGGAGACTGACCACGGTCAGCACCATCGCGATCGCCAGCAGGGCATATAGTGTGTCTGTCACCTGGCGGAGCACCCCTTTGGTTGGGTCCCGGTCGACCCGGTCGGCTGCACACCTTATAACCTCGGCAATGGCTCGACTGGCAGTCCTGATTCACGGCATGTGGGGAACATCGGACGTCTGGCGGAACTGGCGTCCGTTGCTCGAGGCGCGAGGCTGGCGGACGCTGGCACCGTCGCTGCGTCATCACGACGCCCCGCCCGAGATGCCGCCGGCCGTCCTGGGCGCCACCGGCCTTCTCGACTACGTGGCCGACCTCGAAGCATCGATCCGGTCACTGCCTGAGAAGCCGATCGTGATCGGCCATTCGATGGGAGGCCTCCTCGCTCTTCTTCTCTGCGCCAAGGGGCTAGCCCGCGCCGGCGTGCTGCTGACCCCTGCTCCGCCTTCCAGCGTGATCGCGATCCGGCCATCCAATCTGCTGGCCTTTGCGCGCATCCAGATGAATTGGGGTTGGTGGTACAAGCCGCATCGCGCCACCCTGGCCGAGGCGCTCTCGCATACCTTCAATACGACCGATCCGGCCGAGGGCGCGGCCATCCACGCCGGCTTCGTCCATGAATCGGGCCGCGCCCTGTTCGAGATCGCACTGCCCTGGCTCGATGGCACGAAAGCTGCGACGATCGATCCGAGCCAAGTGACCACGCCACTGCTGTTCGTGGCGGCCGAGCGGGACCAGCTCGTGCCGCCGGACGTCGTGCGCCGCACGGCGAAGCAGTACGCCCATGTCGCGCAGTACGCCGAGTATCCAGGTCAGGGCCATTGGGTGCTGGGCCAACCCGGCTGGGAGCGCGTAGCCGAAGAAGCTGCGACGTGGCTCGACAGCAAGGTGACCTGAGGTGCCGATCGTCGGTTTTCCCGAATTGAAGGCGCTGCTGGGCGGCGGCGGCAGGCTGATGGCGCTCGATATCGGCAGCAAGACGATCGGCGTCGCAACCTCCGACGCGCTGCGCATGCTGGCGACGCCGCTCAAGACGCTGAAGCGCGGCAAGCTCGCGGCCGACCTCGCCGCACTTGCCGAGATCGCGCAAAAGCACGAGATCAGGGCGCTGGCGATCGGGCTGCCGCTCAACATGGACGGCACCGAAGGCCCGCGCTGCCAGTCGGTGCGCCAGTTCGCCGCCAACATCGCCAACCACGGCCCATCCGCGCTTGCCACACTGCCCATCGTTCTTCAGGACGAGCGTCTCAGCACCGCGGCAGTGACACGCGGCATGATCGACGACTACGACATGAGCCGCGCCAAGCGCGCCGAGCGTGTCGATGCCGCGGCGGCGGCGTGGATCCTCGAAAGCGCGCTTGCCCGCCTGCGCTAAGGACAGAGTGGCGGCGCTGCCGGACGTGACGGCGGCTCGGCATCGAGCGTGCGCAGGAAGGCAACCAGATCGGCGCTCTGCCCGTTCGACAGCCGCAGCGCCCGCACGATGGGCACGCCGTCGCTGTGCAGACGGTCGGGGCTCACCTCGGAATAGTGCTTCACCACATCCTCAAGCGTGAGCACGCTGCCATTGTGCATGTAGGGTCCACCGCGACCGACCTGGCGCAGCCCGGGCACGCGGAACTCGCCGAAGTTGCTGTGCTGGCGACGGACGTGCCGCGTGCGGCCAGCGCCCGCACCGGACGGATCGTCGTTGTACTTCCCCAGCAGGTTGAAGGGGCTTGCGGCGAGCCGGCCGAGGCCGCCATGACGGCCTGAGTCGACCTCGCCCGGGCGCACGAAGAACGGGACGCCGACATCGCCGAACTCGCCGTTGCTGAAGCGCGGGCCGAGATGGCAGAGGTTGCAGTTGGCGGCGCCGATGAAAAGCCTGAGCCCGCGCTGCGCCGCCAGCGGATACCGGGCGGCCCGGTCGCGATCGCCGGCGACGAGCGCGTCGCGGAAGTCGTCGAACGGCGTGCGCGGACTGACCAGCGTGGCCTGGAAGGCTGCGAGCGCCTTGGCCGTGTCGACCAGCAGACGCTCGTCGTCGGAACCCGGCTTTCCGCCGAATGCCTTCTCGTAGCCGCAGGCGAGCCTGGCGTCCGAGCGCAGCAACCGAGCCGATCGCGCAGGGCCGCCATTCATCTCGCGCGAATCGAGTATCGGGCGGATGCTTTGCGCCCATAGCGAATCGCCCGCGCCGTCCCAGCCGAACCAGTGGAGATAACCCACGTTCCACAGTGAGGGCGTGCGGCGGTCGAGCTCGACCACCCCCATTCCCCGGGCGAGTCCGTCGCTCCAGTCCCGGCCGGCCTGATGGCAGGTCGCGCAGCTCATGCTTCCGCTGGCTGAAAGCCGCGCATCGTCGAACAGGTGCTCGCCCAGCAGGATCCCCGCCGGCGTGCCGGAAACCCTGTTCGACGGATCGCGCACCGGCGGCGGCGGCCACGGTCCGTGTTGGCCGACGCTGCGGATCTCGTCGGCCGACCAGTCGAGAAGCTGTTGCGCAGACGCGCCGTCGGCCGAACCGACCAGCGCCGCGACCAGCAGCAGCAGGCGCTTCACTTGAGGATGATGTCGTGCGTCAGGCGCTCGCTTTCCTCGCCTGCACGCACATCGAAGGTGAGTTCCCAACGGCCGGGCATGTGGAACACCAGGCCCTCGGCGCGATAGCGTCCGTTCGTGCCGGACACGATGCTGGCCCGATAGTTCATGGAGTGGCGATGCTCCGGCATCTGGGCATCGACCGCCACCAGCTCAGCTGGATCGCCCGATTTGGTGCACACGTTGAGGACGAGCGCAAACGGCTCGCCAAGCTCGATCCGCAGCGGGTCAGGCCGGAAGGCAAGCATGTAGTGGTCCGAGAAAACGACCCAGCCCGTGCCGCGGCCGAGGTCGAGCGGGCAGTCGGCAAGCGCCGGAGACGCCATCGCCAGGGCAAGTAGCGGCGCAACAAGCCTCAATGCCTGCCTCCGGAGGAGCCGCCGAAGAGCCGGTCGCCGTTCTCGTAGGCGATCTTGCGCGCGACGTCGGGCGGCAGGTCGGCCAGCCACTGCCGCGACCAGCGCGCATGCTCGATCACGTAATGCCAGCGCTCGGGCGTAAAGGTGTCCGTGCCGACCACGAAGCGGTCGGGAAACTCGAGGAAGGCCTCCCGCCAGCCGGGCGAGACTTTGCCGTTCTGCGCATGCGCAGTCAGGAAGGCAAGGTCGCACCACAGAGTGCGATACTTGCGCAGCATCTCGCGCACCTTCTCCGGACGCTCAAAGCCGGAATGTGCCCACAGCACCCGGGCGTCGGGGTCCTGCTGGAAATGGCGCATGACGGCGTCGGCGTCGGAATGCGAATGCAGGAACAGCCCATGCTTCTTCGCGAGCTGGACGACACCGCGCACGTTCGGCAGATCGGCATCGGCACCGTAGACATGGAACTCGCCGATGGCGACGTACTTGCGCCTGGACAGCAAATCCTCGAGGAACGGCAGGATCGTCCGATCCTTGGTCCAGGTCGAGAGTTCGCCGCGCGAGCGGTAGGGCCTGAGTTCGGGCACGATGATCCCGGGCGCCGCGTCCTGCAGCATCCTGGTGCCTTCGTTGTTCGAGCTCGAAACCAGGGCGCGCTTCACGCCGGCCTTCTTCAGGATCTCCACGACCTCTCTGGGCGGCACCACCGTCCAGGCATCGTGGCTGTAGTGCATGTGCGCGTCGAAGATCGGCAGGTCATCGGCGCGCGCCGACGAAATGCCGCTGGCAATCGCCAGGAAGGCGAGGAGAGCGAGAGCACGCATCGTGAAGTCCCTCAACGCCCCACTCTGGGCGGGCAGGCGTAGTTGAAGCTAATCGAGATGCGCTCACCGGAGAAGCGGGCCGGCGGCACTTCGTGGCGCAGCCAGCTCTCGAACAGCACGAGGTCGCCCGCGCACGCCGGCAGACTGACGAAGGCGCGGCAGGCTTCCGGTGCGTCGGCGCGCCGGGGCGGCGCCGCCATCTGGCTGGCCAGTCGCGGGTCCTCGAACTTGATCGCCCCCGCGCCCCGCGGCACGTCGACATAGTACGTGCCGCTGACGAAGGAGGCGGGATGGATGTGCATGGTGTGCACGGTGCCCGCCGGCATGACATTGGCCCAGCAGTCGGTCATCGCCAGGATGCGACCGGAAAGGTCGTAGTGCAGGTCGCGCGCGAAAGCCCTGACGTGACCGTCGATGCGCCTGCGCAGGCGGTCGAACAGCGAGGACACGAGATGCATCCGGTCGAGCGAGCCATAGGAAGTGTAGCCGCCGAGGTAGTTCGCGGCCGACCAGCGCCGCCCGGCGGCGTCGGATGCCGCCAGCGACCGGCATTCGTCGGCAAGGCTCTGGTTGAAGCGGCGCCAGTTCCTGTCGACCAGGGACTCGCGATAGACAAGTGTCGGAAATAGGGCACGGCTCGCCATGGTGTGATTATCCGCGAAGCCGGCCTCCCGTGCTATGGTTTCGCCATGCTGAGCCGACAGCAGATCGAGGCCTACCAGCGCGACGGCTACCTCGTCGTTCCGCGGCTGATCGAGGGCGAGCCGCTCGCCGAGCTGCGCGCGCTGACCGACGCCATCGTGGCCGGCGCACGCGGCGTCTCTGCCAACGACGAGCTCTACGACCTGGAGCCGGGGCACTCCGCCGCCCTGCCCCGGGTGCGCCGGTTGAAGCCGGCCATTTTCAGGCGCTACACTTTCTTCCATGCGCTGGCGCGCGCGCCCGCGATCACGTCGATCCTGGCCCAGCTCATCGGACCCGCCATCCGCTTGCACGGCGGCAAGCTCAACATGAAGTCGGCAGGCTACGGTTCGCCAGTCGAGTGGCATCAGGACTGGGCCTTCTACCCGCACACCAACGACGATGTACTGGCGACCGGCATCTACCTCGACGATTGCGACGAGGCCAACGGTCCACTGATGGTCCTGCCGGGAACCCACCTCGGCCCGACCTACGACCATCATGCCGACGGGCGCTTCTGCGGCGCGATGGATCCCGGCGCTTGCGGCCTCGACTTCGGCAAGGCCGCATCGCTCACCGGGCCGGCTGGCTCGCTGACCATCCACCATGCCCGCCTGGTCCACGGCTCCGCGCCCAACCACTCCAACCGCCAGCGCCGGCTGCTGCTGCACGAATACGCCGCGGCCGACGCCTGGCCGCTGATGGGCGTCGCCGACTTCGAGGAATTCAATAGCCGGATGGTGCTGGGTGACCCCACGATCGAGCCGCGCATGCGGGTGGCGCCGGTGCGCATGCCGATGCCGCCGGCCGACCACCAGGGGTCGATCTATGAGAACCAGCGCGGAGCGGCACGTCGCTTTTTCACCGCCCATCCGGAGCATCTCGCCGTTGCGGACTGATCTCCTCCCGGTCCCCATCCTCGCCGCCGCAGCGCTGGCCGCTTCGGCGCACGCGGCATCCGCGCGCGAGGAGCTTACGATCGACGGCAGCCGCGGCATCATCGAATTCTCCATCGGCGACTCGCGGATCTTCCGCACCAGCGGCAGCTTCAAGATCTGGCAGGGTCACGTCCACGTTGACGATGCCGACGTCCCCAGCAGCTCCGTCGAGGTCGTGGTCCACACCGGCAGCATCGAGATGCTCGACCGCGAGCAGGCGGACATGCTGAAGAACGATGACTTCTTCGCCTCCGCTCGCTTTCCCCAGATGACCTTCAAGTCCAACAGGATCGTCCGCACCGGCGATGCGACCCTGAGGGTCGACGGCTTCATCACGCTGCGCGGCATCACGAGGCCGATGACGCTCGATATCGTCGTATCGGATCGCCGACCGGACGCCCCGGCCGGCACACGCTACGCCCGCTTCAGCGGCTTCGGAAAGATCAAGCGGTCGGAGTTCGGCATGATCAAGTTCGTCGACATGGTGGGCGACACCGTCGAGATTTCCATCAAGGCCGACGCTTGGCGATATTGAGCCGCGACGTGCCCACCTCAATGCATGACCGCGCCGCGATCGGGCTGCACTGGATCACAGCTTTCGCCGTGCTGGGCCTGCTGGGCGTCGGACTTTGGATGACCGGCCTGCCGCTCGGCCTGCTGAAACTCAAGGTCTATGCCTGGCACAAGTGGATCGGCATGGTCGTTCTGGTGCTGACTGCGGGCCGTCTTCTGTGGCGTTACCGCCATCCGCCGCCACCGCTGCCGGATACGTTGCGCAAGTGGGAGCGCCGACTGGCACCGCTTACGCACTGGACATTGTTTGGCCTGTTGCTGGCCATGCCGGTGAGCGGCTGCCTGATGAACTCCGCGGCTGGCGTCGGCCTCTACTGGTTCGGCTACATCCCTATTCCCGACCTCGTGCCGCGCGACCCCGACCTGTTCGCGACGCTGCGCACGGCGCACAGGATCCTGTCCCGCCTTCTGATCGCAGCGGTCGCCCTTCACGTCGGCGCCGTCATCCATCACGACGTCCTGCGTCGCGATGGCATCTTCCGCCGCATGTGGCCAATTTGAGGGAATCGATGCGCCTCTGGCTGTCACTCCTCGTCGCCCTGTTCGCCCACCCCGCCGTTGCCGGACCGCAGGACATCTGGACCGTCGACACTCGGGCGAGCGCGCTCGCCTTCTCGGTGACGCAAGTCGGCTCGATCGTCAGCGGCCGCTTTCCCGTCTGGACGGGGGAAATCGTGCTCGACCCTTCGGCGCCTGCCGCCGCCCGCATCGACATTCGTATCGATACCCGCGCCGTCTCAACCGACAACTACGACGTCGATTCCCTGCTGAAGGGTCCCAATTTCCTCGATGTCCGGAAGTTTCCCGAGGCGCGCTTCGTGTCGACAGCCGTCTTGCCCAAAGGCGGCGACCGCTACGAGGCACAGGGCAAGCTCACGATCCGCGACGTGACTCGCGACGCCGTGCTGCCTTTCTCCCTGGCTATTGCCGACGATCCCGGCCATCCCGGAGCGCTGCGTGCGAAGGCGCGCGGTCGCTTCGTCGTGAAGCGCCTCGACTACGGCGTGGGGCAGAACGAATGGGCCGGCACGGGCCAGGTCGCCAACGAGGTGACGCTAGACGTCAACGTCGTGGCGAACCGGCCGCGATGATCCCGCGGCGCGCCGCCGTCGTCGGCGCGGGCGCGCTGATCGCCGCCCCGTCGGCTCGTGCCCAGTACGCGCAATGGCCCGACTGGCTCGGCAGCTATTCCGGGGCGGTGCGCTTCTATCGCTCGATCCCGTTGCAGGACATCGTTCCGCCGCCGCAGACGCCGCTCGTCGATCGTGACGACCGGGCATCCTTCGCCGTCCACTTCGCGGTCCGCACCGTCGACGGTACCGCCACTGTCTGGCTGCGCGTCGACAGCGGCCCGATGCAGACCGCCGAACAGGGCGAATCGCTCCGGTTCAGCACGTTGATCGATGGCGTGGCCCTGCTGAATGCGGCGGCGGCGCACCCGGCCCCCCGTTCGGCCACGCTCACCGTACGGCCCGACCAGCTCGCCACCGAGGCCCTGTTCGTCCATGCCGACGGCAGCTTCTGGCGGCGCCATTTCACCGCTACCTTCACGCCGGCAGGCGCAGAGCTGATCTTCTGGATATTCGACGCCGCCGGCACCCGGGCGCGAACCTGGCGCGGCGGCGCCCGTCGGATCGACTAGTGCGGCCTGGGACCGACGTAGTTCGACTGCGGCCGGATCAGCCGCCCGCCCTTCTCCTGTTCGAAGATGTGCGCGCACCAGCCCGCGACCCTGCCGACGGCAAACAACGCGGTGAAGGCGCTGCGCGGCACCTCGAGCGCCTCGAGGAGGAGCGCGGTGTAGAATTCCACATTGGTGTCCAGTCGCTGACCGGGCTTGTGCTTGCGCAAGGCGGCGATGGCGCTCTTCTCCACCTCGACCGCGAAGGCGAGCCGGCCTGCGGTCTGCGGCAGCGTCGCCACCGTCTTCTTGAGCACATCGGCACGGGGATCGCGCACCTTGTAGATGCGATGCCCGAACCCCATGAGCCGCGTGCCCCTGGCAAAGGCATCGTCCAGCCAGGCCGCCGCGTTCTCGGGCCGGCCGATTTCGTCGAACATATCAAGTACCGGCCCCGGCGCACCGCCGTGCAGCGGCCCCTTGAGGGCGCAGAGTGCGGCGAGCACCGAGGAGATGAGCCCGGCACGCGTCGAGGCGACCACGCGCGCAGTGAAGGTCGAGGCGTTGAAGCCATGGTCGGCGACGGTCGCGAGATAGGTGTCGAGCCCCTTCTCGAATGCCGCGTCGGCGCGCTTGCCGCGGATCATGCGCAGCAGATCCTGCGCCGTGCCGAGCGAACGATCCGGCGCGACCGCCGACTTGCCCTCGGCGGCGCGCAGCAGTGCCGCGAGAAAGACCGGCATGGCGCCACAGACGAGATAGTGATGAGGCATGGGTTCGGAATCGGCCAGCATGCCGAGACCGACGCGCAGCGCCTCGACGGGATTGAGACCCTCCGAGGCTGCCAGCAGCTTCGGCACCTCGGCGAACGCCTGCGCGCGCGCCGTGGCCAGTCCGAACCGAACAGCAGCTTCGTCGCCACCGCCCGGCCCGAAGCCGTCCCAAAGGAGGGCGGCGACGCCTTCGAAGCCGCGGGTCATGACGAGTTCTTCGACCGCATGGCCGCGGACGATCAGCCGGCCGGCCTCGCCGTCCACCTCACTCATCTCGGTGTCGGCAGCGACGACGCCGTCGAGGCCGCTGTTCGTGCGTGTCTGCAACATTGGAGATCCCCTCGTTGTTCATGACGAACATTCGGCGGCTCATATATGTTGTCAATATTGATTGAATTGATCAATACTAGGGGATGACAATTGAATTGCTGACTTCGAGGGAAGCGGCGCGCCGTCTCGGCGTGTCGGCGGCCACGCTTTATGCCTACGTGAGCCGCGGCCTGCTGCGCTCCGAGGCCAGGAGCGGGCAACGCGAGCGCCGCTATCGGGCCGATGAAGTTGCGCGCCTGAAACGCCGCCGCGAGGTCGGCCGCAAGGCAGAGTCCATCGCAGCGCACGCCCTCGATTTCGGGACGCCCGTCCTCGAATCGGCTCTGACCCTGATCGAGAACGGACACCTCTTCTATCGCGGACACGATGCCACCCGCCTTGCGCGCGGCGCCTCGCTGGAGCAGGTCGCGCAGCTCCTGTGGGATTGCGACGACCGGCCGTTCGAGCCGGGCAACCTGCCGCCCATGTCGGCGGCGCTGCGCGGTGCCTGGCAGGCGGCGGCGGCGTTGCCGCCGGTCGACCGCTGCCTCGTCCTGCTGCCTGCCGCCGCGCGCTGGGACCACCCGAGTTGGGTCGAGGATCGCGCCGCCATGCTTGAGACCGGCGCCCGGATCCTGCGACTGCTGACCGCCGCCGTCACCGGCGCCGCGCTGTCGGACCGGCCCATCCACGAACAGCTCGCCGCAGCCTGGCGCCTGGCGCCGCAGCACATACTGTTGATCCGCGCCGCCCTCGTCCTCTCCGCCGACCACGAGTTCAATGCGTCGACGTTCGCCGCCCGGGTGGTCGCCTCGACCGGCGCCAACCTCTACGGCTCGACGGTGGCCGGCCTCGTGGCCATCAGCGGCCCCAGACACGGCGGGCTGACCCGCCGGGTGGCGAGCCTGCTGGGTGACCTGACGGACACCGCCGATCTCGACGACGAGCTCGAGCGCCGCTTGAAGGAAGGTGCGCAGTTCCCGGGCTTCGGGCATCCGCTCTATCCCGATGGCGACGTCCGCGCCGCGACCCTCCTTGCCATGCTGGACGAGCTTGCGCCGGCCTCTGCCGAACTCGCCTTCGCCAAGCGCGTGGCCGGCGCCATCGAGCGGTTGACCGACCGCAAGCCCAACGTCGACTTCGCCACGGTGACGATCGAGCGCGTGCTGGAGCTACCCAAGGATTCGGCGCTGGCGCTGTTCCTGCTCGGCCGCACGGTCGGCTGGATCGCGCACGCACTCGAGCAGGCCGCCAATGGAATCTTGATCAGGCCGCGCGCGCGCTATACGGGTCCGCGACCGGGAAGCTGAGGCACCATCCTATGAGCGACGCCCTGATCATCGTCGACATGCAGCAAGGCGCGTTCGGCGACGCACCGCCCAAGTACGACGCAGCTGGGCTGATCGGCCGCCTGAACCGACTTGCAGAAGGGGTACGCGCCGGTAGCGGCGCCGTCATCTTCATCCAGCACGACGGGCCGCCGGGCGATCCCTTTCATCCCGGCCAGGCGGGCTGGAGGCTGGTCGAGGAACTCGGGGCACACCCCGCCGACACCGTTATCCGCAAGAAATCCTGTGATGCCTTCCTGGAAACCCCGCTCGACGAATGCCTGCGCGCCCGCAGGGTCGACCGGCTGATCATCACCGGCTGGGCGACGGACTACTGCGTCGACACGACGGTGCGCAGCGCATTGGCGCGTGGCTATCGCACGATCGTGCCTGCCGACGGCCACACGACGGCCGACCGCCCCCACCTGCCGGCCACCAAGATCATCGAGCACCACAACGCCATCTGGGCGGACTTCATCGCGCCACGCGGACCGGCCGAAGTGCTGCCCTGCGCCGAGATCCGGTTATCCACCTGAATGTCGCCTTGCGGGCGTGGCGCGCGCGTGCTTAACGTCGCGCTTTAGTGACAAAGAAACGCGCGGGCGTGCCGAGGTTGCCCCACCTTCTCGGCATCGAAGGTTTGTCGCCTGAAACGATTTCGGGCTTGCTCGACCTTTCGGAAAATTACATCGACCAGAACAGATCGATCGACAAGCGGCGCGACATGCTGGCGGGCCGCACCGTCATCAACCTGTTTTTCGAGAACTCCACACGCACGCGCACCAGCTTCGAGGTCGCGGCCAAGCGGCTGGGCGCCGACGTCATCAACATGGACGTCGCGACTTCTTCCGTGAAGAAGGGCGAGACGCTGCTCGACACGGCGATGACCTTGAACGCCATGCGGCCCGACGCCATCGTCGTACGGCATCATGAGTCGGGCGCAGTCAACCTGCTGTCACAGAAGGTCAACTGCGCCGTCATCAACGCCGGTGACGGCCAGCACGAACACCCGACCCAGGCACTGCTGGACGCTCTCACCATCCGGCGACGACGCGGCAGCCTCCAGGGCCTATTGGTAGCGATCTGCGGCGACATCATGCACAGCCGCGTTGCCCGCTCGAACATCCACCTGCTGCAGATCATGGGCGCCCGTGTGCGCGTCGTCGGCCCGCCCACCCTGATGCCGACCGACATCGACAAGATGGGCGTCGAAGTCCACTACAACATGAAATCCGGCCTGGCCGACGTCGACATCGTGATGATGCTGCGGCTGCAGACCGAGCGCATGCAGGGCTCGTTCGTGCCGTCGGTCAGCGAGTATTTCCGCTTCTACGGCCTCGATCACGAGAAGCTCAAATTCGCCAAGCCCGATGCGCTGATCATGCACCCGGGACCGATGAACCGCGGCGTCGAGATCGACTCCGAGGTCGCCGACGACCTCGACCGCAGCGTCATCCACGAGCAGGTCGAGATGGGTGTGGCCGTGCGCATGGCCTGCCTCGAGGCGCTGATTGGTGGCCGCCGCAACCAGATCGGAGCCGTGGCGTGAGGTGCGTCATGTACAGCATCCGTCGCGAGCCGGGGGCTCGCCCCCGGCCATGAGCGGCAACATCCACAAAGCGGCGCCGCCGCATGCCGGCTCCACCGCCTACATTAACGCCCACATCATCGACCCGATGGGCGGGACCGAGTACCAGGGCGCCTTGCTGATCAGCGACGGCAAGATCGCCGATTTCGGCCCCAACCTCTTCGCATCGGGCGCACCCTATGGCATCCAGTCGGTCGATTGCGGTGGCCTCTATCTGGCGCCCGGTCTGGTCGACACGCGCGTGCACACCGGCGAGCCCGGCGAAGAGCACAAGGAAACCCTGGAGAGCGCCGGCGCTGCGGCGGCGGTGGGCGGCATCACCTCGCTGGTGCTGCTGCCCGACAATGAGCCGCCGTTCGACGATGCCTCGCTGATCGAGTTCGTGGCCCGCCGCGCCCGCCAGATCAAGCTGGTGAACATGTATGCCTACGGGGCGCTGACCGTCGGCCTCGAAGGCAGGGAGCTGGCCGAGATCGGCCTGCTGGCCGAGGCCGGCGCCGTGGCCTTCACCGACGCCGACCACGCCGTGGGCAACGCCCAGGTGATGCGCCGCGCCCTCTACTACGCCAAGGCGTTCGACGCGCTGATCGTGCACCTGCCGCAGGAGCCGACCCTGTCCAGCGGTCACATGACCAGCGGCGAAATGGCGACAAGGCTCGGCCTCTCGGGCAATCCGCCGCTTGCCGAGGTGATGATGGTCGAGCGCGACATTCGGCTGGCCGAGATGACCGGCGGGCGGATGCATCTGGCCAAGATCTCGACCGCCGAATCGGTGGCCGCGATCGCTGCCGCCAAGGCGCGCGGTCTCAGGATCACGTGCGACACCGCCGCGCCTTATTTTGCGCTGAACGACCTTGCCGTCGGCGACTACCGCACCTTCGGCAAGCTGGTGCCGCCGTTGCGTGCCGAGAAGGACCGGCTGGCGATCGTCGAGGGACTGAAAAGCGGCACGATCGACGCCATCGTCTCCGACCACCGGCCGCAGGATCAGGACAGCAAGCGCGTGCCGTTTGCCCAGGCCGAGCCGGGCGGCATTGGGCTCGAGACCCTGCTGCCGATCTCGCTCGAACTGGTGCACAACGGCCATCTCACCCTGCCGCACCTGTTTCAGCTCCTCTCCAGCACACCGGCGTCGCTGTTCGGCCTGCCCGGCGGCCGGCTTGCCAAGGGGGCGCCGGCGGATCTCGTGGTGTTCGACGCAGATCAGGCTTGGGTGGTCGATCGCAACGAGCTGTGGAGCAAGACCAAGAACACGCCGTTCGACGAGCGCCCGGTCCAGGGCCGCGTGATGGCCACGATCGTCGGCGGCCGCACGATCTATTGCGATGACGGCTTCGCGACAGCGGCCGTGGCCGCCTAGTCAGCGCCTACAAACGGCCACTTCCTCTGCTATGGTCGTTCGTCCTTCTACGGGGAATCGATGATGCTTCGGCAGTCACTTCTTATCGGCGCCGCGGCGGTCGCGCTTGCCGGCACCGCCCAGGCGCAGCAGCGCGGCCAGTCGCGCGAGGATCTGCTCGATGCGCTGACGCGGCACATCCAGATCTGCGGCGAGATCGGTGAAACCCAGGCGCGGCTTGCCTGCTACGATCGCCTGCAAACGCAGGTCGGCGGCGTGCAGGCGCCTGCAGCGCAACCTACGCCGACGCCATTGCAGGCCGGTCCCGCGCCTCAGCCGACCCCCCTGGCGCCGGGCGCCGGCGGCTCGTCGATCAGCGCTGCCCCGCTCGCACCTCAGCCGCTCGGAGTGCCAGGCGGCGGTGTCGCCACGTTGGGCGGCGCACAGCAGCCGCCTGCCGCCGCGCCGGCGGCACCCTACGATCCCAACGCTGCGTTCGACCCGCGCAGCGCGACCTATCGGCCGCAGGAGAATGCCGGCCCCAAGCCGCAACCGTCCGCGCGCCGCACCGGGCCGCGGCCGATCCCGGCCTCCCCGACGCCGCAGCCGCTCGTTACGCTCGGTGCCGCCAACCTGACCTACGGCGCCTCGCGCTACTGGCAGGTCACGGTTACCCTGACCTCCAAAACGCCGCGGCCGCTCGACACCCAGGCGGTCTGCACCTTCATGAACGGCGGCAAGCCGCTCGAGGATGCCTATTTCGGTCCGGTCCAGATCCAGCCCGGCGAGCAGATCACCACCGAACTGATCGGCCCGCCGACCTCGGCCTATGTCGACTCGACCAACTGCCGGCTGCTGAGCCCGTAGGCCGCCGACGATGCTTTCGACCACGGTCCTTCTGCTGGCGCCGTTCCTGATGGGCTACCTGCTGGGATCGATTCCCTTCGGCCTGCTGCTGACGCGCGCGGCGGGGCTCGGCGACATCCGCAAGGTGGGCTCGGGCAACATCGGCGCCACCAACGTGCTGCGCACCGGCCGCAAGGGTCTGGCGGCGGCGACCCTGCTGCTCGACGCACTGAAGGGCTTGGCTGCCGTCCTGCTCGCACGCTACTACGGCGAGGATGCCGCTCTGGCAGCGGGCGCCGGCGCGGTGCTCGGGCACATGTTTCCGGTGTGGCTCGGCTTCAAGGGTGGCAAGGGCGGCGCGACCGTGCTTGGCGTGTTCCTGGGCTTGAGCTGGCCGATCGTCGCGGTCGGAGCTGGCGTGTGGATGCTGACCCTCGCCGTCTTCCGCTACTCTTCGCTGGCCACCCTGCTTTCCACCGCCCTGGGCACCGCCTCGGGCTGGTGGTTGTCGCCGCGCCCCGTGGCGATCCTGGCGACGATCCTGGTGGTGCTTGTGTGGGCCAAGCACCACGAGAACATCCGCCGCATGCTCGCCGGTACCGAGAGCAAGGTCGGCCAGGGCAAGAAGAGTGAAGCCTGAAATCGGCGCCGCGCCGGACTTGGCACGATAGAAGGTGACAAGGAAAGCGCCTGGTCCGCTGCCGTGGGCATTGATCGCCGCGGCTTGCCTCGGCTCCTTCGCCGCGACCTCGAGCGGCACGACGCGCGCGCCTTTCCTCCTCGACATGGCGCGCGATCTCGACGTCGCCATGCCGTTGGTCGCCAATCTCGTTTCCCTTACGGCGACGGCATGGGGCTTCGCCTCGGCGCTGGGCGGCTGGATGTCCGACGTGATCGGCCGCCGCCCGCTTCTGATCGGCGCGCCGTTTGCGCTGGCTCTGACGATGGCGGCACAGGCAGCAGCGGGCTCGTTCTTTTGGGTAGCGGTATGGGCAGCGGCGGGTGGCGGCTGCGCCGGCGCCTTCACGGGCGTGGTATTCGCCGAGGTCTCCGGCCGCGTGCCGGACAGCCAGAGGGGACGGGCACTTGGCTGGGTGATGAGCGGCCAGTCGCTCACGCTGGTCGTCGGAGTGCCGATGGCTGCGGCCGTCGGCTCGGTCATCGGCTGGCGCGGCTGGCTGCTCTGCGTTGGCGCCCTTTCGCTGGCGGCCTGTGCCAGCCTCTTCTTCACGGTTGGGCGTGGCTCTGCGGGGCATGCGCGCGGCGGCACGACGCGGCCTTCGCTGCGATCGGCCCTCTCGCCGCGCGTGCTCGGCCTGCTCGGCACCGGCGTCGCCGAGCGCATCTGCTATGGCCTCGCGGCAGTTTACTTCGCGACCTTCATGCAGGTGACCTACCACATGTCCCTGCTCGAGCTTGCGATCCCGCTCGCCGTGTTCGCGCTGGGCAACGTGGCCGGAACCGTGCTGGGCGGTCAGCTCGCCGACCGTCTGCGCGACCGCCTCCTCACCTTCGCCGTGGCCATGGCGCTGTCCGGCGGAGCCGCGCTCGTTCTCTTCATGTGGCAGCCCGGGCCGGTCGCTTCGATCGCTGTCGGCTTCGTCTACGTGCTGCTGAACGCGCTGGGCAGGCCGTCCTTCATGGCGGCTCTCGCCGCCGTGCCGGAGGACGTGCGCGGTACCGTGCTGGGCCTCAACGGCACCTCGGCCAGCATCGGCTGGATCGGCGCCGCCGCGCTCGGCGCGGCGATGATCGGGTCCGTGGGTTTCGAAGGCTTCGGCCCGCTGGCGGCGGTGCTCGCACTGATGGGCGCAATCGGTGCGCTCATGAGCCGGCGCGGCGCGCCCGGCCTGGGGTCAGGTTGATTGCAACTACTAGTTGTTTTACATATACGTATTGCGCGCATATGTTCTGCGTATGTTCGATGGTCCGCTTCATCCTGAACTCGATCCGCGAGAACGCCGCGCCCGGCTGAGACTGGCGCGCAGCGCCCGCATCGGCCCCGTCACCTTCCATGAGGCGCTTGCCCATTTCGGCTCGGCTCGTGCCGCCTCCACAAGCCTCGCCGTCGTTTCCGAAGACACGATCGGGCGTGAGGAAGAGGCACTCGCCAAGCTCGGCGGCAGGTTCCTGGTGATAGGCGATGCCGCCTATCCGACGGCGCTTGCCGCGCTGCCGGACGCTCCGCCCGTACTTTCGGCCATCGGCGATATGGGCCTGCTCGCGCAGCCGACCCTCGCGGTCGTGGGCGGGCGCGAGGCCTCGCTGGCCGGGCGCCGCTTCGCGGCCGATCTTGCCGCCGCGCTTGGGGGCGCCGGATTCGTGATCGCGTCCGGCCTGGCGCGCGGAATCGATGCCGCCGCACACGAGGCCGCGCTGCCCACCGGCACGATCGCCGTGCTGGCCTGCGGCCTCGACCAGGCCTATCCGCCCCAGAACGCAGCCCTCCAGGCGGCGGTCGCCGCCCGTGGGTTGCTGCTCAGCGAGGCCGAACTGGGGGCGCCGCCCGTTGCGCGGGCCTTTCCGCGACGCAACCGCATCGTCAGCGGGCTGTCGGCCGGGGTGGTAGTGATCGAGGCGGCAGCCAAATCGGGATCGCTGATCACCGCCCAGCGGGCTGCCGAGCAGGGCCGCGAGGTGTTCGTCGTGCCGGGTTCGCCCATGGACCCGCGACATGCCGGATCCAATAACCTTATCCATGATGGGGCCATTTTGACCCGCGACGCCAACGATATTCTGAGTGTACTCGGGCGGCCACAGGTCGCCCCGCAACCCATTGAAAAAGCGCCTGAAGTATCGACCGACACAGCGACTGCAAGAGTGGTCGCCGCCTTGGGGTCGGTGCCCACTGCGGTTGACGAACTGGTGCGCCGATGCCAAGTGTCCGCCGCCTCCGTGGCGGAGGTCCTCTTCTCGCTGGAGCTGGAGGGCCGCCTGGAGAGGCACCGGGGTAATCGCGTATCTCTGATTTAATTCAGTGATTTAGCTCCGGTTATTTATGTTTCACTGGAGCATGATCCGGCGATGGACGTACTGGTCGTCGAGTCCCCGGCAAAGGCTAAGACCATTGGGAAGTATCTGGGCCCCGGCTACACCGTGCTGGCCTCCTATGGTCATGTCCGCGATCTGCCACCCAAGGACGGTTCGGTGCGCCCGGACGAGGATTTCGCCATGGACTGGGAGGTCGATGCCCAGTCGCAGAAGCGCATCCAGGCGATCGCCCAGGCCGTCACAAAGGGCGGCAAGCTGTATCTGGCGACCGACCCGGATCGCGAAGGCGAGGCCATCTCCTGGCACGTGCTCGACATCCTGCAGAAGAAGAAGGCACTGGCCGGCGTCGACGTGAAGCGCGTCACCTTCAATGCCATCACCAAGCAGTCGGTCCTCGACGCGGTCGCCCATCCGCGCGAGCTCGACCAGCCGCTGATCGACGCCTACATGGCGCGCCGCGCGCTCGACTATCTCGTGGGCTTCACCCTCTCACCCGTGCTATGGCGCAAGCTGCCGGGCAGTCGCTCGGCCGGCCGCGTGCAGTCGGTGGCGCTCCGCCTGATCTGCGAGCGCGAGGCCGAGATCGAGGTCTTCAAGAGCCGCGAATACTGGACCGTCGACGCCATCTTCGGCACGGCCAAGAAGCAGACGCTGAAGGCCCGCCTCACCCATCTTGACGGCCGCAAGCTCGACAAGTTCGACCTGGACACCCAGGAGCGCGCAGAAGGCGCCAAACGCGAGATAGAGCGCCGTGCCTTCGCAGTCTCCTCGATCGACCGCCGCCAGGTCCGCCGCAACCCGCCGCCGCCCTTCATCACCTCGACCCTGCAGCAGGAAGCCTCGCGCAAGCTGGGCCTCGGCGCGGCCACCGCCATGCGCATCGCGCAGCGCCTCTACGAAGGCGTCGACATCGGCGGTGAGACGGTCGGCCTCATCACCTACATGCGCACCGACGGCGTGCAGCTCGCGCCCGAGGCGATCGGCCAGACCCGGCGCCTGATCGAGACCAGGTACGGCCAGAACTACGTGCCGGCGAGCCCGCGCGTCTACACCTCCAAGGCCAAGAACGCCCAGGAAGCCCATGAGGCGATCCGTCCAACCGACCTCTTCCGCACGCCACAGGACGTGGCCGCCCACCTCGACAAGGACCAGCTCGCTCTCTACGAGCTGATCTGGAAGCGCACCGTGGCCAGCCAGATGGAAAGCGCCGTGCTCGATCAGGTGACGGTCGACATCGCCAGCGCCGACAAGACCGTGCAGCTCCGGGCCACCGGCTCGGTCGTGAAGTTCAACGGCTTCCTCACCCTCTACGACGAAGGCCAGGACGAGAAGAACGAGGACGACGAGAACGGTGCCATCCTGCCCGACGTCGCCGAAAACGAGGGGCTGGAGCGCCGCGAGGTCCTGCCGGAGCAGCACTTCACCGAGCCGCCGCCGCGCTATTCCGAGGCGAGCCTGGTCAAGAAGCTCGAGGAGCTCGGCATTGGCCGGCCCTCGACCTATGCCAGCATCATCGAGGTGCTGCAGCGCCGCAGCTACGTGAAGCTCGACCGCAAGCGCTTCATCCCGGAAGACCGCGGCCGCATCGTCACGGCCTTCCTGCAGACCTACTTTCCGCGTTACGTCGAATACAACTTCACCGCCCATCTCGAGGACGAGCTCGACGACATCTCCGGCGGCAAGATCGACTGGCGCCAGGTGCTGCGCGAGTTCTGGAAAGCCTTCTCGGCCGCCGTCGGCGAAACCAAGGACCTGCGCGTCAAGGAAGTGCTCGACAAGCTCGACGAGGAGCTCGGCCCGCACTTCTTCCCGGCCAACGACAATAGCGGCCAGGGGAGCGGCAAGAGCCCGCGCGTCTGCCCGTCGTGCAGCAACGGCCGCCTCGGCCTGAAGCTCGGCAAGTTCGGCGCCTTCATCGGCTGCTCGAACTATCCGGAATGCCGCTTCACGCGGAAGCTGGGCGTCGTCGACGCCGATGCCGACGCCGCCTCGGGCGCCAACCTCGACAAGCCGCGCGTGCTCGGCACCGATCCGGTGTCAGGGATGGAAGTCACGCTGCGCAACGGGCCCTACGGCCTCTACCTGCAGATCGGCGAGGCGGTCCCCAAGACCAAGGAAGCCCCGGCCGTGAAGCCGAAGCGCGCCTCGCTGCTCAAGGGCATGACGCCCGACGACGTGACGCTCGAGAAGGCGCTCGCCATCCTCGCCCTGCCGCGCGAGCTGGGGCCGCATCCTGACGACGGTGAGCAGATCCTGGCGGGCGTCGGACGCTTCGGCCCCTACGTCAAGCACGGCACAAAGTACAAGTCGATCCCGGCCGACGAAAGCGTGCTGGAGATCGGCATGAACCGCGCCGTGGCGCTGCTCGCCGAGGCCAAGGTGGCGCGAGGCCGCGCCGCCGCCAAGCCGCTCCGCGTCGTCGGCAACCACACGGCCGACGAGGCGCCGATCGAGCTCTACGACGGCCGCTACGGCCACTATGTGAAGCACGGCGGCATCAACGCCACGGTTCCGCGCGACATCAAGCCGGAGGAGCTGACGCTCGACCAGGCGATCTCGCTGCTGGCCGAGCGCGCGGCCAAAGGCGGTGGCAAGAAGCCGAAAGCGGCGAAGGCCAAGAAGGCCGCGCCGGTTGCGGCCAACGATGCCGGCGAGAAGCCCACGACCAGGAAGAAGCCTGCCGCCAGAAAGAAGGCGGCCAAGGCCAAAGCCAAGGACAATGCGCCGCCCCGCACCGGCACCGATGGCTAAGGGCCGCGTCCCGACCCGTGACGAACTGCTGGCCTTCATCCGCGACAGCGCCACGCCTGTCGGCAAGCGCGAGATCGCCCGCACCTACGGGCTGAAGGGCGACCAGCGCATCGAGCTCAAGGAGCTTCTGCGCGACCTGCGCGACAGCGGCGACATCGCCGCCGATCGCGCCAAGACGTTCAAGGACCCCAAGGCACTGACCGACGTCGCCGTGCTCGAGATCGTGCGGGTCGATGGCGACGGTCACCTGCTGGCCGTACCGCGCAAGCACGACGACGAAAAGGACGGGCCGGCCCCGCGCATCGAGATCGCGCCGCAGAGCTCGCGCGGCCAGCCCGCCCCCGCCGTCGGCGACCGCGTGCTGGCGAGCCTCAAGCGCCGCGGCAAGAACTCCTACGAGGCGCGGGTCATTCGCCGTCTCGGCAGCGGGCCGAAGAAGATCCTCGGCCTCTACGAGGAGCCGGCCGGCCGCAACGGCATGGGGCTGGTTTCGCCGACCGACAAGAAACTGCGCCGAGAGTTCGACGTGCGGCCGGCCGACAGGAATGGCGCACTGCCGGGCGACATCGTCTGGATCGAGGAGGTTGGCGGCGCGCTGGCGCGGCGGGCTCGCGTGATCGAGCGCATCGGGCCGATGAGCGACCCGCGGACCATCAGCCTGATTTCGATCGCCGCCAACGACATTCCCGTCGATTTCCCCGAGGCAGCCCTCGAGGAAGCGCGCAAGGCCAAGGCCGCCCCGATGGGCCACCGGCTCGACCTGCGCGACACACCGCTGGTCACGATCGACGGCGAGGACGCGCGCGACTTCGACGATGCCGTCTTCGCCGAGCCCGATCCCGCCCATCACGGCGGCTGGCGCATCCTGGTCGCCATTGCGGATGTCGCCTGGTACGTCCGCCACGACAGGTCGCTCGACCGCGCCGCCTATCGACGCGGCACCTCGGTCTACTTCCCCGACCGCGTCGTGCCGATGCTGCCGGAGGAGCTTTCCAATCACTGGTGCTCCCTCGTGCCGCGCGAAGATCGCCCGGTGCTGGTCGCCGAGATGTGGATCGACGCCGAGGGCCACCTCAAGCGCCACAAGTTCCATCGCGCCATGATGCGGTCGGCTGCGCGTCTCACGTACAACAGGGTGCAGCGCGCCATGGACGGCACGCCCGACGCCGAGATCGCACCGCTGATGGAGAAGGTCGTGCGGCCGCTCTACGGCGCCTTCCGGGTGTTGCTGGCCGCCCGCGAGAAGCGCGGCGCGCTCGATCTCGACCTGCCGGAGCGGCAGGTGACGCTCGGCAAGGACGGCCGCATCGCCGAGATCGGTGTGCGCGAGCGCCTCGACAGCCACAAGCTGATCGAGGAGTTCATGGTGCTGGCCAACGTCGCGGCGGCCCAGGCACTGGAGCAGCGCCACAGCGCCTGCCTCTACCGCGTCCACGATCAGCCCGACCTCGCCAAGCTCGAGGCGCTGCGCGAATTCCTCGCCACGCTGGGAGTCGCCCTGCCCGCCGGGCCACGCCTGCGCCCGGCCGACCTCAACCGCATACTGCAGCAGGTCACGGGCAAGCCGATCAACCGGCTGGTCAACGAAACCGTGCTGCGCAGCCAGAGCCAGGCGGTCTACAGCCCAGACAATCTCGGCCACTTCGGCCTCGCACTCGCACGCTACGCCCACTTCACCTCGCCGATCCGCCGCTTTCCCGACCTGGTCGTCCACCGTGCGCTGATCGCCGCCTACGGGTTGGGCGAAGGCGGCCTTGCCGATGCCGACAAGGGTCGCTTCGCCGAATTCGGCGAGCACCTCTCGATGTGCGAGCGCCGTGCCGTCGCCGCCGAACGCGGCGCCATGGACCGCTACGTCGCGGCCTTCATGGCCGCCCATGTCGGCGCCACGTTCCCCGGCCGCGTGACCAGCGTCACCCGCTTCGGCCTGTTCGCCGCGCTCGATGCCACGGGCGCCGACGGTCTCATCCCCGTCCGCTCGCTCGGCCAGGAATTCTTCCGCCACGACGAGGGCCGGCAGCTGCTGATCGGCGAGCGCACCGGAGAGACCTACGGGCTCGGCGATCGCCTGCTGCTGAAGCTGGACGAGGCCGACACCGCCACCGGCGGCCTGCTGTTCGAGATCGTCGACGTGATCGAGCGCGTCGAGCGCCATGCCCTGCCGCGCGGCCATCGTCCGGCGCGCGGCGGACGCAGCGGGCCGCCGCGGCGTCCGGTCGCGCAGCGCGGGCCCCGACGGGACAAAGGGTCACGCCGACGGAAGTGAGCGGTGGCCCCATGTTGTTGGACATGGACGACGAACATCCCCCGGTCGACTTCTGGAGCGCCCTGTTCAGGGGCTGGCACGGCCGATGCCCGCGCTGCGGCGAGGGTCGCCTGTTCGGCTCCTACCTCAAGATGAAGAGCCGCTGCGATTCCTGCGATCTGGGGCTGGAGCCGTACCGAGCCGACGACGCCCCGGCCTATTTCACGATCTTCATCGTCGGTCACATCATCGTGCCGCTGGTCCTGGCCCTGGAACGCTATGGCGACCAGCCGCCGCTCTGGGTCCACGCGCTTCTGTGGCTGCCGCTTGCGGTTGCCCTGGCCCTCTACCTGCTGCCGCATATCAAGGGCACCGTCATCGCCCTCCTCTGGGCCCAGCGGATTGCCGCCCCCAAGCCGTCCGCCGGAGGACTCGACCCGTCGGCCTGAACGGCGTGGCCGCCGGCCGACGGCCTGTGCTAGTGTACAGGCTGCGGGTATGGAAGTGCTGAAGCTCCCTTTTTTCCGTTCGATGCTGCCGCGTGCCGCCGCCGCGCTCGCCGCCGAGGCATTGGTTGTGTCTTGCGCAACCTCGACCGAGACGCCGCCGGCCCAGACGAGCGCCCGTAGCCCTGCCGTTGCCGCCGACGTCAATATCGAGCGCGTCGTCCTCCAGGCCTACCGGGCGATCGGCGACCGCCACCTGTACGAACCCAATTTCCGCACCATCTCGGTCGAGGCCTATCGTGGCTTCGCCAGCGGCGACGCCGCCCTCGCGCTGGACACCAGCGGCTCGGCTTTCACGGTCCGGCGCGACGGCAAGGAGGTGATGAGCCGCCCGGCGCCGTCGGATACGACCGACGGTCGCGCCTGGGGTGGCATGCTGGCCGAGCTGTTGGCCGGTTCCGTCGAGGCCTCGCCGACTTTGCAGCAGACCGACCGGCAGACACTGATCCGGCAGGCGATGACCGCCACGACCAAGCAGCTCGACCGCAACAGCCGCTACGCCGACCCCGACGAGGCCAAGGACAACCGCTTCCAGCGCGACGGCGGCGGCGGCATTGGCATCACGGTCGAACGTACCGACGACAAGAGGATCATGATCCGCGCCGTGCAGGAGGGCTCGCCCTCGGCCAAGGCCGGCGTCCAGGCGGGCGACCAGATCCTGGCGATCGACGGCGAGTCGATGGTCGGACGGCCGCTGTCCGACGTCGTGCACAAGCTGCGCGGCGCCGTCGGCGCCTCCGTCGCCATGACCGTGCTGCGCACCTCGCAGGGCGCCGAAATCACCATGACCATGAAGCGCAGCCGCATCATCCCGACCACGGTGGTCTACGAGCGCCGCGGCGACGTGGCGCTGATCCGCCTCACGGGCTTCAACACGGCGACCACCGACAATCTGCGCAGCGCCATCGACCGGGCCAGGGCCGAGATCGGCAAGGACATGGCCGGACTGATCATCGACATGCGCTCCAATCGCGGCGGCCTGCTCGACCAGGCGCAGTCGGTGTCGGAGGTGTTCATCGGCGACGGCACGATCTTCTCCACCCAGGGCCGCCACCCCGACAGCCGACGCACCTACAAGAGCAGCAACGGCCGCGCCAACGGCGCCCAGCTTCCCATCGTCGTGCTGATGAATGGCGGCTCGGCCTCGGCAGCCGAGATCGTGGCGGCGGCGCTGCAGGACCGCGGTCGCGCCGTCGTCGTGGGCAGCACGAGCTACGGCAAGGGCACGGTGCAGACCGTCGTGCGGCTGGCCAACGAGGGCGAGCTGATTCTGACCTGGTCGCGCCTGCAGGCGCCATCCGGCTACACCTGGAACGAGCTGGGGGTGCTGCCCAACATCTGCACCGCCAAGGTGGGCGACATCGCCAAGCTCGGCACCGCCTCGGTCGATTCCAACCACGGCTCGCTGATGCGCTGGCACGCGCTGCGCAACCCGACCTCGCAGGAAGTGACCGATCTGCGCAAGATCTGCCCGCCGGGCGATTCCTCGCCCGAGGCCGATATCGAGGTCGCGTCCCGCCTGCTGCACGACCGGGCGCTTTATGCCCATGCCGTGCAATCCGCGACCTACCAGGCGACCCGCAACTAGGGCCCTTCCCCGGCCCCCTTGGGCGGCCCCCGTGGGCGGCTTGACAGCGCGCGCCCGGCGACTAATTTGCGCCCTCCTGCGAATTCGCCCTCCCGGGCATAAGGACAATTGCCATGGCCAAGCCGACCTCGATCCTGATCAAGATGGTGTCCAGCGCCGACACCGGCTTCTACTACGTGACCAAGAAGAACCCTCGCACCAAGACCGAGAAGCTCGAGCTCAAGAAGTACGACCCGGTCGCGCGCAAGCACGTCGTCTTCAAGGAATCGAAGATCAAGTAGTCTCCTCGCTGAGCGAGACTGCCGACCAAGCCGCCCCTCCGGGCGGCTTTTTCGTGGGCCCGTTTGCGGCTAGGCTCCGGCCCAATCCAACAAGGAGGAGGACAACGAATGAGCGCCCAGCTTTCGCGCGACGATTGGAAGGGCCGCGCCGGCGGTCTCAGCTACCGCAACCAGGCCTTCATCGGCGGCAAGTTCGCCCCCTCCGTCACCGGCAAGACCTTCGACTGCATCAACCCGGCGACCGGCCAGGTGCTGACCAAGGTGGCGGCCTGCGAGCAGGCCGACGTCGACGCCGCCGTGAAGGCGGCGCGCGCCGCCTTCGAGAAGGGCACCTGGGTCAACATGGCGCCGGCCCAGCGCAAGCGCATCATGCTGAAGCTCGCCGAGCTCATGATGAAGAACCGCGAGGAGCTCGCCCTCCTCGAGACCCTCGACATGGGCAAGCCGATCGCCTTCTCGACCACCGTCGACATCCCGGGCTCGGCCAACACGGTGCAGTGGTTCGCCGAAGCCATCGACAAGATCTACGACGAGGTCGCGCCGACGCCGGGCAACGTCGTCGCCATGATCACCCGCGAGGCCGCGGGCGTCGTGGCCTGCGTCGTGCCGTGGAACTTCCCGCTGCTGATGGGTTGCTGGAAGATCAGCCCGGCGCTGGCCGCCGGAAACTCGGTCATCCTGAAGCCCGCCGAGCAGTCGCCGCTGACGGCGATCCGCGTCGCCGAGCTGGCGGCCGAGGCCGGCATCCCCGAGGGCGTGTTCAACGTGCTGCCGGGCTTCGGCGAGACCGCGGGCCAGGCGCTCGGCCGCCACATGGACGTCGACGTGCTGGCCTTCACCGGCTCGACCGAGGTCGGCAAGTACTTCCTGAAGTACTCCGGCGAATCGAACATGAAGCAGGTCTGGCTCGAGTGCGGCGGCAAGTCGCCGAACATCGTGCTGGGCGACGCGCCCAACCTCGACATCGCCGCCCGCCGCACCGCCTTCGGCATCTGGTTCAACCAGGGCGAGGTCTGCACCGCAGGCTCGCGCCTGATCGTCGAGGACAAGATCAAGGACCAGTTCCTCGAGAAGGTCATGGCGATCGGCCAGAAGATGATGCCGGGCGACCCGCTCGACCCCAAGACGCAGATGGGCGCCATCGTCGACGAGACCCAGACCAAGCGCGTCATGGGCTACATCGACGCCGGCCAGAAGGAGGGCGCCAGGCTCGCCATGGGCGGCAAGCAGGTCCACATCGACAATGCCGGCAACTTCATCCAGCCGACCGTGTTCGACAACGTCGACAACAACATGAAGATCGCCCGCGAGGAGATCTTCGGGCCGGTGCTGTCGGTCATCCCGGTCAAGGACGCCGAGCAGGCGCTCTCTGTCGCCAACGACACGATCTACGGCCTCGCCTCGGCGATCTTCACCGCCGACATCAACAAGGCCTTCAAGTTCGCCAAGGGCCTGCGCGCCGGCTCGGTGTGGGTCAACACCTACGACGGCGGCGACATCACCACGCCGTTCGGCGGCTACAAGCAGTCGGGCAACGGTCGGGACAAGTCGCTGCACGCCTTCGACAAGTTCACCCAGATCAAGACGACCTGGATCCAGCTCGGCTGAGATTGGAGAAACGGTTCCTGGACACGAGGCGTCCGGGAACCGTGCCTTCTCAGGGCAGAAGCCGGAAGCCGCCCGACTCGATGACGTCAGTTCGGAACGCGCTCGCGAGCCCCTGTTCGGCACCGATCTTGCGCATGTCGGCGAAGACGATCACGGAACGTCCTTTCTCGTTCACGTCGACGGACATATGAATACCGTGGTCTCCCTGGTAGAAGAGCGAAACGATCGATGTCGTTTCCTTGACGGGAAATCCGATCGGCGTCGACCACAGGATAAGGCCACGACTTGTCGCAAACTGATCGACGGCTTCAGCGAAATGTGCCCAGTCGGACCTGGGAAGGTCCACTTCGATGGTTGATCGCGCGTAGTCGGCGACCACCAGATTGCCGAAGCCGAAATGGGCGCGCGCCTGAACATACACAAGCCCTGCACCAGCCGTGACCATGACGGCCATTGCGATCAGGATGCTGCCCTGCACCCGGCGGTCGCGTTCGCGGGTCAGACCGTCGTCCGGATCCGTCATGGTGTTCCAAACCTCGGCCACTTGCCGGAGGGCGGATCGGCCGGACGAAGAGCTTCGCGCATCTGGCTGATCGACTCCCGAAAGATCGACGGCGCGAGCAATTTGTCCTGAGTCGCCAATTCCGGAGACCTGTTCACCCCTTCGCCATAGTGCCGGATGAAGACGGTGTTCCCTTCCACGACGATTTGGCGCTGCACGAATCCGTCATGATACACATGACCTGGCAAGGTCTTGTTCACAACCGCCCTCCTCTCGTCATCCACGTGTACGGTGACGTAGCCGCCCCGCACACCGAGGAACCCCGCCGATGCAACTTGTCCTTCCCAAGCGGTACCGCCGGCTTTGGGATCGCCCGGCACGGCGAACCGCAGAAGCGCGGCATAGGCGGCTTCAGGGGTGCAGCCGGGCATTGTCATCTCGCACAAAGGCTCCTTGAAGTCGTAATGATGATACGTCGGGCTTTGGCGATCGTAGGGCTTGCGAAGCTCCTTGGCCTTGGGCGAGTCGATGTCCCGGCCCGGTTCCTTGGGATAGCCGCGGTGGCGAGCCAGAAGCTCCTCGAACGTACCAGTCGGCGCCGTGGTGCCGCTGCCCTGGTCGCGGCCATAGAGGATCTCTGCGGGGGATTTTGGATCGCTCATTTTTAACTCCTGAAATGGAAAGGGCCGCCCGAATGAGCGGCCCAGGTTGCGGTACTGGTCGGCGGTAGGAAATTCGGCTCTCCGCACGCCGAAGAGCCAATCGTTTCAGGGCGTTACGCCCGGACAAGTGGACACCAAGATGTAACGCGTGTTGTCCAGAACCCTGTCCACGAATCGGTTCGATGCCGATTCTATAAGGTTTTTGCGCGACCCGCGTCGTTGTTCGTTGCTACACGGCCCGGCGCGCTCTGTTCTCAGGCGTCGTTAAGTGTCTGTTCCGGCGTCATTATTTGGCGCTCGGTTGAGACGGGCTCGTTCTTGGGACTGTCCACAATTCAGAAACTGTGGCGGCTGCACCTGACGCCCAGGAAATCCCGGGGCGCGTCGACCCGGGGCGTGCCCGGGCGGTCGTGCCGAATTGGGGGAAGAAGGCCGGCGTAGTCCGCGCCAGCCTATAGGATACTATAGGCATATTCCTGCTGAACCTGCAACCCCTTACCCAAGAATTTTTTCGGTCGTCGTCACTTCGGCGTATTCGCCTGCCAGCAGTGCCAGCGTGAGCTGGTGCACATCCTCGGCCGGCCACAGCCGGCCGGTGAGGTCGCGCTTGTCGCACGACCAGCAGGCGTCGCCCGGCAGCTTCACCCGGAACCCGAGATTGGCCGCGACCCGCACCGTCGCCTCGACCGAATTGGCGAGCAGCACGCCGCAGATCACCAGCGGCGGTCGGCCCATCCTCTCGAGGCGCGCCGTCAGGTCGGTGCCGATGAACGCGCTGTGCACCCGCTTCGCCACCACCGTCTCGCCGGGCAGCGGCGCGGTGAGCGGCAGGAAGTCGTTGCCCTCCTGCCCCGGCGCGAACGGCGAGCCGGGGTTGGTCGAGTCGTGCTTCACATGGACGATCGGCGCCCCGCGGCGACGCCAGGCGTCGAGCAGCCGGGCAATGTTGGCCTCCGCATCGGGATTGTTGCGCGGTCCCCACTTGGGGTGCCGCATCGCCTTCTGCTGGTCGATCAGGATCAGGACGTCGTCGGCCATGCAGGCCAAGCTTCGTCAGCGACGCTGCGCCCAGTAGGCGAGCTGCGCCGCTAGATCGGCGTCCGCCGCCGCGCCGGCCCACACCGTGAGGCCGCTGCGGTTCGTCATGTCGTTCTGGGCGCTGGCGACACGACGCAGATGCGTGTCGGTGCGGTGCATCCGATAGATCTTCCTCGACGGCTGGTAGGTGAAGAAGATCAGCCCGTCCGGCAGACGCGGCTTGGTGACGGCGAAGTAGTATGTCAGATCGCCCACTTCGAAGCCGAGTTGATGGGTCACCACCGCCCCGGTGAAGCCGAGCACCTGCGGCCGGGCGAATGTCACCGTCTCGGGGTCGGCGAGCGCATCGGCCGCCATTTGCGCGAGTTGGGCCTGGGTCGGACGCGCCTGCGCCCATGCCGCGACGGTTCCCAGAAAGAACGCCGCAATCGCCGCGGCGATGACAGTCGATCTCACCATGAAAGCCCCCTTTTCCCCCTCTTTCATGATAGCGCTTCGCCGTCGCAGTGGCAGCGCCGAAGCGGCTCGAAGGGAATGGCTCTCTACCGGGGATGCCTCGACAGCACAGCCGCCGCGGCAAACCCCAGCGCCGCGATCAGCATGATGCCGGCCAGGCCCCACAGCACCGGCGTGTAGCCGCCAAAGGCGCCCCAGGCGAGCGAGGCGAGCAAGGGGCCCGCCGCGCGCATCACATTGGTCGGCATGGTGAGGGCGCCGGAGACGACACCATAGCCTTCCGGGCCGATGAACTCCGGCACCGCCATGCCGCGCAGGATCGTCACGAGGCCGTTGGCGACGCCGTAGATGATGGCGAACAGGATCAGGCCGTAGACGTCGCTGATTCCCGTCGCCAGCATCGCCATGGAGATCGGAAAGGCGAAGTAGATGCCGGCGCCGAGCTGGATGGTGGTGATGTGCTTCTGCCCGACCATGAGCAGCACGCGGCCGACCACCTGCATCGGGCCGATCAGCGCGATGATCGCCATGACGACGGCGATCGGCACACCGCGATCGTCGAGCAGCGGGATGAGGTGGAAGCTCATCGCCGAGAAGGCAAGCCCGTAGCCTGCGAAGGCGACGACCAGGCCCCAGAAGGCTGGGAAGCGCACCGCGGCGGCGAGCGGGCTCTTCTTCGTCCTGCCGTCGGCCGGAAGCTTCGGCGTGGCGATAGGCACCGCCTCTTCCTTCGGCCCCGGCACGAACAGCCAGTGGACCAGGAAGGCGACGCCGAGGTTGATCGCCGCGATCACCTCGAGGGCCGGCCGCCAGCCGACGCGCTCGATCAGGAGCTGGGCGAAGGGAATCCCGAACGTGCTGGCCAGGCCGCCGAGGAAGGTCATCAGCAGGATCGCCTGCCTGTAGCGCGGGCCGTAGACGCGGGTGATCACCGCGAAGGCGGGCTCGTAGAGGATGACGGCCTGGCAGGCGCCGAGCCCGATCCACAGCGCATAGAAGACGGGCAGCGACTCGATCCGCGACCACACGACGAACAGCGCCGCCGCCAGCAGCGAGCCGCCGGTCATCAGGAGGCGGCCGTGTCCGCGGTCGATCCAGGCGCCGACCGGGATCGAGCAGAGGCCGGCGACCATGAGGCCCGCCGACAAGGCGCCGAACATCGAGCTGCGCGTCCAGCCGAGTTCCTGCTCCATGGGCGCGATGAACAGCGGGAAGGTGTAGTAGACCAGCCCCCAGGAGATGAGCTGGCCGATCGACAGTACCCACAGGATGGTCGACGGGCGCTTTCGCCACGGCCCTCCTGCCCTGCTCTTCGCCATAATGATGCCGGTCCCGCCCGCTTGAGTACGCGTCCATGACTGTAGAGCGAACCTCGCCCGAGCGCATCAACATCGCCCTGCAGGGCCGGTGCTGGCGCGGCGGAGACAACAGCGTCGACTTCCGGCCGCGCTTCCTGTGAGATCGCACCCGACTGCAACGAACAAGGAGAAACGGATCATGACACGGCGCCCCTCGAAACTCGCGGCAATCGCCCTCCTCGCCTCTCTGTTCGCCGGCTCCGCCCTTGCCTGCACGCGCGCCCTCTACGTCGGCGACGGCAACCTGGTGCTGACCGGCCGCAACATGGATTGGCGGGAGGACATGTACTCGAACCTGTGGGTGTTCCCGGCCGGCCTGAAGCGCAACGGCGCCGCCGGCGCGAACTCCATCGAATGGACGTCGAAGTACGGCAGCGTCGTCGCGTCAGGCTATGAAGCCGGCAGCGCCGACGGCATGAACGAAAAGGGACTGGTGGCCAATCTGCTCTATCTCGCCGAATCGAAGTACGGGTCACCGGTGGGCGGCCGCCCCAACCTGTCGATCGTCGCCTGGCCACAGTACGTGCTCGACAGCTACGCCACGGTCGCCGAGGCCGTGGAAGCGCTGCGCAAGGAGCCCTTCACCCTCGTTGCGCCGACCCTGCCCGACGGCTCGCCGTCCGCGTTGCATCTGGCGATCTCCGATTCCTCGGGCGACTCGGCCATCTTCGAGTACGTCGGCGGCAAGCTCGTCGTCCATCATGGCAAGCAATACACGGTGATGACCAACTCGCCGGTCTACGACCAGCAGCTCGCCCTCGACGACTACTGGAAGGAGATCGGCGGCACGACCTTCCTGCCCGGCACGGCGCGCGCCGCCGACCGCTTCGTGCGCACCTCGTTCCTGCTGGGCGCCATCCCGCGCAAGGCCGACAAGAACTTCATCAAGAGCGTGCCCGAGCAGTCCTTCACCTACCAGGCGGTGGCGAGCGTCATGAGCGTGATGCGTTCGGTCAGCGTGCCGCTCGGGCTGACCACGCCCAACGAGCCCAACATCGCCTCGACGCTGTGGCGCACGGTCGCCGACCAGAAGAACCTCGTCTACTATTTCGACTCGGCGACGCGGCCGAACACCTTCTGGGTATCGCTCGCCAAGCTCGACCTCAAGCCCGGCGCGCCCGTGAAGAAGCTCATCATCCAGAACGGCGAAGTCTTCTCCGGCGAAGTGGCGGCGCAGTTCAAGCCCGCAGACCCCTTCAAGTTCCTGCCGGCGACACCCAAGTAGGCCCATGCGCATCGGCATCGATCTCGGCGGCACCAAGATCGAAGGCATCGTGCTCGGCGACGACGGCACGGAGCGCGCCCGGCTTCGTGTGCCGACGCCGCGGGACAGCTACGAGGCGACGCTCGGCGCCGTCGTCGGCGTGGTGCACGAGCTCGAGGCCAAGGTCGGCACCCGCTGCAAGGTCGGCGTCGGCCATCCCGGCGCAATCTCGCCGGCTACCGGCCTGGTCAAGAACGCCAACTCGACGCGGCTGAACGGCCGGCCGCTCGACGTCGATCTCCGGCACGGGCTGGGCCGCGCCGACATCCGCTTCTCCAACGACGCCAACTGCTTCGCCGTCTCAGAGGCGGCCGATGGCGCGGGCGCCGGCGCGGCCATCGTGTTCGGTGTCATCCTCGGCACGGGCGTAGGCGGCGGCATCGTGATCGACGGCAAGCCGCTCGTGGGCGCGCAGGCGATCGGCGGCGAATGGGGCCACAACGCGCTGCCGCTGCCGCGCGACGACGAACGGCCGGGGCCCGCCTGCTACTGCGGCCGCAAGGGCTGCGTCGAGGCCTGGCTGAGCGGCCCCGCCTTCCAGGCGCAGTTCGCCCGCGCCGCCGGCCGCGACCTGCGCGCCACCGAGATCGCCGAAGCGGCGGCAGCGGGCGACAAGGTCGCGGCGCAATGCCTCGACGTCTATTGCGATCGGCTGGCGCGCGCGCTCGCCAATGTCGTGAACCTGATCGATCCGCACGTCATCGTGCTGGGCGGCGGCCTCTCCAGGATCCCGCAGCTCTACGAGAGGGTGCCGGAATTGTGGAAGAGCTACATCTTCTCCGAGCGCGACAGCATCGCCACGAAGCTGCTGCCGCCCAAGCACGGCGATTCGAGCGGCGTGCGCGGCGCCGCCTGGCTGTGGCCGGCGTAGACCTCTTTTCTCCTCCCCTGCGAAGCAGGGGAGGTGCCCTCGTCTTACGAGGGCGGAGGGGTCATGGCTCAGATCGACACCTTCACTCGCAACCCCTCCGTCGGCGTAAGACGCCGCCACCTCCCCTTGGCGGAATCCGCCAAGGGGAGGAGAAGGAAGGGATCAACGGAACGGCGGTTCGTCGAAGCTGCGCAGCTTGCGCGAATGGAGAGAGCCCAGCTCGCTGCGCAGCAGCTCCACGGTCTCGAGGCCGATCCTGAGGTGCTCGCCGACCGCGCGCTGGTAGAAGCGCGTGGCCGCGCCGGGCAGCTTGATCTCGCCGTGCAGCGGCTTGTCCGAGACGCAGAGCAGCGTGCCGTAGGGCACGCGCATGCGGTAGCCCTGGGTGGCAAGCGTGGCGCTTTCCATGTCGACGGCGATGGCGCGGCCCAGGTTGATGCGCTGGCGCTCCTGCGACCAGCGGAACTCCCAGTTGCGGTCGTCGTAGCTCACCACGGTCCCGGTGCGCAGCCGCCGCTTGAGCACATCGCCGCGCTCGCCGGTCACCCGCTCGGCGGCCTGCTGCAGGGCCATCTGCACCTCGGCCAAGGCCGGGATCGGCACTTCCGGAGGCACCAGGTCGTCGAGGATGCGGTCGCGTCGCATGTAGGCATGCGCCAGCACGTAGTCGCCGATGGCCTGCGACTGCCGCAGCCCGCCGCAATGGCCGATCATCAGCCAGCAATTCGGGCGCAGCACGGCGAGATGGTCGGTGGCGTTCTTGGCGTTGGACGGACCGACGCCGATGTTGACCAGCGTGATGCCGCCCTGGTCGTCGGAACGCATCAGGTTGTAGGCCGGCATCTGGAAGCGGTGCCAGGCCGCCGCGCCGGCTCCCGCCATGTCGTCGCCGCGCCGCACCACGGTGCCGCCGGGCAGCACGAGCTGGCTGTAGGGACTGCCCGGCCGGTCGAGCTCCTCGATCGCCCAGGCGAGGAAATGATCGACGTAGCGCTGATAGTTGGTGAAGAGGATCCAGGGCTGGATGGTGCGCCAGTCGGTACCCGTGTAGTGGATCAGCCGGCGCAGGGAGAAGTCGACCCGCACGGCGTCGAACAGGGCGAGCGGTCGGGCCTGGCCCGGCTCGACGGTCCACGTGCCGTCGACCACCTCGTCGCCGACGCTGGTCAGCACGGCCGCCGGGAAGTGGCGCGCCAGCTCCGCCACCGAAAGATCGCCGTGGATGAACTCGTCGCCCTCCTCGGTGACGAAGGGATAGGGGATCTCCTGGTCGCTGCAGCCGACCTCGATGGTGGCGCCGTACTCCTCGACCAGCGGCCGCAGCTGCTCCAGCAGATAGCGGCGGAAGAACGCGGGCTGGGTCACCGTCGTCGAATAGCGGCCCGGCGTCTGGAACTTCGCCCAGGCGCGGCGGGTGAAATGGACGGTGCCCGACGGCCGCCAGTCGACCCGCAGCTCGGGATAGCGGAAGCCGCTTCGTTCCTCTGCCGTCGGTACGATCCCCGATTTGGTGTAGCGCGCCAGTGCCTCACGCAGCGCGGTGCCGGCGGCGGCATGGAGCTGCTCCAGGCGCTCGACCGCCTGCTCCGGCGTCAAACCCGACCGAGCGGCGCCGACGTCCGCCACGGTTCACCTGCACTCGGGCTTCGGCAGCGCCTCGAGGCGGGTGATGCGGTATTCGATGCCGCTCTCGCCCTGTTCGTGGGTGCCGTAGAGCTCGACGCCGTTGTCGAGCGTGACGCTGCTCATCTCGAAGGCCGGTGAGCCCTGCCCCTTGGCGCCGGCATCGAAGAAGCCCGCGCGGTAGTAGATGCGCGAGCGGCCGTCGACCAGTTCCTCGGCGCCCTCGGGAATCTTCACGTTGGCCAGACGCTTCGGCACCCTGCCGATCACCGCGTTGACCTGCTGCGGCGGCTTGACCTTGTCGCCGAAGAAGAACAGCGCATCGAAGCTGTGTTCGCCGGCCTTGGCGGCGCGGACCGTGGCGCGGGCGATGGCGACCGGGAACAGCGTGCCGGCCGGCAGGGCCACGGTCTGGCCGGGGGGCTCGCTGAAGCGCGCCTGGCCGGTGCCGTCGTCGCCGATCGTCGCCTCGCCGCGGACGAGGCCCGCCTGCTTGCCCGCGCTGACGCTGCGGTGCTCGAAGCGCAGCGACTTGCCGTCCCGGCTCTCGGTCATCTGCGTCTGCTGCTCGCTCACCACGACCGCACGCTGGCCCTGCGTCTCGAGGCGCAGGCGCTGATTGATGACGTAGCCCTCGCAGGTCAGCTTCAGTTCGTAGGCGTAGGTGCCGGGCGTGCCGGCCGACGGCTTGCCGTTCTCGATGTTGGTGACGGAATAGACTGCGCGGTGGGGCGCGAAATCCTGCGCCGAGGCCGGCCCGGCGGCCCAGCCGAGGGAGGCGGCCGCGAGAGCGGCGACGGTTGCAGGCAGGCGGACGTTCAGCATCGCGGCCTCGGCAGGGCTTGGAGTTGGACGAGACGAGCATCCACGGCGAACTCGCCGTAGTCGAGCAGCATCGAGCGGGCGATCCCGTTGCCGAGCAGGTCGAGGGCCATCTCGTACTCGGGAAGGGCGCCCTGGTCGCCGGCGGCGAAGAAGGCGAAGCGCACGCCCCACGAGGGCTGGCCGCGCAACAGGCCGACATCGCCGCGGATCGCGCCGCCGGCCCCGCGCGGCGGCTTGCCGATCACGGCGTTGACGCGGAAGGCGCCGTCGAGGCGGGCGCCGTCGAACACGAAGTACGAGGCCGACTTGTCGCCGTCGCGGGCGTGGCGGATCACCAGGGCAAGGTGAGTGGTCGGGAACAGCGTGCCGGCCGGAAGCTCGAAGCTGCGCACCTCGGGCAGCGTGAAGCTCGCCCGCCCCTTGCCGCCCGGCGCGTCGAGATCGGCGTTGCCGCGCAGCTCCTCCTCGACCTCGTCGTCCTGGATGTTGCGCACGCTGAAGCGCAGCGCCAGGCCGTCCTTGGTCTCGTAGCTGGTAAAGCTCGAATCGGTGGTGAACTCGTCGCCGTCGTTGCGCAGGAACTTGAGCTTGATGCGCTGCTTGACCTCCCAGCCCTCGCACGCCTCGACGGTCTCCAGCACCATCCGGCCGCTGACCTCGACGATGCCGCTGTTGGGCCGCGCCACCGACAGCTTCATGTCGTAGGTGGCGCGGTGCGGCACCAGCGGCGAGTCCGGCTGCTGGGCGTCGGCGCCCCTTATCCACAGGCCGAGAAACAGGAGAGCCGCGCCGGCGGTGGTGATGACCGCAGCCTGGACGCGAGAACGGCGAAAACTATACGTGGTCAACGGACACTGGCGGGGGGCTAGGCCTTGTAGCCGGGCGGCCAAGCGTAATATCCATGCGCACGGAATACCAGAATCATTGCCTGCGTCAGGGCTGCACAGGGAGGATACCGTCGATGAGCAAAGGCAGACCGAAGGTCCTCGCCACCCGGCACTTTCCACCCGACGTCGAGGCCCGGCTGGCGGCGAATTTCGACGCCCGACTCAACCCCGAGGACCGGTTGTATGACGGCCCGGCGCTGGTGAAGGCCGCGGCCGGCTTCGACGGCATCATGTGCGCGGCGGGCGACGCCCTGAACGGCGAGACGATCGCGGCGCTGCCCGCCTCGGTGCGCATCATCGCCACCTTCTCGGTGGGCTACGAGCATGTCGACGTGGCGGCGGCCGCCAAACGCAACATCCTCGTCAGCAACACGCCGGACGTCCTGACCGACGCCACCGCCGACATCGCCATGCTGTGCCTGCTGGGCGCCGCGCGGCGGGCGCACGAGGGGGCGGTGATGCTGCGGGCGCACCGCTGGGTCGGCTGGACGCCGACACAGCTCATGGGCACCCATGTCACCGGCAAGAGACTGGGTATCCTGGGCATGGGGCGCATCGGCCAGGCGATGGCCGACCGCGCCCGTGCCTTCCGCATGCAGATCCACTACGCCAACCGCAGCCGGCTGTCGCCCGACCTCGAGAAGGGTGCGGTGTTCCACGCCAACCCCGACGACATGCTGCCCCATTGCGACTTCCTGTCGATCAACGCACCGATGACGCCGCAGACCAGGAAGTGGGTGAACGCCGAGCGCATCGCGCGGCTGCCCAAGGGGGCCATCGTGGTCAACACGGCGCGCGGCGGCGTGGTCGACGACGAGGCGCTGATCGCGGCGCTGAAGAGCGGGCATCTCGCCTCGGCGGGCCTCGACGTGTTCGAGGGCGAACCCCGGCTGCACCAGGGCTACTACGACCTCGAGAACGCCTTCCTGCTGCCGCACATGGGCTCGGCGACGGTCGAGACGCGCAACGCGATGGGCTTCAAGGCGCTCGACAATCTCGAGGCCTTCCTGCTCAGAGGGCAGTCGCCGCCCGACCTCGTGAAGGCTTCTTAGCCGAGCGCTGCGCCGTCTTGGCCTTCTTGGCCTTGGGCTGCGCGGCCGGCGCGGCCGCCGCGGCCGTTGCCGGCGGCGCGGGCTCGGCCGATGCCGTCATCGGCCCTTCGGAGGCCGGCGTCGGAGCCGGTGCCGCCTTGTAGGCGGCGGCATCCCAGCTCGTCGCTGGCGCGTCGGCGGCGGCCCGCAGCGGCGGCGCATACTGCGTGCCGTCCTCCGAGACCTGCCGCTGCGGCTCGTCATAGTCGGTGTTGTACGGGTCCTTGCCGTCGGCGCGGTCGAGGCAGATCTGCCGGCCGCGCAGGATCCGCCACATCGCGCAGTCCTGCTTGGTCACCACGGACGCAAGATGGTCGGTCGAGGTCTTGTTCGAGGCGACCATCAGGCCGCCGTCGGCGGCGTAGCTCGCGGCGGTCACCGCGACCGGTGCGCCACAGGCTCCCGTGAGCAGACCGAAGCCCGCAATCAGGGGAAGGATCCAATAAACGGAGAGCCGAGGGGAGCTCATAATCTTCTTTATGAAAAGAATATAACTCCTTGAATATACTGAATCTTATAGACTCAGTCAATCTGCACGACGGCTACCATCCCTAGTCCTTCCTGGGCGGCGGCAGACGCAAGCCGATGTAGAGCTCGCGCAGCTTCTCGGCCGGCAGCTCGGTCGGCGCATCCATCATCAGGTCGACCGCCTGCTGGTTCATCGGGAAGCAGATGACCTCGCGGATGTTGGGCTCGTCGGCCAGCAGCATGACGATGCGGTCGACGCCGGGCGCGGCACCTCCGTGCGGCGGGGCGCCGAACTTGAAGGCGTTCAGCATGCCGCCGAAGCGCGCCTCGACGTCCTCCTTGCTGTAGCCCGCGATGCCGAACGCCTTGTACATGATGTCCGGCCTGTGGTTGCGGATCGCACCGGAGCAGAGCTCGATGCCGTTGCAGACGATATCGTACTGCCAGGCCTTGATGGAGAGCGGATCCTGCGTCTCAAGCGCCTCGAGCCCGCCCTGGGGCATCGAGAACGGGTTGTGGCTGAAGTCGATCTTCTTGGCCTTCTCGTCGTACTCGAACATCGGGAAGTCGACGATCCAGCAGAAGCGGAACTCGTCCTCCGCGACCACGCCCAGCTCATGGCCGACCTTGGTGCGGGCGAGGCCGGCGAACTTCCAGGCGGCCTCCGGCTTGTCGGCGACGAAGAACACCGCGTCGCCATCCTGCGCGCCGGTCAGCTCCCTGAGCTTCGCCAGCCGCTCGCCGGTCACGAACTTGGCGATCGGGCCCTTCCCGGCCCCGCCTTCGAGGATGATGTAGCCGAGGCCCGGCTTGCCCTCGCCCTGGGCCCAAGAGTTGAGCTTGTCGAAGAAGCTGCGCGGCTGGCTGGCCGCCCCCGGCGCACGCAACGCCCGCACGACGCCACCCGACGCCACGATGCCGGCAAACACCTTGAAATCGGAGCCGGCGAAGACCTCGCCGGCATCGACAATGCGCAGCGGGTTGCGCAGGTCGGGCTTGTCGGTGCCGTAGGTCAGCAGCGCCTCGGCGAAGGGAATGCGCGGGAACGGGAACGGCGTCACCTTGCGCGGGCTCTCGCGGCCGAAGGCGGCGAACTCCGCGAACACGCCGCCCAGCACCGGCTCGATGGCGGCGAACACGTCTTCCTGGGTGACGAAGCTCATCTCGAAGTCGAGCTGATAGAACTCGCCGGGCGCGCGGTCGGCGCGCGCGTCCTCGTCGCGGAAGCAGGGCGCGATCTGGAAGTATCGGTCGAAGCCCGACACCATCAGAAGCTGCTTGAACATCTGCGGCGCCTGCGGCAGCGCGTAGAATTTGCCGGGATGGAGCCGGCTCGGCACGACGTAGGAGCGCGCGCCCTCGGGGCTGTCGGCGGTCAGGATCGGCGTCTGGAACTCGATGAAGCCCTGCTCGATCATGCGGCGACGCAGGCTCGAGATCACCTGGCTGCGCAGCACGATGTTCTTGTGCAGCTTGTCCTTGCGCAGGTCGAGGAAGCGGTACTTGAGGCGTAGCTCCTCCGGCGTCGTGTCGTTTTCCTGATAGACCGGGATCGGCAGCGGCTCGGCCATCGACTGGACCGTCATCTCGGCCGCGTCGAGCTCGACCGCGCCGGTCGCCAGGCGCGGGTTCACCGTGGCGGCGTCGCGCGCCACCACCTTGCCGCTCACCGTGATCACGCTCTCGCTGCGCACCGCCTCGGCGGTCTTGAACACCGGGCTGCCGACATCGACCACCACCTGGGTCACGCCATAGTGGTCGCGCAGGTCGATGAACAGCAGATTGCCATGGTCACGCTTGCGCTGGACCCAGCCCGACAGACGGGCCTGCTGGCCGACATGCTCCGGCCGCAACTGGCCGCACGTATGGGTTCGGTAGACAGAAGACATTACGCATTTTCCGGGTTTTCGAGGCCCGGCAAAAGGCACCGAAAGCTCAGCCAAGTCAAGGGAATGGCCCCCTTGCGGCTGCGACCTTTGCCCCTCGCCGCCCCGCCCGCTATAGAACGAACCCAATGAAGCTCATCACCAAGACCGAGGAACTGGCGGCCTTCTGCAAGCCGCTCGCCGATGCCGAGTTCGTCACCGTCGACACCGAGTTCATGCGTGAGCGGACCTACTGGCCCAAGCTCTGCCTGGCCCAGGTCGCGGGGCCCGAGGACGCGGCCGCGATCGACGCACTGGCCGAGGGGATCGACCTCTCCCCGCTCGACGAGCTGATGTGCAACCCCAAGGTCCTGAAGGTCTTCCACGCCGCCCGCCAGGACCTCGAGATCTTCTACCTGCGCCTGAACAGGGTTCCGGGCCCGCTGTTCGACACCCAGGTGGCCGCCATGGTGTGCGGCCACGGCGAAGCCGCCTCCTACGAATCGCTGGCCACGCGCCTGGCCAAGGCCAAGATCGACAAGTCGAGCCGCTTCACCGACTGGAGCCGCCGGCCGCTCAGCGAGCGCCAGATCACCTACGCGCTGTCCGACGTGACGCACCTGCGCGTCGTCTACGAGAAGCTGAAGCGCCAGCTCGACAAGACCGGCCGCTTCTCCTGGATCGCCGAGGAGATGGCCGTGCTGAACGATCCCGGCACCTACCGCGCCGATCCCGAGCTGGCGTGGCGGCGGCTGAAGCCCAGGGGCGCCTCGCCGCGGCTGCTGGCCATCCTCAAGGAAGTCGCCGCCTGGCGCGAACGCACCGCCCAGCGCATCGATATCCCGCGCCAGCGCCTGCTGCGCGACGAGCAGCTTCTCGAGATCGCGAGCCACGCGCCGAAGTCGATCGAGGAGCTTGCCATGACCCGCGGCCTGGGCCGCGGCTTCGCCGAGGGCTGGCAGGGCCGCGAGCTGATGGAGGCGATCGAGCGAGCCCGGGCGCTGCCGGAGTCGGAGCTGCCGGTGCGCGACAAGCCACCCGAGCAGCTTCGCGCCCCGGGCGCCGTGGTCGACCTGCTGCGCACGCTCCTGCGGCTGAAGGCCGAGCAGGCCGGCGTCGCCGGCCGCCTGGTGGCCGGCGCCGACGAACTCGACCGGCTGGCCGCCGGCAAGCGCGACGGCGCCGCCCTGAAGGGCTGGCGGAACGACGTTTTCGGCGCCGACGCGGTCGACCTGATCGAGGGCCGTCTGGCCCTGGCCCTGTCGGGCGACCAGGCCAAGCTCATCCAGCTTTCGGCAGACAAGTGACCGGCCGCGACCCCTCCGGCGAATGCCCTAGCTGCAGCGCCTGAACCACGGGGTCGTCGCCCCATCGGGAAATCTGCCGTCGCGCACGAAGAACTCGCCGGTATCCGGATTGCGGTTGGTGAAGACGCGAATGCCGGAATAGTCCTGGGCCTTCACCCAAACGTGCTCGCGCGTTTGCGGCGGCTCTGTGTTCGGAAAGGGGACCAAAAACGTGATCGCCCCGTTTGGCGCCGGGCGAACGTTGACCAACGCCTGCGAATCCTGGCGATTGGTGCCGAAGTCCCGGTCCAGAACAACCTGCGCAGCCCTCGCCCGAAACAGATAGATCGGGTTGTCCATCTTGGCGGGGGCGTGGCATTGCACCTGCCACTGCCCGAGCAGGCCCCACGACGCCGCAATGTCCGCTGAGGTCTGTGCAAATGCGGCGAGCGCGCCACTTGCCTGGCAAAGAGCCAAGACACCGAGAAAAGCAGCCTTCCGCATCGTGGACGGAATTAGGACTTGATCGTCCTTTGGGCGTCAAGGGCCGTCGCGGCGAGACAGGTCAGCCGGTCACGATCACCGGCTTGAGGTCGAAGGCTTCGGCCGCGGTCTCGAGACGCCGCCCCGTGACGTCGCCCAGGCTGCGCTTGAGCCCGGCCGGAACGAGCAGCCGCAGTTCGCGGTCGGTGCGGCGCAGCTGAAGCTGCGGCAGCAGGCCCGGCGCGCCGCCGCTCAGATTGTAGGCCAGCCTGAGACAGGCGCCGAGGCGCCGGGCGTAGGCCCGCCCGCGACTGTCGGCCAGGCGCAGCGCGGTATCGATCATCGCCGACTTGGGATCGCTCTTGTAGCGATAGGTCAGTGCCATCGCGAGCACGGCGCGCTCGCGGTGGCTCATGCCGGGCGCCGGCAGATGCAGCACGCGAAAATAGGCCTGGTCCGCCCGATAGTCGGGATGGTCGTTCCACGAGATGTCGCTCAGGTGGCACGCCGCAATACGCAGGACCCTGTCGGTCGGGCTTTCGCCGGCGAAGGCCGGGGTCAGCCAATCGAAAATTTCCTGCGGCTCGAGGTCGAAGCGCCGCCAGCCCGCGCCCTGCTCCTCGGCGAACGCAATCAGCGGATGGCGCCCGCGCTCGGCCTCGCTCAGCCGCGAATAGTAGAAGCCCTCGCGCAAGCCGAAGGCCGAAAAGACGACGTTTCTGGGCTTCAGCGCGGCAAGCAGCCGGTCGAGTGCCAGGCAGGCGAGCGGCAGCGTATCGACGCGCCGGCGCGACACGCCCGGCATCTTCTCCAGCGACTTGGCGCTCTGCACGGCAATCAGCCGTGCGACCGCCCGCGCCTCCTCGGCCGAGATCTCGTACTGGTGAATGATGTGCAGCGGATAGCCGGCCTGCTCCATGTGGAGCCGCGCGAAGGAGCGCCAGGCGCCGCCCACGGCGTAAAAGGTCTTGCCCTGCTCCTCGCGCAGCCAGCGCACGCTCTCGACCGCCTCGACGACGGCCTTCTTGGGGTCGCCCCTGCCCGACGACATGAGGCGGAGCGGCCCGACCGGGAGCGTGCTGGAGTTGCCGAGGCGACCGTCGCCGAGTGCCACAAGCTCGAGGCTGCCGCCGCCCAGATCGCCCATGACGCCGTTGGCGTCCGGCATGCCGCAGATCACGCCGTAACCTGAAAAGTGTGCCTCGTCCCGCCCGCTCACCGTATGGGCAACGATCCCCGGTCGGCTCGTGAGCTCGCGCATGAAGTCGGCGCCATCGGCTGCATCGCGCACCGCGGCCGTCGCCAGCAGGTCGAGGGACGTCACCTTCATGTTGTGCGCGAGCGTGGTGAAGCGGTCTATGTTGGCCAGCGCCAGTTCGACGCCTTCGGGGTTCAGCCGCCCGGTCGCATCGAGACCGCGGGCCAGCCCGCACAGGACCTTCTCGTTGAACACCGGCAGCGGCGCCCGGCTGGCGCGCTCGTAGACGACGAGACGGATGGAGTTCGAACCGACGTCGATTATTCCCACGCGGCCCTTTTCAAGGGTGCCGTGCGTGGCGGAGGCGCCTGCGGTCGGTTGGCCGTCCATGCGCGCTCCCTCTAGCCGAAACCGCGCAAGATTGCAGCGCCACAATGGGCGCGACTAGGCGCCGCGGACGGCGCCGAAACGCCGCTCCCGTCAGGAACTCAGGACCAGGCGCGGCACCGCGCCGCTCAGTCGCAGCGCGCTGCCGCGGCCCGAGAGCGACGGATTTGTCATGAAATAGTGATGCGCGATGAACAGTTCCCGCGTGGTCGGTGGTCGATGGTAGGTCCCGTCGGGGGCCATCAGCCAGCTCTGACCGTCGTCCTTCAGGTTGGCGACCATGATCTGGTCCAGCACCTGCTCGCGGACCGTGGGGTTCTCGACCGGGCAGAGCAGCTCGACCCGGCGGTCGAGGTTGCGCGGCATCCAGTCGGCCGAGGAGATGAACACCTTCGCGTCGAGCGACGGCAACGTCCGACCGTTGCCGAAGCAGACGATGCGCGCGTGCTCGAGGAAGCGGCCGATCATGCTCTTGACGCGGATGTGCTCGCTGAGCCCCGGAACACCGGGACGCAGGCAGCAGATGCCGCGGATCACGAGGTCGATCTGCACGCCGGCGCGCGACGCCGCATAGAGATGATCGATCAGCTTGTTGTCGACCAGCGAGTTGAGCTTGGCCCAGATCGCGGCCGGCTTGCCGGCCTTGGCATTGGCGATCTCGGCATCGATCAGGCCGATCAGTGTCGGCCGGAGCGTCACCGGCGCGAAGGCGATCTTCTCCATCTGCTCCGGACGTGCGTAGCCCGTCATGTAATTGAAGAGGCGCGCCGCGTCGCGGCCCATCGCCGGGTCGCAGGTGAAGAAGGAAAGGTCGGTGTAGATGCGGGCAGTGATCGGATGGTAGTTGCCGGTGCCGAAATGCACGTAGGTGCGCGTCGCCTGCGCCTCGCGGCGCACCACCATGGAGACCTTGGCGTGGGTCTTGAGGTCGATGAAGCCGTAGACGACCTGCACGCCGGCGCGTTCGAGGTCACGTGCCCAGCGGATGTTGGCCTCTTCGTCGAAGCGCGCCTTGAGCTCGACCAGCGCCGTCACCGTCTTGCCCGCCTCGGCCGCCGCGATCAGCTCCTTGACGATCGGTGAATCGTGGCTGGTGCGGTAGAGCGTCTGCTTGATTGCCACCACCGCGGGATCGCGCGCCGCTTGACGCAGGAACTGCACGACGACGTCGAAGCTTTCGTAGGGATGATGGACGACGATGTCCTTGGCCCGGATCGCCGCGAAGCAGTCGCCGCCGAAATCGCGGATGCGCTCGGGAAAGCGAGCGTTGTAGGGCGCGAACTTGAGGTCGGCATGGCCCTCGACGATCACGGCCTTCACGTCGCCGATGTTCAGCATGCGATCGAGGTGGAAGACGTGGACCGTCTGGGTCTGCGCCGGTATCTCGAGCTGGTCGAACAGGAAGTCGCGCAGCTCCGCCGGCATGGCACTGTTCACGGAGATCGAGATCAGATCGCCGCGGCGGCGGCGCTTCAGCGCGCTCTCGTACAGCAGCACGAGGTCCTCGGCCTCCTCGTTGATCTCGACGTCGCTGTCGCGGATCACCCGGAAGAAGGCGCGCTCGATCACCTCGTAACCCGGGAACAGGCGCGGCAGGTAGATGTCGATCAGATCCTCGAGCGGGAGGAAGCGCACGGCCGCGCCCGGAAGGCGCACGAAGCGATCGACCTGCGGCGGAAGCGGCAGCAGCGCCATCAGCGGCCTGCGGTCGTCCCGACGCTGCAACTTCAGGATCGCTGAAAAGCCGCCGTTGGGGATGAAGGGGAACGGATGCGCCGGGTCGATGGCGAGCGGCGTCAGGATCGGGAACACCTGGTCGATGAAATACTGGTCGAGCCAGGCGCGCTCGCTCTCGCTCAGCTCCGCGGAGTCGAGCACCGCGATCCCCGCCTCGCGCAGATCGTCCTGCAGCGATGCCCAGACCTCCTGCTGCTGGGCCATCAGGATCGAGGCCCGGTCCCGGATCGCCGTGAGCTGCTCGGCCGGCGTCAGGCCATCGTCGCTGAGCAACGTCGAGCGGGTTTGCAGCATGTCGACAAGGCCCGCGACGCGGACCATGTAGAATTCGTCGAGGTTGTCGGCGGAGATCGACAGGAAGCGCACGCGCTCCAGCAGCGGGTGGCGCTTGTTGACCGCCTCCTCGAGCACCCGCGTGTTGAAGGCCAGCCACGACAATTCACGATTGATGAAGCGTCGGGGGCTGTCGGGTGTTATTTCGAGGACCGAGGCTTGGTCGGCGGCCGAGTTGAGCGCGTCCATGTCGACCCCGGGCGGGGCACTCTCCCTGTCGTTATACACAGAAACGGTACCGCCTCTGCATGGCGGTGTCATGGCAATTAACTAAGCCATTGTTTCAAATGGATTTATGACCATGGGGCGCGACAAGACCATTCTCCTTCTGCGGCATGCAAAATCGGCATGGGGGGCAGCCGGTCTGGATGACCACGACCGTCCGCTCAATCGCCGCGGCGAGCGGGCCGCCAAGACCATGGCTGACCATATTGCGGCCCATGGTCCCCGCCCCGGCTTGATCCTGTGTTCCACGGCCGCCAGGACCCGCCAGACGCTGGCGCCCCTCCTGAAGGCCCTGGGAGCCCCGCCGCCGCCGATCTCCCTGGAAGGCGAGCTCTACCTCGCCTCCGAGGACACGCTCCTGGAGCGTCTGCAGGCGCTGCCCGAGGACCTGTCAGCCGTGCTGCTGATCGGCCACAACGACGGTATCGGCCAACTCGCCCGGGACCTTGCCGGCCGCGGGCCCGACGAGGCTTTGCAACAGCTGCGGGAGAAGTTCCCGACCGGAGCACTCGCCAGACTGCGCCTGCCCGCCGCCCCGTGGAGCGCCCTCGCGCCGGGAGCCTGCGAACTCCTGAGCTTCTCGCGGCCGCGCGACTTCGAGCGGCGCTGAAACCTCAGTAGGTGCCCGGATACTGACCGCCATCCATCAGGATGTTCTGGCCGGTCATGTAGCCCGCGTGAACGCTGCACAGGAAGGCGCACATCTTGCCGAACTCCTCGGCGGTGCCGAAGCGTCCGGCGGGATGAGCCTTGGCCGCCGCCGCGTATTCGTCGTCGAAATTGCGGCCTGCCTTGGCGGCGCGTGTCTTCATCGTGCCGCGCAGGCGGTCGGTGTCGAACGGTCCTGGCAGCAGGCCGTTGATCGTCACGCCATGGCGCACGGTCGTGCGCGCGACGCCTGCGACAAAACCGGTGAGACCGGAACGCGCGCCGTTGCTGAGGCCGAGAATGTCGATCGGCGCCTTCACCGAGCTCGAGGTAATGTTCACGATGCGGCCGAAGCCGCGCTTCATCATGCCGTCGACCGTCGCCTTGATGAACTCGATGGGCGTCAACATGTTGGCGTCGATCGCCTTGATCCATGCCTCGCGATCCCAGTCGCGGAAATCGCCCGGCGGCGGCCCGCCGGCGTTGTTGATCACGATGTCGGGCTCAGGGCAGGCCGCCAGCACTTCCTTGCGGCCGGCGTCGGTCGTGACATCGACCGCGACCGGCGTCACCTTGACTCCGGTCTTCTTCCTGATTTCCTCGGCCGTCGCATCGAGCGCGGACTTGGTACGCGCGTTGATCACGAGATCGACGCCTTCCTGCGCCAGCGCCATCGCGCAGCCCTTACCCAGCCCCTTGCTCGCCGCGCAGACGATCGCCTTGCGGCCCTTGATGCCCATGTCCATGTGCGTTTCCTTTCTAGTTGAGGCGAGTCCAGACCTGCGTCTCGCCAAATATCGGCGTCCCGACATAGCCCCGCAGCCGGAGCTTGCCGTCCGGCTGGAGACTGATGTTGGCATTGTAGATCTTGCCGTTCTCGCCATTGTAGATCTGCCCGCTCTCGAACGCGTTCGGGTCGGACGTCTGCTTGAAGCCCCAGATCAGCGGCATGCCCATCACCTTGCGCGAGCGCAGCGCCGGGTCGGCGTTGCGAAAGTCGGTCGCCGCGTCGGGCGCCACGACGGCACCATCCGGCCCCTTCGGATTGATGAGCCCGATGATGAAGCCGCAGATCGGACCGCTTGCCGCGTCGGGACATGGGCCGATCTTGACCTGCGCGACGCCGGACGCGGTGAGCCAGGTCCCCATCACCGATCCCTGCTGCGCCGACGCCGTCGACGCCGCCAGGCAAAGCGCTGCTGCCGCCAGTAGAGCCTTCGTCATCTTCCCTCCCTTCACGTCGCCGCGGCGATGTCCGCCAGGACATCGGCCGCCAGCCGACGGTCGATCTCCCGCCGCTCCGTCAACGCGCGCCGGTCGAGCGCCGCCACGACGCGGCGCGCCGTCTCGCCCGAGCGCTCCATATGGGAGACGAGATACTGCACGACGCCGGCGCCCGCGTGCAATTGCCGGTCGGCAAGCTGCTTCAGGATGATCGAGCCCAGAAGCTCATCGTCCGGTGGCGCCACGGCGACCGCCGGCGCGGCTCGCAGCCGCGACGCGAGGTCGGGCAATGCGATGGACCAGCGCGCCGGCGGCTCGGGCGATATCAGAAGCAGATGCCCGCGGCGCTCGCGCATCAGGTTGTAGAGATGTAACAGGCCGCGCTCGGGCGCCCGTTCGGCCATCTCCAGCACGATCGCCGGCGAAGAGGCTGCGAGTTCGGCGAGATCGGCGACGCTCTTGCCTTCGAGGTTCGGCCCCGTCATCACCGCCGCGCCGCTCAGCGCCGCCCAGATGCGCCCGAGATGGGTCTTGCCGCATCCCGGCGGGCCGCTCAGCGACAGGGCCGGCGCCGGCCAATCCGGCCAGCGCTCCATCCACGCCAGCGCCTCGCGATTGCCGTCGGACACTACGAAATCCTCGCGCGCGTAGGTCGGGGGCGGCAGCGCGAGGTCCAGGATGAGCTGGTTAGCCATCGGCCGATCAGGCGGAGGAGTTGCCGCGGTAAATGTCGCTCTCGCGATAGCGGTCGAGCAGATGACGGACGACCACGCCGATCACTGCGGCCGTAGGCACGGCGACGAGGACGCCGACGAAGCCGAACAGGGAGCCCCCCGCCAGCAGCGCAAACATTATCCACACCGGATGCAGGCCGACGCGATCGCCGACCAGCTTGGGCGACAGCACGTTGCCTTCCATGCTCTGACCGACCAGGAAGACCACGGCAACCTTGGCGACGCCGAACCAGTCCGGTGGGAACTGCGCCAGCGCCATGCCAAGCGCCATGACTGCGCCAACGAAGGTGCCGACGAAGGGGATGAACGAGATTGCGCCGGCGATGAGACCGATCACCAGTCCGAACTGCAGCCCGACCATGGAAAGGCCAATACCGTAGATCGCAGCCAGCGAAAGGCAGACCAGCGCCTGACCGCGGATATAGCCGGCGATCGCGGCATTCGATTCGCGCACCAGCTTGCGGATCGTGTCGGCGTGGTCGAGCGGCAGGGCACTGTCGATCGCCGCGACGACCTTCTCCCAGTCGCGCAGCAGGTAGAACGTCACCACCGGCGTGATGAACAGCAGGCCGAGCAGGTTGATGATGGCGACGCCGCGCTGGGCGAGCGTGCCGGCCAGGCCGCCGGCGATCGACAGTGCCTTGCCCGCCCATTGCGTCGCCTGGGCTTGCAGCTCCTGCACGCTGGGCGGCTGGAGCCCGAGCTTCTCGTTCAGCGGCTCGATCAGCGGCTGCACGCGGGCCGCCGCCTTCACGATGTATTCGGGTGCCTTGACGATCAACGCCTGGATCTGGCCGAACAGCGGCGGCAACACGGCCATGATGATGCCGATCGCGAGCAGCGCCGCCACGATGGTGACCGCCGTCGTCGCCATCGTGCGCGACAGGCCGGCGCGCTGCAGGCGGGCGACGACGGGATCGAGGAAATAGGCCACCACCATGCCGACGACGAAAGGCAGCAGGATGTCGTTCAGCAGCCAGAGCGCGGCCAGGAACGTCGCGCCGGCGACTGCCCAGAAGCGCCAGCGTCCGGCTGGCAGCTGTTGCGCCATGGCTCAGGCTCCCGATGCGGTGCTCACCGCACCTGCAGTCGCCACTGGTCTGCCTCCCTGGAGAGCGACAGGCCTGCCTGCGAGAGCGTGCGCTGCAGTTCGTCGGTCGACCCGAAATATTCGAGACGCAACTCCGCCTTGTCGGCTTCGAGCGTCTTCACCGTCACGCCCTTCACGGCAGGTATTGCGCCCAGTCGCTGGCGCACCTGCACCCAATCGCCAAGCGCACGGATCGGGACCATGACGTCGAGCGCGTCCTGCGAATCGCGCCGCACCGTGGCCACGCCACGCCAGTCCTGGTCGAGCTTGGCGTGCATCTTCTTCACCGCATCGGAAAGCTGGGCGGAGTCCGCCACCGGCACGCGGGGGATTTCGCTGCGTGCACCGGTCAGCGCGTCATAGCGCAGGCCGCCGACCGTCAGTGGGCCCGCTTCCTTGTCACCTTCCACGGTCGCCACGATGATCGTCGGCGCGCGGTAGCGCTCGTTGAGCCGGGCCAGCGCAGAGACATCGCCGACATAGGCCTCCTCGGCCGACATCGCGTTCTGGTCCGTCTGGTCGCCGCGGATCAGCGTCACCGGCACGGCACTGCCCGCGCTGTCGAGCTGGCGCCATGCCTCGCGCCAGGGATTGCGGTCGTCGAGCGGTTCGACGCCGGCCTTGCCCTTCCACAGCGGGATCACGAGGGCGGGTCGCGAGACAGTCTCGACCACCTTGGCCCCTGCCCCACCCAGCCACGCCTTCACCGGCTCGGGCGCGAAGACGACGTTCAGGGTGGCGATGTAGCGGTTGGGCGCGGTGCGCTCGCGCACGAACTCGATGCCGCGCACCAGGTTCTCGAGTTGGCCATCGTCGACCTGCGGCACCTTGGCCCGGTCCTCCGGCGCCACCATGCGGTCGACGAGTTGGCTCAGGGCGCGACGGCGCGCCTCACGCAGGCCCTGCTGGCGGGCCTGGACGGCGTCGGGGCCGGTCGTGTCCACTTCGATGCCGGTCACGGCATAGCCGCTGCCACCCGGCGCCTGGGCCATCGCGACGCCGGCGGTCAGGGTCGCCAGGAGCAGGGCGGCAATCGTGGAAAACCAGCGGCCTATCGGCGTTGCAGGGGTCCGGTTTTTGGCGATGTTCGCGCCACCTGTTGAGCATGAATGAGCCCGGCTTGACGCCTGTTGCCCCCGGCCACAATGAGCCGCCCCTGACCTACAAGGACGCCGGCGTCGATATCGACGCCGGCGACGAATTGGCCGAGCACATCAAGCCGCTGGCGAAGAGCACCA
>Ga0172376_10000039_pt1 | contig 150164 bp, 131 predicted proteins | sample Lak35m_FD_121114 | JGI IMG/M metagenome (GOLD analysis project Ga0172376, IMG submission 121114) | Freshwater microbial communities from Kabuno Bay, South-Kivu, Congo - kab_092012_35m | ecosystem: Environmental > Aquatic > Freshwater > Lake | place: Democratic Republic of the Congo...
ATGAATGAAACCAATGGATTCGGGTTGGAAAGCGTTGAACTCCCGCTGATTTGTTTCAAAAATCGAGAAAAAAAATCGGAGCCGTAGGGCCGGGGTCGGCGGGTTAGCAGGGGGAGATTGCCAAGGTGGTATTTCCGCCCCTCCCTACGATTCGCAAGGGAAAAAAGTTGCGGGATCGGGGGTAGGGCCGAAGCGTAAACCAGAAACCGCAAAATGAAACTGATCAGTTGGAACGTGAACGGCATTCGTGCCGTGCTGAAGAAGGGCTTCCTCGATTTTCTCGATGAGCAGAGTCCCGATGTCCTGCTCCTGCAGGAGGTGAAGGCGACCCAGGATCAAATCGAGCACGACTTTGCCGCAGCCGGTTGGAACGTCAGCTGGAATGCCGCTCAGAAAAAGGGCTACTCGGGTGTCGCGACCCTCTCGCGCTCTTCCGCGCTATCGGTTCGCCACGGCATGGACCTGCCCGGTCACGATGATGAGGGGCGTGTCCTTACCACCGAATTTGATGACTTTTTTGTCGTGAACGTCTACACCCCGAACTCGCAGGACGACCTTCGTCGCCTCCCCTACCGGAGGGATTGGGATGCTGCCTTCCTCGCCTTCGTCAAGGAACTCGAGAAAACCAAGCCCGTCATCTTTGCGGGAGACCTCAACGTCGCCCACCGCGAGATCGACCTCGCCCGCCCCAAGCAGAACCGGAAGACCGCCGGGTTCACGGACGAAGAACGCTCCGGATTTGATGCGATCGTTGCGTCTGGATTTGTCGACAGCTTCCGGCACTTCCACCCTGGTGTGACCGATCACTATACCTGGTGGAGCTACCGGGGCGGAGCGAGGGAAAACAATGTGGGGTGGCGCATCGACTACTTCTGCGTCTCGGCGTCGCTCTTGCCTCGGGTCACGAAGGCGGGGATTCTGCCCCAGGTGATCGGGTCGGACCATTGTCCCGTGGTGATCGAGGTGGAGTGAGGAAGCGGCATCGCTGATTGGCGGTGATTGTCACTGAAGGCGGAATCACCCTTGAACCTCGGCAACCTTCTCCGCCGGCAATCGGAACCTCTCACGATACACCTCTGGAGGGATGTCGAAGACTGCCTCGAATTCTCTCGAAAATTCTGCCCGAGTCGCCCAGCCGAGTCGCTTGATAATGCGACCGGGTTCGTCGCCGGTCGTTAGCAGACGGGAAGCGGCGTGGAAGACGCGGCGACGTTGTGCGTAGTCGACCGGGGCCATTCCGGTGAGCTCGACAAAGGCGCGTTCCATGGCCTGCTCTTCGAAACCGTCCCGCGACATTTTGGCCGGGTCGAAGATCTCGCCACGGAGGACGGACCCCTCGATCTCGTCGAGGACGTGGCGGGCTTCGGGGGGAATTTCGATCTCGGAGACACCTCGCCAGAATCGACGATGCTCATCGGCGAAGAGCATCATCAATTTGATCAGCGAGACACGGGCGATGGGCTCGAGATGACGCTTTTCCTGAAGGAGTCCCCGCAGGTATTCGAGTTCGCTGCGGACACGCGAGGCGCCATCGCCGCGAGTCGTAAAAACGTGGAGGCGGCCATCGCGCGGATGGCGGAACCACGATTGATCGAAGAAAAGCGAGAGGACGTCGGGCGTCCGCATGATGATCTCGTAATCCTTCGTCAGCCACTCTGGGAGAAAGCGCAACCGCGTGATGACGACCTCTTTCGGTTGTCTCACAGTATGGCTCTGGCCTGGGTTCACCATCATCGCGACACTTTCGCGCACCGCCTGGGTGCCGTCCTCGGTCTCGTGCAGGAAATGGCCTTCCTGGACGAAAAAGATCTCTGGAAAATTCGTGGCGGGGAATTGGTAGTCGTCCGCCAAGTGGAATTGGGTGAGCCGTAACGGCCAGCGACCGGAGTTCTCGATGCGGTTCTCCGTGCTGCCGGATTTTTTGAAAAACAGGGCCATGTCTCAAGGTCGTTCGGTTCGGCTTGTTTCGCCGGTCGGGATTTCGAAATCTCCCGGGTAGCGGACGCCGACGAGGGTGAGCCCCGAGGCCGGAGCGCAGTAGGGAGCCTTGCTCCCGGCCCGGCCAGCGCTGAAGAGCGCATCCATCTCCTCGGGGGAGTTTCGACCGAGCCTGACGTAAACCGCTGTGCCGACGAGGAACCGGACCATTTTGTAGAGGAATCCGTTTCCGCGGAATCTCAGAACGAGGCCCTCGTTCTCGCTTGAAGGTCGGGCCGAAGCCTCGACGAGCGTGCGCACCGTGTCTCGATCATCATCGTGACCATCGTGCCGCTTCGCCGAAAAAGCGCCGAAGTCGTGGGTGCCGAGGTAGCGCGAGAGAATGGGTTCGAACGCGTCGGCGGGTCCGATTCCGCGCTGGTGCCAGGCGAGGCCGTGCCGCAGTGGAGGCAACACCTCGCTGGTGGTGATCTCGTATTCGTAGATTTTCTCTGCTGCCGAAAATCGGGCATGAAAAGTGCGATCGACCTCGCGGCAAGCCATCACGCGGATGGTTGGCGGGAGTTTCGAATTCAGGGCACGCTGCCAGGCCCATCCGTCCATCCGCCAATCGAAGGGCGCGTCGAAATGGGCGACCTGTGCGGTGGCCGACACACCGGCGTCTGTTCGGCCCGATCCCTGCACGGAGGTGACTTCGGGACAGGTGGCCGTGAGGGCTTCTTGGATGGCGTCCTGGATTGAGCCCCCCCCGGGCTGGCTCTGCCAACCGGCGAAGGGTCGACCGTCGTAAGCGAGGTCGAGCCGGAAGCGGCGCGGTTCTGGGAATGGGGCCTCCATGGCGTGGGCGGCGGGTAACGTATCCCATTTTTCTCTCGGGGCGTTGCGAAATACGAGCCCGTGTCGTCTATTGCAGAGTGTTGAAACGCCCCGCCTATTTCGACGTCAAGGAGCACCTCCGTCTGCTCCATCGTCATGTCTTTCCGCTCTTTTTCGCGCTCTGCGGGATCGTGATGGTGATCATCATCGTGGTGCAGGCGGGGAAGCAGGGCGGCAACCTGCCCCCTGCCGACTTCGTGGGGGCTCGCATCGGCTTGATTCAGTCGGTGAAGGGTGCGGCTTTGGATCCGGCGCTGGCGGTATTGACGCCATCGGAGTTGGTTCTTGCCCCGCGAGCGCCGGTGTTTGATTCCAGCGGAAGCGAAAGCGTGATCTTTCGCTCAGAACAAGGAGGGATTGTGGTGTCCGCCGTCGCGGATGGCCGGGTCGGGTTCGCGGGAATGGGCAAAGAGGGCGCGAGCGTCTTACTCATCCATGAGGTCGCGGGTAAACCGGTCGAGACGCTCTATCGCGACCTCGCTTCGATTCGCGTTTCGGTCGGTTCGCAGGTGAGACGGGGTCAGGCTCTCGGGACGGCAATCAGAGCGACAGCGAGCAGCGCAACGGTGAACAGCCGCTCGTTTCCCGGACTCGCCTCCGATCCGGTCGCGGGAGAGGTGATGGGCATTCCGGAAGTCTGGCGGGGCCGCAAGGAGGATCGGATTTCGAGGCCACCCGTCGGTGACCCGATCGAACCCTCGGCCTTGAAGTTTGAGGCTCCGGTATCGCCGAAAGATCCAGATTCCTGATCTCCGCCAGGGGTCAGACGCTGGGTTGGTCTTCGCCGAAGGCGTCCTCGTAGAGATAGACGGAGGCGATCGTGGACCAGGCGCCGGTGAGAATGGCCCCGACGACCAAGAACAGCATCCCTGCGTAGGTGAGAAAGACTCCGATGGCGCAAAAGACCCCGATCTTTAGCCAATGCGGTCGGGTCGCCTGCCATCCGAGGGAAAGCGCTTCGCTCGCGGTGTATGGGCCCTCCATGAGAGCGATTGTGGCAAAATTCCCCACCATGCCGAGGACGAGGAGCGGAAAGAGCAGAGTGAACAAACCAACGGATCCGAGAACGACCAGACCGGTGATCATCACGGGATCCTCGAGATTCGAAGCGGATCCAATCGCGCCGATTGCTGCCGTGGTCAATCCGAAGACGATCGCCACCGCCAAGAGGATCCCGATGGTAATGCCGCTGAGGATCAAATTTGCGATGGCAAGCGCCCCGAATTGGCGGCGGAAACCCTCGAAAATCATTTCAAAAGAGGCGGTCTGTCCGCGTGAGAGCCGCAGGGTATACCAGTAAAAGCCCGCGACAAGCGGCAGGGTCAGGAAGATGGCGGTAACGAAGAACTGGTAAGCGACACCGAGGATCACGCTCATTAGCGTGAAACAACCGATGAAAGGCCAAAAGCGTGACGTCAGCAGACCCCAGGAGCGCCCGTAACAGGAGCGGATCGAGGGACGGAAATCCGGCCTCAGCCGAACGGTGCGTGGCACGAAAACAGGACTCGATACGGGCACCGGTGGAGGAAACGCGGGGGCGGGCCCTGGCAATGGCGGCGGACCGGAGGGCGCGGTCAGGTCCGGGCCCAACTCACTGGAGGCGAGGGTGGTCCAGCCGTTGAGACCTTCCCGCCAGACGAGGCTCTCGGCGCTGAGTCCGCCCTCCTGATGGAGGATGAGCAATTCCATTGCCGTGACGGGGCCGCGATGCGTGCCGTCGCTTTCATAAAACCAGACGATTTCACTGCTCATATCCTCTTCCAGCAAGCAGGAAAGAGCCCCTGCGGGCAAGCGGAATTTTAACAGAAGGGTGGCGATGGGGATGGGGCTGCATCACCGAGCCTCGGGCGTCGTGGGCGCGGGGGCGGCCGCCTCGGCCTTTTTCCGGGCTTCCTCGGCAGCCCGTTCGGCGCGTTCGGCGGGTGCTTCGTCGAGTTTGATCAGCTCGGAAACGGTGACAAATTCATAGCCCATCGTCAGGAGTTGATCGAAGGTGCTCGGCATCGCGTCGACGGTGGGCTTGTGCAAGTCGTGCACGAGGAGAATGCCGCCGGGACTGGCGCCATTCACGAGGCGGCTTGTCACCACGGCCGGACCTGGGCGCTTCCAATCCTCGGGATCGACCGACCAGAGGATCGTGGGATAACCGAGTTCGCGCAGCATCAACTCTTTCTGGCCTTTCTTGATCGCGCCACCGGGAGGACGCATCGAGATCGGGGCGACGCCGGTCGCCGCGACGATCTGATCGTGGGCAGCGCGCAGCTCTTTGAGAAGGGCCTCATCGGACATGCGGGAGAGTGTCGCGTGGGAGACGGTGTGATTCCCGATCTCGTGCCCCTCGTCGACCATTCGCCTGAGGAGTTCGGGACTATACTTTACCATGTTGCCGACGACGTAAAATGTCGCCTTGATCTTGCGCTCCCTCAGCATGTCGAGGAGGCGCGGGGTATTTTCAGGGTGAGGGCCGTCATCAAAGGTGATCGCGACGACTTTTTTGCTCGTCTTCACCCGGGTGTAGGTATCGTCTACCGGGCCGGTCCATCCTGGGGCGGGCACGGTCTCCGCTTTCGGGGAGGCGATCCCCCAGGTCGGGCTCTCCAGCCCGGCGAAGAGGGGCGGCAGGGCCACCTTCAACTCACCGACCGCGAGTGGCGAAGCTGCCGTTTTTGAAACGGACGTCGGCACCTGGCAGGAAGCGAGGAGGATCAAGGTGGGAAGAATGCTGAAGATCAGACGCATGAGGCGACGGGGAGAATTTCCCGCGATCCTCGCCCAAGATCAAGGATCAAGTGTCGGCGGGTCGCCGGGACGGGAACTCATTTGCGGTGGTGCGTTGGACGGAATTGGATGTCACGCCATCACGCCCGGTCCCGCTCTTGGAAAAGGGGCGCTTTGCCGCGACCTTGAACCTGACAAAGACACGAAGGTCCGTTCCTTTGAAACCCTCTTCATGATTCGCTCTTCTGCCATCCCGCTGCTGATTCTTCTCGCCGGAACTCCCGTGGTCGCCTCCTCCGCCCCTGAATGGAGCGCGGTCGAGCCGGTGCTCGCGGTGAAGTGTTATGGTTGCCACGGCGGTGAAAAAACCAAGGGTGGGGTGGACCTGAAGGCTCTCTCCGCCGATCCGAAAATCGAAAAGCAATACGAACTCTGGCACCGCGTCCTCGATACCGTTGAGAGCGGTGAGATGCCGCCGCCGAAGTCGAAGCCACTCGAGGGAAATGAGGGGATGGCCATTACCCGCTGGGTTGCCGAGTCCCTCGATGCCCTTGCGCAGACGAATTCGGGTGATCCCGGGCCGGTCACGATGCGACGTCTCACCAACGCGGAATACGATTGCTCGATCCGAGACCTCACCGGACGCGACTACGGGCTCGCGAAGGAGTTTCAGACCGACGGCGGCGGCGGGGAGGGATTTTCGAACACGGGCGACGTGCTTTTCCTCAGCCCCGCCGCGCTCGACAAGTATTTCAGCGCGGCCCGGCAACTCGCCGACCACGCCACGGTGATGCCTGGCACGGGGCTCGTTTTTCACGAACACCGCATCGGCTTGCGCGGTCCCGAGCAGGTCAAGGCCCACGCCGAGCAGGGGCTTTATGTCTGGTATCAGCAAAAGGCCGCGCCACATCTTCCCGCCGACTTCGAGGACATGCGCGAGGGCGATTATCTGCTCGCCTGCTGGAAACACCGGCACTTCAAATCACCCCTCGACGTTCTTGCAAACGAAGCCGGATTGAAGCTGCCTTTCCTCCAAAACTGGTGGAATCTCGTCACCGAGCCGGAACCGAAGTCTCGTTTCCTTGATTTGGTGCGGGTTCCTTGGCGCGAACTGCCGGGTCCCGACGAGTCAAAGCCGAAAGAGGTCCCACCTGCGGTGACTTCGCGCATCGCCCAGATCGAGGCCGACCTGCTCTCGTGGAACAACCCCAAGAAACCCGGCAGCGGGGTGCAACGCCGGCAGCAGGACTCTGATGGCATCCGGCCTTATCCGATGGATGCCCTGGTCGAGGGCAAAAGCGAGGTGCATCTCTGTTTCGGGGATCTGGGCGATGGCAATGCCGGCGACATCGCCCTCGTCACGAAGATTGAGGTGAAGCTCGGGAAGGGTGGCGTCCAATATTTCAACTGGCTCGAGAAAACGATTGGAGAGCTGATGATGCAGGTTGCGTCGAGTCCCGCGCCCGCGAACCTCGACGAGCTGAAGAAGCGTCTCGTCCTGCTCGAGACAGCGCGCGCACTTTTCGGCAAACATCCCAAGCCCGGCCGCAAGATCGAACCTCACATCCTCGCCGTTGCTGCGCCGAAAGTGATCACGTTGCCCTTGCCTCCGGGCGCGGTCTCGCTGCGGGCCGAGACGAAGCTCGACTACGAAAATCCCGAGGTCGACCAGGCCACGATCCAGTGGGTCGCGACCGCCGGGGCTCCGCGCGATGTGACGAAGATCATCCCCGGCGTCCTCACGATCTGGAAGATCCAGACCGAGGCGGCGCGTCGCACCATGGGTGAGTTCCACGCTTTCCGGGTCGCCTTTCCCGACATGTTCGAGCGGCGTCTCGAGGAGGTGGCGCGCAATCTGAACCGCAGTTCACCGGGATATACCGTCTATTATTTCAGCGATGACCAGCTCGGGAAGGTGCTCGGTGAGAAAGACAGGGCCGTCCTCGCGGCGATGAAGAAAGACTGGCGTCTCGGGGCTCCAAAGCAGCTCAGCGAGCCGCTCAAGGGGGAATTCGACGGAGCGATGATCTGGCATCTCCATCAATTTGCCTCGCGGGCGTGGCGTCGTCCTCTCGCCGAGACGGAGAAACAGGCGCTCGCGTCATTCTATCGGGAACGCCTCAAACAGGGGCTCGATCGCGAGTCCGCTGCTCGCGAGGGCATCGTGCGCATCCTCGTTTCGCCGCATTTCCTCTTCAAGGCCGAGACTCTTCCCCCGCCGGAGACCCTGACAAACGCACCCAATCCCGGCGTCGACCTGCCTCTCACCTCCTGGGAGCTCGCCTCGCGGCTCAGTTACTTCGTCTGGTCGTCGATTCCCGACTGGGAGCTGCGCAAGGCCGCCGAAGACGGCAGTCTCCTCAAGCCCGAGGTGCTCGCGGCGCAGGCGAAGCGCCTGCTCAAGGATCCGCGCGCCGGAGCCCTCGCCGAGGAGTTCGCAGGCCAGTGGCTGAAGTTTTCCAGCTTCGAGGAACACGACGGGGTTGATACGATGAAATATCCCGAGATGACTCCAGAACTTCGCTCTGACATGAAGCGCGAGGTCGTCGAGTTTTTCCGTCATCTTTTCCGTGAGGATCGTCGTGTCGTGGACATCGTCACGGGCGACTCGAGTTTTCTCAACGAGCGGCTCGCGAGATTCTACGGCATCCCGAACGTGAGCGGGCCCGAATTCCGCGAAGTCGAAGTGTCCGATCATCACCGTGGCGGACTCCTCGGGATGGGCGCGATTCTCACGAAGACGTCCCGGCCGAACCGCACCAGTCCCGTCCTGCGAGGTGAGTTCCTCCACGCCGTCGTCCTTGGACATAGCTCGCCCCCGCCGCCCCCGAACGTGCCCGAGCTCGAGAAGGGCTTGAAGCCCGCCTCCCTCCGCGAAGCGCTCCTGAAACACCGCCAAGACCAAGCCTGCGCCGTCTGTCACGACCGCATTGACCCCCTCGGTTTCGCCCTTGAGTCCTTCGATCCGATCGGACGCTTCCGCAACGCCGATGAGGCCGGTGGGGCGATCGACGACACCGGTGAGTTGCGTGACGGCTCCCGGATCCGGGGTATCTCCGGACTCCGCGATTACCTCACCCAAAACCGCGCCCAGTTTACGAACCATTTCAGCCGCAAGCTCCTCGGTTATGCCTTGGGCCGCGGCGTCCTGCCGAGCGACAAGGAACTCCTCGCCGAAATGGCGAAGGCGATCGAGTCAGACGACGGCAAAGTCTCCGCCGCCGTCATCAAGATTGTCACCAGTCGCCAGTTCGCGAACCGAAGAAACGAACCGCCTGCCTTGGCCGTGAACCCCTGAGTTCATTTCTCCACCACTCCCTCACTCCACTGCTCCATGACTTCTCTCTCCCGCCGCCGTTTCCTCCGCGGAACCGGGGTGGCCCTAGGGCTCCCCTGGTTGGAATCATTCTCCGCCTTCGGCGCCGAAGGCGCCAAATCCGGAGACGCCCCCCGCCGTCTCGCTGTCTGCTTCACCGGCAACGGGGTGAACCCCCATCATTGGGGCGCCACGATGGGCGCGAACGGGATCGAGTTTGCGAACTCGCTGCGTCCCCTCATCCCGTTGAAGGAGAAGGTCGCTGTTTTCAGCGGTCTCTGGAACCCGACCACGGTCGAGGGCGAGGGCGGGCACTATCCGAAAATGAATGTGCTCTCGGGTCTCCGAGTGAAAAAGACTACCACCGACGTCGAGGTTGGCATGACGATGGACCAGCTCATCGCCGCGAAAATCGGACGCGAAACCCCTGTGCCAAGTATCGTTCTGGGGACCGAACGTCCCAGTTACGCGACCGACTCGGGTTTCACTTCGATCTACTCTGCCTACATTTCCTGGAGCACTCCGACGACGCCCGCACCCAAGGAGATCTTCCCCCAGCAGGCCTTCGATCAGCTCTTCGACGACGGCAGCAAGCGTCAGCGCGACAAGAGCATCCTCGACGTCGTCCTTGACGATGCGAAGGGCCTCCGCAGCCGCCTCAGCGTGCGCGATAGCCAGAAGCTCGATGAATACCTCGGCTCCGTGCGCGAGATCGAGCAGCGCGTCGAGCAGGCGCAAAAGATCAGTCTGCTCGAAGCCGGCGGAACGGCGAATTCCGGCGGGCGGGGCTGGCAGCCGACGGTGAAGGTGCCGACGATCGGACGTCCCGGGTCGGGCATTCCGGCGAGTTCGGAGGATCACCTTCGTCTCATGTTCGACATCCTGTTGCTCGCCTTCCAGACGGATCGCACCCGCGTCGCCACCTTCATGTTGAACAACGACCTCTCGAACATGCGTTTTCCCAGCCTCGAGGGGGTGACATCGGGCCTTCACGAGCTCTCGCACCATGCCGGAGACGAGACTCGTCTCGCGCATTACCAGAAGGTGAACGAATTCCAAGTGAAGCTCTGGGCCGAGTTCCTCCAGAGGATGGCGGCGACGAACGAGGGCGAGCGTTCGCTTCTCGACAACAGTATGATCCTTCTCACCAGCAGTCTCATGGATGGCAATGCCCACGACTCGCGCCAGCTCCCCGTCGTCCTCGCTGGCGGCGGCGGCGGCACGATCCAGGGAGGCCGGGCCTACGATCTGACCCAAGATCCGAACCGAAATCTCTGCCGACTCCACCTTGCCCTGATGGACCGAATGGGCGTTCGGGTCGACAAGTTCGGTGACGCTGAGAATGCCCTTGTCATCTGAGCAGGGGGGGGCGGCTCTCGAAAATTCCACCCTGTCCTAAGTAAAAATTGGTTGCCCCGCGGGCGACTTTCACGCATCTACGCGGCCATGGCACGGATCAACGAAAACTTCCTCAAACTCAAGGCCGGTTACCTCTTCCCCGAGATTGCCCGGCGCGTCAACGCCTTCACGGAGGCCAATCCCGAAGCGGCGAAGCGGCTGATCCGTTGCGGCATCGGCGACGTCACCGAACCCCTCCCCGAGGCCTGCCGTCAGGCCATGCACGATGCCGTCGATGAACTCGGTAATGCCGCCACTTTCAAGGGATACGGGCCGGAGCAAGGTTATGCATTCCTCCGCGAAGCCATCGTCGAAAACCAGTTCGCCGGGCTCGGCATCGCTGCCGATGAGGTCTTTATCTCCGACGGATCGAAGTGCGACACCGGCAATATCCTCGATATCTTCGGCAAAGGGAACGTGATCGCCATCACCGATCCGGTTTACCCCGTCTACGTTGACACCAACGTGATGATCGGCAACACCGGTGACGCCGATGAGACGGGCGCTTACGCCGGACTCGTCTACCTGCCCTGCACTCCGGAGAATGGTTTTGTGCCCGCGATCCCTCATCAGAAGGTGGACCTCGTCTATCTCTGCTATCCCAACAATCCGACCGGCGCGACAGCAACGCGCTCCCAGCTCGAAGCCTGGGTCGACTACGCCCGCGCTAATCAGGCCATCATTCTCTACGACGCCGCCTACGAGGCCTTCATTCAGGATCCTGAATTGCCGCGCTCCATCTTCGAGATCGAGGGTGCTCGCGAGTGTGCCATGGAGTTCCGCAGCTTTTCGAAAAACGGAGGCTTCACCGGCGTGCGCTGCGCCTACATCGTGATTCCGAAGACGCTCAAGGGCTACACCGCCGACGGTCGGGAGCAGGCGATTCACCCGCTCTGGTCGCGCCGCCACAGCACCAAATTCAACGGAGCAAGTTACCCGGTGCAGAAGGGGGCCGCGGCTGTTTTCTCCGAGTCGGGCAAGGCGCAGGTTGCCGCGCTCATCGAGGGGTACATGGGCAACGCGAGGCTGCTCCGAGAAGCCTGCGCTGCGGCCGGGTTACCGGTCTTTGGCGGAGTCAACGCGCCTTACGTCTGGGTCGGTTGTCCGTCCGGGCTGACATCCTGGGACATGTTCGACAAGATGCTGAACGAGGCCAACGTCGTCATCACTCCAGGATCAGGATTCGGCGCCGCAGGGGAAGGTTACTTCCGCATTTCCGCGTTCAATACGCGGGCGAACGTCGAGGAGGTCTGCCGCCGGATCCGGGCGACCTTCGGGTGATCGGGCGGGGCGGGTCCGTCAGTTGGCCCTCCGGCCCACGACCAAGAGACACCCGGGGGGCAACTTTTCTCCTCATTCAGGTCGCGCAGCCGTCAAATCGTCACCAATAAAAGAGAATGATGAACGAAGCCTCCACTGTCGCGAGTGGCCGCGTCCGCGTCGGTGTCGTCCAGCTTGCCATGCGGCCGATGAGCGGGCCGGAAGCATTTTTTGAACATGTCTCCTTTTTCCTCGAGGCGATGGCGGGCTATGGGGCGGACTTCGTCTGCTTTCCCGAATATGTGAATGCCCCGCTGATGGCTCCCTGGAAAGCCGACGGCGCTCCCATTGCGATCCGCCAACTTGCCGGGATCACCGCCGAGACACGGGACTTTTTTTCGCGAGAGGCCGTCGCGAAGGGACTCAACATCATTACGGGCAGCTTGCCGGTGGTCGAGGACGGTCGGCTCTACAATGCCGTCTACCTCTGCCGCCGCGACGGCACGGTCGAGGAGCAGCGCAAGATCCACGCGACGCCCAGCGAGGAATCCGAGTGGCAGATGAGCGGAGGCGACCGGCTCGAGGTCTTCGACACCGACGCGGGCAAGGTCGGCATCCTGATCTGCTACGACGTCGAGTTTCCCGAGCTGGGAAGGCTCCTCGCGGCGGAGGGGCTGCAGATCCTCTTTGTGCCTTTTTGCACGGATACGGCTTCTGGCTTTCACCGGGTCCGCTACTGCGCCCAGGCTCGGGCAATCGAGAATGAATGTTATGTCGTCGCCGCCGGCAGCGTCGGAAATCTCCCCGGGGTGGCGAACATGGACTTTCAATATGCCCGGTCGGCCGTTTTCACCCCGAGCGACTACGATTTTCCCGAAAACGCGATCCTCACGGAGGCTCCGGCAGGCTTGGAGACTGCGTTGATCGCCGATCTCGATCTCGGTCACCTCGAAAATCTGCACCGCCGTGGCAGCGTGCGGAACCTTCGTCAGCGCCGCACCGACTTCTACCGCGTCGAGCGCGTCGCACGAGGTGAGTGAGTCTGGCGGTGTGATCCGCGACAAGCTTGTGAAATTTTTCACAATCCCCCCTTGCCCCGCCACGGTGGAGACGTAACCTTGGGTCGAACGAAGCCTCCAACCGGGAACAGCCATGCCTGAGACGATCGAGCAACACGCCGCCTATGATTCCAAGATCGAGGGCAACATCATCTTCACGAAGGTGGACACCGCGATCAATTGGATGCGCAAGAACTCGCTCTGGCCCATGCCGATGGGTCTCGCCTGCTGCGCGATCGAGCTGATGGGCACGGGCGCTTCGAGGTTCGACATTGCCCGCTTTGGGGCCGAGGTGATGCGTTTCTCCCCCCGCCAGAGCGATGTCATGATCGTCGCCGGCACCGTCACCTACAAGATGGCGCTTGCCGTCAAGCGGGTTTGGGATCAGATGCCGGGCCCAAAGTGGTGCATCGCGATGGGGGCGTGCGCCTCCTCCGGCGGGATGTATCGCAGCTATGCAGTGCTCCAGGGGATCGACAATCTCATCCCCGTCGATGTCTACGTCTCCGGTTGTCCTCCGCGCCCCGAGGCACTCCTCGAGGGACTCATGAAACTGCAGGACAAGATTGCCAAGTCACAGTCCGCCGTGGCTCACTTTAACAGCGAGAAGTCTGCCTGACTCCGAGACATGAACACCGTCCTTTCCATCCTCAGGGACCGCTTCGCCGGGGCCATTCTCGACCACGTGGAATTCCGCGGCGAGCAAACCGTGATCGTCGAGAAGGCGAAAGCGCGCGACATCCTCCGGTATTGCCGTGATGAGCTCGGCTTCGATTATCTCATTGATGTCAGCAGCCTCGACCACCTCGGCAGTGAGCCTCGCTGGGAGATGGTCTACGAACTCTACGCGCTCGGAAACGGCGCCCGCCATCACTTGCGTTTGAAGTATTCCTTCCCCGAAGGTGAAAAAGCCGATTCCGTCTCGGAGATCTGGCCCACGGCCGGCTGGCATGAGCGCGAGGTCTACGACATGATGGGGATCGAGTTCGAAGGGCTCGCCGATCACCGCCGCATCCTCATGTGGGAAGGATATCCCTACTTTCCCCTGCGCAAGGATTTCCCTCTCGCCGGTCGCCCGAGCGAGATGCCCGAGGTGGCATTCACGAACCGCGCCCCCCTGGCCGGAGGGCCGTTTGTGACCTCTCCGACCGCAGCGACCACGGTCCATCGCGAGCCTCGCTCGCGCGAGATGGATTGAACAGCGGCGCACCGCGCGCGTCTCAGCCTCCTGCATGGAATGGCTCAACGAGCTTTGGATCCGCTTGCGTGAACACGAGGATTGGCTGGCTTGGATTGGTTTCGCCTCGCTCGCGACCGTGATCATCAGCGCCTTCGCTGTGCCGATCCTGATCCGCCGCATGCCGGCTGACTATTTCCTCGAAGACAGCGCGGGCTCGGAGTGGATGCGGCGTCGGCATCCTGCCTTGAGGTTGGTTCTCCTGCTCCTCAAAAACCTTTTTGGCGCCATCCTTGTGTTCGGCGGCCTCATCATGTTCATCACGCCGGGGCAGGGTATCCTCACGCTCGTCGCGGGGGTTCTCCTGCTGAATTTCCCGGGAAAACGGCGCTTCGAGGTCTGGCTCGTGAGCCGCAAGCCGGTGCACCGCGCGATCGAGTGGATCCGTCGTCGCGCAGGCCGCCCGCCTCTCCTCCTTCCTGGCGATCAGTCGAAGATCGGGTAGAAGGTGTTGAAAGCCTTTTCTCCGAACTCGGCGGGATCGTTGAAGCGGCGGCCGCGGTCGAGGTCGTCGATCTTGGTCATCTCCTCGGCACTCAGTTCGAAATCGAAGATCGCCAGATTCTCCCTGAGGTGGGCAACGGTCTGAGTCTTTGGGATGGTCACGGTGCCGCGCTGCACCGCCCAGCGCAGCACGATCTGCCCGGGAGAGCGGCCGCGGGCCGAGGCGATCGCGGTGACGACGGGATCGGTGAGGACATTTTCGTTTTCGCCCGCCATGTTCAGCGGCACGTAGGAACTCGCGCCGAAGGGCGAGAAGGCGGTGACGGCGATTTTTTCCTCCAGGCAATAACGCAAGAGCCGCTGCTGGGTGAGATAGGGATGCATCTCGACTTGCAGCACCTGCGGAGCGATCGAGGCGCAGGCCGTGAGATCTCGAATCATCCCGGTGGTGAAATTACAGATCCCGATGCGTTTCACGAGGCCCGCTCCGACGAGCCCCTCCATCGCGCCCCAGGTGTCGGCGATCGGGATCGGAACGGGTTTCATTGAAGGATTCGGAGCCTTCGGATCGAAGAACCAGCCGGGAGGATAACGCACCTCGAATGGCACAAAGGCAAGTGTCACCGGGAAGTGGATGAGATAGAGATCGAGCACGTCGAGACCGAGATCACTGAGGCTGCGTTCACAGGCGGATCGGACGTGGTCGGGGTGATGGTAGGTGTTCCAGAGTTTCGAAGTGACCCAAAGATCTTCACGCGAGCAGACTCCCGAGCTCAGGGCGCGCCGCAGTCCCTCTCCCACGGCGGGCTCGTTGCCGTAATCACAGGCACAGTCGAAGTGGCGGTAGCCGATCTCGACGGCGGTCGGGATAAGGTCAGGGAGGATCTCGGAGGGGATTTTCCAAGTGCCGAGTCCTACCGAGGGGAAGGAGCCGCCGTCGGAGGTTTCGATAAAGTGGTGGAGGCTGCTCATGAGGGGTAGATTTATGCGCCGGTGGCTGGTCAGGCAAGCGACAAGCACCCGCGCGATGGTGTTTTCAGTTCGCCTTTCCGTTAAGTTTGGCACCGAAGACTCTGGTGACGACCGCGAAAAAGTAAGCTCCCGAAAGGCTGCTCATGAGAATGCCGGTCATGCCCTCGAGGGGAGCGAGGAGGCGCCAGCTAGGCGGCAGGACCAGGTCTCCATACCCGATCGTGGTGTAGGTCGTCCCGGAAAAGTAGAAGGCGGATCCGATGTCGGGCAGGCAGTCGAGCAGGTGGTAGGCGATCGCCCAGAGCGAGACGCCGACGCCGTGGAGACAAACGAGAAACCACGCCGTGCGGGTGAGAAGCCAGGTGACTGATCCGAGCCGAACGCTCTTTGGTGGATGGGAAAGAAGGAAGGTCGTGAGACCCGCGAGCCCAAGGGTGTGAAGGCTGACGGTGGCGGCGACGAGGACCAAGCCGATGAGGAATTCCGGGATCATGGAGCGAGCCGGAGTGTCGCTCCGTCTGGAGCCCAAAGGCAAGCCGCAAAGGGAGGCAGGGTCCCGGAAGGTCCAAATTTCCGCTTGCCACCGGAGATCTTCGCGGCTAGCTTCCGCCCCTCCCAGCTGAGGACGACGAACATGAAAGCGGACATTCACCCCAATTACAAGGAAGCCGTGATCCAGTGCCACTGCGGCAATGTGATCCAGACGCGCTCGACCGTGCCAAACCTCCATATCGGGATCTGCTCCGCTTGCCATCCGTTCTTTACGGGCGAGCAGCGTTTCGTCGATACTGCCGGCCGCGTCGATAAGTTCCAGAAGCGTTTCGGTGCCGCGAAACCCGCCGCCGAGCGCCGCAAGAAACCCAAGCTTTCCGACCTGGGCGCCTAGTCCAAACCGGTTTGATTTTCGAGAACGGTGACGATGCCCTTGTGGCGTGGTCGCCGTTTTTCTTTTGGTGTATCGACCCAGCACTCTTCTTTGGACTATTCGAACCTCATCGAACGAAAGCGACTGCGGCTTCCCGAGCTGGAATCGCAGATGGCCCAGGAAGGCTTTTTCGACGACCCGAAAAAGGCGGGGGAACTCACGCGCGAATACAACCGGACCAAAGCCTTGATGGACGATTGGTCCCGCTTGGAGAAATCCCGGGCCGAGCTCGGCGAAAATTTCGAACTGGCCAAATCAGGCGATGCGGCGATGGCGGAGATGGCGGCCGAAGAGATTTCCTCCCTCGAGGCTGGTATTGCCGAGCTTGAGGCTGCGGTCCAATACGCCCTGCTGCCGCACGATCCCAACGAGGACCGCGACGCCATCGTCGAGATCCGTGCGGGGACCGGCGGCGATGAGGCTTCGCTCTTTGCGGGAGACCTTTACCGGATGTATCAGCGCTATGCGGAGTCACGAGGTTGGAAGGTGGAGCCGGTCGAGGCCAGTCCTTCGGAGGTGGGGGGCTACAAGGAGGTGGTCTTCAAGGTCGCTGGTGAGGAAGTTTTCCGATTCTTGAAATACGAGAGCGGCGTCCATCGCGTCCAGCGCGTGCCCGTCACCGAGACCCAGGGCCGCATCCACACTTCGACCGCGACGGTTGCGGTCCTGCCCGAGGCCGGGGAGGTCGATGTCGAGCTGCGGCCTGAGGATCTCCACATTCAAGCAACGAGATCAGGCGGGCCGGGTGGCCAGCACGTCAACACGACGGATTCCGCCGTGCAGGTGACTCACCTCCCCACGGGTATCATGGTCAAATGTCAGGAAGGCCGGAGCCAGGGCAAAAACAAAGAGCGGGCTTTGCAGATCCTGAGGGCGAAGTTGCTCGAGGCCAAGGTGCGTGAGGAGGCTGAGAAGTATTCGGCCCATCGCAAAAGCCTGATCGGTTCAGGCGGCCGGGAGGAAAAAATCCGCACCTACAATTTTCCGCAAAACCGGCTCACCGATCATCGGGTCAACCTGACGCTCTACAATCTCGATCAGGTCGTCGCGGGAGCGATCCGTCCGGTGATCGAGGCGCTCCAGGCTTCGGAGATGGCAGACCGCCTCGCGGAGCTGGAAGCGTGATGTCGGAAGCCGCAATCCTGAGAAACCCGCCTCGGGGTGGTTGTTACGGGCATTCTTGGCGACGCTCCTTCGCCACGAGCATCTCGAAGGCCGGCAATCCTCTGATCGAGGTATCCTCGGGCAACGGGTTGATTTTCCTTTTGGCACGGATATCCCGAGGAAAAAACTTGCCGGATCGAGACATTTCCGCTATGCAGAGACTCCTCGAGACATCCGGTAACGGAGCAAGTTCATGAAAATCAAAGCAAATTCCTCTTTTTCTTCCTGGTCCAACGCCGCGGTATCGCTTCGTCCTCTCTCCTTGAGCCTGTGTGCCGGGGCGTTTCTCCTGATTTTCACGGGGGCCGCCATGGCTGACGGGGCTTCCACCAAGGAGCTTCGCCGATTCGGGTTCTCCGGATCCTACACCGGGATTGTTCGCGGGACTCTGCTCTCCCGGACCCTGCCGAGTGCAGCGTTTACGCCGGTGCCCGTTAGTGAACTCGTCACCGAGACCTTGCCTCAGGTCAGGCAGCAGAAAATTGCCAGCCCTTTTGGCATCGGTTCGGAATACCTCCTTTATGTCAAGACGGTGGTCAACCGTCGACGCGCGGTGATCCGGGGACTCTATTACGGAGAAAGCCTGAACCCTGCCTTGGGGGCGACTACGGTGAAGACTGGAACGAAGGTTCTTCAAGTCAAAAGGAGCGTGAGTCGCGGGACGAGTTCGCGAATGACCCTTGCGGACAACATGAACGAGTTCAATTCCGCCGGGGTTCTCTTGGCCCAGTGGAAAAAGAAAGGCACCTTGGAAAAGTGATTGATCACGTTTCCTCTCTGCGGGCCCGACATTCTGTTTCAGTTGATCTCTTCTGAAGGTTGGCTGCCCGGTCGTGGTTGTTACTGACTCTCCGTACGCGGATTCGCTACTCGCCAATTGCCGCGTAAGGGTCCATCCGTAGCCAGATGCGTCGGCAATGGCTAGAACCTTGGGTGTGGGGCCTGTCCTTTTTGTTTTCCGGGTCATGCGCCGGAGCCATCGATTTCGATGAGGAAATCCGTCCGATCCTCGAAGCCCGATGCCTCGATTGTCATGATGCAGCCACGCTGAAGGGCGGAATTGGACTCCAGACCTACTACCACTCGCGGCTGGCCACCGATGGGGGAGAGCCGCTTTTTGTCGCGGGCGAGCCGGACCGGTCCGTCTTGCATCGCGTGGTGACGGAAAGAGATTCCGAAAAGCGCATGCCACCCAAGGGCGAGCCGCTCAGCAACGTCGAGATCGGAAAGATCCGGCAGTGGATCATGGAGGGCGCGAAGTGGCCAGACGACGGCTGGAGGCCGCCACAACATTGGTCCTACGTGGTCCCGCAGAAATCGCCCCTACCGGTCGATGCTAATTTCTTGCCTGCCGGTCGAGATGGCAATGAAATCGATGCCTTTGTCGTGGCAAAACTCTCCGGGGCCGGATTGTTCCTCAATTCCGAGGCGGATCCAGCAAGGCTTCTCCGACGCGTTTTTCTCGATTTGACGGGGCTGCCACCCTCCGTCGCCGAGACCGATGCCTTTCTCGCCGATCCGTCGTTTGGGCATTATGTGAGGATCGTCGATGACCTACTTGCCTCGCCGCATTTCGGGGAGAAGTGGGCGGTCCAGTGGCTCGATCTCGCCCGTCATGCCGACTCGGAGGGTTATCAGCGGGATTCCCCGCGCAACATGTGGCCTTGGCGCGACTGGGTCATCGCAGCGTTGAATACCGACATGCCCTTTGATCGGTTCTCGATTGAACAGCTCGCCGGTGATCTCCTGCCGGGCGCGACCGAGTCACAGAAGGTCGCGACCGGTTTCCACTGCAACGCACCACTCAATCTCGAGGCCGGCACCGATCCGGATGAGGATCACTACAAGCGGGTTGTCGATCGCGTCAACACCACCGGCACAATTTGGCTTGGCAGCACGATCGGCTGCGCCCAGTGCCACAATCACAAATACGACCCGCTGACAACGAGGGAATACTACGAGCTCGCCGCGTTTTTCAACCAAACCCTGCCCGAGTCGAAGCAGGAAGGGGCGGAGATGGGGATGTCGAACATGGTCGCGATCGGGCCCACTCTCGCGGTGACGCGGAGCCTCGCCGACATCGATGCCGAGCTGAAGGCCGAGAGCGAGCTCGATGCGGTCGTGGACGGGATCCGCGGCGACCTCTTGAGAGCGGTCGACGAGAAGATCGCCAGGGATCCCAGAGGTCGCGCCGGACTGCCGAAAGACGTCCAGGATCTCCTCGAGCGTGAGGCGGAGATGAGCCTCAATCAATGCCGCAGCCTCAACAGCAGGCTCGACTTGAAGGATCGGACCATGGGGCGTCGCCTCGAGGAGGCCGAGGTCATGGAGGCCCGCCTCGGGGAACAGCGGAAAAAAGAGGTGCGAGTGATGTCCGAGATGTCGGAGCCCCGGCACACTTTCGTCGCGAAGCGAGGCGACTTCCTCGCTCGCGGGGAAGAGGTGAAGGCCGCCACCCCCGCCTCGCTTCATCCTTTCCGCGAAGACCTGCCGCGCAACCGGCTCGGCCTCGCACGGTGGCTCGTCGATCCTGCCAATCCGCTGGTCGGCCGCGCCTATATCAACCGGCTTTGGATCGAGCTCTTCGGGCAGGGCCTCGTCACCACCCCTGAGGATTTCGGCTTGCAAGGGGAAAGGCCGACCCATCCCGAGTTGCTCGACTGGCTCGCCGCTACCTTTGTCGGTGACGATGGGTGGTCGGTGAAAAAGTCGATCCGACGCGTCGTGCTTTCCGCAACCTACCGGCAGTCCGTCACCGTGAAGGTGGAAGCCGCCACCGCCGACCCGCGCAACCAGCTTCTCTGGCGTCACCCCGGGCACCGCCTCGGTGCGGAGACGATCCGCGATCAGGGTCTCGCCATCAGCGGACTACTCGACCGCCGACTGTTTGGGGTGAACGTCAGGCCCTACCAACCTGCTACTTTCTGGAGAAAGAGTGCCGGAGCTTCGGAGACCTACTACCTGCCATCGCAGGGTTCCGACGCCCATCGCCGCGGGGTCTACACGCTCTGGCGGCGGAACGCGCCCTATCCCAGTTTTGCAAATTTCGATGCGCCCGACCGCTCGGCTTGCGTCGTGCAGCGCGACGTTTCGAACACACCGCTACAGGCGCTGACCCTCCTCAATGATCCTGTCTACGTCGAGATGGCCGCCGCCTTCGGGAAACGCATCGTCAAGGAAGGCGGCGCGGGGACTGACGAGCGGATTGACTGGTCCTTCCGGACGGCCCTGACAAGGCAACCGACCGAGCCCGAACGGCGGTTGCTGCGCTCCGCCTTCGAAACCGGGATGGTGGCATCGGGATCGGAGGAAAGCGCCTGGCGCGAAGTTGCGACCATCCTCTTGAACCTGCACGAGACGATCAACCGCCCATGATTTCCGCCAACGTTTCCCGCCGCCACTTCCTCTCCCGCACCGGGGCGGGTCTCGGATCGGTCGCGCTCGGCTCGCTCTTGCAGCGCGACCTCCTCGGAGAAGCGCCGTCGGCCCTGCCAAGCCTCGCACCGCGAGCCAGAAGCGTCATCTTCTTCCACATGACGGGCGCGCCCTCCCAGCTCGATCTCTTCGACGAGAAACCCGTCCTGCGGCAGCACGACCGCCAGCCCGCGCCCGATTCACTCTTTGCGGGCAAGCGTTTTTCGTTCCTCCGTGGTCACCCCAAGTTGCTGGGATCTCCCTATCAATACCATAGACATGGCAAGAGCGGCCTCGCCCTCTCCGAACTGCTGCCTCAGCTCGGTAGCGTCGCCGACGAGATTTGTCTCGTGAAGTCGGTCCACACGACCGAGTTCAATCACGGTCCCGCCCAGCTTGTCTTCCATACCGGATTGAACCGCCAGGGCAATCCCTCGATTGGTTCCTGGACGACCTATGGCCTCGGGAACGATTCGGAGAATCTCCCCGCCTACGTCGTTTTTCTCGCGGGCAACACGCCGGGAGCCGGAGCGAATCTCTGGAAATCTGGTTTCCTTCCCAGTGTCCATCAGGGAGTACAGCTCCGAGGCGAAGGCGACCCCGTGCTTTTCCTCAACAGTCCGAAGGATGTCTCGCGCGACGACCGTCGACGGGCTCTCGACAGCATCGAGGCCCTGAACCGGCAGTATTTCGAAAGCGTTGCTGATCCCGAGATCCTCACCCGGATCGAGCAGTATGAGATGGCTTTTCGCATGCAGGCCTCCGTGCCCGAGCTCGTTGATCTGGTGCAGGAAGACGCCGCGACGCGCGAGCGCTACGGTAAGGGCGAGTTCGCGACCCAGTGTCTCCAGGCCCGCCGCCTCGTCGAGCGCGGAGTGCGTTTTGTCGAGCTTTTCCACGGCGACTGGGACACCCACGCCGGGCAGAGGGGCCGCCTCGCCACCCTCACCAGGGAAGTCGACCAGCCCATCGCCGCCCTCATCGCCGATTTGAAACAACGCGGCTTGCTCGACCAGACCCTCGTTGTCTGGGGGGCCGAGTTTGGCCGAACACCCATGCTTCAAGGCGAAGAGTCACCGTCGAAATGCGGCCGTGATCACCAGAAAGACGCCTTCACCGTGTGGATGGCCGGAGGCGGGGTGAAGGGCGGGATCAGCTACGGTTCGACCAATGATCTCGGCAACGAAGTCGCGGAGAATCCGGTGCAGGTCCGCGATCTCCACGCGACCATGATGCATTTGTTAGGGATCGACCACGAGAAGCTCACCTACCGCTACCAAGGCTTCGACCAGCGCCTCACCGGCGTGGAGGAAGCGCGGGTGATCGGGGAAATTTTGGTGTGAACCCGAGTCCGGGATCCGCGATCCGGGAGCTCCGTTTCGGAGGTCTCAGGGTGCGAACTCCACGAAAGTCTTCTGATGATGCCGCATGATCTCGTCGCCCCTCGCGTCGTAGCTTCCGGTCGCGGTGTGGGCAACGTCCGGGATGGACAGAAACTCGTGCGCGATACCGAGTTCCTTCAGATGGTTCGAGAACTTCAGGTTGAACTCGTAGTTGAAGCACCTCGTTCCGTCCCACAGAAGGATGCGCAGCTCGGGTCGGTGCGTCCGTGCGGCGAAAGCTCTGGCGAGGTCCCAGGTGTTGTGGCCGATGGGCAGGAAACGCAGGGTTTCGCTCTCGTAGCCATCGTTTTCCTCGATGTGTTTTTCCGGTCCGTAGCCGGAACCGCCCGGGGCGACGGAGAGGAAGAGTTCCGGATGCTTGAACATGATTCGGGTCGTTCCTCGACCGCCTTGGGAATAGCCCTCGAGGGCGCGTCCTTCCCGGGTTCCCCAAGTCCGCCAGATGGCATCGATGTGAGGGATGAGCTCTTTGACAAAAACCGACTCGCCCATTCCGTTTTTCATTTCCGGCATGTCATACCAGCTTACCGGGCCGCCGTTGGGGAACACGTAGAGAGTCGGCGGGATGGTGCCTTTGCGGATCGCGGCATCGACATGGGAGGCGATTTTCACGGACTTGCCCTCACCTCCGGGTCGCCCGCCATGGAGGTGGTAGACGACGGGATAACGGATCTCGCTTGGTTCATATCCGGGCGGCAGGTAGATGTAATATCCGACCTCGATTCCCATCGAAGGGCTCCGGAAAGTCTCATGCCGAACGCCTGCCGGAAGCCCGGCCTTCGCCGGCAGCGGTGAGGCCCAGGAAAAGGGAGGGATGTCGTTCTTTGTTTTTCCGCCATCCTGAGCGGTGGCAGCGGCGGTGGCGAAGGCGAGCGCGGCGCCTGAGAAGAGGAGGCGTTGGATCATTTTGAACGGATTTTCCCCCAGATCGACCCGCGAGGCGGTTTAAGTTCGCGGGGCGGTGGTCAAAGGGGTCTTCGGATTCGGAACGAGCCGGCCCTGGGCTTCATTCAGCTTCACGGTATCGAGACGGGGCAGGACGTGTTTGGCGAAGAGATCGCACTCGTCGAGGTGGGGATAACCGCTGAGGATGAAGGCGCGAATGCCGAGATCGATGTAGCGCTGCAGCTTCGCGTAGACCTGGTCGGGGTCTCCAACGATGGCGCTGCCGCAGCCGCTGCGGGCCAGCCCGACGCCGCTCCACAAGTGAGGCTCGAGATAAAGGTCGAGACTCTGGGCGCGGAGATCATCCTGCCGCTTCACTCCGAGGCTCGTGCTGTCCATGCTGCGGTCCTTGATCTCCTGGCCCTTGTCGGGGTCGAGCTTCGAGATGAGGCGGTCAGCGGCGGCCCGCGCTTCGGCTTCGGTTTCGCGAACGATGACGTGCGACCGGAATCCAAAGTCGATCTTCCTTCCGTGGGCGGCAGCTTTTTCGGACATCCCTCGCATTGTCGCCTCGATTCGATCTTCGGTCTCCGGCCACATCAGGAAGACATCGCAGTGCCTTGCGCAGAGCTCTTGCGCGGCGGGCGAGATACCGCCGAAATACAGGAGGGGACCGCCATTCTGCTGATAGGGTTTCGCCGCGTCGATGTTGGGGAGGCGGATATCGTAGAATTCGCCCTTGAACTCGTAGGGGCCCTCCGCCGCCCACATGCCTTGGAGAATCTGGATGATCTCGCTGCTGCGGGCGTAGCGGACTTCGTTGCTCTCCTTCGTCCCGGGCATGTCCGAGGAGATGACATTGATGCAGAGACGTCCTTTGGCGATGTGGTCTACGGTGGCGAGGGCGCGCCCGAGCATGGGCGGCCAGACCTCGCCCATGCGAAGGGCGACGAGTTGGTTGATCGATCGGGTCTGTGACGCCATTGCCGAGGCGAAGGCAAGGGCATCCTGTCCCACGATCCAGCCTGAGGGGAGGAGAATGTTCTGGTAACCGAGTTCGTCGGCCTTCCTGACAATGTCACCGCAATGTTCGTAACTGCTGCGGAGAGTTCCATCGGGAACCCCGAGAAATTCGTAGTCGTCACCGCAGAGGGCGGAGAACCAAGCCACCTCCACTTTACGGTCGGCGCTGCGGATGGAAATGGGAGGCGTCACTTCTGCCATGGCGAATCGGCGGTCAGCGTCAGCGTTCCAAGGAGGCGATCCTCGCGGCTGCCTCCGCGAGGATGGGGAGTTCTTTCGCGAGAAATGCGAGGCGACGACGGATGTCGCCGTCGGCGGGAAGGATGTTGTCGGAGTTGAAATCGGCGCGGGTGACGTAGACGTAGCGCGGTGAGACGAGGCAGCGGTAGTCGGTGCCAAGGCTGTTCATGAACGCGAGGGGAGAGAGGTAGCTCTTTTGCGCTCCGGCGGTGCAGACGAGTCCGATCGCCTTGCCTTTCCAACTGTGGCCGGTCAATTCGATGAGGTTTTTCGCTGCGGCGTTGAGGTCGTAGTTGTAGATCGGCGAAACGAGGACCAGGGCGTCCACTTTGGCCAGTTCCGCGGTCAAGGCGACGGTTTTCTCGTTCTGGTAACAGGTGATCCCATCGCAGGCAGGCAGGTCCCACTCCGAGAGGGAGAGGATCGTCGCCCCATGTCCGTCCTGTTGGATCAGCCCCGACAGCACTTCAGCCAGCTCGGCCGCCTTTCCTCCGGGAGCGAGATTCGTGTTGAGAATCGCTGTCTTCATCCTCGGACAAAAAGGCAATGGGAGCGGGGATCAACCACTAACTTCCATTTCGCTTCGATTTTAATTTGATTTGCAACTTAAAAGAAGCTCGCCAGACCTCTCCGGTTGCTGCCAAAGTCGCGGTGATGTTATCCGAAAATCCTCCTCCCACCAGTCGTCGAAAATTCCTCGATCGTTCGGTTCGGACCGGTGCAGTCGTTTCCACGCTCGCATTGGCTGCCCGTTTGCCGGTGCACGCCGCCAGCGGTGATGGAAAACTGAGGCTTGGCCTGATCGGTTGCGGCGGTCGCGGGGCGGGCGCGGCGAACCAGGCGATGAAGGCCGACGATGGAGTGATCCTGCATTCGCTCTGCGACGTGAATCGCGAGACTCTTGCGAAAGCTCACGATCTCATCGCCAAAGGAAAGCCAGACCGCGTCGATGTGCCGGAGGATCGGCGTCACGGCGGCTTCGAGGGCTACAAGCGGGTCATCGCGGAATGCGAGGTCGTCATCCTCGCGACGCCACCGGGATTCCGCCCGCTCCATTTCGAGGAGGCGGTCGCGGCGGGCAAGCATGTTTTCATGGAGAAGCCGGTGGCCTCGGATGTGGCGGGAATCAAGAAAGTGATCGAGGCAGGCCGGGCCGCAAAGGAGAAAGGGCTGAAAGTCGCCGTGGGTTTGCAGCGGCGCCACCAGCCGGGCTACCAGCAGTGGATCCGCCGAATCCACGATGGAGCGATCGGTGACATCGTCACGATCCGCGCCCTCTGGAACGGCACCTCCCGCCCGGGCAAACCGCGCTCCGAGGGAGAGAGTGAACTCGAATACCAGGTCCGGAACTGGTATTACTTCACGTGGCTGTCGGGAGATCACAATGTCGAGCAGCACGTCCACAATCTCGACGTGGCGAACTGGATCATGAAGGACGCCCATCCCATTGTCGCCCGTGGCATGGGCGGGCGTGAAGTTCGGAACCGGGCCGAGAATGGACAGATCTTCGACCATCATTTCGTTGAATACGAATACGCCGACGGCACCCTGCTTTACAGCCAGGCGCGGCAGATCCCGAACTGCTGGCGCAGCGTTAGCGAGTCGGTCGCGGGCACGCTGGGAAAGGCGACTTTCGACGCGAAGGAATTCATCCTGACAGGACCACACGCCGACAAGCTCCGGCTGCGCCAGGGCGAGGATGGGCATCAGCTCGAGCATTTCCCTTTCTTTAAAGCCATCCGCGAAAACCTCGATCACAACGAGGCTGAACGTGGAGCAATGGCAACGATGACCGGCATCCTCGGACGCATGGCCACTTATTCGGGACAGGAAGCCCGGTGGGACGACGCGATGGCCTCGAATCAAACGCTTGTCCCCGATGGTCTCGTTGATTTTACGTCGTCGCCCCCCGTGCGGCCGAATGCGGAGGGCCGCTACCCGGTCGCGATCCCGGGAGTCACCAAACCCTATGAGCTTTGGTATTGATTCGAAATAAACGGGCTCACACGAACGCGCCTGGCCCGAGAGGGTTTACTCGCCCGGCATCGGCTGTTAAATCCTACAAATCCCCATCATGATAAGCTCCCTCAAAGACTCTTCCGGCCCCTGGTATCGAGGGATCTCGCGCTACGAGTGGCTCGTGCTCATCATCGCCTCGGCAGGCTGGATCTTTGATGTCTACGAGGGCCAAATTTTCAATCTGATGCGGAACCAAATGCTCGGCGATGTTCTTGGTCAGCCGCCCGGGAGCGACGAGGTGAAGAAATATGGAGATTGGTTCCTCGGCGTCTTCCTTCTTGGCGGCACCTTCGGCGGCCTGCTCTTTGGTTCACTGGCCGACCGATACGGGCGCAGCGGCATCATGATTGTGACGATCCTGATGTATTCCGTCTTCTCTGGACTCACCTTTTTTGCGACGGAACTCTGGCATGTTACCGCGCTGCGGTTCCTCGTCGCAATGGGTGTGGGAGGAGAATGGGCGGTGGCGGCGGCTCTTGTCTCGGAAGTGTTTCCGAAGCGTGCCCGCGCCCACGCTTCCAGCATCTTCCATGCGTCCTCGGTGATCGGCACTTCGCTCGCTTCCTTGGCGGCGATCTGGGTGGGGGTGAACTGGGAATATGCCTACCTGATCGGTGTGATTCCCGCCCTCCTCATCGTCTGGGTCCGCATCGTCGTGAAGGAGCCGGAAAAGTGGCAGCGTGCCCGGGAGGAGGCGAAGAGTGGAGTCGGGAGGGTCGGGAGTTTTCGCGAGCTTCTCACCGTGTCGCCCTGGCGCGGACACGCTTTTGGAGCGATGGCCCTCGCCGCCGTCGGGCTCGGGACCTTTTGGGCGGTGACCGTGGCCGGGCAGGATCTCGCCCGTGAGATGCTCATCTCCGAGGGCGCGACCCCCGAGGAAGCCTCGCAGAAGGCAAAATTCGCCTACGGCATCGTGCAGACCCTCGGGGGAGGGCTCGGGCTCGTTCTCTTTGGACCGATCAGCGCCTCGATTGGTCGCCGGAAAACCTTCGTCCTCTTTCACCTCGCAGCCCTCGCGATCACTCTCGTGGCCTGCTTCGCGCCTGACAGCTACACGACTCTCCTGGTGATCCTGCCACTCTTCGGGTTCTTCACGCTGGGGATGCACGCGGGCTATGCGGTCTATTTTCCGGAGCTTTTCCCAGACCGCCTCAGGGCCACGGGAATGAGTTGGGGATTCAACGGGGGGCGTCTCCTCGCCGCCAGCCTCCTGATTCTCTCCGGGAAAATGAAGGCGTCGATGGACCTGAACGTGGCGATCGCCTGGCTCGGTGGGTTTTTTCTCCTTGGTGTCGTCGTGATTTTGTTCCTTCCCGAAACCAAGGGTAAAGAGCTTCCAGGCTGAATTTTTGACGAAAAAACGGTTTTTCTGCCGCAAAACGTTCAAGACGGATTAGCTTGATCGGGTCATGGATCCGGCCACACTCGAGCAACTTATCGTCAAAGAGATCAGGAAAGCGTCAGAGATCTCTCGTCGGGATCTCGCGGATCGTCTTGGCATCGCCAAGTCCACGGCGGGTCGCCGGATCGACAGCATGATCGAGCGTGGCATTGTCCGCGAGACGGGGATCGAGGAGCGCAAGGAATTGGGTCGTCCTCGCCGCTTCCTCGACCTGCAGGGAGCCTATGGGGCTTACGCAGGTTTCGACTTCGATGCCCGGCATCTCCACGCGGTCCTTATTGATTTCTCCCAACAGGTCGTCGAGCGCAGGAAGGTACGGCTTTCCTCCCGTCCCGACCGCGAGGAAGTCACCGGTCATCTGCGCCAGATCATCGCCGAATTCCGGAACCACCCCGCGGCTTCGCCGCTCATCGCCGTGGGGGTGGGCGTTCCGGGACATGTCCGTCGCGAGAGCCGCGTCTCCCTCTATTATCCCTATATCACCGATTGGAGGAATGTCGATCTCGCCGCCGAGCTCGAGCTCGATCCCGCATCGCTCCACCTTGAAAACAACACCCGCGCGATTCTGCTGGGTGAATATTGGCTGGGTCCGCTTTCGGCCTCTTCGAACCTGGTCTGCATCAACGTCAGGACCGGGATCTCTGCCGCGGTCATCGCCAACGGGGCGCTTATCGCAGGCGAACATGAAATGGCCGGCGAAATCCGCGGTTGGCCGGTCTCGGGCGAGGATTGGCTGGAGAAAGTCGCGTCGGTTCGGGCAGTGATCGATGGCGAGGCGCCCGGAGGGGATCGCTGGATTGATTTTGTCAACGCCTGCCGCGCGGGAGACGAGGTGGCCCTCGCCACGCTCTCCACCGCCGCCTCCCATCATGCTGGGGCCGCGGCTCGACTCGTCCAAATGCTAGACCCTCGCGCGGTCTTTCTCGCCGGGCCCTACACCGAACTGGAAGGGCTTTATCTCGATCGTGTCCGAGCATCGGTCCTCGCCGGGCTTGAAGGGACCTATTTCAACGCCCCTCCCATCATCGCGGCGAGCCTTGGAGAATCCGCGGGGGCCCATGGAGCTGCCGCCCTTGCGGCGGCCCAGATGCCCTTGCCGACCGGTCTCTGACTCTGCCGGGAAATCGCGTCCCTCTTTACCCGAAAGGGTCTTGAACCGGCCCGGTTCGTGCTTTAAGATCGGGCGCTTTTGTCCGGACCCGACTCTTTCGCCTCGGCTGAAAAGGGGAGGCGTCCGGCTTGGCGACCCTGCCGGGTCCTTCCCGCAATCCCTATCCCAGCACCTGAAAAAGATGAGTTTTGACGTTGTCCGCACCTTCGCCACCGGTTCCGGAGCCGAGGGCAAATTTTACTCCCTGCCCGCCCTCGCTGAGGCCGGGGTCGCGAAGAACCTTTCGCGGCTGCCCGTCAGCATTCGCATCGTCCTCGAATCGGTGCTCCGCAATGTTGATGGCCGGAAGGTCAGTGATGTCGACGTCAGCAATCTGGCGAACTGGAATGCGGAGGCCCCCGGCGATTACGAGATCCCCTTCACCGTGGCCCGCATCGTGCTGCAAGATTTCACCGGTGTGCCCCTTCTCGTCGATGTCGCCGCGATGCGCGACGCCGCCGTGGCCCGTGGGGCGGTCGCCTCGAAGGTCGAGCCGCTCGTGCCGGTGGATCTCGTGGTCGATCACTCCGTGCAGGTCGATTTTGCCGGTTCGCAACTTGCGCTCGATCGAAACATGGCGATCGAGTTCATCCGCAACCGCGAGCGCTACGAATTCCTCAAATGGGGTCAGCAGGCCTTTGAGACCTTCTCCGTCGTGCCTCCCGGTATCGGCATCGTCCATCAGGTGAACCTCGAGTATCTCGCCAAGGGCGTGCTTTCCAAGGACGGCGTCTATTACCCCGACACGCTCGTCGGCACCGACTCGCACACGACCATGATCAACGGCCTCGGCGTCGTCGGCTGGGGTGTCGGCGGGATCGAGGCCGAGGCCGGCATGCTGGGGCAGCCCGTCACCTTCCTTGTCCCCGAGGTCGTCGGTGTTTACCTTCACGGGGAACTGAAGGAAGGCGTCACCGCGACCGACCTCACCCTCCGTGTCACCGAAATCCTGCGGAAGCATGGTGTCGTCGGCAAGTTCGTCGAGTTCTTCGGACCTGGTGCCACCGCCCTCTCGCTGCCCGACCGCGCCACGATCGCGAACATGGCTCCCGAATACGGCGCGACGATGGGCTTCTTCCCCGTCGACGGCGAGACGATCCGCTACCTCCGCGGCACGGGTCGAAGCGAAGCGCTTTGCGCCACCGTCGAGAATTACTACAAAGCCCAAGGCCTTTTCGGCATCCCCGACAAGGGCGAGTGCGATTACACCGATCTGCTCGAGCTCGACCTCGCCAGCATCGTTCCATGCGTCGCCGGGCCGAAACGCCCTCAGGACCGCATCGACGTGCCCGTCCTCGGCGAGAAGTTCAACACCCTTCTCACCGCTCCGGCCGCTTCGGGTGGCTTCGGCATCGACGAGTCGCAGCGTGGCGCGACCATCCCGATGCATCTCGATTCGCCCGCGGGTGAATTCGAGAATCCCCTCGTCGCCGAGGAGGTCATCACCGCGATCAGCGTCGATACCCAACTTAGGCATGGCTCCGTCCTCATCGCCGCGATCACGAGTTGCACGAACACCTCGAATCCCAGCGTGATGCTTGCCGCCGGTCTCGTCGCGAAGAACGCGAACGCGCGCGGCCTCACCGTGCCGCCTTTCGTGAAGACCTCGCTCGGGCCCGGCTCGCGCGTTGTCACCGATTACCTCGAGGCCACCGGGCTCCAGAAGGAACTTGACCAGCTCGGTTTTGAAACGGTCGGCTACGGCTGCACCACCTGCATCGGCAACTCCGGTCCGCTTCATCCGGCCGTCGAAGAGGCGATCAAGGCGGGTGATCTCGTCTGCGCCTCGGTGCTTTCCGGCAACCGCAATTTCGAGGCCCGCGTTCACGGCTCGATCCGGGCGAATTTCCTGATGTCGCCTCCGCTCGTCGTCGCCTACTCCCTCGCCGGACGGGTCGACCTCGACCTCACCGCCGAGCCGATCGGCGTGGACACGAAGGGCGAGCCCGTCTTCCTCGCCGACCTCTGGCCGACTCAGGCCGAGATTCGCGCCGAGCTCGATGCCGCGCTGAAGCCCGAAGTTTACGCGAAACTCTACGGCAACGTCGACACCGCCAATCCGAAGTGGGGCGAGATCAACGGCGCCACCGGTGCGACCTACCCCTGGGATCCGAAGTCGACCTATGTGCAGTCACCGCCCTTCTTCACGACGAAGGAAGGCGCCAGCACCGATATCGTTGGAGCCCGCCCTCTTGGAATCTTTGGGGATTCGGTCACAACCGACCACATTTCCCCGGCCGGCTCGATCAAGGCGACTTCTCCCGCGGGCAAATACCTGCTCGAGAACGGCGTCGAAAAAGCTGAGTTCAACTCCTATGGCGCCCGCCGCGGCAACGACCGTGTCATGACCCGTGGCACCTTCGCCAACGTGCGCATCAAGAACCTGATGTGCCCTGCGATCGAGGGCGGCTACACGCAGTATTTCGGCCAAGGCGACGTTGCCGCTCCTGACACGCCGATCGCGCCGTTGGCGAATGCCAAGCCGACTTTCATCTACGACGCTTCGATGGCCTATCAAGCCGAGGGAACTCCACTCGTCGTCATCGGTGGGGAGGACTACGGGATGGGCAGTTCGCGCGACTGGGCTGCGAAGGGAACGCGGCTCCTTGGAGTCAGTGCCGTCGTCACGAAATCCTTCGAGCGCATTCATCGGTCCAACCTCATTGGGATGGGCGTGCTGCCGCTGAACTTCGCCAATCCGTCCGACTACGACCTCGTCAAGGACCTCGCCGACGCGACCTTCGACATCACCGGTATCGCTGGTGAGTTGAAGCCCATGCAGACCGCGACCCTCACCGCCCACAAGAGCGATGGATCAAGCCTGACGATTCCGCTCAAGGTGCGCCTCGATACGCCGGCGGAAGTCGATTATTATAACGCCGGTGGCATCCTGCCCTACGTGCTCGACCAGATTCTGGCCGGTTAATGGGGCCGAAAGTCACCTTCCCGATGATCCGCGTTCTCCACACCATTGCCACAACGGCGATGGCGGGGGTGATCTGGACCGTGCAACTGGTGATCTATCCCTTGTTCGCCGGAGTCGGAGAAGACGGTTTCATCGCCTATCACACGGATTATTCGGAGCGGATCACCTGGATTGTAGGGCCTCTCATGATCGTCGAACTGGGCTCCGCGACGGTTCTCGCGATCGCCGCGTTCAGGTCGGGAAAAAGCCGCCGGATCGCCTTCTCGGGGCTGCTCTTGATCGTGGTGCTCTGGCTGGTCACCGCCTTGCTACAAGTGCCGCAACACGGCCGCCTCGGTCTCGGACTTGATGAGGGGACGATCGCGGCTCTCGTTGCGGGAAATTGGATCCGCACGATTCTCTGGACGCTTCGGGTTCCCTTGGCCTGGCGAATGGCCTCAGTGAACCAGGCTGCCTGTCCGCAGAGGGCCTGACAAACGACCGGGCCTGGTCTTCCGGCGGGGGAAATAGACCGTTCCGCCTTAAATTCCGCTCAACTCGGGACGGTTGCGGAGAAGGCAGGCTCCGATTTCCCGTTCGATGCGGGCGATTCTTTCCTTGTCGGTGATTTTTTTTGCGGTGCTCGAGTCGACAAGGTAAAAGCGATCGATCGCGGCCCCAGCTTGAGTGCTGATCCGGGCATTGAGCACCTCGGCGTCGAGGTTCCCGAGAAGCGTGAACAGGTCGTAGAGCAGCCCGATGCGATCCTGCGCCTGGATCTCGAGGACGGTGCTGGTTTCGTGATCGTCATTGGAAAGATAAACCCGCTGAGGGATGTCGAAATTCGGCGGTTCCTCGCGCATGATCGATGGCGAAACGCGGTTCTCGATGAGCGAGTGGAAGTCGGGTCCTTTTTCACCGACACCGAATTCCTGCTCGAGGAGCCTCTCGATGCGTTCGATCTCGCGTGGCGAAGTGACGGGATTGAAGGTGGCGGTGCAGACCCTGAAGATATCGAGGACGAGGTCGTCGCTCCGCGTGTAGAGATCAGCCGAGAGGATGTTGAGATTCCGCGCGGCGAGGGCGCCGGCAACCTTGGCGAGGAGGTGGTGCCGGTTCCAACCCGCGACCTCGAGGAGGCTGTATCCCTCGTTGGGTCTTGCTTCCCAGCCGAGGACGGGGACGAGGCTCGCGTTTCCCGGAAGAGGCAGTTTTTCAAAGAACCGGTGGAAGAGATCGACGTGGCGAACGATGCTGGAAACGCCGCGATGGCGGAAATAGCGATCGGGCAGGGTCGCGAAATGGGCCTCGACCTCGTCGCTCCAGGCGGGCGGTAGCTTCTCGAGGACTTCCCGTTTGGACTCGGCCACCGGTCTGGTGAACTCGAGGCGATATTTCCCGCGATCCTCGAAATAGGCGGAGGTGCGCCGGTGGAGCTGCATCATCAGCGAGGCCTTCCAGTCGTTCCACGCCTCGTCGTTGGTTCCGTTGGAATCGACATAGGTGAAGAGGTGAAGCGCCTCCATCCAGTTCGCGTTTTTCATCGCGGTGGCGAAATCGGCGATCGTCTGGAGATCGCTGATGTCCATCGTCGTGGAGGTCTTCCAGAAGGTGAGGTGGTGGTCGACGAGGAACATGATGAGCCGGAGCCGATCGCCGCGGTAGCCGAGGCGGCGGCAAACCTGCTCGGCGAGAATGGCGCTGGCGTCCTCGTGATGACGCACGTTCTCGGCACGGCCGGTATCGTGCATGAGGAGGGCGACGTAGAGGGCAACGGGATCTTCCATGTCCTGGAAGATGCGTTTGAAAAACTGTTTCTTCGGGTCCTCCGAGAGGACGAGCGAGTCGAGAATCTCGATGCAGCGCAGGGTATGCTCGTCGGCGGAGTAGCGGTGGAAGAACTCGTGCTGGACGAGGTCGGTGAGTTGGCCGAACTCCGGAAGGTAGCGACCGAGGAAACCGACCCGGTGCATCCTCCGGAAGATATGGGCGACTTGTCCGCGGTTTTGCAGGATCTCCTCGAAGGTGTCGCGAAGGTCCCGGCTCTTGCGGAAGGTGTCGTCGATGCGATCCCAGTTCAGCTTGAAGAGTTTTCGAATTTCGGGGCTGGTGCGCAGGTTGCGACGCTGCGAGTGGAGAAAAAAACGCATCATGCGGGAGGGGTCCTCCTCGAAGATGCGATCGTTCTCCGGGTAGATGAGTCCGTTCTTGGAGTAGAAACCATCGAAAGCCTCCTCGACGGCGGCCTGTCGGGCGAGGAAATTGAAAACGGGGATGCGGCGGGTGTCGTCGCCGACGACCTCTAGTTCGAAGACCTGCATCAGTGAGGTCCCGTGTTGGAAGAGATTGCGCGTGTGCCGGTAGTAGTCGCGCATGAAGTTCTCGCTGCGGCGCAGAATGTTGGTTCCGGTCACCTCGAGATTCGTCGCGACGACGCCCTGGAGGCGGAGGGTGAGGATATCGCCTGGCTTGCCCTGCTGGCTGTAGTGCAGCTCGTTGCGGACGCGCATCAGAAATTCGAAGGCCTCCTCGAGCTCGGCGTAGGCGATCTCGGTGAGTTTCCCCTCGAGGACGAGGGCCTTGAGATCGCGAGACTTGCGCAGGACCCAGAGCACCCAGATGAGGTTGTGGTGATCGCGCAGACCGCCGCAGCCCTCCTTCACGTTCGGTTCCTGTAGGTGTGGGGTGCGGCCGTATTTTTGATGTCGCGAGCGGATGTCACGGCTGCGTTCCGCGAGGTAGCTCTTTTCGTGGCCCCGGATGCAGAGCTCGAAGAAGGAGTCCTCAAACTGGGTAAAGAGCGCTGCGTCGCCACTGACGAAGCGGGCGTCGAGCAGGGTTGTCTTTGTCTGGTGATCCTTGTTCGCGAACTTGCAGGCCTCTTTCACGGAGCGCACCGGGTAGCTCACTTCGAGTCCCAGGTCGAAGAGCATCATCGAGACCTTTCGCACCAGTTCCTCGACCGACGATGGGAGCTTGTGGGTCGAGCCGGGCACGAGAAACTGCAGGTCGATGTCGCTCGCCGGATTGAGGTGCCCGCGGCCGTAGCCGCCGCTTGCCATGATCGTCACGGGATGCTTCTGGCCGGTCTTTTCCGCGGCGCCGGTCTCGATGAGGAAATGGCGGAAAAGGTCGCCGAGGAGAACGTCCATCAGCCCGCTGCGTCTCGCCGCGATCTCGAGTCCGCCGCCTCCCGCTTGATGGGCCTCGCGGATTTCCCTGCGACCCGTTTTGAGGAACTCCTTGTAGATCGTCAGGGCGGTCCGCTTTTCTCCTGAAGCGGCTTTGACCGCATCGAGGACTTGCTGGGCCTGGGCGCGGGCTTTTTCAAGCAGTTCGAGATGGGGCATGGGGCCCCGAATAAACGAGAAAACGTCGCGATTGCGAAAAGTATTTGCTTCGGAGCCTGATCGCCGACTCGTTTGTCGTGATGAGAGCGAAGCGTCTGGAGTCGGGTGGGTCGGTGACCGCGGGAAGGGTTGTCGTGATCGCGGTCATGGTGTTTTTCTGCGGTTGCGCGGCTGCTCCCTGCGAAGCCGAGCCGATCACCCGCGTCGCGCTTGGTTCTTGCGCCGATCAAGACAAACCGCAGCCGATCTGGGAGGCGATCTTGGCGCAGCGGCCGGAGCTGTTCCTTTTCTTGGGCGACAACGTCTACGCCGACACCTCTGAGATGGAGGTGATGCGCCGGGCCTACGCGAAGCTTGGGCGGGTGCCGGGATATCGGAAGCTGAAGGCGACCTGTCCGATTCTCGCGATCTGGGATGACCACGACTATGGCGTCAACGATGGTGGCGCCGACTTTTTGATGCGGGAGGGGGCCGAGAAGATCTTCGACGAATTCTTCGAAACCCCGACCGACTCGCCGGCACGGTCGCGGCCGGGAATCTACGACAGTCGGCTCTACGATGGCGGGCCGGGGAGACGACTCCAGATCCTGATGCTGGATACCCGATACTTTCGCGGCCCGCTTCTAGCGCTGCCGCAACGATCGAAGCAAGGACCATACGACCGCAATGCCGATCCGACGGCGACGATGCTGGGCGATGCGCAGTGGCTCTGGCTCGCGGAGGAGTTGGCGAAGCCGGCCGACCTTCGGCTGATCATGACGAGCGTCCAGTTTCTCCCGCAGGACCACCGCTGGGAATGTTGGGAGAATTTTCCGCGAGAGCGCGAGCGGTTCCTGGGATTGCTGGCCGAGAAGAAGACCGGTCCGGTGATCTTTTTAAGCGGAGACCGCCACATGGGGGAGATCATGAAACTGAAAACGTCCCGTCCGGGCAGCCCGGATTTTGTCGTCCATGAGTTGACCTCGAGCGGTCTCACCAATGCCGGCGGTGGTCAGGTGGACGAGCCGAACCGCCACCGCGTTGGCCCGGAAAACGTGCGCGAACGCAATTTCGGGATGGTCCGGATCGATTGGGACCGAGGGGAAGCGTCCCTTGAGCTGCGCGGAGTCGGCGGCGACCTTCTCCAAGGGCATGTGGCTCCGTTCCGCGCTTCGGAAGGGGATGTGGCGCTGGATCAGTAGCGAGGCAGCGGTTGCACTTGCCGGGCGCGCTGGGGATTGCCGGGTGGTGAGCCGTGGGATCGGGGAAGCATCGGTGGCGCGACCGGATCGGGTATGATCGTTGAGGGAGAAGAGTGAAACGAGGTGGCCGAAAGGGTTTGTAGCTCCGCTGGTTGATAGGATGCCGTGGCCGGTGAGGGGCTTGAAGACTTTTGCGGAGCCTCGGAGGACGGGGCTATCGGAGTCGCGATCATTGGGGCGGGCAGGCGCAGCCGGTCTCTCTCCCGGTGATCGGAGGTGGATCCGCCTTGGCGCCGATCGATGGGAACATCGTGACGCTTGAGGTTGGGATGGTAGGCGAGGGCGTCCTGATAGTTAAGCCACATGGCGCTCTTGCCGGTGAAAAGCGCGAGCAGGACGGTTACCGCGGTGAGCCCCAGCCCGACCTTGTTTCGATGAACCCCGATCAGGAGGGTGGCGAACGCGCAGGCCACGAGAAGTTTGAACTGCCACGAGGCGGACTGCCATTCGAGTGAGTTTTTGGCGAACCCCTCGACCCGCGGCTTGGCGTCGATCTTGTAAACTTGCTCCATGCGCGGCTGAGCCGCGGCTCGCGCGTCCTTGTAGGGAAAATAGGTGAGCGCGGCAACCCCGATCACGGCGAGCGCGGCGACCTCGAGCCGGTGTGCCTTGGAAAAATAACCCACCAGGATGAGGATTGCCCCCGTGAGGAGACCGTAGGTAATGAGGGGCTCCAGCGCGAGGTATCGGTATTCCGGGTCGGAAAAGGCGCTCAGGAGTTTCTCGATTTGCAGGATGAACTCGCTCATGATGGGGCGGGTCGAGGGGTGTGGTTGCGGGGATCAGAACAGACTGGGCTGATCACCACCGGTTCCGGTGGGTGGAGTGAGGCCGAGCTTGAGGTAGGCGATGGGCAAGGCGGTGCGGCCGCGCGGGGTTCGCTTCAGGTAACCTTTGAGAATGAGGTAAGGCTCGTAGACCTCGTTGATCGTGGCCTCGTCCTCGCCGACTGCAACGGCAATGGAATTGATCCCGACCGGACCTCCCTGGTATTTGTGGACGACCGCCTCGAGAATGCGCTTGTCCATTTCGTCAAGACCGTCCTCGTCGATGTCGAGCATCGAAAGGGCGGATCGCGCGACGTCGCGGGTGATGATGTTGTCGGCCCGGACCTGGGCGTAATCACGCACCCAGCGGAGGAGGCCGTTGGCGATCCGCGGGGTGCCGCGGCTTCGGGCTCCGATTTCGAGGGCTCCCGCCTCCTCGATCGGCACGCTGAGGAGAGCGGCGGAACGGCGAATGATGATGACGAGCTCCTCCGCGGAATAGTAATCGAGCCGGTTGGTGATCCCGAAGCGTGAGAGGAGCGGTCGCGTCAGCATTCCGGCCTTGGTGGTCGCTCCCACCAAGGTGAATTTCGGAAGGGAAAGCGAGATGGATCGGGCCGAGGGGCCGGAATCGATGATGATGTCGAGCTTGTAGTCCTCCATCGCCGGGTAGAGGTATTCCTCGATGGCCGGATGGAGACGGTGGATCTCGTCGATGAAAAGGAAGTCGCCGTGTTGCAAATTCGTCAGGATTCCCGCCAGGTCCCCGGCCTTTTCGATCTGCGGACCACTCGTCAGGTGGATCTCGGTGCCAAAAGCACGCGCAAGGATGTGCGCGAGGGTGGTCTTGCCAAGGCCCGGAGGACCGCAGAGAAGCACGTGATCGAGGGCGTCGTTTCGCCCTTTCGCGGCTTCGACCATGAGCATGAGACGCTCCTTGACCTTTGCCTGGCCGCAGAACTCATCGAAGTCCGGTGGACGCAGGCTCTGCTCAAATTCTCGCGCAGGCTGGCTGGACGATTCACTGGAAGTCGAGGAGGTCACGGAATGAGTGGCGGGGTCGGGTGGGAGCCGAGCCCAGGAACGATCTCCAGGTCTCTCGGGTTTCCAGAAATCAAAGATAACCTAAAAATTATCAAAGTCGATTCGTTTCCTCGGCCAAAACGGTGACCGACGATAATCGATTGCGAGAACGGGGAATCGGCGGTTTAGTAGAGCCCGTCTCTGCCTTTGCGCCGGGATGCCTGAGGAAAATCCAACTTGACGTAGGGCTGCGAGGTTCTATCTAAGTGGGTCTTGCTCGGGCCTACAAACCCACTGCGACACGGCGTCTACGCCACGGAACCCTTTCAAATGCCGATGAATTTACCAAGATTCGACCAAACTCACTTTTCACTTCGTTCCCTTGCGAACTTCGCCCTTGGGGTGATGGCCGCGCTGGGGACTGTCCAGGCGCAAGAGGGTGCAACGGTGAAGTCGATCGACGTGCAGTATGTGGGGAACCAAACGGTCGCTCCGGAACGTCTCCTTTCGCACATGTCCACCCAGGTGGGTGAAAAGCTCACCATGGCCCAGGTGGATGAGGACGTGAAGAGCCTCTACGCCAGTGGGGACGTTGAGAACGTCCGCATTCTCGCCGAGAAGGTCAGCGGAGGAGTCGCCGTGATTGTCGTCGCGCAGACCCGGGCGGTCTACGGCGGGGTGGAGTTTGTGGGCAATACCCTCATCGAAACGTCGAAATTGACCGGCAAGGTGGATCTCACCGTCAACAAACCGATCGACGAGGCAGTTCTCCAAACCGCCCGTGAAGAGATTCAGGAGATGTATCGCAAGAAAGGCTTCTCCGAGGCAACGGTGACCTACTCGATCGGGGCCCCCACCGCCGAGGGATATTCCAAAGTGCTCTTCACCATCGACGAGGGCACCCAGGGCGTCCTTCGCAACCTTGAGTTTGTCGGGAATTCCGCCTTCACCGCCGCCCGCCTCAAGGAGCAGATGTCCCAGAAAGAGAAAAGCATCACCACGATCTTCGGCAAGGGTGGGTCGACTGATCCCGAAACGCTCGCCCAAGACGTTCGGGCGATCGAGGATTTCTACCGCGACAACGGCTACCTGAACGCTCGCGTCGTCAATGTTTCCCGTATGCGGGTTGATGCGAAGCATGTGGACGTGATCTTCACCATCGAAGAGGGGCAGACCTACCAAGTCGATTCGATTGGAATCACCGGGATCAGTGTCCTTGACATGCAGAACGATGTGCTCCCCTTCCTCAAGACCGAGGCGGGTCAGTCGTTCGCCGGCAACAAGCTGAAAGAGGACATCAAGGTGATCACGGATCAGTATGGGCGCCGAGGCTACGCCGAAGCCCGCGTCACCCCCCGTCTTGATGATGCCGGAAACGGTGCCGTCCGCGTCGTCCTCGAGGTCTCCGAGGGTCGCGCCTACAAGGTCGGTCAGGTCCACATTGAGGGGAACGACAAGACCAAGGATCATGTGATCCGTCGCGAACTCCCCTTGGAGCCCGGTCAGATGTATGATACCACGAAGACCGATGTGACCCAGCGCCGCCTCGAGAACATGAATTACTTCGCGAATGTCGAGATCATGCCGATCGATACCAGCTACATCGATGAGAAGGATCTCCTGATTCGGGTCGTGGAGAAGCCGACCGGCACGGTGAACTTCGGGGCGGGTTTCAGCTCGATCGACAACTTGACTGGATTCTTCGAGGTGACGCAGACGAACTTCGACCTGTTCGATTGGCCCAGCTTCACTGGTGCCGGGCAGCGTTTCCGATTCAGTGTTCGCGCCGGCTCCGAGCGCACCGATGCGAGCATCTCGATCACCGAGCCTTGGCTTTTCGGAAACCGTCTCGCCTTTACGACGGAGCTCTATTACCGCGATCTCCTCTTCCTCAGCGATCAATACGACCAGACGAACTACGGCGCGACCTTCTCGTTGCGCAAGTCGATCGGAGAGTTCACCTACCTCGTGGGTGACTACCGTGCCGAGCAGGTCCAGATTGATGCCGAACCGACCGCCTCGCCGGCCTTCGTCGCCGAAGAGGGTGATTTTCTCAAGAGTTCGGTGGGAACGAGTGTCGTTCGTGACACGCGCGACAACGTCTTTCTTCCCCGCGAAGGGAACAAAGTTTCGGCCGGGTTCGAGTTTGCCGGTCTCGGCGGTGATGTGGACGACACCATCGCGACCATCAGTGCCGCCCAATATTTCACCCTTCCGCACGACATTATCATCAGCCTGAACGGTGAGTTCAATCACTCGACGGAAGGTGATCACATCTTCACTCGTCACTTCTTGGGTGGTGCGAATACTCTCCGAGGTTTTGACTATCGTGATGTGGGTCCTCGTGATCCGGTCAGCGGCGAAGTGCTCGGTGGAAACACCTCCTGGTATGGGACGATCGAAGCTTCGATCCCGGTGGTGGAAAAGATCCGCTTTGCCACGTTCTACGATGTGGGTGAAGTCAGTGACGGTCCTGTCGGCTCGACCGAAGGTGGTCTGAACTCCGACTGGGGGGTTGGTCTCCGTCTTTTCGTCCTCGGCAGTGCGCCGGTGCGTCTCGACTACGCCTTCCCCCTCCAGACCGACACCTTCAACGACGAGGACGGTGGCCGCTTCCAGTTCACGATGGGAGCGACTTTCTGATGCCGCCCCAGGTTCTCCGGAGTTTTCCTAAGAATCCAGTGAGCCGTCGCGTTTGAACTAGGGCCGACCACGATCCCAGTTGCCCTGGTTGGCACTGTCCTACTTTCCGCCTCTTCGACTTGAACCACATGAAACCTCGCCTGCCATTCCTGTTTATCGCCCTTACCCTGCCTTTCGCGGGTGCCATCTCCTCTGCTCAGGCACAAGAGATCAAGATCGCCGTGGTCGACATGCAGGAGGCCTTGAACAAGTATTACAAAACCGAGATTCAAGTGAAGGAGATCAACGATCTCGCCGACGAGAAGCGCAAGAATCTGGATGAGCGTCAGGCCGCCTACCAGCAGATGACCAGCCAGATGTCGGAGCTGGACACCGTCTACAAGGACACCTCTCTGGCCGAGTCCAAACGCAAGGAAGCCCTTGAGAAGCTCCAAGCTCTTTTCCAGGAGCGCAACGCGAAGGGGAAAGAAATCTCCGATGCCCAGCGCAAGGCTTCGGCCGAAGTGATGACCGCCCGTCAGGAGATGGAGGCGACCCTCGTTGACGAAATCAAAAAGACGGTCGATGGCATCGTCCAAGCCCAAGGCCTCGACCTCGTTTTCGACAAGTCTTTCCTTCCCAAGGCCAACAAAGCAATCCTTTACACCTCAGCCAAGGTGAAGGATCTCACCACGGATGTGATCGCCTCCCTGAACGCCGGCGCCCCCGCGACGACCTCCACGAACTGAACCACCTTCGCTCGGATTGAACAGAGAGGTTCTTGGTCTTGCTACCGGAACCTCTTTTGCGTTTCCGTCATCGACGAAATGAACACCACGGTCGGCTCGGTCGCGGAGATGGTGGGGGGACGTCTCCTCCGCGGTGAGGCCGCTCAGGTGCTCACGAATTTTGCGGCCCTCGATCAGGCCGACTCGACATGTGTCAGTTTTTTCGGCAACCCCAAATACCTCGAGCAACTTGAACGAACGCGGGCTGGGCTGGTCCTCGTGCCCGAGGTGGAGGTAAAGGCGGACCACGCCTTAGCGCTGGTCGTGGTGGAGAATCCGATCCTGGCTTTTGATCAAATCATCCGCGCCTATGGCACGCTCCCTCCTCCTTTTGCGGCAGGCGTTTCTCCGGTGGCTTTCGTCGATCCCGGGGCGGTGGTCAATTCGGAGAAAGTCTCGATCGCGCCAGGCGCTTCGGTGCTGCGCGGCGCCTGCATCGGAGACGGCACGCGCATCGGTGCCGGTGCCGTGGTCGGCGAGGGTGTCGTGATCGGGGAAGATTGTGTGATCGGAGCGAATGTCACCGTTTGCCAAGGTTGTCTCATCGGCAATCGGGTCATCCTGCATCCCGGCGTCGTGATCGGTGCGGATGGCTTCGGTTTTGAATTCGTGGAGGGACGTCACCGGAAGATCGAGCAACTCGGCATCGTTCGGATCGGTAACGACGTCGAGATCGGCGCTTCGACCACGATTGACCGCGCCCGCTTTGGCGAGACGGTCATTGGCGAGGGCACAAAGATCGACAACCAGGTCCAGATCGGTCACAATTGCCTCATCGGGAAACACTGCATCATCGTTGCGCAGACGGGAATCTCGGGTAGCACGCGGATTGGTGATTACGTTGTCCTTGCCGCCCAATCCGGCGTAGCCGGGCATCTCTCGATCGCCGATCGGGTCACGCTGGGCGGCCGGAGCGGGGTGATCTCGTCGATCGATGAGCCGGGAGGCACCTATTTTGGTTATCCTGCCAGGCCATTCAAAGAGGACCGCCGTGAGGCCATGCGGGTAAAGCAGCTTGGCAACCTCATCAAGCGCGTCAAGGACCTTGAGTCCAAGCTCGAAGGAAAGGTGGAGTGAGGTGGCTCAGGAAGTCGCTCGGATCCCTTCTTCAAGAATGCGCTGGGCGTTCACGCCGTGATCGGCATTGCAGAGGGGGTGGATCTCCATCGCCGGGTCATCGATGGCGGCGAGGAAATGGGTGCTCGCGTTGAGGAGGTGTCCGGGCTGGGTTGGTAGGGTCAATTCGATTCCATCGGGATGTTCCGATGTGGCGTGGAGGATGCGTCCCCCGTGACCCGGTTCGATGAGAACGGTGCCACTGCTGCCGTAAATCGTCGTGCTGTAGCTGGTGAGGTGCCCGATCTGGGTCCAGCTCGCCTCGGTCGTGGCCAGGGCGTGCGGGTATTTGAGAAGCAGGATGGCATTGTCCTCGAGGGCGAGGTCGGGCTTCAGGCCGGTGCTGACCCGAAGCCCCGAGATGGATTCTGGCCTCCCAAGCAGCACGTCGGCGAGCAGGGCGCCATAGCAGCAGTAATCCATCAGCGCGCCGGCCCCGTTTAGTTCGGCATCGTAAAGCCAGTTGCAGAATTGCGGCGAACAACCCAGCTCTACCGGTCCCTGATGGGCGGCGCGGTAGCGGACCTGCCAGATCTGGCCAAGTTCGCCGGCCTGGGCCATGCAGAGGCCGTGGCGGAGTTGCGGCCACCACGCGAAAGGCCAGTTCACCAGGAGACGGACCCCATTGGCCTTCGCCGCGGCGTGCATGCGCTGCGCACCGGAGAGCGTCGCGGCCATGGGCTTTTCAACGAGGCAGTGCAGGCCCCGCTCGGATGCCTTCACCGCGAGATCCGCGCTGAGCCGGTTGCTCCCGAAAAGGTAGGCCGCGTTGATTCCATCGCGGGACAGGAGCTCGTCGTAGGAAGTCGTCGTCTCCCCCGGGAAGCGGTCGCGATATTTCGCAAGTAACTCCTCGTCGGCGTCTGCCGCTCCGACGAGTTCGGCCCGGCCTGTCGCGGCGAGCTCTTCGAGATTGCTCCAAACGTGGTCGTGATGGAGGCCGAGAGTGATGATGCGTTGCATGGGAGGGAAGTCACGGTTCATCCTTCATGATGGGGTGATGGATCTAGGAAATGAAGCCGAAGCGCTGATCAATAGGAATTTGATAGGATCGCAGCGCGCCGGATTCGATTTCGTTTCGGGTGACTTCGCGTCCGGCGAGACTTGATTCGACGAGGGCGTAGGCACAGGCGAGGTCGCGGAGACCCTCGACGCCGTCGCACTCGGGCTGGCCGCCATGCTCGATGGCGCGGAGCCAGTCGAGTTGGGCGAGGGCGAAGTCGTTCCTCAGGCCTAACGGGAAATGTCTTGTCTGAAGATCGTCGGGCGCACCATGCCAATACATCTCGGAAAGGGATTGAGTGATGCCGCTGTCCGTGATGAAGGTGTCACCGGTGACCTTGCCGCGGGTGCCGTAGAAAACCGCTCCTTCTCCGACGACGGTGTTGCCGCCGTGGCCTCCCCAACTTCCGAACATCGATCCCGCCGCGCCCGAAGCGAGGCGGAAGTGGGCGTGAAAGGTGTCGTCGGCATTGCAGGCGATGGGATCGACTCGTTCTCCATCGCGCAGAATCCAGCGGGTCGGCTCGATGATCTGGGTTCGGGCACTGATCGCGTCCACCTCGCTGCCCGAGATGTGGCGGATCAGATCGAAGAAGTGCGGTCCCAGATCGAGGGCCATGCCGCCGCCCTCGATGAGCGAATGCCGCCATGGAGTTTCCGCGACGACGAGATCGGGCGCCCACCAGGTGCCGATGTTGCCCATGACCGCCACCTGCAGGTGACCCGCCGGTCCCCCCGGCGAGAAGGCCCAATGATGGTGGCGTACCCAAGGGACGAAACGAAGGTTTTCGAAGACGCCGAAGGTCACTTGCGCCTTTTCCGCTCCCTCGCACATGCGACGTGCTCCCTCCATGGAGACGGCTAGCGGCTTTTGCGACAGGAGGTGTTTCCGATGGGCAAAAGCGACCTTCGCGACCTGGTGATGCAGGCTGTGGATGGAGAAGTCGTTCACCGCATCGATGATGCCCGAAGCGATCATGCGGCGAAAGTCGGTGAAGATCTCTACCTTGGTTCCGGGCTGGAAGTCGGAGAGGTATTGATCGCCGATGGAGAGGGGATCTCCGGCAATGGAGGAGACCGCACGCCGCTGCGGCGGCCCTTCGCCGCGCCTCACGTAAGCGAGGGCATCATTCGCGCTGCGGGCGCAGAGAGCGGTGATTTCGAACCCATCCACGCCCGCCTCGCGCAGGAGTCTGTAGCCCTCAAGGTGTGCGGCGAGGATGCGGCCGCAGCCGACGATGCCGATGCGTATCATACCCCGACCTTATTGCGGCCGCCGCCGCTGCCAAGCGAAAAGGCCGAAACGGAATTACGTGGACCACGGGTCGTCATCGGCTAGTATTGTGCGGATGGAAAAATTCGACGAGAAGGAGCAATTTGCCCGCACCCGCAAAAGCCTGATCGAACGTCTCGCCGACTGGGAGGATCAGCGCACTTGGGACGAGTTTTACCAGACCTACTGGCGCCTCATCTACAGCGTTTCGGTGAGGGCCGGGCTGAGTCGGGAGGAGGCTTTCGACGTGGTGCAGGAAACCGTGCTCGCCGTCGCGAAACAGTGGAAGAAGGGGCAGGTCTATGATCCGGAGAAGGGTTCCTTCAAGACCTGGCTGATGAACATCACCCGCTGGCGCATCTCTGACCAGTTTCGCCTCAAGCAGCGCAACCCCGCCGCGATGAACCAGTCCGGCGGCACCCCGGGAGCGGACGGTGATGACCGTCGCACCGCGACGATCGAACGGCTCGAGGGCGAAAATGGCGCCGACGTGCTCGATCAGGTCTGGGATCGCGAGTGGATGTCGAACCTCACCGACGTTGCCTTGCAACGTGTCAAGAAGCTCGTTTCGCCGAACCAGTATCAGATCTTCCACGCCTATGTCGTGAAGGAGTGGGAGGTCGCCACGGTCGTGAAGGAGCTTGGCGTGAGCCAGTCGCAGGTCTACCTCGCGAAACACCGCATCAGCGCCATGCTGAAGGATGAAATCGAGAAGTTGAAAAAGGAATTCTCCTGAGCCGCTTCAATCTTTTGAACTCTTCGGATCGAGCGCGTCGCGCAGTCCATCCCCGAGAAAGTTCAAGCTGAAGAGCGTTGCCCCGAAGATGATCGCCGGGTAAAAGAGCAGCCCGGGATCACTCGACATGAGGTCGGCCCCCTCCTTGATGAGCGATCCCCAGCTCGCGTCGGGCGGCTGCACCCCGAGACCGAGAAAACTCAGAATGGCTTCGAGCCGCATCACTGCCGGCACGGTGAGGGTCGTGTAGACGATGACGGGTCCGAGGGTGTTTGGGATGAGATGTCGGAAGATGATGCGCGACCGGGTGAGGCCGAGGCTGCGGGCTGCGTCGATGAATTCCTGTCCTTTCAACGAACGCACCTGCCCGCGCACGATCCGCGACATCGTCAGCCATTCGACCGCTCCGATACAGAGAAAGAGGAGCCAGAGCGAATTGCCGAAGAGTTCGTTGAGGAGTCGCACCGGCTTCCAGTCTTCCAATGCCGAGACGTAGGTCGAAAGAATGATCACGATGATCATGAAGGGCAGGGCATAGAGGATGTCGACAACGCGCATCATTGCTGCGTCGACGCGCCCGCCGAGGTAGCCCGAGACGGCGCCGTAGACCACGCCGATGGTGAGGGAGACGAAGGTCGCGAGAAATCCCACCGAGAGGGAGACACGGCCACCGTGGAGGATTCGCGAAAAGACGTCACGTCCGAGCGGATCGCTGCCGAGCAGGTAATGGATCTGCTCGCCCTCCATCGACGTGGCTGAAGAAAAAGCCGGCATCGATTGGAGGTCGGGGTGGGTCGTGTTCGGATCGGGGATGCCGGGCGCGAGGGGCAGGAGGAAGCTGACGAGGAGGATGAGGATCGTGAACCAAAGGCTGCCCATCGCGAGATGGTTCTTCTTCAGCCGCAGCCACGCGTCGCGCCCAAGGGAGCTGCCCTTTTCGATCGCCGGAGAATTCGCTGAAGTGGAGGAACTCATGGGACTCAGCGGTTCGCGCGGGTTCTCGGATCTAGCCAGGCCTGAAGCACGTCGACGAGGAAATTCATCGTCAGGATGAGCACGGCGATCACCGAGACCGTGCCGTTGATCAGCCAGTAATCGCGGTTCGACGCCGCTTTGATGAGATGCTGGCCCAGGCCGGGAAGACCGAAGACCGTTTCCACCACGAAGGAGCCGCCGATCAGTCCGGCGACGGCGGGCCCAAGGAAAGCGACCACTGGAGAGATGCCGCCGCGGAACGCATGCTTGAAGAGAATCGCCAGCGGAGGCGAGCCTTTCGCCTTCGCAGTGCGGATGAAATCCTGACTCAACACCTCGATCATGCTGCCGCGGGTGAGGCGGGCGATATAGGTCGAGTAGTAGAGACCGAGCGTGACCGACCCGAGGATCCAGGCCGAGCTGTTTTCCCATAGGGCGACGTCGAACCAGCCCAATTTCAGTGCGAAGAACTCGCCGAGAAGGGGCGCAACGACGAAACTGGGCACGCAGATTCCGAGCGTGACGAGCGACATCAGCGAGTAGTCGACGATCGTGTTCCGACGCGCCGCCGCGAAGACACCGACGGGAATCCCGAGGGTGAGCGCGAGGACGAGGCCGCAGAATCCGAGGGCGGCGGAGACCGGAAAACTGTCGGCAATGATCTCGTTCACGGAAAAGCCCTTGTTGCCGAAGGATGGACCGAGGTCGCCCGTTGCGAGTCGGCCGAGATACATCGCATACTGGACCGGGAGCGGTTGGTCGAAACCGTAATTCCGCCTCATCTGTTCGACGAGGTGCTCGGGGATCTTTTTCTCATCGAGGAAGGGGCCGCCCGGAGCGAGGCGGGCCAGAAAAAAAGTCAGGGTGATGATGCAAAACAACGCGAAGAGCGACTGCGCGAGGCGGGAAAGGAGATAACGCAACGTATCCATCAGCGGTCCGCTCCTTTCACCGATGGGACGAGGTCGATGTGCTTGTAGGGATGGTGGTCGAGCAGGGTCGGATACCAGTTCTTCACGTCGGGATGGAGCAGATAAACGCGGGTATACCAGTAGATCGGGAGGATGGGCAGCTCGTCGAGGAGGATGGCCTCGGCTTCGCCGAGTTTGGCGAGTCGGGCTGCCGGGTCGCTGAGGAGGGCGCTTTCTTCGAGGTGCCGGTCGTAGGCTGGGTTCGACCAGCCGGTGTAGTTGTTCGAGTCGCCCGTCCGCCAGATGCTGAGGAACGTGTAGGGATCCACGTAGTCGCCGATCCACCCTGCTCGCGAGACGTCGTAGCGGAGATCCTGAGTCGTCTGCTGGAAGACCTTCCACTCCTGGTTCTCGATCTTCACCTTATCGATTCCGAGGTGTTTCTTCCACATGTCTTGGATTGCCACGGCGATGTTGCGGTGCGACTCGAGGGTGTTGAAAAAGATCGTGAACTCGGGCACGTCCTTGCCGCTCGCATAGCCGGCTCTCTTCAGAAACTCCCGGGCCTTTTCCGGGTCGAAGCCGATCACCCGCGGTGGATGATAACCACCCTCGGCCGGCGGGGTGAACCCGTAGGCCGGGACCTGCCCCCCGCGCGTCACGTATTTCACAATCGTTTCCTGATCGATCGCGGAGGCGAGGGCCCGGCGGAAGTCGACGTGGTGGGTCGGCGCGCGAGTCACGTTGCAGCGGTAGAAATACGAGCCGTTGTAGGTCTCGCTGCGCAGGGGGGAATCCGGCATCGCCTGATATTTGGCGACGAGGTTTTCGGGGAAAGCATAAGAATAGTGGATGAGTCCATTGCGGAAGGCTTTCTCCTCGGTGAAGGGGCTCTCGATCGGATAAAAATCGATCCCGTTCGGTTTGACATTCGCTGCGTCCCAGTAGTGCGGATTGCGGCGCACCTTGACGTGGGCGTTGAGGCGCCACTCCGTCAGTTGAAAAGCGCCGTTGCTGACGTGGTTGCCGGGTTTCTGCCAATCGGTGTAGCTGTCCGTCATCTTTCCGAACTTCTCGATCGTGCCGCGGTGCACCGGCAGCCAGGTGGTGTGCTTGACGACATCCGGGAAATAGGGGGCGGGACTCTCGAGCCTACAGACCAATTCATGGTCTCCCTTGGCCTTCACGCCGACCGAGTCGAAATCCTGAACCTTGCCGGTGTTGAACGCCTCGCCGTTTTTCAGGAAAAACAACATTGAGGCATAGGGCGAGGCGGTCAGGGGATGGAGGGCGCGATGGTAGGAATAGACGAAATCGTGGGCAGTGACGGGGTCACCATTCGACCACTTTGCATCCTTCCTCAAAAAGAAGCGCCATTCGGAAAAGTCGGCGTTCGGCTCCCAGCGCTCCGCAACGCCGGGTTCGTGGATCGAATCGTCCGAGAGGTGATTGACGACGAGTCCCTCAAAGAGGGCGCGAAGGATGTTTGAGTCGCCCACCGAGGAGACGATATGCGGATCGAGCGCTTTCGGCTCGGCCCCGTTGCCGAGGAGGAGGATCTTTTCCCGCGTCGCCCGATCGACGCGGGTCTCCTGGCGGCAGGAGGCGAGGGGGAGAATCAAGAGTAGGCAGAAGAGAATCGGCCTACGGAAGACACGGAAAACACGGAATGTTTTTCTCGAGAGATGCGGTGAGTTTTGATGCCCGCGTTTCCCGCTTTTTCCGTTTATCCTGATGCCTTTGGCATCTATCTCGAGCTCTTGTAATTCCGTGTTTTCCGTGTATTCCGTAGGCCGCCTCTTCTTCGCTCGGCGGGTTCCTGATCCCGGATGAACCGGCGCACCTTCACCCGAGTGGGTCTGGTGTGGCGACTGACCCTGTTGGGTCTCTGTTCGGACGGGGAGCGGCATCGGTCGTGAAGTCTTGGCCGGAAACAGCGTGGTTTCAATCGCAAAGCGTGTCATTCGGCCATTCGGCGATGGCGCACGCCGGCAGGGATACCGGCGCTCCCAGGAGGAAATCGGCCGATCGCGACGTCTCCTTGACCACAAGCCCCGCAGACACGTAGACTCTCCGCATTCCATGCTTTTCCTCCGCCAACTTGGCTGGGAGCTTTTCCGGCTCTTTGCCCGCCGCCGCACTTACATCGGCTTCGGGGTCTTTCTGGCAGTGGAAATCCTCTTCTATTGGCTCTGGACCCGGGAGCGCTCCCAGGAGGGGATGGAGCGGTTCATCGAGCGGATCGCGGGTGGTTTCGATGAATATTTTTCGGCGCTGACCTTGGGCTTCCTCATTGTCACGTTCACGATGTTGCTGCTAGGGGTCGTTTTTGTCTCGCTCATTTCCGGCGACATTCTCGCCAAGGAGACGGAGGATGGAAACCTTCGACTTCTCCTCGCACGTCCGGTCTCGCGCTTCCGGCTTCTGGCGGTGAAATTCCTTTCCTGCCAGATCTACACCACGGTGCTCTTCCTTTTCGTCGGTCTCACCGCTTTTCTTGTCGGCGTGCTTGAACGGGGCTGGGGAGGCGGCATGCTGGTGTGGACGCCGGAATTGCCGCGGGTCTCGCTCTTCGAGTGGAACGAGGGGTTCCGGCGCTACTTTTTCTCCATCTTCGCCTTCTCCCTGATCTATCTGCCGGTGATCGGGATGGCGTTCATGTTAGGGTGTTTTAAGATCAAACCAGCCGCGGCGACGATCCTGACGGTGGCGATCTGTGTGGCCGACCGCGTCCTTTCCTCCATCCCGCTTCCGGCCTTTGATCCTTACCGGGAGTATTTCATCACGTCGCGGATGTCGGCGTGGCTCCTTCTCCTCCACCAGGAAATCCCCTGGGCGCGCTTCGCCGAAGCCGCTGTCTGGCTCGTCGGGTTCGGGTTGACGGGATTCCTCGTCGGCTGGATCGCGTTCGAACGGCGGGACGTGAAGTCGTGACCTCGGAACGCAGGGGCGGCCCCTCTTTCCAGATCTGCATGGAGCGTTGCTCGAGCGAGAGGAAACCGGGTGCGGCGGCGCGTTCGGCACGACGACCCGGATCGGCGGTATCGGCGACGAGGATCCAGTGGCAACGAGGCGAATTCGGGAAATGAAAATCGCGGGTTTGGTGCCTGGCGTTGAAGAGCAGTAGCAGCGAGGGGCCCGTTTCGCCGCCGTTGATGAGCACGGCGAAGGAACCCGGTTTGTCGGCTTCCCAGTCGATCGATTCCTTGGGCTTTCCGTCGGGTCGCAGCCAGCAGATGTCGGGAATGCCGTTGCATGGGAGCGGCTTTCCATCGAAGAATGACTTGCGGCGCAGGATCGGAAACTCGCGCCTCAGGGCAAAAAGGCGTTTCACGAAGTCGCGCAGGATGACGGCTTCGGGAGGGTCGTTCCACGGGATCCAGCTGAGTTTATTGTCTTGGCAATAGCCGTTGTTGTTGCCTTGCTGGGAGCGCAGCCGCTCGTCCCCGGAAAGGAGAAAAGGGACGCCTTGCGAGCAGATGAGGGTGGCGAGGAAATTTCGAGCCTGGCGTCGGCGCAGCTCGAGGATGCTGGGATCGTTGGTGACGCCCTCGACGCCGTGATTGAAGGAGATGTTGTGCGAGTCGCCATCGGCGTTTTTCTCGCCGTTGGCGAGGTTGTGCTTCTGGTTGTAGCTGACGAGGTCGTGAAGGGTGAAGCCGTCGTGCGAGGTGACGAAATTCACGCTTGCCGCAGGGGGACGGCGGTTGTGGGAGAAGAGATCCTCGCTGCCGGTGATGCGGGCGGCGAACTCCCCCGAGACGGCCGGATCACCCCTCCAGAACCGCCGCACGCCGTCGCGAAACTTGCCGTTCAGTTCGGCCCAGTCGATCGGGAAATTGCCGATCTGGTAACCGCCGTAACCGAGGTCCCACGGCTCGGCGATCAGTTTTACCCTGGAAAGTATCGGATCCTGATGAACCGCTTGGAAAAAGGTGGCGCGGCGGTTGTAGCTCTGGGCGTCGCGACCAAGCTCCACGGCCAGATCGAACCGGAAACCATCGACGTGCATTTCCTCGACCCAGTAGCGGAGGCTGTCCATCACTAGCCGAAGGGAGCGGGGGTGCGACACGTTGACCGAATTGCCGCAGCCCGTGAAATCAAGGTAGTGGCCGGGACGCGCCGGGTCGATGTGGTAGTAGGAACGATTGTCGAAGCCGCGGAGGAGGCAGGTCGGTCCATCGGGACCCGCCTCGCAGGTATGGTTGTAGACGACATCGAGGATCACCTCGATTCCGGCCACATGCAGCGCCTTGACCATGTCGCGGAACTCGGTGACGGGATCGCCCGTGGCGGCGTAGCGGGTCTCCGGGGCGAAAAAGCCGAGGGTGTTGTAGCCCCAATAGTTCACGAGGCCACGGTTGAGAAGGAAGCCATCGTCGAGGCGCTGGTGAACGGGCAGGAGCTGAACCGCCGTGATGCCAAGATCTCGAAGGTAGCCGGTCGAGACGGGGTGGGCGAGCCCGGCATAAGAGCCCCGGAGTGGCTCGGGCACGTCGGGGTTGAGCTGGGAGAAACCTTTCACGTGCATCTCGCAGATGACAGTCTCGGACATCGGGGTCGCGGGTGGCGCATCCTCCCCCCAGTCGTAGGGCTCAAGCGTGGGGACGAAGGCGCGCGGGGCGTGGGCGGCGCTGTCGGTGAGCTCGCGGTCTCCGCTCTCGTCGCGCGAGCGGAGCGAGGGATGGTAGCGCGAGGGGCCTGAAATCCGACGGGCGTAGGGATCGAGAAGGAGCTTGTGAGGATTGAAAAGCAACCCCGCGAGGGGATCCCAGGGGCCGTCGACGCGGTAGCCGTAGGTGCTGCGGGGCGGGAGGCCGGAAACAGCGAGGTGCAGAGTGTCGCCGTGACGTTCCTGAAGTGGGAATCGGATCGATTCCTTGGCCGGGCGCTCCGGGTCGAGGAAGAGGCACAACTCTACCGAGGTCGCCTGAGGAGCGTTGACCGAAAAATTGACCGCGCCATCGGGCAACGCCGTTGCTCCGAGGGGATGCGGACGGCCGGCGGAAAGGTGAAGCGGGGGAGTAAGAGGATTTCCGTGGATCGGCATGAGTCCCATCGGAGGGGAGGTTTCTTGGGGAAGGTGAAAGTAATCGGCGGGGTGGGATCCGCCACAGCATCTTGTGATTTCTCAGAAACCTACCCACCGCAGGATTCCTGCCAGAAGGGAGCGAACATCGGTCGAAGGGGTCGATTTGGCTGGGATTTTGGCCTGATTCCGGGCTAGAATCGGTTCGTCACAGGCGGTGACGTTTGTGGCAAGATCAACGACAGCATGCGTATGAAGTTCCTCTTTCTTTTTTTGGTCGTCGCGGCGGTCGCCAAACTTCCCGCGCTGGCGTTACCGCCAGCGGCCCCGACCGGGGTGAGGGCCTATGCCCCGAATCAAAACCGGGTCCACGTGTTCTGGACCGACAATGCCTCCGACGAGACGGGCTACAAGGTGGAGCGTCAGGTCGATGGTGGAGTCTGGGAAAATCTCACTCCCACCCCGCTTCCGGCGGACTTCGAGCTTTTCCGGGACGCGGCAGTTTCGAGCGCCGAGCAGACCTACAAGTTCCGTGTCACCGCCTTGAAAGGGACCGAAGAGTCGACGGTGACCGAATCGCAGGCCCTTGTAAAGCCCTCAGGGCCTCTGAACCTGTTTCAAGACCCCGGTCGTTCTGATCTCTCGACCGGTCTCCCGCTCGAGATTCCTGAAGGCAGCAGTGCCCGCGCGGGATCTGCTGTGAGTCTCTCGATCCAAGCCTTTGGCGGAACGCCAACGAGTTATGAAGCTTCGAACCTCGCACCAGGCCTGAGCCTATCCGAAAGCACCGGATTCGTCACGGGCTCCGTCGCCGAACCCGGGGTCTACCGCATGCTCTTGGGCGTCGTCTTCGACACAAATAAACGTTTCGAACAGGTGCGCTTCCTCAGGGTCCTCCCCGAGGCCTCGACGCCGGTGGTCCGTACGCCCCTTGTCCTTCCAAAACAAAACCCGGGTGTCTCTGGCTTCATCGACATCTCGACTCTTTTCAGGGATCCCGAACGGGAGAAGGGGGCTTGGTTCTATCTTGCTGGCGAGTCGATTATCATCGCGCTGCATGACACCGCCACCCCCAAAACGGTGAGGAACTTTCTGAATTACGTCGAGCGGAAGGACTACGATTCCAGCTACATCCATCGGAATATCCCGGGATTCATCTTCCAGGGAGGGGGATACACCCCCGCGACCGTCGGGGCCGCGCCTACGGCTTGGAGAGAGGTCACGGCGCGCGACCCCGTGCAGAATGAACCGGGCATCTCGAACGCCCCTTACACCATCGCCTTCGCGAAGCGGGCTGCTCTCTCTTCGGGTGAACGTGGGACTCCGAGGGATTCCGCCACGTCGGAGTGGTTTTTCAACGTGGGCTCGGCAAATCCGCAGAACCTCGATTTCCAGAACGGGGGATTTACCGCCTTCGGTGAGGTGGTTGGGACGGTGGGGCGGGGGCTCGTCAATGGGGTCAACAATCTCGTTACGAAGGACTACAACGCGGTCATTATCGGGCCTCCGAGCGGCGCTTTTTCCCAAGTCCCCGTCCTTGAGGCCGCGGCGAACGCCCCCAACACTCCCGGTCCCAACACCCTCCTGAGGATCGACTCGATCACTCCCTGCCCGCCTGTGGCGATCGATATCGCTGAGTCCACCAACCCGGGTGTGCTCACGGCTGCGGTCGAGGGAATGCTGCTCTACATCGAGTCCAAGGGGGTGACCGGAACCTCCAGCATCACCCTGCGCGCAACCAACCTCGATGGAAATACGGTCACTTACGTCCTGCCGATTACGATCGAAGACGTGACCGGTCCAGGGGTCGGTTTGACGAAGATCCGCGGCACTCGTCCACTTGGATCCCTCCTTGTGAAGGGTCGTGCCTCGGACAACGTCGAACTCGGACGCTGGCGCTACCGGGTCAATCGCGGCAGTTGGGTCAACGGCGGGGTGCTCTCGGGGAAGTCGGCCGTGATCACCGAAAAGATGAGTGGATTCCGCAGCGGGAAAAACATCATTGAAATTGAAGTCTTCGACAAAAAGGGCAACAGCTCGGGGATCCTGAAGCAGACCTTCACCCTCGGGTGAGTGGGCGGCGCGCACTGCCGACCTTCATTCCCGGTTTAAAGCGTTTTCCAGATCGAGATCCTCAAGACTGGCCAGAACTTTCGCTGCCCCGGCGAAGTCCAGGTGAGCGGTGACGCGGTTCGGCACGACGACGCAGGGACAACCCGCGGCCATGGCCGCGAGCAGTCCGTTCCGCGAGTCCTCGAGCACGAGCGCTTCCCCGGGTGTCACGCCGAGCCCGGCGGCGGCGGAGAGAAAGAGGTCCGGGGCCGGCTTGGGCGCGGCGACGTCGTCGCTGCAGCGGGTCAGGAGAAAACGATCCAGCAAACCGAGGCGGGAAAGGTGGCCCTCGACCCAGCTTCGGGGCGAGCTCGAGGCGACGGCGCAGGGCAGCCCTTTCGCCTCCGCCGCATCGAGCAGGGCGACCACTCCGGGCAGAGGGGGGAGCTTTTTCACGCGCTCGAGGGCGTTGCGCTCGCGCCAGAGGTCGCGGTCGGGCCAGTCGATCTCCTTGCCGACCAGGGATTCGAGGTGGGACTTGGGATCAAAGCGGTTGAAATCGCTGCCGACGCAGGCGGCATAGACGTCGAGCGGGAGCTCGTGACCGTGGGCGAGGTAATCCTCGCACCAGGCTTCATAAATGGGGAATTCGGTGTCGAGGATGAGACCGTCGAAGTCGAAGAGCAGGGCACGGAGTGGCATGGAAAAAGGGTGGCGGTGGAAGTGATCACGATCTCGAGGGGAACCCGGCTTTGTCGCGCAGGATTTCGAGGGTGCGGAGATTGCCAAGAGTGTTGGCGGGTGGATTCCAATGGGTTCCTCCGGCGACGACCGCAGCAAAAGCGTCGGCCTCGACGGCGTAGATCGGTCGTTTTTCGCGAACGCGGTATTTTTCGACCGCGCCTTTCGGGGAAATGAGGGAAAAGCCTTCCTTCGCCTGCCAGAAGCGCGTGATTTCGATGCGGCCCTCGCTGCCGGCGATGTGGGCGCTCTGGTCGGAGAGCACGGTCATGCCGCAGGTGAAAGTGGCGAGCGAGCCTCCGGGGAACCCCAGCAAACCCGCCGCGTAATCGTCGACGCCAAGCGGGTGACGGTGTCCGAGGCACTCGAGCTGGTGGGGTTCGCCAGCAGACAGGGTTCGTGCGAAATCAACGCAGTAGCAGCCGACGTCCATCAGCGAGCCCCCGCCGGGGCCGTTCTGAAACCGGGCGTCTGCGTGTGAGGCTTCGCGGGAAAAAGTGAAGTTCGCCCGGATCAGGCGAACTTCACCGATGGCCCCGCTGGCGACGAGGTCGAAGAGTTTTTGCGTCTGGGGATGGGCCCGATACATGAAGGCCTCCATGAGGATGAGCCGCTTCTTCGCAGCGCGGTCGAACATCCTGCTGGCTTCGGCCACATCCAAGGCCATGGGCTTTTCACACAGAACGTGTTTTCCGGCATCGAGGGCGGCAAGGGTCCATTGGCAGTGCAGGGCGTTGGGAAGGCTGAGGTAGACGGCGTCGAGGTCGTCGCGGTCGAGGAGGGCTTCATAGCCGGTCACGGGTTCGCCACCGTGGATGCGGGCGAAGGCCGCCGCCGCGCCGGTGGTCCGGGAGGCCGTCGCGACGAGCCGTCCGGTGCGCGAGGCGGGCAGCTCGCCCGCGAACTTGTTGGCAATTCTGCCGGTGCCGAGAATGCCCCAGCGAAGATGACGGGAGTTTTTCATCGCCATCAGGATAGCACGAATCGTTTGCGCGTCACTGACCCCTGCGGAATGATTCCCAAATTTCCCCCATCCAGAAAAATGAAAGTTCTCGTTGCCGGCGGAGCCGGATACATCGGAAGCGTCGCCGTGGAAGCCCTCCTCGAGGCCGGGCATGAAGTCGCAGTGCTCGACAATCTCTATCAAGGCCATCGAGAGGCGGTGAGTCCGGATCTTCCGTTTTACGAGGTCGACCTCAAGGACAAGAGCGCCGTCGACGGGGTCTTGGGGGAATTCGCTCCGGATTCGATCATGCATTTTGCCGCCTACACCCTCGTGGGAGAATCAGTCGAGAATCCCTTCAAATACCTTGGGGAGAGTGTCGGTAATGCGTTGAATCTCATTTCCTCGGCGGTCGACCATGGGGTGAAGCGTTTCATCTTCTCGTCCACCGCGAATCTCTTCGATGATCCGGTCCGCATCCCGATCGCCGCCGATGAACGCATCGTGCCGGGCAGTCCCTACGGGGAGTCGAAGTATTTCGTCGAACGCATCCTCTACTGGGCCCACCGGACCAAGGGGTTGCGCTACGCCTGTCTTCGCTACTTCAATGCCTCGGGTTGCACGCCGACTCGCGGCGAGGACCACGATCCCGAGACCCATCTCATCCCCTTGGTCATTCAGGTTGCCCTTGGTCAACGTGCCTCGATCAAGATCTTCGGAGACGACTATCCGACGCCTGACGGCACTTGCGTGCGCGACTACATCCACGTCGAGGACCTGGCCGCCGCCCACCTCCTCGCCCTTGATGCCCTCCACGAACGCGAGGTGTTGCACTACAACCTCGGCAATGGCAACGGGTTCAGTGTCAAAGAGGTCGTCGAGACGGTTCGGGAAGTGAGCGGGCGCGAGGTGCCCGCGGAGATCGTTGCAAGGCGGGCCGGCGATCCGGCCACGCTGATCGCCGACAGCGCCCGCATCCGCGAGGAACTCGGATGGCAGCCGAAATACCCGGACCTGCGCTCCATTGTGCAGAGCTCCTGGGACTGGCATGTGGCCCATCCCAACGGATACCGGAAATGAGCGGCGCATGCCCGGTCGGGTGATTTTCGCCTTTCCCATGGCGGTGAATCCGTCCTAGAGTAACCGCCATGCAGATGAATCGCCGATCCTGGTTGACCGGAGCCCTTGGTCTCGGTCTCGCGCCGACCGCCTCGCTCTTCGCCGTGAAGGAGCCCTATCCCCGATCCGGAAAAGGGCTCCAGGTCGGCCTTGCCGCCTATTCCTTTCGGAACCATTTCGAATGGTCTCGCGGGAAAAAGAATCCGAAGTTCGAGGCCGGCGAGCGAGCCATGGATATGCCGAAGTTCCTCCGCTACTGCGCCAGCCAAGGCGCCCAGGGAGCCGAGCTGACAAGCTATTTTTTTCCGCCCGATGCGGGTGAGGTCGCCTTTATCCAATGCCGCGACATCGCTGCCGGGCTCGGGATCGCGATCTCGGGCACGGCGGTGGGGAACAACTTCTCCCATCCCAAGGATTCGCCGGAGAGACCCGCGCAGATCGCCCATGTGAAGGAGTGGATCGATCATGCAGCGATGATGGGAGCACCCCACCTCCGTGTCTTTGCCGGGGCCCATCCGAAGGGCATCAGTGGGGAGGAGGCAGAGCGGAACGCGATCGAAGCCCTCGCGGAATCCGCCGTCCACGCCGCCGCAAAGAAAGTCTACCTTGGGATCGAGAACCACGACAGCATCACCACGGCGGACCGTCTTCTGCGCATCGTGACGGCAGTAGACAGCCCTTGGGTCTGCGTCAATCTCGACAGCGGGAACTTCATCGCGGAGGACGTCTATGCCGAGATCGCGGCCTCCGCGCCCTACGCGAGGAATGTGCAACTCAAGACCGAGATCAAGGGGGGCAAGGACGGACGGGAAAAGTCACCGGCCGATCTTGAGCGAGTCGTGAAAATTCTCAAGGACAACGGCTACGAGGGAATGGTGGTGCTCGAATACGAGGAGGAGAAGGATCCCTACGAGCACGTGCCGCCGCTCCTCGAGAGACTGCTCAGTTGGTGCGCCTAGGGTTCCCGTCTCCCGGTTTTGTGTTCCGTGTGAACCCGATGAATCCCCTCCTGCGGCACCTCGCTTACGGACTGGCCGCGATACCCGCGTTTTTTCTTCCCTTTGCCTATCTCATCGCGGTGGGTTGGCTCTGTGCCTATGCGCTGCCGGCTTCCTATCACGGCGAGGAGATTCCCGGGTCGGGCGATCGGTTTCTCGTGGTGACGAGGGCGGGGTTCCATGCCCTCGTCATCCAGTGGCCGATCTACGGTTTCTGGATCCTGGTGACGCAGCGGCTCACGCCGCGGCTGCGCCTGCTCTGGAGTGGGGCGATGGTGTTTTTCAGTCTCTTCGCGATTCCATGGTTTCTCTTTGCGATGTGGCGTCGCAGTGAGCGCGTCGAGCTGCTGCGTTTCATCCGGAGGCCTTCGGTTCGGCATTATTTTGCGAAAGGATTGCGCGAGGAATTGCCGCCCTTGCGGCAAAATCTCGATCTGCCCGATGCCTACCGGCGGGTGCACTTCCGGGGGCCGGTCGAGGAGGCACCGCCGGAGTTTCGCATTCTGACGGCCCACAACCCCGAGGGGATCGTCGTGTCCGAAAAGGCCAATCACGAGGCCGACGCCCACCTCAACGCTGAGCTCGAGCGGCTCGGGTTCGAGTCTTTTCCCGTCACCGGAGGGAGTCCTGATTTCTCCCATGCCGAGCCCGGTTATGGGATCGTCTGCAGCCGAGCCGAGGCCTTGCTGCTGGCCCGGCGATTTCGGCAGAACGGCTTTTTTGAGGTGCTCGGCGGCCGGGTCTACCTGTTTTCGGTTCATGAGCCCGAACTCCCCGCAGAATACGTGGGGCGCTGGCGTGATCTCGCCGGGACCGCGAATGGCTTCGAAGGGGTGCGCCCTGCTTAGTTCCGATTTCGTCAATTTTTCCGTTTTTGTTTGACTCGAGTCCTCTTTTTCAGGCTTCATTCACGCGGATCCTTGCAGATGCCGCTGTTCGATGAACCCGTTCCGAATCGCCTCCGTCCTGCTCTCGCTCATCGCGGCGGCAGGAGTTCGGGGGCAGGATGGGGGCGGGCCGGCCGCGCCTAACGCCACCGCAGCATCGGTGGTCGAGACTGACGGTCCTGTGCAGTTGCTCGAACGGGGGCGGGCCGCCTTTGCCGCGAACGACTTTGCCGGAGCCGAGGCCGCGCTCGAAAAATTCGTTCTCGACTATGGCGCGGCGGAGGAAGCCAGGGAAGCGGTCCGGCTCCACCGTCCTCTCGTTGCGATCAGCAAGGTGGGGCTGAAAAAATTCGACGAAGCCCTGAAGTGGATTGAAGAATCGCTGCTCGATCCCAAGATCGAGAAGAATCTCTCCGACGAGCTGAGATTCTGGAGAGGGATCTGCCTGATGACGACCGGCGAGCTCGTCGGGGCGCAGCGCGCCTTCGGTGAATACTGGGCCGACGAGACCCACAACGCCTTCAAGCGCTACGAGGCGCTTCTCCTCTTTGCGACGCTTTACCTGCAGCAGGATTTCCCCGCGGAGGCGGCCGACTTTCTCGAATCGCAGCGGCTCCAAGTGCGCGAGGCTTCGCCCGAGGCCGCGAGCCGGGCCGTCGTCCTCGAATTGCACTGTCGCCTCGTCGCGGGGCAGCGCGACGAGGCCCTCGCGGTGATCCGGCGCGAGCAGGCGAACTTCGGGACGATGACGCAGGTGATCAGCTTCCAGAGTCTCGTGCTCCAGCTCGGGGCCGGATTCCTCGAGGAGAAACGTTATCACGATGCCATCACCTGCCTCCAGCGGATCTGGCCGAGGCAACAGTTAATCGACTATCAAAACCAGAAAATAAAGGAGATCGAGGGGCGTATTGCGACGCTCAAAGCGCGTCCGGACGCCCGGGGCACCGTCTTCCAGTTGCAGTCGATCCTCGGGCGCGTTCGGCGCGAGTTGGAGAATTTCTCGAAGACGGAAAACTTCGACTCCGCCCTGAGACTGCGCCTCGCGATGGCCTATCAGGGGCTCGGTCGCTATCGCGAGTCGGCCCTCCTCCTCGAGGACATGCTCGCCTCGCCGTCGCCGGACTCCCTGGTAGAGAGCGCCGCGCTCGCGCGGATCCAGTGCTGGATGGAGACGAAGCACTGGACGCGTGCCGTTGCCGCCGCCGAATCCTACGAAAAGACCTTCGGGGCCGAGGGGAAATCGCTCGCGACCGCGCTGTTTCTCAAGGCCGAGGCGTTGCGGGAAATTCCCGAGCTTGGCGCCGCACGAATCGCCTATGGAGAACTCGTCGAGCGTTTCCCCAAGGATCCCCTGGCGGCCAAGGCGATGTTCCTGCAGGGTTTTCTCTACCTCCAGCAGGACGACAACGAGGGCGCGCTCTATCAATTCGATCTGGTCCGACGTCAATATCCCGAATCCGAACTGGTTGACGACGCCGACTACTGGTCGGGTATGGCTTATTCCTTCTCCGCCCTCTACGAAGAGGCGCGCACCCACCTCGAAGGCTACTTGAAACGATACCGGACAGCGAAGTATCGCAGGGAAGCCACTTTCCGCGTCGCTGTCTGCACCTTTTCCCTTGCCGAGTATCCGGCGGCGATTGAGAAGCTTGAGGCTTTTCTTGGCGCCTATTCTGATGAGCCGCTCTCCGATGAGGCGAACCTTCTTCTCGGCGATGCCTGTTTCTCCGAGGGTAGGAACGACGAGGGGTTCGCCGCCTACGATCGGGTGAGACCCGGATCGGGTCGGTTTTTCGAGGAGGCTTCGTTTAAGAAGGGCAATGCGTTGAAGTTGCTCGAGGAGCTGCCCGCGATGCGTGATCATTTCTCGAAGTTGGTAGCGGATCATCCTGCGAGCGGACGTCTGCCTGAGGCGGTTTACTGGATTGGCTGGACGCACATCCAGGAGGGCGAGTTCGGTCGGGCCCGCGACATCTATTGGGAGACCATCGAAGATCTTGGCGATGATCCCGAGCGTTTCACCATGACCGATCTCCTTGGCGGATTGCCCAAGGTCTATAAGCCGGGCGGTGCCGCGGGAAGGGAGGATCTTGTGACCAAGTTGAGGCTCCTCAAGGCCCGTGCGGGCGTCCAGGGCAAGACGACTCTCGCCCTCCGTGCCGGATGGGCTCTCGCCCTGGTGGCCGAGGGCGATGGTGCGCGCACCGAGTTACTCGACATCTCGAAATGGCTCGATCCCCGTGTCCACGAGCCCGTCATCTCGGTCGCCGTGGCCGAGGCCCAATTGGCTTCGGGCAACCGCCTCGTCGCAAGGCAGCTTTTCTCTGAGGTCCGGCGCTGGCATCCCCGCGCCGTCGAACGCGACCGCATCTACCGTGGCCTTGGCGAGATCGCCGCCGCCGCGGGCGAATCCGAGGAGGCGCTGGCTTTCTACCGGCGTTTCGAGCGGGAGACCGCCGCCTCGGTCCATCTCGGCGAGGTGCGGATGAAAATGGCCGAGATTCATGAGGCGGCCGGACGCGGCGACGAGGCCCGCGCGACCCTCGAAAAGACCCTCGAAACCGCCGGTATCACCGCCGCAACCAAAGCGGAAGTGCTTCTTCGCCTTGGCCAATCCTACGCCGCCGCCGACAACCATGAAAAAGCCATCGTGGCCTTTGAGCGTCTTTATGTGGCCTACGGAAAATTCGGTGAGTTGAATGCCAAAGCCTATTGGGGACGGGGCCGGTCGCTCGAGCAGCTTGCCCTCGGGCGTGAGGCCCTCGAGACCTATCAGGAACTCGTCGCTCGCGAAGAGTTGGCCGATTTCGCCGAGGTCGGTAAGGCGAAACGTCGGATCGAGGGGCTGCAGCGGGATTTTCCGCCAGTGCCCGAAAACTCGTCCGGGCCGGGAGGGGAGGGCAGCGAATGAAAGCCTGCCTCCTTGTTGCCCTCTGCTTTGCAACGTCGCTTGCGGCGCAGGATTTCGTCGTGATGAAGTCCGGCGAAACGCTCGCGTGCCGGATCGACGACCTCACCGATGCCATCGTGAATGTGACCGTGCCGGGAGCCGCCGGGTCCCCGGGCTCGGCGAAGCGTAGCCTCGCCGCCGCGCAGGTTGAGCGGATCGAGTTTGGATTCCGTCCCGGGGAGGAGGCGCTCTTTGGAAAGCGGGGTTCCGCGACCGCGGCCGAGCTGAAGCCCTGGTGGGATCTCTGGTTTCCCCATCTCCATCGCCCGTCTTCCCGAAGCGGCGGGTGGGGAGTCGCCTACGGAAACGCCCTTGTGCGCGAGGGCGGCGCAATCGGTGCGGAAAAGGCGCTTTCCCTTTTTGATCACCTGATTGCCAAAGCCTGGTCGCCAACAGATAAAACGGCCGCAAGACAGGGGCGCCTCCAGTCGCTCATCGCGAAGGGAGATCTTGCCACCGCCACCGCCGAGGCTCGTCTCCTTGCTCGCGAGACCGAGGATCCCGCACTGCTCATTGAAGTCGAGCATCTTCTCGCCCAAGCCGACTTCCATGCCCTGCGCGATCTGGAGGAGGAGCATCCCCGCTGGATCGAGGACGACGAGGTCCGCCCGCGCCGTCACGAGCTCTATCACCGGGCCCTCGATCAATTTCTCAAACCGCATCTCTTCCACGCGACCCGTGAGGAGGCCGCGGCCCGGGGGCTCTTTTCCGCCGCCGAGTTGCTCCGCTTTGGTGGAGAAGTCGCCGAGGCCAGGGCGCGCTGGGAAGACCTCCTCGAACTCTACCCCGAAACCTCGTTCGCCGTCCAAGCGAGGGAGGGGCTCGCCGCGTTTCCATCCACTCCTGATCCCAAGGCCACTGCTCCATGAACCGTATTCAACCTCTGCTCCAGCCGATCCTCACCCTCGTCGTGTCTTTTCTTGCCGCCGGCATTCTCTCGCCACTTCTCGCGCAGGATGCCATGGCACCCGATCCGGCCGGAGTGGTGGCGCAGGACGTCTCCGCCCTCGATCTCTATCACCAGGGCGGCGGCTTCATGCACGTGCTCCTGATCTGCTCCATCGGAACGATTGCCGTGGCTGTCTATTGCTTCGTGCAGGTCTCGAAAAACAAGATGGCCCCGCAGTCGCTCGTGAACCAGGTGAACGCGGCGATGGCCTCGCGCGATGTCGTGGCGGCCTATGGTGCCTGCTCCTCGCATCCGAGCAGTTACGGGCGCGTCATGTCCGGCGCCCTGCTGAAGGTAAACTTCGACCGCGATCTCGCCAACAAGGCGAGCATGACGGAGGCCGCCGCCGAGGCCCTCGACGAGGAAGAGCATCGGCAGATGGTCTGGGTGAATTACCTCAACATCTTCGCGACTCTCGCCCCCATGATCGGACTGCTTGGCACGGTCTGGGGCATGATCGAATCCTTCGACAAACTCGCCACCACGAGTGGCGATGCCAAGGAACTCGCTGGTGGGATCAAGGTGGCAATGGTGACGACAGCCGGCGGACTCATCGTCGGGATTCCCGCGATGTTCTTCTATTTCTTCTTCCGTGACAAACTCCAGGGCGTGATGACCACGGTGCAAAAGCACGCCAGTTTCGCCATCGACATTCTCTCCGGCGAGATCCGCCTTCAGGGAGCCGCCGAACCCGTGGAGACTCCGGCGGAATCCTGACAAAGCGCCACGATCCATCCGCATGATTCGCCGCCGCCAGAAGTCGCTCGACGAGGTGAGTTTCCAGCTCACTCCGATGATCGACATGACCTTCCTGCTGTTGATCTTTTTCATGGTCACCCAGAAGATCACCGAGCAGGAGCTGAGCGTGCCGATCCGCCTGCCCATCGCCGCGACCGCCGCCACCCCGGAAAAGACGGAGCGCGACGTCATCAACCTCGACGGGGAGGGAAATTATTACCTCGGCGACCGGGCCGCGTCGAAGGATGAGGTCCTCGCCCATCTCCGGGCGAAATTCCGCGATTTCCCCCCGCTGCAGATCTACCTGCGCGCCGATCAGAAGACCCCGACGAAGAAGATCCGCGAATTCGTGGAGATGGCCACCGAGGTCGGCGCGATCGACCTCATTTTCGGCGTCCATGAAAATTGAACCATCGAACCGACCCCCTCGCCGACCCCCTCGATTTTGATGAGACGCAGGAAACAGCGCCGCCCTTCCACCGTGGAGATGCAGATGACGCCCATGATCGACATGGTCTTCCTCCTCCTCGTCTTCTTCATGGTCTCGGCCAAGCCGGTCAAACCCGAGCGCGACATCCCCATGGGATTGCCTGGCCAGGTCGCGCAAGAGGAGATCGTCGACCTCCCGGACGAGGCGCGTGTCCTGATCGAGCCCTCTGGGCAGGTCGTGTTGAACGAACAAAATCTCGACGAACCTTCCAGCAAGAGCCTTCCCGAACTGCGGACGGTGTTGACGCGGTTCCGCCTTTCTGCCGAAAATGCAAGGACCGAGGCACTCGTGACCCTGGCACCGCACGACACCGTGCCGCATCAGCGCCTTGTCGATGTCCTCAACGCCTGTGCCGAGGCAGGCATTCGCGGAGTCACCCTCGCCGGAGCGACTGATGAGTGAGATTTCCATTTCCCTGCAGCCCGAATCATCGCCGCCACCTCGTCCGCGGAAGAAAAGGCCTGCCCCGCGCCCACGTCCCGACGGCGCGAAGCGGGAAAAGAGCCATCGGCGCGCCCTCATCGGTTCGATCCTCATCGGCAGCATCGTCGTCCATGGCGTGGTGCTACTGATCTTCGGAATCTGGACGGTGGCGAAACAATTCACCCGCCCCGAGGCCCGTTTCGAAGTGAAAAGGGTGGTGAGGATCCCACCGAAGACCCCCGAGCACAAAATGAACGTGGCCAAACACGAGGCGATGGCCCCGAAACCGGCCTTCAACGACAAGCTCGTCAGCACGCGCCCGGTCGAATTCGCCCTGCCCGAGTTGCCCCGGGTCGATCTCGATCAGATGCTGCCGCTCGATCCTTCGGAGCTGATCTCCGATCAGGTAAGCGGCCTCGTCGGGAGCGCCGCGCTCGGGTCCGGTCTTGGCCAAGGACTCGCCGGTGGCGGCGGAACGGGGCAGGGGATGAGTTTCTTCGGCGTGCAGACGCAGGGGCAGCGCATCTTGCTGCTGTTCGACGTCTCCTCAAGCGTGGTGAACAAGGCCAATGCTGCGGGGATCCCGCTCGAGCACATCCAGCAGGAAACGATCAAGCTCATCGGCGGCCTGCCCATCGGTGCGCAGTTTTCGATCATCCAATTCACCGGGAATTACCTTCCCTTCACTGAGGAGCTGATCGCCGCGACCCCGGCGAACAAGGAACTCGCCAAGAAATGGGTCGAGGAAAAATGGAACAAGAGCGGGGCGATGAGTGCTGCCACTGCCGGAGTCGTCAGCAATCTGCTCGGTGTCGTCGGCGTCCTCGAACGCGCCGTGGCGATGCGACCCGATGTCATTTTCCTGATTTCGGACGCGAGTTTCCAGTGGCGACCCGAGGGCGCCGGTGGGCTTAGCAACATCCCTTACGGCGAGATTAAAAAAGCGATCGACCAGATCGAGAAGGCGTCCCAAGAAGAGATCCCGCTGCATTTCATCGCCTTCCAACCCAAGCCCGACGACGAGAAGGAGTGGAGCCGCCTCGCGAGGGGCACGGGGGGGGAGTTTCGGCAACTGAAAGCCGATTAGCGCCGAAGTGGAACTCGGTGGTTGATCCCGGAATGCGGACATTTTTGAGAAAAATGGCGATTTTTCCGGGGTGAAGGCCGGATTTTTTGATCGCAGACTTCGGAATTGCGGCGTATTTTCCTGCTTGAGAAGGTTAAAGCTTTTTCTAACTTCTCGCTTTTCCTTAGCTTCACCGCTTTTTATGAAATTCTCGCCCCTAGGCTCCGTCGTGCTCCTGGCCGGACTTTCGGTCTCCTTCACGAGCTGCAAGTCGAAATCCCCCGAACAACCGGTCGCCCCGGTTCCGGTGCCCCCAGCCCAGTATGGTCAGCCCGGCCAACCTCCTCTGCCTGGAGCTCCCGGCGCTCCAGTGCCTCCGGATCAGGCGGGGGGACGCTTCGGCTACACGGGGCCTGCAAACGCACCCGGTGCGACACCAGGATCCCCGGTCCCCGGCGTCAACCCCGCCGCACCCGGGATGAGGGATGTCCGGGACCTGGGTTCAACGCCTGCGGTGAAGCCGCCCGCGGAGGATAAACCAACCCCTCCTACCGCACCCACGGCGCCCTCTTCTTCCGAGATGCCCTACGCAAATGCCGTTCCTGGCAATCCGCTGGTGGTGACGCTTCCTGGCACCCACTCTTCCCTGGGTCAGATTTCGATCGAGAAGTATGATTCTGCGGGGAATCCGACCGGCGAGCCGCTCAAGCGCGGCACTCAGGTGCAAATCCCGGATCCGAACAATCCTGGGAAGAAAATTTACTTCAAGGTTCCCTGAGCACCGATTGCGCAGTCCCGTTCCGTCGGGTGGCCGTGCTTGCCCCGGGACTGATCGGGGGGTCTCTTCTCCGCGCCTTGAGGGTTCATTCCCCGGAGACTTCCCTCTCTGCTTGGGCGCGACGTCCCGAGGCGGTAGAGGAGCTCCGCGCCGAGCCTGGTCTTGTTGACCTCGCCTCCACGGTCATCGATGAGGCGATCGAGGGAGCCGATTGCCTTGTCCTCGCGATGCCGACCGGCCACATGGCCTCCGTCGTCGCGCGGATGAGTTCTTTCCCGATCGGATCTCGGGTGCTCGTCACTGATGTGGGCAGCGTCAAGGCACCCGTTGTCCGTGGGATCGAGCCGCTGGTTCGTGAGCGGGGCGGGGTGTTCATCGGCAGCCACCCGATGGCGGGGTCCGAGAAAAAAGGTCTTTCGCATGCCGATGCCGGACTTTTTCAGGGCGCGGCGGTCGTCCTCACCCCCGGAGATGGGGAGTCGGATCTTCTCCCTCGCCTCGAAGCGTTTTGGACCCGCCTCGGCGGGGTCGTTTCCCAGCTCTCTCCCGAGCGTCACGACGAATTGATCGCCGGAATCAGCCATCTCCCTCACCTTGTGGCAGCGGCCCTTGCCCGGTCGGTCCTCACTTGGGAGCCTGGAGCCGTCTCGTTGAGTGGCGGAGGATTTCGCGACACCACCCGGGTAGCTGGCGGACCCGAGGAAATGTGGGCAGACATTCTCGCCGACAATCGAGAAGCCGTCTCTTCCCGCCTATCCGCCTATCTCTCGGAGCTGCAGGCTTGGAAGGACGCGCTCGATACCTGCGAAAGGGATCGCCTCCGCGACTTGTTGTCCGAGGCGCGTCGGCTGCGGAGCACTCTGCCCGGGGCGGCCACGGGAGCGAACGGCTGATCTGATTGACCCTTGTTCCCCATGGCCGATCTCCGAGTGAAGAAAGTGAGGGATTTCTCGGCGGAACTCACCGTTCCCGGGGACAAAAGCCTTTCGCAACGAGCCCTTGTGATCGCCGCGCTCTCGAACGGGCCGTGCCAGATCACGGGATTTCGCGCGAGTGAGGATTGCCTCGTCACGAGGAACGCTCTCGAGGCTCTCGGTGTCGAGATCGAATGCCTTGGATCCGGTGGCACCCACCTCCGTGTTCAGGGATGTCACGGCGCTTTCGAGGATCCCGGCAGACCGATCGATTGCGGGAACAGCGCCACGACGATGATCCTCCTAGCCGGGATCCTAGCCGGGAAACCTTTCGAGGTCACCCTCACTGGTGATGAGTCGCTGGTGAAGCGCCCCATGCACCGACTCGCCGTGCCCCTCGAGCGCATGGGGGTGAGGATCAAGGGCCAGGGCGACCGCTGCACGCCGCCGATCCAGGTTCTCGGTCGGGAACGACTCACGGCGATTCACCACGATTCCCCCATCGCAAGCGCCCAGATCAAGAGTGCCGTCCTTCTTGCTGGGCTGGCCGCCGAGGGCAGGACGAGCGTCTCCGAGCCGCAGCCTTCGCGCGATCACACCGAGCGTATGCTAGATTTTCTTCTCGTCAAAAATCTCCGTGAGGGCAATACGGTTTCGATTTGGGGCGGGCAGACCCCGGAGTCGCGCGACTTCCATGTTCCTGGAGATTTCTCCAGTGCGGCCCTCTGGATCGTTGCCGCCGCGGCCCTCAAAGGGTCTCGTCTCATGATCCACGGAGTCGGGCTCAATCCCACCCGCACCGGCATCCTTGGCGTGATGACCCGGATGGGAGCAAGGATCACCGAGCGCGTCGACTTTTCCGGGTTCGAGCCCGTGGGCGCGGTTGGAGTCTTGGGCAACGGGCTCGTGGCCACCGAGATTGGCGGGGCCGAGGTCCCTTCGCTGGTTGACGAAATCCCCATCCTCGCGGTCGCCGCCGCACTTGCCGAGGGCAAGACAGTGATCAAGGATGCCCAGCAGCTGCGCGCCAAGGAGAGCGACCGCATTTCCATTGTCGCCGAGAACCTCCGCCACATGGGCGTGACGGTGGATGAATTCGCCGACGGCATGGAGATCACCGGCGGAGCCACCCTCAAGGGGGCCGAGATCCCTTCCCTCGGCGATCACCGCATCGCCATGGCCTTTGCCATCGCTGGCCTTTTCGCCGAGGGCGAGACTCTCATCAGGGACGTCGAGTGCATCGAGGCGAGTTACCCCGGTTTCGTCCGAGAGCTGGAGCAACTCCAAGGCGTGGGAGGATGAGGCGGAAAGCTCCAGGCCGTTCCTTTTTGGCTTGTCTTGATTCGGGATTCTTGCTGCTCTCACAGCCTCCCTGCCTTCGGTATCCGAAATGGGGGCGGTAAATACATGGTATGGGCAGAAAAGTCGTCGATCTGAGAAAATAGTCTTGTATTGTCTTTGTATTTCCTTCAGTTTACATCGTAAAGCGGAGAACAGAGCGAAACCTGCGCCCGATTCTCGCGGGAATCCCACCCAATATCGATCATGAAACTTCCGGAAACCCTCAAGCCGAGTCGTCTCTTCAACAAAGATCGCCGGGGCGTCGCGCTTGTCACCGTGCTCACCGTGATGGCCCTCACCACCATCCTCGTGCTGACCTTCTTCTCGCTCGCAACCAGCGAACATCGGGCTTCCAACACCTACTCGCAGGGTCTCCAGGCGCAGCAGGTCGGGGAGCAGGCCGTGAATTTCGTGATCGCCCAGATTCGCGAGGCGACCACCGTCGGGACCGAGAAAGCCTGGGCCTCCCAGCCCGGGGCGATTCGGCAGTGGGATGACACGGGAAGCGCTTCGTTCGCCTACAAGCTCTATTCCGACGAGCAGATGAAAGTCGACGCTGACGGAGACACCTGGTCGGATTTCCAGAGTGATTTCACCGATCTTCAAGGTTGGTCGTCCAAACCGAATCATTTCGTCGACCTGAACGAACCCGTCATCCGGGGGGAGAAGGTTTATTACCCGATCGTCCATCCCAATGCCTCCGCGATCCCGCAATGGCCTCAGGCCCTTGGCGAGGATCAGGACGGAGTCGAAGGGTTCAGCTACAATCAGTTGCCGGGTCGCGAGCTTTCGGAGGCGGGGCCGATCGGGGAAGAAGCCGCGCGGGTGGGTAAAAGCCGGGACGGGCACGTCGCCATGCCGGTGAAGTGGATTTACCAGCTGGCGGACGGCACCTTGGGTGTGCTGAACGACGCCGGCTCCGGTGATGCGCCTTCCGCCTTCCAAGTTCTTTCCGGGAACGGCACGCCGTCGGCCAAGAACCCCATGGTGGCCCGTTTCGCCTTTTGGGCCGACGACGAGACGACCAAGTTGAACATCAACACCCACGCGGGTGGGCTGGCTTGGGACATTCCCAAAGCGGGGGGCGAACTCGACATGAACATGGGCCGATACCAGCCTGCCCAAAAAGAATGGCAACGTTATCCCGGGCATCCGGCCTCCACCCACCTGATCCCGGCTCTCGCGCCCGGCGTGCTCGATATCGTGAACGACCGCGATGCCATGGAGATGCTTTTCGACGTCGTTCCCCGAGTCGTCGGCGGCGGATCTGAGTCAGGCACGCGAATCATCGACACCCGTCGCAAGGAGGAGGAAAACGGCCTCATCGCCGACAAGGAGCCCCTCTTCCCCACGATCGACGACGTCATCATGCGGTCCGACCGGACGCCGCACCAGTTTCCGGACGCCAAAGGTCGGCCGATTCCGGCCGATGAGTTGGCTGAGTATCTCGAGCGATCCAAGTTCTTCATCACCGCGAACAGCCGCGCCCCCGAGACGACCCTGTTCAACCTGCCACGGATCGCGATGTGGCCGGTCTACGATGCCATTCCCAGCAACACGGCCGAATACGACAAGTATCTCACGCCCTTCGATCAGTTGATCCATTATTGCGCCTCGATGGGCAAGGCGGATGCGGGGGGGTATCCTCGCTTCGAGTATGTCTTCAAGAGGAAGAAGGCAGACAGCGCGACTTTTGACTACGAAATTCCGCGCAACAAAATTCTTTACGATTATTTGCGCCGATCGTTGAGCGAGTCCGTGCCCGGTTACGGATCGAGCTTTAGTGCGAAGTATGGGGAAGCAAGCGCCGCCCAGCTGGCCACGATGGCCTTCGACTACATCCGTTCGACGAATCTCCACGACGACACGGTTTACCGGGAGGGTTTCGAGGAGGCGTTCAAGTTGACCAACACCAACGAACACGCGACTTTCACGAACCCACGAGATGGTAATGTCGGGAACAAGGGGTTCGGTCTCAAGGGGCATGGTCAGGTGACGCCGCTGCGGATCGAGGCGGGCGGGGCGACGACCAAGGGCATGGGACGATTCTTCACGCTCTCCAGCGCGGAAATTCTCGTGGCGACAGTGGCTGCCCACGCGGCGGATCCGATCCCGGCAAATCATCATCTGCGCTATCCGGGGGTGGGTGCCTACAATGCGCGGCATCGGCAGGGTGCGAGCGGAGGGATCGCTTACACAAACCTGCCGCCCTTGCCGGTCGGGGTGAACGGCCCCAATGATGCGGATAAATCGTCGTGGCCCAACTGGTTGAAAGTTTTGGAAATGGCCGGCCCGGCAGAGGAATTCCAAGCCGCCTTCGAACCGGCCCAGTGGAACTGGCAGCTCGCTTTCCTCGATCCTTCCTATGCCCAGGCAGTCATGGGGGATCCCACGGCGAGCAAGTATCAGCGGAATCTTGTCACGCCAGCCGGTTCCGACAGGATGCGGTTGGAACCAGGGTCCCGTCTCCTTCAGGGTGTCTTCCTCTTCAACCTCTTCTGCCCCAGTATCGGATGGGTCGGGTTGAATCCGAACATGCAGATCGCGATCGAGAGGATGGGCGGTCAGATGAGTTTCGACGGGGATAATGGCATTGCCTCCGGCTCGGTCGGTTTCATTGGTTTTGACGGCGCGCCAGGATACGATCGGAACGCCGACGGTCTCTCTGACGGCTATGTCTGGGCGACCAACTGGGTGAAGCCCGTCCAGGAAGCGGGGGCCCGTCCCTATGGCGGACTGGTTCCCTTTTCCTTCACCTTTTCGGGCCGCGAGGTTCACGGAGAGAAGGGTAAAAACGGCCCTGCCTCGGTGAGGACGCAGCTCTGGAACGATGGCAGGAAGCTTACCAGCAGCAACATCTTTTCACGCCTGACTCCTCTGGATCGGGGATACAACCACCTTGAGGGGGCCATCAGCAAGGTCGATCGGATCCGCTCGATCGGGGAGAACTCGCCGAAGAACGTGGCCCAAGCGTATCGCTACGACCTCGTCACGGTGCCGTTCAAGGTTGCTGCCGGCGGGTCGGTGAATTTCAAGGGCGGCGATGTCCAGTTCCGTTTCTTCGACGGCGGGGAATACTGTGAAAATTCCGCCCAGGACGATCAGGATGACGCGGATGCGGAAACGCTCGTTCAGACGATCGATCTGGAATTTCCCGGTTTCAGCTTCGGACTCGACAAAACCGCCGTGGCACCGGGAGGTGCGGGATATGTCAACGAGTTCGACGATCTCTCGAGCGATTCCTACGGAGTTCTCGAGCAGGCGAGCCTTAGCGCTGATCCTGCGAACCCTTGGGATTCTCCCGAGTTCTCCGCCGCGATGCGCGGTGGCTCTTGGAAAAACTCCGTTCGGCCCCCATCAGCCCCCACCTACTATCAAAACGCCACGGTGACGAATTTGAACAGCCGTGGGAGGATGTCGAACGCGATCCACTGGGATGGCCGCTACATCGGGCCCTATGACATTGTTCAATCGGTCGCGGTCCCCCACGGCGATATGCGGGTGGTCGCCTCACGGGCCGTCATCGCCAAGAAAGACCAGATTTTCCAACCCCACCGGAGTTATGGAAAGTCGCCCATGGCGCACTCCCTCACGAATTCGATGGGCCAGGCACTCACCGGGTTCAGCCCCACGGCTCAGAAGGATTACCTGATCGTGGCCGGATTGGGGAACAATCCTTACAACGGGGCCGCTCCCCTGCCCTTTGCCGGGGAGAAGAAGTCCCAGGATATCCAGCAGTATGGTGATTTCGACAACGGCGCGGGCCTGATGATCGACGGGCCTTACATCAACAAGCCCGACGAAGGAAACACCCACTCCCTGAAAACGCGGTTCACGCAGGAGGTGGTCGACTACTGGTATGCTCGTCGGAACTACGGAGAGTTCCCCTATTTCAGTAATCCCGAGTATGGCGAGTCGGGCGGTCCCTCCTACTTCTCGCCCAACCGTATCGTCTCCGGTCCCGGGATGTTTGGATCGCTTCCGACGGCGCTCTTCTCCAACCCGGCGCAGCCCTGGCAAACCTTGCTGTTCCGGCCAAATGTGGTCGGCAACGGCTACAAGTCGCATCCGGGAGCCGGAAAGGCGGCAGGTGGGGTTGACCCGCCGGACCACGTGTTCCTGGATCTTTTCTGGATGCCGGTGGTCGAGCCTTACGCGATCAGCGAGCCTCTCTCGACGGGGGGCAAGGTGAACCTGAACTTCGACATCGTCCCCTTCCAGCACATTCAGCGCAGCACGGCCCTGCGAGGAGTCTTCCGGTCCGAAATGATGCTCTGCATCCCGAACAAATGGCATGCGGACTACAAGCACAATCATGGGCGTGGTCGCGGTTACCACTGGCGCGATAATCCCTACGGCGGCAATCTCCAAGGGAAACGCCTCCGGGCCGCGATCCGCGAAGATGACACGATCGACCAGTTCTACGCACGCTTCGAGGGTGGGGCGAACCTCTTCAAGTCGGCCAGCGAGATCTGTGAAATCCACCTCGTGCCCGAAGAGATTTCGGCTCGACTGAACCTCGGCAGCAAAGGATCGATCGGCTCCTACGTTCCCACGGCCGAGCAGATGGCGAACGGCAGGTATTGGCGGGATCACTCCGTGGTCGGAGACAATTCCCGCGAGCGTCCCTACACGAATATCCATAACCGACTCACGACCAAGTCGAATACCTTCCTCGTCCACTATCGGGCGCAGGTCCTCAAGCAGGCCCGCCGGGACGACGACGGTCGCTACAGGGAGTGGAATCCTGCGACCGACACGGTCCAGGCCGAATACCGCGGATCGTCTCTGGTGGAGCGCTATGTGAACCCGGAAGGCGACGACATCCCGGACTTTGCAGCAACGGGCCATGATGATGTGGACGGGATCGATGCCTATGTCCGCTACCGCGTGGTCAATCCCCGTCGTTTCGCCCCCTGATCCCTGGCAAACCTCCTTGAACTGATGAAAAGAAGACGCTTAAAACCCTCTTCCGTGAGCGCGTTCAGCCTGATCGAAGTCACGATCGCCATGGCGATCGCGGCCGTCGCGGTGGTGACCTTGCTGGGGCTGGTGCCGCAGGGCATGGAAACGATGCGGGCCGCGGGTGACGAGGCGATTCAGGGCCGCATCCACCAGCAGATCCTCAACGAACTCCAGATGACTCCCTTCGAGGATATCAACAAAAAGTCCCCGCTCGATGACTTTCACGAGCGCGAATTCTACTACGACTCCCAAGGTGAAGAGTTGAGCGACAGCGAGAATCAGGGTTCGGTTTCCGAAGACCGGAAGAAGGGCGGCTTCGCTCACATTTACACGGCAAGGGTCTCAATCCCCTCGGTTGGGGGAAGCAATCAGGCTCCCGTCTCGGTGGGTGGATCGAAGTTCGACGGCTACTCGTTCGGTGACGGGCGACCAAACGCTTTCGTGCGCCCTGTCATCGTCGAAGTCGCGCCGGTGGCCGGCCTCGGCCAGAATTTCAAGTGGGATGACGAGCAGTACCGCAACCTCATCTCCACCTATCAGTCGGTGGTCGTCAAAATGGGACAAGATTACTCCGCGGTGGCTCCATGAAAACGATTCCGAAGACAGATACCCGCTCGGCCTTCTCGCTGATCGAATTGATGGTGGCGATGGGGATCCTCACGATCCTCATGCTGATGATGACCGTCCTGCTGGATCAGATCCAGAAGAGCTGGCGATTCTCCGAGAGCCGCATCAGCCAGTTTCGCGAGGCACGGGTGGCCTTTGACCTCATGGCGAAGAATGTCGGTCAGGGATCGCTCAACACCTACTGGGACATGGTCATCAATGATGATGGGGATATCGAACGTTACGCACCGACGTCCGAGCTCCACTTCATCACGATGAACGACGTCTCAAGCGCCCTCCCGGCCACCTCGACCCAGCAGCCGACCGGGCATGCTGTCTTTTTTCAGGCGCCGCTTGGATTCTCGACCGAGTATCGGAACCTGAACAACCTGTTCAATGCGAGGGGCTACTTCGTCTCGTTCGGATCCGACAGGCGTTTCAAGCCCTCCTTCGTCAAGTCGCCCGACCGCTACCGTTTCCGCCTCATGGAATTCCGACCGCCGGCCGAGTCGAACCAGGTCTTCCAGGACGGCAAGGATGAACGGGAGAAAGGTGAGGAGCAGGAATTTGACCAATGGTACAAGCAGGCCCTCTCTGTGGGGGAGGGGGATTTCGAATCCCATCTCAACCCCCTCGCGGAGAACATCCTCACGATCGTTATCTCGCCGCGCGACTCGCTTTTGGAATCGGGTTCCTCTCGCAACGAGAACTTCAGCGAGATCGCTCCGAGTTACTCCTACGACTCGAATGATCCCACCCGGGTGAAAGATCCGACCGACAAGTTTTCCTCCTTCGCGCAGCAGGTGCCGCCCTTGATCCGCGTCACGATGGTGGCGATCGACGAGACGGCGGCCGTCCAGAACGAGAAGGGCAGTTCGATGCCTCAGAATATCGTGGGGCCCTTGGATCGGCTCTTCAAGCAGACCCAGAATTTCACCCAGGATATCCAGGAACTCAGCCGACACCTCGACGAGAAAAAAGTCAACCACAAGGTCTTCAGCACGATGGTGCTCCTGCGAAGCGCCAAGTGGACCGGCCGATGATCTCCGACGAAGCGCTTCTCCTCATGAATGCCCCCGCTTTCCCCTCACGCTCCTTGAAAGCCGCCTTTTCGCTGATCGAACTGATGGTCGTCCTCGGGATCGTCGGTTTGCTGCTGGCCTTTGCCGCCCCGAACCTCTTCAGTCTCATCACCGCGAACACGCTCTCGGGCGAAGGGACGGTCTTGCGCAACCAATTAACGCTGGCCCAGCAGCTGGCAGTCTCGCGCAGTTCCGATGTCGAGGTGCGTTTCTTCAAGATGCAGAACCCCGATGCCGCGCAGACTGAGGAGCGTTTCAGTGCTTTCCAACTGTTTCAATACAATCCGAGGGGCGAATTGGCGCCGATCAGCCAATATTTCCGGATACGTGCCCCAGTCGCGGTCCACGAGGGGCTCAGCACCCTGCTGAACGCGCGGAGCGGAGGAGCGACGCAGGTGGACAAGCGTTACGGGTTCGATTCTCCCCGAACTGGCCGGGCCGATGCTCCGGCGGGACCCGGGGGAGCGTTGATCTCGACGGAGTATGTGGCCTTCCGGTTCCGCCCCGACGGTTCGACCGATCTCCCGCACCGCACGGGATCGAACGATACGTGGTATATCACGATGGTGCAGGGCGAAGGGGCTCTCCAATCGAACGATCCAGACAACTACTTTTGCCTCCAGGTGAATCCTTACAACGGGCAGGTCAGTGAGTTTAGGCCGTGACGTTTTCGGAGCACTTCCCCGATCGTCTCGAGCTGCCTGCCCGGCGGTGGTCTTTCTGGCACTCGGGTCTCCGATTTCTCGCGAGACTCCGCCCAAACTGCTCGGCCGCTAGGGGGCCCCGGACCCGCCGTCCCGACGTTCAAATTTCCTTCAAAAAAGCGCTTGTGAAATTTTTCACAAGCGATTAAGTGATTCGTCTTCTGCACGACATGGGCAACATTTTTCCGCGTTGGACGAACCTTCTGGCGATCAAGATCCTCGTGTGCCTGGGCGCACTCGGGACCTGTGTGGTTGCCGTCGCCTGGTATTCATGGACTCCGAAATACACGCGGGTGGGATACATGCCGCAGCAGCCGATTCCGTTCGATCACAGCCTTCACGCGGGGCAACTCGGGATGGATTGCCGCTATTGCCATAGTCAGGTTGAAAATTCTCCTCATTCGAACATTCCGGCGGCTCAGGTTTGCTGGAATTGTCACGGGCCGGGCAAGGTGAAATCGGATTCCCCCAAGCTCGAGCCGCTCCGTCAGGCGATGGACACCAACTACGAGAACTATACCGGGAAGCCGATCCAGTGGGTGCAGCTTCACAAGGTCCCTGACTACGCCCATTTCAGCCATCAGGCCCACGTGAACCGGGGCGTCAGTTGTGTCGAGTGCCACGGCCGAATTGATGAAATGCCGGTGGTCTATCACGCGAAGCCTCTGAGCATGGGTTGGTGCCTCGAATGCCACCGGGAACCCTCCAAAGTGTTGCGTCCTCTCGACCAGATCACCAACCTTGCCTGGGAGGCGGGCGATCTCGACCCGGAAGCCTTCTACTCCTACGTCGCCGGAAAAACCAAAGAGTCGGTCGAATCATTGAAGAAGGCTGACGAGGGCAAAAAGTGGGATCGCGAACTGATCGGTGCTCACCTCGAAAAGGCTTGGGGGGTTCATCCTCCGCAGGATTGTGCCGCCTGCCACCACTGATTTGCACGGAGTCTCAACGACGATCTGAACGAATTTCGAATGAAGCGTAAGTGGCAGCACCCGTCCGAGGAGGAAGCGTCCCGGATCCATTGGCGGAGTCTCGGTGAACTTGAGGGTTCTTCGGAGTTCAAGGGTTGGTTGGAGCGCGAATTCCCCCAAGGGGCTGATGAGTTGGAACTCGACGACGCCTCGCGACGGGGGTTCCTCAAATTGATGGGGGCGTCCACCGCGTTGGCTGGTTTCGGGGTGGCTTGCAGTCGACCGCTCGAGCGGCTTGTTCCTTACAATGAGCACGTTGAGTGGGTGGTGCCGGGGAAGGCGCTCTACTATTCCACGGCAAAGCCCCGTCTCGGCGGGTTGGGTTGCGATCCTCTCGTGGTGACAACCTATGAGGGGCGTCCGACCAAGGTGGATGGAAATCGTCTCCACCCGGCCGTGGGTGGGGGTTCAACGGCCTTCACGCAGGCGTCGATTCTGGACCTCTACGATCAGGATCGTTCTCGCGGTCATCGCAAGGCCGGGAAAGAAACCTCCCGTCAAGATTTCGAGGACTCCTTCCTCAAGCCTTTCCGTGAAGCGAAGTCCGGGGCAAAGGTGGGTGTGCTGCTCTCCGACTCGACGTCGCCGACCCGGAAAGCGCTTCTTGCCGACCTGTCGAAGGCGGCCCCGGGTGTCCGCTTTTTCTCCTACGCGGCCCTCGCTTCGGTGGGCGAGAGGGCTGCTGCGACAGCGCTTTACGGCGCGGGGGTGCTGCCGGTGGTAAATTTTTCGGCGGTGGATCGCATTTTGTCGCTCGACTGCGACTTCCTCGGCAACGATCCGGTCGGGGAGGATTCGACTGCGGAGTTTTCCGCGACCCGTCTTCCTGATCGGGCCGAGGGCATGTCCCGCCTCTATGCGGTGGAGCCCTCTTTCACGGTCACAGGTGGTCAGGCGGATCATCGATATCGCCTTCCTGCCTCGCAGGTTCTTCCGGTGGCCGCTTTGGTCGCGAAGGAACTTGGTGCGGCGCTCGGGGATGCTTCTCTCTCTTCGCTGGCGGACGCGGTGGTGTCTCGGCTCGTCCCTTCGGTCTACAACACGGCCTGGATCCGGGAATGCGCGGCCGACCTCGCTGGCGCCAAGGGTAGGGCTCTGCTGGTCGCGGGCTCGCGTCATTCCGCCGAGGTGCATTTTCTCGTGGCGGCGGCAAACAAAGCGCTTGGAGCCTACGGTGCCTCGATCTCGCTGGTGAATCACGGTCTCGCCGAGATGGAATCGATCGCCGACCTCGCGACGGCGGTGGAAAAGGCTGAGGTCGAGACGCTCTTTGTGCTCAGCGACGGGGACGTTGCTTTCGACGCTCCCTCGAATCTTGGTCTCGTGGCGAAGCTAAAGAGCCTCAAGACCCTCGTCCACGTGGGTTCTCGCTTCAATGAGACTGGGAAGATCGCGACCTGGCACGTGCCGGGTGCGCACTACCTCGAAGCGTGGGGTGATCACTTCAGTCTTTCGGGAGCCTACTCGGTCCAGCAGCCGATGATTAACCCGCTCTGGGGCGGTTATTCAGTGGAGCGCTTTTTGCTTTCCCTCCTCCAGGAGGATGCGTCTGGTGCCGCTCTCCTCCAAAGGGTCAAGGCGAGCTACGTGGCGGCTGGCGGCAAAGATTGGACCGCGACCCTGCGCGATGGATTTGCCAAGGAGGTCAAGCTTCCGGCTGGTTCCCTCACGGGGGATCCTGCCGGGCAAGTGTCGGCGCTCTCAAAGGCCGTGATCGCTGACTTCCCTCACCCGCAGGGTCTCGAGATCGCGCTGACCCCGAGCAATGCGATTTATGACGGGCGGTTTGCGAATAATGGATGGCTTCAGGAGTCGCCCGACCCAATCACGAAACTCACTTGGGACAACGCCGCTCTGATCAGTTTTTTCACCGCCGCCGAGCTCGGGCTCGAAGACGGGGACATCGTCGAGTTCTCGGTCGGGGATCGCAAGGTGCAGGCTCCGGTGCTCCGCGCTCCGGGGCAGGCTGATTTCGCGGTGAGTCTTGCCGTGGGTTACTACGGGGATCTTGCTGATGAAACGGTCAGTCAGGGGGTTGGCTTCAATGCCTATCCCCTCATGACGACGGCTCAACCCTATGTCGTTACCGGCGTCGTCTCAGAGGTGCGCGGTCGGAATCACGCGCTTGCGCTGACGGCGGAGCACTACAGCATGGAGGGTCGCGCGATCGCCCGTGAAGGCACTCTCGAGATGCTCGAAAAGGATCCGACCTTCGCTCAGTTTCAGGGGATGGACAGCCACATCCCAGAAAACGTCTCCTTTTACAAGGGAGTCGATTACATGGGGGCCGAGGTGCCCGATGGGCCCATTGTGGGGATTCTCGCCGGGCATGAGTTCCGGGTTGATCCGCATCACCAGTGGGCCATGACGGTGGACCTCAATACCTGCATCGGTTGCAATGCCTGTGTCATCGCTTGTCAGGCGGAAAACAACATTCCCATCGTCGGCAAGGAGCAGGTCATCAATGGCCGCGAAATGCACTGGATCCGGATGGACCGTTATTTCACGAGTCCCAAGGACAAGGAAACCGTGGCCGAACTCGGCAACGTTTTCGACTACATCGCCGGTAAGGAAAGCACCAGGATCGAGCCCGGAAAGCGTCCGGTTGACGATGATCAGATCGAAATGCTGCCGCAACCGGTCGCCTGCCAGCAGTGCGAAAGTGCTCCCTGCGAGACGGTGTGTCCCGTCAACGCCACCGTTCACACGGGGGACGGCCTCAACGCGATGACCTACAATCGCTGTATCGGGACCCGTTACTGTGCCAACAACTGTCCCTACAAGGCCCGGCGCTTCAACTACTACGATTACAACAAGCGTCCGATCGAGAAGATCACCGTCGGTGGCATTGAGGCCAGCGGTCTCGTCTTTGGTCCGTTGGCTCCGGTGTCGGGCAATGCGACAACGACCCAGCAACTCCAGAAAAACCCGAATGTCACCGTGCGCATGCGGGGGGTCATCGAGAAATGCACCTACTGCGTCCAGCGCATCAACACCGCGAAGATCGCGGCGAAGGCGGCTGCCCGCGACTCGGCCGACGTTCAAGTCAAGGCGAACTCGTTTACGGTGGCTTGTCAGGATGCCTGCAGTGCCGGGGCGATCACCTTCGGCAACCTCAAGGCGGTCGGGGACAAAATCATCGAGGCAAAGAAAAACCCTCGCAACTACGACCTTTTGAAGTATATCGGCACCCGCCCGAGGACCAGCTACCTCGCCCGCATCAAGAATCCGAATCCCAAGATGCCCGGGGCGGAGTTCGTGGGTACCGTGACCTCTCAGATGCATTAATCCGAGTCTTTCCCCGACCATGGCCGACCACTCCAAAGCGAACGCATCCGTGCACCCCTCCGAGGCGGAAGGGGTTGCTCGCGAACTGCTGGTGCTCAACAACCGCTCTCTCGGGTGGATCACCGACCGGATCTGCGGGATCGTTGAAAACCGCCAGCCCTTCATCTGGTGGGTGCTTTTCGTTCCGTCCGTCTGCGGATTCCTCTGCCTCCTCTTCAGCCTTGTCTACCTCGTCTCGACCGGGGTGGGGGTCTGGGGGATGAACCACCCCGTCGCCTGGGGTTGGGACATCGTGAACTTCGTGTTCTGGATCGGTATTGGTCATGCCGGGACCCTGATCTCGGCCATCCTTTTCCTGACCCGTCAAAAGTGGCGGACGTCCGTGAACCGAGCCTCCGAGGCGATGACGATCTTTGCGGTGATGTGCGCCGGAATCTTTCCCGGCTTCCACGTCGGACGTTTCTGGATGGTCTGGTTCCTGGCCCCGATCCCGAATTCGAACGCGATTTGGCAAAATTTCAAAAGTCCGCTTCTTTGGGACGTCTTCGCCGTTTCCACCTACTTCACGGTTTCGGTGCTTTTCTGGTACATCGGACTCATTCCGGACCTCGCGACCTTGCGCGATCGGGCGAAGGGTCTCGCAAAACGGCTCTACGGATTTTTCGCCCTCGGCTGGCGTGGGGGAAATCGTCAGTGGCGTCACTACGAGATGGCCTACCTCATCCTCGCGGCCCTTTCCACCCCCCTCGTGCTCTCGGTGCACGCGGTTGTGTCGTTTGACTTCGCCACCTCGGTCGTGCCTGGTTGGCACACGACGATCTTCCCGCCCTACTTTGTCGCGGGGGCCATCTTTGGTGGTTTTGCAATGGTGCTGACCCTCATGCTCCCGGTGCGGAAGCTCTACGGTCTCGAAGATCTCATCACCGCGAAGCACATCGACAACATGGCGAAGATCATCCTCCTTACCGGGACGATCGTCGGTTACGCCTACATCATGGAGCTGTTCATCAGCTACTACAGCGCGAACGCCTTCGAGACCGACGCCTTTCACCTGCGGATCCTTTCCGGACCCTACACCTGGGCATACTACTGCATGTTCTTCTGCAACGTCATCGCCCCCCAAGTCTTCTGGTTCAAATGGTCGCGCCACAATCTCTGGGTGGTCTTCCTCATCGTGAACCTCGTGAACGCCGGGATGTGGTTTGAGCGTTTTGTCATCATTCCGACCTCGCTTGCCCGGGACTTTCTCCCTGGTCAATGGGGTTATTACTCGGCCTCGTGGGTGGAAAAGCTCCTCTTCACCGGAAGTTTCGGAATGTTCATGATGCTCTTCCTCCTTTTCCTCCGCTTCCTCCCGGTCATCGCGATCAGTGAAGTGAAGGGCGTTCTCCCCGAGTCGGATCCCCACTACCCCGACTGGAAACATCTTCGCGAAAAGCGTCGCGTCTCGTCGAAATAAGACAGGAACCTCCACCCAGAAGGAACCGTGAGCAATCCAACCTCCAGTCCAAACGAGCTCTTCGGCTATGTTGCGGAATTCCCCTCCGCCACGGATCTCTACCATGCCGCGGAAAAAGTCCGCGACGCCGGCTTCCGGCGATGGGACGTGCACACGCCCTATCCGGTCCACGGCATGGATCACGCCATGGGCTTGGGCAAGAGTTGGCTTTCCGCCCTCGTTCTATGCGGCGGCGTGACCGGTTCGTTGACGGCGCTGGCTCTCCAGTTTTTCACTCAAGTCAGCCTCTACCCGACGGTGGTTCAGGACAAGCCGACGAATCTCTTCACGATTCCGGCTTTTTTCCCGGTGACCTTCGAGCTGACGATCCTGTTCTCGGCCTTCGCGACGCTGATTGGCCTCTTTGCTCTGATCATGCTTCCGAGGTGGAACCACCCGCTTTTCAACTCGCCTCTCTTCTCGAAATTCTCGAACGACGGCTTTCTGCTCGTGATCGAGGCCCGTGATCCCAAGTTCAAGCGGGAAAAAACCAAGGAACTGCTCTCGGAGATCGGTGCAGGCAAGATCGAGGAAGTCATTTACTGAACCTGACACTGGCATGCGTTGGTTTTTTCTCATTCTGGCGATCGTTTCGATCACTCTTGCTCTGGCCCTCGGACCCCGGGGCGAGAAGTTTTCGTCGCCGCCGTTCATGCTTTTCCCGGACATGGACAATCAATACAAGGTGAAGGCGCAGAAACCGAGCGAGTTCTTCGAGAACGGGCAGGGAGCGCAGAAACCGGTCGACGGAACCGTCCCGATGGGATACAACGCGCCGGCAGGGGGCGAGGTGGAGACCAGTCGTCTCGATTTCTCGCGTGGTTCCGATTACGCCAACACCGGTCTGTTCGGCGACTTCTACGGAAAAGGATTCCCAGAGCAGTTCAAGATGGACGAGGCTTTCCTCGCTCGCGGCAAGGAGCGCTACCAGATCACCTGCAGCCCCTGTCACGGAAGTTCCGGCAATGGCGCCGGTGTGGTTTCAAGATATTGGGCAATTCCTCCGACAGCGAACCTCATCGATCCCCGCGTCAAGGCGATGCCCGACGGGCAGATCTTTTGGACCATCACCCATGGAAAGGGCCTAATGGGGCCTTACAACGGCGTCCTCTCGGTGAGCGACCGCTGGGCCATCACCGCCTACCTGCGGGGACTGCAGGCTGCCTCGGGGAACTGATTTGACACCCTTTCAACCGCTGCACGATTTATGGCTGGACTTAAAGACGGAGACGACTACCGCAACGGGGAGCGCTTCAAGATCCCCGCGTTGATCCAGCTCCTTTGCCTGGGGGTGGGGGTCGTCGGGACGCTGCTTTTCTTCATTCTGCGCTTCGCGATGCCGGAGAAGGCCGGGGCCATGGGATATAGCTGGCTTTTTGCGGTGATCTTTTTCCTCTCTCTCGCGGTCGGCGGGCTTTTCTGGACGATGCTCCACCACGCCAGCAATTCCGGCTGGGGCACGGTGGTCCGCCGCCTCATGGAAAATCTCGCGAGCCTGATCCCTTTCATGTTGATCCTGGGATTGCCCCTGCTGATCTCCGGTTTCGGTTTCCGGGACAAACTCTGGGAGTGGTTTCCCAAGCGTGAGGCCGCGCTGCACCACGCGGAGGAAGCGGCGAAGGAGGAAGCGCCGGCCTACATCGCCGCCCGCAAGGCGGGGGTCGAGCAGGCGGTGGCGGCGGTTGATGTCGCGAAACGGGAGTTGGCCGATGTTCCCTCTCCCAGTCCGGGACACCGCGCCCACCTCGAGTGGAAGATCGAAGAACTTCAGAAGAGGGCCGACAAGCTGGCCAAAGAGGATCTCTCCGATGAGGGTGCGATGGCGACCCTTACCGACAAACACTTCCAACACGATGAGGCGCTCCTCTTCAAGAAGCGTGGTTATCTCAATGAGACTTTTTGGTGGATTCGGCAGATCTTCTATTTTGCGGTCCTCGCCGGCATCGCGTTTCTCCTTCGCGGATGGTCCCTCAAGCAGGATCGTGACGGCGATCCGAGGTGGTTTCGCTGGATGCGCCGATGGAGCTGCGGTCTCCTCCTCTTCTTCGCGACGGCTTGGACCTTCCTCGTCTTCGACTGGCTCATGGGCCTCGATTATTCCTGGTTCTCGACGATGTGGGGGGTCTATCTCTTTGCCGGTGCCGCGCTGAACTCGATGGGTTTCCTTGTCATCCTCCTCACCCTTCTCCGCAACGCGGGATATCTCAAGGGAGTGGTGTCGATGGAGCACTACCACCTCATGGGCAAGCTGATGCACGCTTTCGTCATCTTCTGGGCCTACATCGCCTTCTCGCAGTTCTTCCTGATCTGGTATGCGAACATCACGGAAGAGACCAAGTTCTTCCTCACCCGGAATACGGGATTTTGGAACACTTACACCATTGCCTTTCTCGTGATCGGTCACTTCTTTGTGCCCTTCGTGGCCCTGTTGCTTCAGGCGGTGAAGAAGATTCCTCATCTCCTTTCCGCGATCGCCGGATGGAATCTGTTGATGCACGCCTTTGATCTCTATTGGATCATCATTCCGGAGCGGGGGCCTTCGCTCACCGCCCATCTCGGCAAGGACGGAATCGCCATGACGATTCCCGGTGCCTGGGTCTTCGACCTCCTCGCCTTCGTCAGCGTCGGAGGCCTTTTCGGATTTTTCCTGCTTCGTCAACTGGCGTCGGCCAGTCTCTTCCCCTGTCGCGACCCGCGTCTCGATGAGTCCCTCAACGTGGTGAATTGACCCCTCAAATCCGACCTTTCCTTTCATGAGCGATTCCAGCAAGCCCTGCTGTTTCCAACCGAAGCAAGTCCTTTGGGCCCTTCTCATTTTCACGTTGTTTGGGTTTCTGGCAGTGATTGTCAGCGGTCGCCTTGGAGCCAGGAATCCCGAGGGTCGCGCCTACATGGGTGAATTCACCGAAGAGGCCACCCGCGTTCGATGGGACAACCTCAAGGAAGTGAAGGACGCGCAGGCTGCCCTCGTCGATCCTGTGAAAGTGGCGAGCGCCCTCGGGGCCCTTGCCAAGTCCCCGCCGAAGCCGGCTGCGACCGAGATCGTGGTGCCCGGTTCCCCCACCTTCCTGAAGCAGATGGAGCCGCAAGCGGCACCCGCGGCCGGTGCCTCCGCTGCGCCATCTGCCCCGACCGCTCCCTCTCAACCCGCCGCTCCCTCTCAACCCGCCGCTCCCTCTCAACCCGCCGCGCCGGCGCCCGCCCCAGCTGCCAAGTGAATCCAGGGGAAGTGAAGTGTATTCGACCACGCCTATGACAGTGCCACAACCGACTCAGGAGGACCTGAACGAGCGGGCCGCGATCGACCGTTCGGCGCGCTACCCTGTGATGTTTTTCTTCACCAGTGCCGCCGCTTGGCTTCTCTTCGCAACGCTGATGGGTTTGTTGAGTTCTGTTAAGCTTCGCGTTCCCGGTCTCTGGGATGACTGTCCCTTCATGGGCTACGGGCGACTCTTTCCTGTTCACACCAATGCTCTCGTCTACGGATGGGCGATGCAGGCGGGGATCGGTGTCATGCTTTGGCTCATGGCGCGCCTTACTCGCTCGCGCATCCAGAGTCCGGCCGCGCTCATCGTGGCCGGTCATCTTTGGAATGCTGCCGTCGTCCTTGCAGTGGTGGCCATCTGGTTCGGTGCGGGCCGCTCGCTGCCGCTTCTTGATTTTCCCGGTTGGATGTGGCCGCTTTTTGCCGCCTCTTACGCGATCACCGTGCTCTGGGTCATCCCGATGTTCCTAGGCCGGAGAAACGCGCTTTTCTACATCTCCGAGCTCTATTTGATCGGAGCTGCAGTCTGGTTTCCCTGGATTTTCATCACCGCGAACCTTCTCATCAACAAAGGTTCCGCACCGGTGATGGGTGCCGGGGCGAACGCTTGGTATCTTTCCAATCTGATCTATTTCTGGATGGCCCCGGTGGCGCTGGCGGTCGCCTACTACATCATCCCGAAAATCTCTGGTCGACCGATCTACAGCTACCCCTTGGCTCAGGCGAGTTTCTGGTTGCTGGCGGTGCTCGCCGGATGGACGGGCCTTTCCCGCTACATGGGAGGTCCTTTCCCCGCTTGGATGTCGGCCGTCAGCGGTGCCGCGGCGATTTTCATCCTTCTTGCCATCCTCGCGACCGTCGTGAACCTGCTCATGACCCTTCGCGGCTGCACCAAGCTCTGGGAATACAGTCCCTCTCTGCGTTTCACTGTCCTCGGGATGCTGATGCTCGCGGTCTATGCGCTGCTCTCGGCGTTGGGGTCAACCTTCGTCTTCGGAAAAAATCTTCAGTTCACCCACTTCACGGCGGGCCTCGACCTCCTCGCCTTCTACGGCTTTTTCTCGATGACGATGTTCGGGGCGTTCTACTTTATCGTCCCCCGCATCACCGCCTCCGAATGGCCCTCGGGAGCAAAGATCCGCACCCACTTCTGGTTCAATACCTACGGGGTCGCCACGATCGTTGTGATCACCCTGGTGGGTGGTATCGCGCAGGGGGGGGATCTCGCCAACTGGAATCCTGAGCGGGCTTTCTCGGTCTCGACCACCAATTCGGGTGCCTACATCGTGGGGCGGTCGGTTGCGTGGGCCCTCATCACTTGGTCGAACTTGGTCTTCCTCTCCCAGTTGGGCCTCATGTTCCTGGGCAAGGGACGTAAGTCCTCTGGTCCCACCCTCATCCACGCGGAACCCGGCGAGGTCTCCAGCGCACGTGCCGCTGCCGGCATTCACTGAGAAGTCAAAAAAGGACAAGCCTCCCGCATGAATTCGACAAATTTCTGGAAACTCCTTGGTGCACTGGGTCTCTCTTTCGGAGCTCCCTGGTTGTTTTTGGTCGTTCTTCCCTACCTTGGGCAATCCGATGCCAAAACGGTCCCCTACGGCGAAGGCGAAGAGGTGGAAGGGGGGCTCGCCGTTTATCCTGACCCCACGCTTCAGCGCCATGGGGCAAGCGACTACGGGCGCGACATCTACGCAGCAGAAGGTTGTGCCTATTGCCACACTCAGGTCGTCCGCCCCACTTACGCGGGTTCGGACATGTGGCATTCGGGATGGGGCGGTCGGGAAGAGGCGGGCTTGGCTCGGGAAACCCAACCCGCTGACTACGCGACCGAGGGCGTGGCTCTGCTTGGGTATCAGAGAATCGGGCAGGATCTCTCGAACATCGGACACCGGGTCTCATCCCGCGAAGAGATGCACCGCCATCTTTTCGATCCGAAGTCCTTCGACTACGAAAGCGCCATGCCCGCCTTCAAACACCTTTACCGTCCGGCCGCCGTCGGGACGGGCTTTGTGCCCACGCCGCGGGCGGAAGCTCTCGTTGACTATCTTTTTTCCCTCAAGAAAGACCAACCGCTTCCGAAGGCCTACCTGAGCGGCAACTGACCTCCTGACCTCCTTACCAACGTCCACATGGATCCGGCCGACGAAAAAAATCTCGACTACCAGCAGGGAACGATCAGTACTGTGGAAGTTCACGACTCGATCCGCCGCGAAACTCCGTTGCTTCCGGGGGAGCGCGGCAGTGTCGGGATCTCGGTGATCGTGGTCAGCTCCCTGATTCTCATTTTTGGAGGGGGTCATCTCTTCAGCACGAGCAACGGGTTCCGGAACAGCATCTACATCGCGGAAAATTACGTGCCGGCCCCGCGTCCGAGCCTCGGAGGTATCGAGGCGGATGCCGCGAAGGTCGCTTGGATCGACAAGTGGATGGGTGAGGGCAAGAAGGTTTATAACAACTGCATCGCTTGTCACCAGGCTTCTGGCCTCGGGATCCCAGGCCAGTTCCCCCCGCTCGTCGGGTCGGAGTGGGTCGATGGCGGGACAAAGCGGCTCGGGGCCATTCTCCTCCATGGGATCAACGGACCCCTCAAGGTCGGAGGGCAGACCTACAACCAGCTGATGCCGGCATGGAACAACCTCAGTGATGAAAAAATCGCGCAGGTGCTCACTTATGTCCGTCGCACTTTCGGGAGTCTCCCTGAGGGCGATGACGGCGTAGTCTCCACTGAAATGATGAAGGCCGGCCGCGATGAGTTCAATTCCCACACGGCTCCCTACACAGAGGCTGAGTTGCTCGCGATTCCGGGGGACGCCCAGCTCTCCGGGAGCAAGCTGAACCTAGAAACGGGCGATCCTCTCTGAGGGTCCCTCAGGGTCTCTCTTTGAAATCAGGCGCCACCATGGTGATGGAAACATCCAGCGGGAACGAAACGACGAAAACCATTTAAAACGAAGGAATGAGCGCAGCAACAGCACACGAGCACGCGGAAGCGCACGGCGGCCATGATGATCACCACGAGCATCATGATCCGTTTTGGAAGAAATACATCTTCTCGACCGATCACAAGGTGATCGGGATCCAGTATGGGTTTACCTCGCTCGTCTTCCTGGCGTTTGGATTCTTCCTGATGATGGTGATGCGGTGGAGCATCGCTTATCCGGACCGCGCGGTCCCGCTTCTTGCGGACTGGCCTTGGTTTCAAGCTTGGCTCGATGATGGAGGCAAGGTCACCGGCGACCTTTACAACATGTTCGGGGCGATGCACGGGACGATCATGGTCTTCCTGGGGATCGTGCCTCTTGCCTTCGGAGCGTTTGGCAACTACGTCACCCCGCTGCAGATTGGGGCGCCGGACATGGCGTTCCCCCGCCTCAACATGGCCAGCTACTGGCTCTACCTGCTTGGCGGAGCGCTCATGTTCGTCAGTTTCTTCCTTCCCTCCGGCGCGGCCAAGGCGGGTTGGACGAACTACTCGCCCCTTGCCACGACGACGGATCTTCACTATGGCGATCTGTTTTGGACCGGTCAGACCCAGTGGCTCGTCGCCATGGCCTTGTTGATTTCCTCATCGCTCCTCGGTGCGGTGAACTTCATCTGCACGATCATCAACCTGCGCTGCAAGGGAATGACCTGGATGCGCCTGCCTTTCTTTGTCTGGGCGATGCTGGTGACCGGCTTCCTCCTTCTCCTCGCCTTCCCGCCGTTGGAGGTGGCTGCGATCATGCAGCTGATGGACCGTCTCGCGGGAACCAGTTTCTTCGTGCCGACCGGGCTGAACGTCAGTGGCATGTCTTTCGACGCGGCGGGTGGTGGCAGTCCGCTCCTCTACCAGCATCTTTTCTGGTTCCTCGCCCACCCCGAGGTCTACGTGCTGATCCTTCCTGCCATCGCCATCGTCGCAGAGATCATCCCGTGCAACACCCGCAAACCTCTATGGGGATACAAGACGATGGTCTACGCGGTGATGGTGCTGGGGTTCCTAGCCTTCATCGTCTGGGCTCACCACATGTACATCACCGGGATGGGACCCGCGATCTCGACCTTCTTCCAGACGACCACCGTGCTGATCTCGGTGCCTTCGGTGATCCTCATCACCTCGCTTCTCATCTCGATGTGGGGTGGATCGATCCGGTTCAACGTGCCAATGCTCTTCGCGACGGCATTCATCCCCATGTTTGGTATCGGTGGGCTCACCGGTCTGCCCCTGGCCTTCAGCTTGCCGGACCTCCACCTCCACGACACTTACTACGTCATCGGCCACTTTCACTACGTCGTGGCACCCGGAACGATCTTCGCCCTTTTCGCGGGTATCTACCACTGGTATCCAAAGATCACCGGTCGCATGATGAGCACAACGCTCGGCCACCTTCACTTCTGGCCTTCGCTGATCTTCATGAACGGCATCTTTGCTCCGATGTTCTTCCAAGGCATGGCCGGATTCCACCGCCGCGCTTTCGACGGGGGCAAGGCCTACGAGCAGATCAGCCAGCAGATCTTCGCCGAACCGAACACATTCCTCGCGAACGTGGCGGAGACCCTCAACATCATCGCCGCCGATGCTCCTCTCCGGATGATCGATCTGAACCTCGTGACCTCGGGGTCGGCTTGGCTTCTCGCGGTGTTCCAAGTTCCTTTCATCATCAACCTCTTCCTCAGCGTCTTCGTCGGTCGTAAGGTGGGAAGCGACAATCCGTGGCACGCCACGACGCTGGAGTGGGCCACCCCGACTCCGCCGCCTCATGGGAACTTCGCGAAGGAACCGGTCGCCTACCGCGGTCCCTACGAATACAGTGTCCCCGGTGCTCCCCTCGACTACACTCCGCAATTTGAATCCGATCCGGCCCTCACCGCGGGAGCCGAGCATGATCCGGAGCCAGAGGAGCAGGTGGCTCATTCCCATTGAGGTGCCCATCCGATCGGTCAACACGTTTACTCTCAACGAAACAGGTTTATGGAGATTCCCTATGAAGTGACCCCCCGGCGTGACACCGGCCTCTACAATGCGAAGCTTGGCGTCTGGCTCTTCCTTGCCTCGGAGGTCATGCTTTTCGGTGGTTTGTTTTCCGCCTACGTGTTCCTGCGGCTCGGCATTCAGGACGGGGTTGACAATCCCTGGCCCTGGGGAGTCAGCGTCCATAAAAACTTCGTCTGGCTTGGCGCGATCAACACCGTGGTTCTCATCCTTTCTTCCGTGGGTGTGGTTTTCGCCTGGGTGGCGCTGAAGGAACGCAATTGGCGCCGCTACCAGATCTACATGTATTCGGTCGTGGCTTGCGCCGTGGTCTTCATGTGCATCAAAATGGTCGAATACAACAGCAAGCTGAACCACCACCATGGAATCAAGCTGGTCGACAACTCGGTCCTGGAGGGCACCATTCTCAACCACACCGACCAGATCCAGTTCAAGGGAGAGAAGCTGACCTTTGGTCTTCAAGGGGCTCTCCCGGCAGCGCTCTCGGATTTTGAAGGAGACGCGTTCCCGAAGTTCAAGGTCACCGAGGGTCCGGAAGGCTCGGTGGGTGAGGAAATTCACTCTCTCTCCCAGTTCAAGTCGTGGTTCGCCAAAAGCCGTCGCGACGTCTCGGAAAAACTGACCGAAGAGCGGAAGCGATTCCGTGGCGAACTTGCCTCAGGCGCGGCGAATCCCAAGCCGGTCTCGGTGGTCTCCTCGGTGACGCTCGTTGCCTCCGAACCCTTTGGCCTCTCCGGCAACCCCCGGAAGATCCTGGCCCACGACGGCAGCGCGATCAACTACCGCGACGGCGTCAAAGTGCAGGGCAAGCTGGTCAGTGACGACGTTCTCTTCGAGGTGCACGAGGTCGATCTCCAGCTGGTGCTTCCCACCAAACAACGCGACTCTGTCGTCTGGAACGTGATCAACGACGATCACGCCAAACAGCAGTTCTTCACCTCCCAAGCCAAGAAGTATCAGGAGCTGCTGGAGTATTACAAGGACCATGGGGGTGTGATCCCGGAAGCCCAGTTGCGCGGCCGCTTTCTGAACGTTCAGTATGTCCACATCGCGGCAGAGGGTCACGATGAGGGGCACGGGAAGGAGGACAAACATGCCGAGGTCCACTCGAGCGAGTCGAATCCCACGGCCGGGGGAGGGGACGGTGAAGGAAAGCACGGACCCTCGAAGCACATCTCCGTCGCCCGCGATCAGATCAAGTTCATGGGCAATCACGGGCCCCGCTATGGCACTTACTACTCGATCTACTTCACGATGACGGCCCTCCACGGCCTCCACGTCATTGGCGGAGCGCTCGTCCTTCTCTTCTTTGTCGTCTTCGGCAAGAAGCTCTACCTCAAGAACCCCGAGCATCTTGCCAACCGGGTGGAGGTGGGCGGACTCTTCTGGCACTTTGTCGATCTGGTCTGGATTTTCCTGTTTCCGATCATGTATCTTCTCTGATTTGACCCTCATCTCCCATTTGTTAGAGCCATGGCTGAAGCCCAAGATTTATCAAAAACGAAGAAGTCCTTCGCGGCTGTCGGAATCGCGTTGCTAGTCTTTACGGTGGTGACCGTGACGGTCGGGCTGGCCCCGATCTTCGATTTCGGCCCTCCCGGGCCTGATGGGATGGATTTCCTTCTTGGGCTCGCGGTTGCCTCGGTGAAGGCCAGCCTCGTGGCCCTCATCTTCATGCACTTGAACCATGAGAAGGGGCTCATTTACAAGATCCTGCTCTTTACCGTGCTCTTCGCCCTCGGCCTCATGATCCTCACCCTCTTCGCTGACTTCGACCCGATCCGCGAGCAGTTCGACACCTACCAGACGACCCGAGGCTGGCTCACGGAGAAACCGTGATCCTCATTTGATCCGCGCCATGTCCCTCAAGCATTTCCATATCGCCTTTGTCGCCGTCTGCACGCTCTTCTTCGCGGGTTTGGGGGCGTGGTGTCTCCTCGTTGAGGGGCTCCCGGCGATGTTTGCAGTGATGGGATGGCTCAGCCTCTTTTGCGGGGTCTCGATGCTGATCTATGGCATTCGCTTTTTCAAGAAGGTCAAACGCGTCGTTTGAAGAACCTGTTCCAAATTGATGAGCACAGCATCACTCCTCTTCTCCTTCCAGCTCGCTTGTCCGATGTGCCTCAGCGGAGCCTCCGGGAAGTCCTTGATGGCCGCCAATACCGCGATTGGGTTGTTGCTGGTCGTTCTCCTTGGGGTTCTCGCCTCATTTTTCTCCTTCATCCTTTACCTCGCCCGCCGCTCGCGTCGATTCTCGACCGACGATGAAACCGACTCCAACCCTGCCTGATTTCCCCCCGTGCTGAACCTGAAACCTGACCTTCAATTATGATCGAGTGGATTAACGAAATAACGGGGATGCATGAGGTGGCCTCCAAGCACGGTCACGTCGGCAACCACATGCTCGGCCTCGTCCATTGGTTCATGGCCGCCCTGTTTGTTGGTTGGACGACCTTTCTGGTCGTGATTCTTTACAAGTTCCGCCGCAAGAAGAATCCGAACGCCAGTTACAAGGGCGTGACCTCGCATTTTTCGACTCACATCGAGGTGGGGGTCGTGATCGTCGAGGTGGTGCTGCTGCTCGGTTTCGCCTTCCCGCTATGGGCGGCCCGTTCCGATGCCAAGGTTCGTCCCACCGGGGATGGGGTGGTCAATCTTCGTGCGGTCGGTGAGCAGTATCGCTGGACCTTCCACTACGCGGGAGCTGACAAAATGGTCGGGATGACCTCGAGCGAGCGCTACACCAGCGCCAATCCGGTCGGCCTTGTGGCGGAGGATCCCAACGCGGCGGATGACTTTGTCTCGGTCAACGAGCTCGTCGTTCCGGTCGGGCGTCCCGTCGTCATTCAGGTGACTTCCAAGGACGTGATCCATGGGCTTGCTGTGGTGCCGATGTTCAGCCAACAGGATGCCATTCCTGGGTCGGAAATCCCGATGTGGTTCATCCCTGACAAGGAAGGCGAGTGGAACATCGTTTGCGCTCAGCTTTGTGGTGCGGGGCACGCCCAGATGGTCGCCTACGTGAAGGCGGTCAGCAGCGAGGAGTTCGATACCTGGTATTCTGGCAATACGCCGCTTCTTCCGAAGCCATAAACCCGACGAAAGGATCGGGCACGCGGGGGGCGGAAACTCATCAGAGTTCCGCCCTTCTTGTTTCAGGTTCTCGGCTTTCGGCGCTCCGATTCGATTGATGAGGACGTAATCCCCAGAGTCCATGAATATCTCCACGCCCCTCTCCCGCAGTCTTTCCTTCCAATGGTTTGCCCGACTGGTCGTGGTGGTGGCGATCCTCCTGGTCTGGTGGGGGGCGGCGACGACGACCAAGCAGGCGGGGATGGTCTTTGCCGACTGGCCGCTCAGCCTCGGGACGGTGAATCCACCCGGATGGCTGGAGCACATGATTCCCTTCCTCGAACACAGCCACCGCCTCCTTGCGAAACTCGTGGGCGTCCTTGTGCTGGCGCTTTTTGCATGGGCCTACATAAGGAGCTGGCGGCGGGCCATCGAGGTGGTCGGACTCGTCCTGCTGCTCGCGGCGACGCTCGGGGTCTTCATCGCCGCCGGGAGCGAGCGGTTTGATGCCGGGTTGAAGCGCCAATTGATCCTCACGGCGGTCGCTCTTTCGGCGCTTCCCATCGGATGGCTTGCCTGGAGTTGGCGCTCGCGTGGCTGGGACCTTGTCCAGAAACTGACAGCGCTGGCCCTCCTCATGGTGACCACCCAGGCGATTTTCGGAGGCCTCCGGGTCACGGAGATTTCGAACGCCTTCGCCGTGGTGCACGGATGTTTCGCCCAGTGCTTCTTCTGTGTCCTCATTCTGATTGTCATGGTCTCGGGCGAAGGTTGGCAGACGGGCGGTTTTCGAGGGAGTGCTGAGTTGATGCGCCGCACCCGTCTCGCCGGTGGAATTTTGGTGGCGATCGTCCTGATGCAGTTGGTTTTTGGAGCCTCGATGCGTCACTTCCACCGGCACGCCCTCCCCGATGACGACCTGCTTCTGACGCAGGGTCAATGGATGCCATCCTTCGACGATCCGATGATCGCCCTTCTCTTTCTCCACAAGTTTACGGCCTGCTCCCTTCTCCTTTTCGTCCTCGGCATGTTCCTGCGGCTCGGCGGAGCGGTGGCGAACCCGGCCCTCGCGAAGTTGGCAACGCCGCGGCATCATTCCGCTGCGATTCTCGGGCTGATCGGAGTGCAGATCGCCCTTGGACTGACCGTGATCGGCACGGGTAAGAGCTTTTGGGTGACGAACCTGCACGTTCTCAACGGGCTGCTCATCCTTGCTCTCGCTTTCGTCTTTGTGGTGCGCGCAATCCGCGGAAAATCGGCCGAGGCAGGCCTCGCCAAAACGGGGGGGAGCGTTTAAGATCCCGCAGCGGGGAGGTTTGATCTCCCTCTGTGACCATGACGGAAAGCCCATCCAACGCCCCTTCCGGCAAGACGAGAGGATCGCTGAAGCAGATCCGCGGCGATCTCATGGCGTTGACCAAGGCGCGTCTCAGTGTGCTCGTCGTGATGACGGCCTGTTTCGGATACCTTCTTGCGACCAAGGGCGGGGTAACGTTTTCCTGGGTAACACTTTTCCATACCTTCCTTGGAACGGTCCTCGCGGCCTCGGGTGCGGCGGTTTTCAATCAACTCATGGAGGTGGAGGCCGATGCTCGGATGCACCGGACTTCCGATCGCCCGCTGCCGGCCAAAAGGCTGCCCAAGCCCGCCGCCTTCATCCTCGGGTGGCTTCTTGCGGGGTTCGGACTCGTTCATCTCGGGGTCACGGTCAATGCCTCCGCTTCGGTCATGGCCGGGGCGACCCTCTTCACCTACCTCTTTGTCTACACCCCGATGAAGCGCGTCTCCACGGCGAACACGCTGGTCGGGGCCGTTTCCGGAGCGCTCCCACCGCTGATTGGCTGGGCGGCGGGAGGCCGTTCGCTCCTGGATCCTGGGAGCTTCTTTCTTTTCGGCCTGCTCTTTTTCTGGCAGCTGCCGCATTTCGCCGCGATCAACTGGATCTACCGCGAGGAATACATCCGAGGGGGATTCAAGATGTGGTCGAACGATGACGAGAGCGGCAGCCGCACCGCCCGAATCGCCGTGGCCTATTCGATCAGTCTGACGACCCTCGCGGTCGCGTTCCCCTTCGTTTCGACCGGAATGGAGAGGTGGGGCGCGGTGGGTGGAGGTCTCTTTGGAGGGGGAATGGTCCTGCTTTCCCTGCGCTTTCTGAAGAGCGGGAACCGGAGCGATGCGAGGCGTCTCTTTTTTTACACGCTTCTTTACCTGCCGGCGATGATGTTGGTTTGTTATCTCGCCTGGAAAGCCGTCACTGGCTTCAGAGCGTAATCAGAAACTGAAATGGAAGAATCTGCCGAAGAAATGCGCACCAAACTGATCGCCTGGTGGGGTTCCATCATCGGGGTCTGCCTCGTCATCGCCTTCGGCTCGATTTTCGTGACCAGGGCCTACCTCGCCCGCCACGATTACGAGATGGAGAACTGGCGTCCGCCGATGATCGCTCGGCTCGAGACTGACCTGAGCGCCGTGAACCGCGATGGCCGCGAGGTTTCGCTTGGTCAACTCCGTGGGAAGGTCTACGTGGCCGGTCATCAGTATACCGATTGTCCGGCGGGTTGTCTTGGCCTCGCCGCGGTGATGAAGGGCCTCGAGGCCGAGTTCGGGGACGATCCGCATTTCCGGCTCGTATCGATCAGCGTGAATCCCGCGGGGGACACGCCGGAAAAGATGGACGCCTGGGTGAGGGAGAAAGGGATCGACTCGCCGGACTGGTGGTTTCTCACCGGCAAGCCCGGGGAGATCGCCGATTACATGATTTCGGAGTTCAAATTCTACGGAACGGAACCGATCACAGATCCGGCCCTCATTGCGAGCCAGGGCCCTTTCGCGCACGATCAGCGTCTCGCCATCGTCGATGAAGAGGCGAACATCCGGGGCTATTACGATGTGATGAACGTGCAGCGGGGGCAGGTCGAGATCGAACGCCTCCGCCGGGATCTTAAGATGGTTCTGAACCCCGATTTGAAGCTCTCCGACATGCCGTCCTTGTATCCTGCCGCCAACCCATGAGCGCCCTACTTGCCGCCTTCGACTACTCGATCTTTCCGCCGATCAATGCCACGCTGAACGGTCTCAGCACCGTGTTGTTGATCGCTGGCTTTCTTCTCATCAAGTCAGGCCGTCGCGAAGCGCATCAGAAGGCGATGATCGGGGCCCTCGTCAGCTCGGCGCTCTTTCTTGCCTGTTATCTCACCTACCACTATGGGGCGGGACACACCGAGTTCCCGAAAGAGTATCCCTTGGCGAGGACGATCTACTTTGCGATCCTCATTCCCCACATCCTTCTCGCGGTGGTGAACCTGCCCTTCATCATCCTTCTTGTCATTGCGGCGTCGCGGGGAAATTTTGCGAAACACAAACGTCTCGCGAGATTCACCTTCCCTTCCTGGTTGTTTGTCTCGATCACCGGTGTCGTCATCTATTTCATGATCTACCAATGGTTCCCCCCAGTCGAGGCGAAGGGAACGAAGGCCGAAGCAACCTCGACGCCCTCGCCCCAAGGCGCCCTGGCCGGGTTGAGGGAGCCCCGCCGTGCCTCAGTCGCGGGCGAGGCCCTCGCAATGGCGGAGGGGGATTCCCGCCACAAGGCTGGCGATCTCGTCTTCCGTCCCTACTCGCAGAAAGTGTCGGCCGACCCTGGTGAGAAAACCCTCGAGGTGACTTTCTCCATCGAAAACACCGGTTCCACTCCGGTGGGAATCGCCTCGCTCGAGAGCGGTTGTGATTGTCTCGAAGTGAGCATCGACGTGAACCCCATTCCGGCCCGAGGCAAGGCGACGATCTCCGGAGTGTTCGACGTCGAGAAGTTGCGCGGCTCGGCCGAGCGGAAGATCACGGTTGTGCCCGAGGGTGCGCGCCGCGCCATCTTCCTGACCACCAGCATCGAGATCGAGCCCATTTACGAGATCGACGAGACCATGACGACTTGGTCCCGTGGCAGCCGGCCCGAGACCAAGATGGTGACTTTCCGCGTCGTGCGCGACAAACCTGTCCACGTCCTCGCGGCCGAGAGCAAGCGTCCCGAGGTCGCCTGCGAACTCGTTGAGGTGGAGAAGGGGCGCCTTTACCATCTTCGCCTCACTCCCGCTTCGACGGAGAATTCCCTCCTCGGCATCGTCCGTCTCGAGACCGATTGCGAGATCGAGTCCTACGCCCATCCGCTGGCCTATTACTCAATCCAGTGATACGGCCGCGATCGTTGCGATGAAGGTTTGGCAACAGTCGGGTCTCCTCATCACCTCCGCCCTGGTCGCTGGAACGATTTCCGCCTTCGTTCATCCCCTTCGGCCCCCTTGGCGAGCGGTGCCGGATCCGGCGACGGCCCGCTGGCGCATCGATCCGGTTCAGGCCCTCGAGTTGATGGGCGGCGAAGCGGTTGTGTGGATCGATGCCCGCCCCCGCGACGCGCACGAAGCAGGGGCGATTTCCGGTTCCCTCCTTCTCAATCCCGAGGAGTGGGGAGAGCTGATGTTCGAGCATCAGACGGCCCTGCAGGAGGCGTTCGAGAAGCCTGTCATCGTCTACTGCGACGGCGAGGATTGCTCCCGAAGCGACGAGATCGCGGGACGCCTCCGCGAGTTGCTCGGACTCGAACCGGTCTACGTCCTCGAAGGAGACTGGCGCGAGCTGCAAGGTGCCGCCCCGGGTCCCCGAGGTGGCCTCAGGTCGAAAACACGCGATCCCAGAATCCCGTGAGTCCGTTTGCCTCAAACCATTGGAGTGACCAGCCGCAGGGGGAGAGGATGGTCGCAACCTTCTCGGGCGGCACGAGGTAGGCGTGGGCCGCGACTCGAAGGCCATCGGAGAGATCGGGGAACACCTCCTCGCGAAGGTAAAAGTCGTCTTCGTAGGCGTCGAGTCGTCGCAGTGCCGAATCGGGCACCTCGAAAAAGACCCGGCCTGGGACGGGGGTCGCAGCGGTGGCTGAGGCATGGATCCCCGGATAGACGGCGTCCCTCACGCAACGGATCTCGAAGCCGGCAAGGGAGGCGCTCTGCGAAACGAGGTCCCTTGTCCCCGTAACGGTTTCCCAGATTTTTGGAACTAAAAGGGTCCCGTAAACGAACAGGTTCATCGGCACGGATTCGCCAGGCCGGCTTGGTCGACCTTGCTTTTCGAAGCGGTATCGCCCAATTTTCCGACGTGCAAGTTCTCTTCCGAATCCGAGGTGTTCTTTTCGCGATGGCCCTCTTGGCGATTCTTGCGAGTTGCCGCACTGCGGCGCAAAAAAAGGGCGAGGAAGCGACGGCTGCGGCCGCCGCTCCGTCCTCCCTGGATCGCAGTCCCATCCGCCTCCCTGTTGGGGTGGTTCATCACGTCGATGAGACGGCCCGCTTCATTTTGATCCGTTCGAGCAAGGGGCTGCAACTCGAGCCAGAAACCATTCTCACGGTTCATGGCGACCAAGGGCAGGAGATCGCCCGGGTGAAAGTGAGCCCCGCGCGGAAGGAGTCGTTTTTGACGGCAGATTTTCTGGAAGGGGTGCCAGTCAAGGGGCGGCAGGTGACGATGGAATACGAGTCAGCCTCGCCGGAACGGGCGAGCGAACCGGCAACAACGGTTTTCCCGGATCACAATGCGATCCAGATCCTCGAGTGATCGTCCCTCCTGCGATCACGCGGTCCCGCTTCCGAGCCGTTCTCCCCGGTAGGTGCCTGAGAGGATGCGGTCGATCCAGCCTTGGTTCTCGAAATACCAGGCCACCGTTTTGCGGAAGCCGGACTCCGGGTCCTCCACGGGATGCCATCCCAGTTCCTGTTCGATCTTGGTGCTGTCGATGGCGTAGCGTCGGTCGTGGCCGGGACGGTCCGTGACATGGCGGATCCGCTCGGAGGGGGGACGGCGTTCGGGTTCGGGAAGCCGCTCATTGACGAGGTGGATGAGGGTTGTCACCACGGACAGGTTCGTCAACTCATTGCGCCCTCCAATGTTATACACCTCCCCCGCCCGCCCCTTGGCAAGGACCCGGGCGAGGGCGCGGCAATGATCTTCGACGTAGAGCCAATCGCGCACCTGCTGGCCGTCGCCGTAGACCGGCAGCGTCTCGCCACGCCGGATTTTTGAGATCATCAATGGGATCAGTTTCTCGGGAAACTGACGAGGGCCATAGTTGTTCGAGCAGTTCGTCGTGATGACGGGCAGGCCATAGGTATGGAAGTAAGCGCGCGCCAAATGATCACTGGCCGCTTTTGAGGCGGAATACGGGCTGTTGGGCGCGTAGGCCGTGGTCTCGGAGAAAGCGGGATCTTCCGGTAAAAGTGAGCCGTAGACCTCGTCTGTCGAGACATGGAGGAAGCGAAAGGTTTTTCCGACCTCCGATCGCCGGCGGTGATGGAGGCGGGCCGCTTCGAGGAGTCGGTAGGTGCCGACCACGTTGGTCATTACGAAGGACTCAGGGTCGTCAATCGATCGATCGACGTGGGACTCGGCGGCGAGATGGATCACCGCGTCAAAGTCATGATTGGCAAAAAGGCCGGAGACCAGTGCGCCGTCGCCGATGTCGCCCTGGACCGGGATGTGACGAGGATCCCTGACGAGATCGGCGAGATTCTCCGGATTCGCCGCGTAAGTCATCTTGTCGAGGTTCACAAGATACGAGATTTCCATGTCTGATTCCGCCTTCGCCGAATCCAGAAGAGATCGTATGAGATTCGAGCCGATGAATCCGTAACCGCCGGTAATTAGGATGCGCATGAGGATTGCGGGTTTGCCACCTCTTCGGGTGGAAAACCCCTAAAGATAAGGGGAATGGACTCATCGACAAGCACTCTTACCGAGAGGTGGGCGAAGGGGCGGTGGTGGTGGGGAAGCGCGCCGATCCCTTTTCCCCAAGACGAGGCCGAGGGCCGTGTTTGTTCATTTTGATTTGAACAAAGGCTGAATTGTGGTAGGAATAGACGCCCGTCCCGGGAGAAAGCCTCATGGCTTTTGGGAGTGAACCCATCGACCTTGCCAGTGGTGCGGCCCTGACCGGGGATCGTGACCAGAGGCGGTAGCATGGCCCATGGCCCGTCTGCAACAACCGCTCTCCGTGAGCACTGAAGGGTCGGCAACGACGGGGGACCTCCATGCCATGTCGGTGGATTTCTTTGTCTCGTTTGTCCAAGTCTTCGGCCTTCCAAAATCGATCGGTCAGATCTACGGACTTCTCTTCGTCTCGGCCGACCCCCTCCCCATGGATGATATCGTCACCCGCCTGGGGATCAGCAAGGGGAGCGCTAGCCAGGGACTGGCTCTGCTCAAAAGCCTCGGCGCCGTGACCTCCCGGACCGTCCCCTCGGATCGGCGCGAACACTTCGAAGCTGACCTCAATGTCTCGCGAATCGTCACCCATTTTTTTGAAAACCGCCTCCAGCCTCGTCTCGAGCACGGAGACCGACGCCTCGAGGAGATGCTCGATCTCGCCCGTGCCGCCAAGCGGGAAAAGAAAGACGGCGGATCTGCCGCGGTTCTCACGCGGATTCAAGCCCTTCAGAAATGGCAGAAACGCGGACGAAATCTGCTGCCCATGGTCGTGCGCTGGCTGAAACGCTGACCCTCAAGATTCCCCATGAACGGTCCCGCCACCGATAAAAAGTATTACGTCGCCGGCCATCGCGGCATGGTCGGCAGCGCCCTTTGCCGCGCCCTCGCCTCGGCCGGTTGTGAGGGCCAGATCACCGCAACGAGCGCCGAACTCGACCTGCGCGACCAGTGTGCTGCAAGGGCGTTTGTGGCGGAGCATCGCCCTGATGTCATCCTCATTGCTGCCGCGAAAGTCGGCGGCATCCATGCCAACAACACCTATCCGGCTGACTTCCTTTACGACAATCTCATGATCGCCTCGAACCTGATCCGGGCGGCCTTTGAGACCGGGGTGGAGCGGGTTCTCTTTCTCGGCAGCTCCTGCATTTATCCCAAGTTTGCCCCGCAGCCCATCGAAGAAGAGTCGCTCCTCACCAGCGCGCTCGAGCCGACCAACGAGGCCTACGCCATCGCCAAGATCGCCGGTCTGAAACTCTGTGAATTCTACCGCCGCCAGCACGGGTGTCTTTTCCACTCGGCGATGCCCTGCAATCTCTACGGGCTTGGGGACAATTACCATCCGGAGAATTCCCACGTCATTCCCGCGCTGATCCGGCGCTTTCATGAAGCCAAGCTCGCCGAAGCCCCCTCCGTGACAATGTGGGGCACCGGGACTCCGCGCCGCGAGTTTCTCTTTGCCGACGACCTCGCCGGAGCCTGCCTCCACCTGCTCACCCTTGCTGATCCCCCATCGCTTGTGAACGTCGGGGCGGGGTATGACGTGACCATTCGCGAGCTCGCCGAGCTCGTTGCCCGCACCGTCGGCTACGAGGGTCGGATTCTCAACGACACCAGCAAACCGGATGGCACGCCACGCAAGTTGATGGACTCTTCTCTCATCGCTTCCCTCGGATGGGAGGCGGCGACGACCCTTGAGGATGGCTTGCGGGTGGCCTACGAGGATTTCCTGACAAACGCCTAAGCACCCTTTTAAGAAAAATGAAAAAAGCACTGATCACCGGAATCACCGGCCAAGATGGCTCCTACCTCGCCGAGCAGCTCCTCGAGAAGGGCTACGAGGTTCACGGTATGATCCGCCGGAGTAGCTCCTTCAACACGGACCGGATCGACCATCTCTACAACGACGAGAAGCTCCGCGAGGAGAGGCGTTTTCATCTCCATCACGGAGACCTCACCGATTCGTCGAACCTCAACCGCCTCCTCGAGCGCATCGGACCCGAGGAAGTCTACAACCTCGGAGCCCAGAGTCACGTGAAGGTCTCCTTTGACGTGCCTGAATACACCGCCGAGGTCGACGCGATTGGCACCCTGCGCTTCCTTGATGCGATCAAGGAAGTCGGGCTCGAAAAGCAGGCGAGGTTTTACCAAGCTTCAACTTCGGAACTCTACGGGCTGGTTCAGGAGGTGCCGCAGTCGGAGACGACTCCCTTCTATCCCCGTTCGCCCTACGGTGTTGCCAAACTTTACGGCTTCTGGATCGTGGTGAACTACCGGGAATCTTACGGGCTTCACGCCTCCAATGGGATTCTTTTCAACCACGAGTCGCCGCGCCGTGGTGAAACCTTCGTGACCCGCAAAATCACCCGCGCCGCCGGGCGCATCGCCGAGGGACAGCAGAAGAAGCTGACGCTCGGAAACCTCGGCGCTCTCCGTGACTGGGGTTATGCTCCGGAATACACCGAGATGATGTGGCGCATCCTGCAGCAGGAGACGCCCGACGACTACGTTTGCGCCACCGGGGAAATGCACACCGTGCGCGAGTTCTGCGAGCATGCCTTCGACGCGGTGGGTTTGGCGGTCCGGTTCGAGGGTGAAGGTGTCGACGAAAAGGGAATCTGCGTCAAGACGGGCCGGGTCCTCATTGAGGTTTCGCCCGACTACTTCCGCCCGGCTGAAGTCGAACAGCTGCTCGGGAATCCCGCCAAGGCGGAGCGGGTGCTGGGGTGGAAACCGCAGGTAACCTTCAAGGAACTCGTCCAGATCATGGCCAAGGCCGACTGGGAGCTGGCGAAGGCGGGCAAGTGAGGAAGGCGGCAGTGCGCCGAGCGATCACCGAAAAACCGGACAACGCCTCTTCGAAATGTCAGAACCAAAAGAGGAATTGGCGGTCACGGTCTACTCGAGCGATCCCGCCCTAGGCTCCCCGGGAGCCTTGTTGGGGGGGCTCTGGGACGACCTTTTCAAGTCGAGGGAGTTGGTGTGGATGCTCTTTACCCGGAACCTGCGGGCGCAGTTCCGACAGACCCTTTTGGGCTACCTGTGGCTCTTTCTGCCTCCCATCGCCACTGCGGCCATCTGGTTCTTCCTGCATTCGCAGAAGATTCTGCGGGTCGAGACCGCGATTCCCTATCCCATTTTCGTTCTGGTCGGAGTCACCTTGTGGACGTCGTTCTCGAACCTGACGCGCGCGCCCCTGACTGGATTCACCTCGGGAAAGCAGGTCCTCGTGAAATTGAACGTGCCTGTCGAGGCCTTTCTTCTCAGCTCGGTGTTGAGTTGTCTGGTGGAATTCCTGATCCGTTCGGCGATCCTCATTCCGTTCATGATGCTCATGAACTACCCGATCCCCGCTACCGCGCCGCTCTATCTCGTCGGGTCTTTGTTCCTCTTTCTGCCCGCCCTCGCGATCGGGGTGCTCATTGTGCCACTCGGCAGCCTCTACAACGATTTTGGAAACGTCCTGACCAACGTTGTCAGGCCGCTCATGTATCTCACTCCGGTCGTGTATCCGGTGACCGCGAAGGGGAGTTGGTTGCGAGAGGTGATGCGTCTCAACCCCCTCACTCCGCCGATGGACTTCGCCCGTGACGTCCTCACCACGGGCTCCTTCGAATGGTTTGTCCCATCCGCGATTGTTGCCGGCGTTTCTCTTTTGCTGCTGATTCTGGGATTCATCCTGATGAGAATCGCGAAACCCCACCTCATCGTGCGAATGGGGATGTAATCTGCTGGTCTGGAAAAATGAAAGCGGTAATTCTGGCGGGAGGACTGGGGACGCGTTTGGCAGAGGAAACGCACCTGAAACCGAAACCCATGATCGAGGTGGGAGGGAAGCCCATTCTCTGGCACATCATGAAGATCTTTTCCGCGCACGGAATCAATGACTTCATCATCTGTGCCGGTTACCGCGGCTATGTCATCAAGGAGTATTTTGCGAATTACTTTCTTCACATGTCCGACATCACCTTTGACATGACCGACAACTCGATCGTCGTCCACGAACGACGGACCGAACCTTGGAAGGTCACGGTGGTCGACACCGGTGAGGCGACCCTTACTGGAGGACGCCTCGGCCGCGTCAAGGACTACGTCCAGGATGAAACCTTCTGTTTCACCTACGGGGACGGCGTTTCCGATGTGGACATCCGGTCGTTGGTGGCCTTTCATCGCGCGCATGGCAAAATGGCGACGCTCACCGCCGTGCAGCCGCCCGGGAGGTATGGGACCGTGAGTTTCCGCACCGACGATCCCTCGCAGGTCCTCGAGTTTCGGGAAAAGCCGGATGGCGACGGCGGTTGGATCAACGGGGGGTTTTTCGTGCTGGAACCTTCAGTCTTCAAGCTCATTGACGGAGATGCCACGTCCTGGGAGTCGGATCCGATGGATCGCCTCGCCACGGAGGGGCAACTCTGTGCCTACAAGCACCAGGGATTTTGGAGAGCCATGGACACGCTGCGCGACAAACAGCTGCTCGACTCGCTCTGGAATGGAGGTCAGGCCCCATGGAAGATGTGGTGATGGGAAAGTCCCCCTATCAGGGAAAGCGTGTCTTCCTGACCGGTCACACCGGGTTCAAGGGGAGTTGGCTTGCCTTGTGGCTTGAAGCCTTGGGGGCCGAGGTCTGGGGTTATGCGCTTGATCCTCCGCGGGCGGGACTCTACGAAAGGCTCTCTCCAGCCGTCGCGAGGGACTTCCGCGGCGACGTTCGCGATCTTGCTTCCCTCAAAAGTGCGGTCGAGGCGTGTCGGCCCCATTTCGTCTTTCACCTGGCGGCGCAGGCCTTGGTGGGAGAGTCCTACCGGGATCCGATCAACACGCTGTCGACCAATGTGGTCGGGACCGGAAATCTGCTCGAGGCGATCAGGGGATTGGATGAGAAGGTCGTTTGCGTGGTGGTGACGACCGACAAGTGTTACGAGAATCGAGAATGGGAGTTCGCCTATCGCGAGACGGATCGCCTCGGTGGGCGCGATGTCTACTCAGCGAGCAAGGCGGCGGCCGAGTTGGTGACGTCTTCGTGGCGTCTCTCGTTCTTCGGTGAGTCGGCCCCGATCGCTACGGCCCGGGGTGGCAATGTGATTGGCGGAGGTGATTTCACGAAGGGAAGAATCCTTCCCGACTGTATCGAAGCACTCTCCCTGAGACGGGTGATCGAGGTCAGAAACCCGGGCTCGGTGCGCCCGTGGCAGCATGTGCTCGATTGCCTCGGTGGCTATCTTCGCCTCGGTGAATGGCTTCTTGATCCGCCGACGTCCGAGCGCTCCTTCAATTTTGGTCCCGTGCGGGAATCGCAGCGGACCGTTCGCGAGGTCGTGGAAGAGGTCTTGGGTCATTGGCCCGGTGACTGGATCGATACCTCTTCTCCGGGCGCACATCACGAGGCTGGAAGGCTTGCCGTCTCGATCGAAAGGGCCGGTGCGGTCCTCGACTGGGCTCCAACGTGGCATTTTCAGGACTGTGTGAGGGAGACCGTGGACTGGTATCGCGCCTTTCACAGAAGTGGGGAAGGGGAGCTGCCCCGGGAGATCACACTCGACCAGATCCACCGCTACACCGAAGCCTCCCGCCTTTTCCAGGATCGGCTCGAGGAGGGCGGAGGAATCGTTCCAAACCGTTGATCGTGGCGGACTCTCAAAGAATGCAGGCAAGTGACCCAAAGGAAGTCTTGATCAAGGTCGAAAACGTTTCGAAAAAGTTTTCGCGCAGCCTGCAGGCGTCGCTTCGATATGGGGTTCTCGACATGCTCTCGGAGCTGAATCCCGCCCGTCTCTCGGCGGGGAAATCCGATCACGAGCGGAGCCTGAGTCCTCTGAGAAAGAGCGAATTTATCGCGAACGAGGGAATTTCCTTCGAGGTTCGCCGAGGAGAATGCCTTGGCCTCATCGGGCACAACGGAGCAGGCAAGACCACGTTGCTGAAAATGCTCAACGGCCTCATCAAGCCCGATTCCGGACGCATCGAGATGCGCGGTCGAGTGGGGGCGTTGATCGCCCTGAGCGCGGGCTTCAACCCCGTCCTGACGGGGAGGGAAAATGTTTTCGTGAATGGTTCGATTCTCGGGTTCAGCCGGAAAGAGATGCGTGAAAAGTTCGACGAGATCGTCGAGTTCTCCGAAATCGGCGACGCCATTGACGCTCCGGTGAGAACGTATTCATCGGGCATGCAGACGAGGCTGGGTTTCTCCGTGGCGATCAATCTTAACCCTGACATTCTGCTGATCGACGAGGTCCTCGCCGTCGGAGACGCCGGGTTCCGGGCCAAGTGCATGCGCGCGATCCATCAGGTAATGAAGCGGGTCGCGGTCATTTTCGTTTCCCACTCGATGTCTCAGGTCACCGCGCTCTGTTCCCACATCGCCTTGATGAACAAGGGGAGGGTGATCCGATATGGCACCGATCTCGCGGAAATTGCGGCCGATTATTTCGCCGAGTTCGGAGAGTGCGACTTCATCAAGAACGAAGTGGGGAGTGCGGTGTTGGATAAGGTCCGTGTCAACCGGATGGAAACCAGCCTGCTGAACGAGGCGCGCCTTGAATGGGGCGACCCTCTCGAGCTCGAAATGGATGTCAAGAGCGAGAAGGTCCTCAAAGACCTGGTCGTCAACCTCATCGTGTCGAACCGCGAGAATGTCGGAGTGTTGGCATCCGTTGCCGATCCTGTGGATGTCGGTGTCGGAATCACCCGTGTCCGGTTCAGGATTCCGGATCTGTATCTGGCGCAGGGCCCGTATTCCTGCCGGATTGGGTTGAATCAGGTTCATCCAGGCGAGAAGCCGATCCTCCATGCGACTTATGCGGGCGTGGGGAAATTCCGGATGGATTGCGAGAACTCCTACGCGATCCAGTCGGGAGCGATCTTTCATCTCCCCGGCGATTGGACAACCGAGGCGGTCGGCTGAGCCGTTTTCGCGCCCTTGGCACCATGTCACGTTTTGAAATTCAGGGAACTTCCCTCGCGGGAGTTCGGGTGGTCTGCCGGAAACCCCTGGTCGACTCGCGCGGTGATTTTACCCGGATCTTCTGCGCCGGCGATCTTGCGGAGGTTCTCGACGAGCGGAGGCTGATGCAGATCAACTTCACCAGAACCCGTGAAAGGGGTGTCGTCCGAGGGATGCACTTTCAGCGGCCGCCTTGGGCGGAAATGAAGCTCGTCACCTGCCTGCGTGGTGAGATCTGGGATGTCGCGGTGGATCTCCGGAGCGGCTCGCAAACCTTTCTTCAACATCATGCCGAAGTCCTCTCTGCGGGAAATTCGCGGGCCTTGCTGATCCCCGAGGGAGTCGCTCATGGATTCCAAACCCTGAGCGATGACGTTGAAATCCTCTATTGCCACACCGCTCCGTATGCCGCAGAGGCAGAGAGCGGCTTGCACCCATTGGATCCGAAGCTGGGTATCTCCTGGCCGCTCCCCGTCCGCCACCTGTCGGATCGGGATCAGGCCCATTCGTGGATTGAAAACGACTTTCGAGGGATTGCGCCGTGAACTGCCGTCACTGTAACGCCGAGTTGGCACACCTTTTCCTCGACCTGGGTTTTGCCCCTCCGTCGAACGCCTACCTGAACCGCGCCGATCTGGCCCGGCCGGAGAAACATTACCCGCTCAAGGTCCGGGTTTGCGATCGTTGTTGGCTGGTGCAGACCGAAGATTACGCTGAGGCGGACGAACTCTTCAGCGACGAGTATGCCTACTTTTCCAGCACTTCCACCGGTTGGCTCGAGCATGCGAGAACCTTCAGCCGCGAAAGCCTCGAACGGTTTCGATTGGACGGCGGAAGCCTCGTGATCGAGATCGCCAGCAACGATGGATATCTGCTGAGGAATTTCCTCGAATTCGGAGTTCCCTGTCTCGGGATCGAGCCGACGGCCAGCACCGCGGCCGTGGCCGAGGGGTTGGGGATCCCGGTGATCCGCGAGTTTTTCGGGGAAGCGCTGGGACGGCGCCTCGCCGCCGAGGGGCGGTCCGCAGACCTGATCGTCGGAAACAATGTCCTCGCCCATGTTCCCGACATCAATGATTTCGTCTCCGGCATGAAGTCCGCCTTGAAGCCCGGTGGGACGGTTTCGGTGGAGTTCCCGCACCTCATGCGTCTGCTCGAACACACTCAGTTCGACACAATTTACCACGAACATTTCTCCTACCTTTCGCTCCATGCGGTGGTGAGCGTGTTCGCAGCCGCCGGGCTCAGGGTTTTCGACCTTGCCGAGTTACCCACTCACGGCGGCAGCCTTCGGATTTTCGCGTGTCATGACGAAGATCCCCGGGGCGAGGAGTCCGCCCTTGCCGACGTCCTCGCAAGGGAGGTTTCGGAAGGATTGCTCTCCCTCGAGACCTATCGGGCTTTTCAGGGGCGGGCCGATGCGGTCAAAAACACGTTTCTTCGATTCCTCCTCGAGCAGAAGGCGGCTGGTCGTTCCGTCGCGGCCTATGGAGCGGCGGCGAAGGGGAATACCCTTCTGAACTATGCGGGAGTCAAGCCGGACCTCCTCCCGTTCGTCTGCGACAGGGCCGTGGCAAAACAGGGGAAATACCTGCCTGGCAGCCACATTCCGATCCTTTCGCCCGACGAGCTTGAATTGCATCCCCCAGACTTTCTCGTGGTCTTGCCTTGGAATCTTTCCGCCGAAGTGGCGGCTCAAAACGCGTCGCTGCGACGAGCTGGAACCCGCTTGGTGACCTTCATCCCGGAACTGCGCATCTGGTGAGCACCCGCATCCATTACACCAAACCATCGATCACCGAGAGGGAGGTGGAATACGCGACGGACGCGGCCCGAAACGGCTGGGGCGAGCGTTGCTACGATTATTTGAATCGCTTTGAGAAGGCTTTCTCAGAGCATCTCGGTGTCAGGCACGCCATCGCCACTTCGAGTTGCACCGGAGCGCTCCACATGGGTTTTTCGGCGCTCGGGATTGGTCCCGGCGACGAGGTGATCATGGGGGATATCAACTGGATCGCGAGCGCCGCACCCATTACCTATCTCGGGGCAAAGCCGGTGCTGGTCGACGTGTTGCCCGATTCCTGGTGCCTCAATCCCGAGCGGGTCGAGGCGGCGATCACCCCGCGAACCAAGGCGATTCTCGCCGTCCATCTCTACGGGAATCTGTGTGATCTGGCGAGGCTTTTTGAAATCGCAGAGCGCCACGGCATTCCAATCGTGGAGGACAGCGCCGAGGCGATCGGGTCGGTCCACGGGGAAAGCCGCGCCGGCAGCCTCGGTGTCTTTGGAACGTTCTCGTTCCACGGAACCAAGACCCTCACCACTGGTGAAGGCGGGATGTGGGTGACGAACGACTCGGCCCTGTTCGAGAAGGTTCGCACTCTCTCGAACCATGGCCGCAGCGCCTCCGAGACGCGCCAGTTCTGGCCCAACGAAGTGGGCTTCAAATACAAGATGTCCAATGTCTCCGCGGCAATCGGTTGCGCGCAAATGGAGCGCATCGAGGAGCTGATTTCGAGAAAGCGGTCCATCTTCGAGCACTACCGCGCGGGCCTCGAAGGTCTCCCCCTCCGGATCAATCCACTGGATGCTCCCGGCCGGGTCCACGGCTATTGGATGCCGACTTTCGTGGTCGATGAGGGGGTTCCCTTCGACCGGAGTCTGCTTCTCGCCCGCTTCAAGGATTGCAACATCGACGGGCGAGTCTTCTTCTGGCCGCTCAGTGAGACGGGTCACTTCGAGTCCCGCCATCCGACTCCCGTGAGCAGGTCGCTATCGACCCGCGGGGTCAATCTTCCCAGTTATCACGACCTGACCGAGGCGGAGATCGACCGAGTCGTCGGAGTGGTTCGGGAGTTTCTCGCCTGATCGGATTGAAAATTCCAAGACCAAATTCCATGAACAAAATCTCCTCATTGCTGAAAAGCTATCACACCGAGGTCTTCTCGAAACACGGAGCGACCGCGAGAGGGGTGGACTGGAACGACGAGTCCGAGTTGCGGCACCGCTACAAAAAGATGCTCCAGGTGCTGGATATGGACTTCTACGCCGGCTCCGAGAATCCTTCCCTGCTGGACGTGGGTTGCGGATGGGGCGGTCTCGCTGCAGCCATCAAGGATCTCGGTCTGGAGGTCGATTACCACGGGATCGACGTGGTCGAGGCCATGGTGCGGCACGGCAGGGACGAGCATCCGGAATTCACTTTTTCTTCGGGGGATATTCTCGAAACCAGCGGCACGGAGGAATATGATTTTCTTGTCTGCAACGGGATCCTCACGCAGAAACACGATTTCTCGATTCCGGAAATGGAACGTTACGCGAAGGAGGTGATCACGAGGATGTATGCGCTGTGTCGCCACGGGATCGCGTTCAACATGATGTCAACCCGCGTCAACTTCACGGTCGGGAACCTTTACTACCAGAATCCGGTCGAGCTTCTCGGGTGGCTTCTGACCGAAGTCTCTCCCCGCGTCACCCTCGACCACGGCTACAGCAGCCTTGCGAGTGGCATTGGCAAATACTACGACTTCACCGTTTATGTCTACAAGCGGTGAAGGGGGGCTCCGCCTCGTCATCACGCAGCCGATGCTGATGCCGTGGCATGGCCTTTTCGCGCAGTTGCTCCTCGCCGACCGCGCCCTGGTCTACGACGACGTGCAACTGCCGCACGGTGGTGGTGCCAGTCGCGGCTTCATGACGCGGGTCCAGATCAAGACTCCGAAGGGCACGGAGTGGCTTTCCATTCCCGTGCAGCGCTCGGGACAAGGCAGTCAGCGGATCTGTGACGCGCTCGTCGGCGCCACCGATTGGCGGAGGCAACACCTCGCGAGGATCGAGCAGGCTTACCGCAAGGCTCCCTTCTTTCGACGGGTCTTTGACGAGGTCGTGGTCCCGGTCTACCGGAATGAGTCGGCCTACCTCTCCGATTTTCTTGTTCGTTCGATGGAGGGAATCGCCTCACTTCTTGGCATCGCGACCCCCTTTGAGAGATCGTCGCGGGGAGATTGGGCCGGCGATCTCTCCAGCACGGCCCGCGTCGTCGAGATCTGTCGCCGTCTCGGCGCCCGGGACTATCTGAGTGGAAACGGCGGCATGGATTACCTCGACTATGAACCCTTCGAGGCGATCGGGGTCAGGGTCCACTACCTGTCCTACCAACTGCGGCCCTACGAGCAACTCCACGGGCCGTTCACTCCCTACCTTTCCTTGATCGATTTGCTGTTCAACGTCGGGCCGGAACAAGCTCGCAGTCACCTTGAAACAAGGCCCGTCTACTGGCAGGATTGGCCCGTCCAGATCGATGGCCGTCCTGCTCCACTTTCCGCCCGCCCTGCTGATACCAACTGAAATCCCCGCATCACTCTATGAACCCTGTTGAATCATTTTTGGAAGACCGGAAGCGGAATATCGCCGCGATCTGCGAATCGGAGCGCCTCTCCCTGCTGTCCAACGAATGGATACGCGAGGTTTCGGCCTTCAAATACCTATTTAACTTCGACTGGCTCGGCCGCCCCATCATCCAGATCGGCAGCGACATGGTGGCGGTGCAGGAAGCGATCTGGCGGACAAAGCCGGACCTTATCATCGAGACTGGCATCGCTCACGGTGGATCCCTCGTTTTTCATGCCTCCCTGCTGGCAATGCTCGACCTATGCGATGCCGCCGCGAAGGGGGAAGTCGTCGATCCAAGGAAGCCGAAACGTCGGGTCCTCGGCATCGACATCGACATCCGTTCCCACAACCGGGAGGCCATCGAATCGCATCCGCTCGCCGCTTATCTCGAGATGTTCGAAGGCTCAAGCATCGACCCGGAGATGGCCTCAAGGGTGGCAGAGTTTGCGAAAGGCTACTCCCGTATCATGGTCGTTCTCGATTCGAACCATACCGAGGCGCACGTCCTCGCGGAACTCGAGGCCTATGCCCGGCTCGTATCACCCGGCGGATACTGCATCGTCTTCGACACGGCGATCGAGCACATGCCCGAGGGATTCTATGATGATCGCCCTTGGGGTGTGGGTGACAATCCGCTCACAGCCGTCCACAAATTTCTCGCGGATCATCCCGACTTCTCCGTCGATTTCGAACTCGACGGCAAGATCCTTGTGGGCAACGCGCCAGGAGGATTCTTGCGTCGGGCCGATTCTCCCCGGGCATGAAGACAGGAAGTGAACCGCGGGTCGTGGTCGGCGCAGGATTGCCGGGCATCGCCGCGAGCCTGGCGCTCGCCACGGACGGGGGCGAGGTCTTGCTCGTGGACTCGGCTCCCGAGATCGGAGGTCTCCTCCGCTCGTATGAAGCCGGTGGATCCGTCTTCGACTTTGGGACTCATTTCGCCAACCGCACCGGTATCAAGGATCTCGACGAGCTGCTTTTCGGCGGCTTCGAATCGGAATGGGAGGAGTTTCCCGTTCTGCGCGCGGGAAACCTGTGGCACGGGAATCTTAATTCCGTCAGTGACAATCCCAATCTCAACGTGCTTGGCCGGGAGGGGCACGACCGTTGCCTGGCCGATTTACTTTCGGCTCCGGGATGGGGCGCTTCGCGGGATCCCGAGAACGGCCGGGAGTTTCTTCTTTCAGAGTATGGTCCGGCCCTCGTCGAGGAGTTCTTCGACCCGGTTCTCAGAAAATTCTCCGGTTGCTCCCCGGAGATGCTCCACCATCAGGCGCACCTTTTGTTCAATCTGAAACGCTTTTCGGTGCTGGACCCCGTTGCGACCGCGGAACTGAAGCGGTCCGAGCGTTACGATGCAAGAGTTGCGTTTCATCATCGCGATGACTTCACCGGGCACCGGGCCTGTCTGTATCCGCGGACCGGTGGAATGGGGAAATGGATTGAGCAGCTCGAAACCAAATTGAACTCATCGGGCGTCAAAGTCATGACAGGCGCCAACATCGAGGGGATCGACACCTCCGATGGCCGCGTGTCCAGGCTGAAAGTCGATGGGCGGGACGTCTCGGTCGGCACCTTGTTTTGGAGCGTTGCTCCGGCGATTTTATGCAGGATGACGGGGCTCGAGACCAGTGGCAGCAAACCCGCGATGAGGTCAACGGTGCTGGCGGCCCTCGAGTTTGATCGCCCGTTTCTGACGGACTGCCACTATGTGACGGTCTTTGATCCCGACTATGCGGCCTTTCGGGTCACCTTTTATCCCAACTTCAGACCGCACCGCCTGGGCCGATACGAGGCGACGGTGGAGTTCATGATTGATCCCGGGGCCGTGAGTGCCCACGATTGGCCACTTCTTGCCGAGTCAGAGATGCGGAGGATGGGTGTGGTCGAGGCAGCTGCGAGGGTGACGGCCCGGCACGAAAAGGTCGTGCCGAACGGTTTTCCGGTGCAGACGAATGTGGCGGTGGCGGGGCTCGCGGAACAGGTTGAATCGGTCCGGCAACTCGAAAATGTTCGGCTCATTGGTCGTGCCGGTGGGGAGGGATGGTTTCTCGATGGGCTCATTCGCCGCGCCTACGAGGTGGCCACCGGATCTTCCGCGTGCTGAGGGTTCGCCATGAACGTTTCTTCAAAGTTCGCCGTCGGAGTTCCCGTTTTCAATGAGGCGCTGCACATCGAGCAGACGCTTCTTTCGATCATCGAAACGCTGGGTCCGGAGGTGCCTGTGATCGTTTCCGACAATCACAGCACCGATGACACCGTCGCGATCGTCCATCGCATCGCTCAGGAACACCCGTCGATCCGATTGGTGGTGAACGGTGATGATCGCGTCGCTTCCAACTTTCTGAACTGTCTGCTTCACGCCCGTTCGGAATATTTTTGCTGGGTTTCGGGGCACGACTTGATCTGTGGCGACTATTGGAGGGCTGCGCTCCAGAGGCTCGATGAGGATCCCTCCGTCTTGTGGGTCTATGGCTCGTGCGGGCTCATTGACGCGGATGGGCAGCCCTTCGAGTCCGGGATTTCGCAGGATTCCGATATCGACAACTCTGGCCTTTCGGACACCGAGGTTTTCGCGAAGCTGCTGAAAATCCGCTCCGGAATGTTCGTTCATGGCATTTTCCGGACGCGTTCAATGCTGGATTGTCCGCTCGCCGGTGGTTGGGCGAGCGACCGGTGCCTCATCGCCTACGCCTGTTTCCGGGGTCAAGTCCGTTGGATCCAGTCCATCGGCATCGTCCGGCGCATCCAGCGCAGCGCCGACGGGGGAGAAACCCTGGAGGAGAGAAACGAACGGTATCGCCGGTGGGGATGCCTTGAGTATGAAGACGCGGGTTTTGAGCATCGCCACTACATGCGGATGAAACTGCTTCGGATCTATCTCGACGAAAGGGGGCGCTCCATCGGCGTTCGCGGGGTTCGGTCGGCGATTCGCGCTCTTTTTGGAGCGGGGTCGTGGTGGAGGGACCTGTCTGTCCTCATGAGCCTGAGGAAGCTGCGGAAAGTCGAATCGAGTCTCCCTGCGACCGAATCGCTCTGCTCGATTGATGAAACGGCTTCGGCCGAAAGTGCCCGAAACCGGCCCGATCCCTCCTGATCCAAATGCGAGCCACTCCCATCCAAGTCGCCCTAGTGGGTGCCGGTGCCATCGCCCGGCGTCATGCGGCGCTGCTTTCCAGCGAGCTTCTGCCGGGTCTTTCCCTCGCAGGCGTTTATGACACGCGCCGTGAGTCGGCGGAGGCGCTCGTGGCCTCCCACGGCGGCCGCGTCTATGAGACGATCGAAGATCTCGCCGGAGATCCCGCCGTTGGACTCATCGCGATTCTCACTCCTTCGGGAACTCATTCCCCGCTCGTTTCGCGGCTGGCGGTTTTTGGAAAGCCCCTCGTCGTGGAGAAGCCGATGGCCCTGCGGCTCGACGATGCGGATGAGATCATCCGTGATTGTGATCGTCACGGGGTCCGGCTCTTCGTGGTCAAGCAAAATCGCTTCAATCCGCCAGTGAGGCAGCTGCGGCGGGCGATCGACTCGGGGCGGTTTGGCAAGCTCGTGATGGGTACGGTGAGGCTGCGGTGGTGCCGGGATCAGGCGTATTACGACCAAGCGTCCTGGCGGGGCACTTGGGAGCACGACGGTGGCGTCCTGACGAATCAGGCGAGCCATCACATCGACCTGCTACTTTGGATGATGGGGGAGGTGGAGAGTGTCTTCGCGATGGCCACGACGGCTCTCGTCGATATCGAGGCAGAGGACACCGCCGTGGTGACCCTGCGATTCCGCAACGGAGCGCTCGGCGTGATCGAAGCGACCACCGCGACCCGGCCGAGGGATCTTGAGGGGTCGATCTCGATTCTGGGGGAAAGGGGAGCCGTCGAGATCGGTGGTTTCGCCGCCAACCGGATGAAGACATGGCAGTTCTCGGACTCCCAGCCTGATGACGAATCAGTCTTTGCGGATGAGGAAGTGGTTGCCTCCCATCCATTGAAGGCCTATGCCCACGAGCAGTTTTATCGTCACGTCGTCGACTGCCTCGAGACCGGCCGCCAGCAGCTCATCGACGGACTCGAGGGGCGGCGCAGCCTCGAGGTGATTTCGGCGATTTATGAATCGATCGAAACGGGCCGCGAGGTCTACCTGCGTTTCAAACCACGCCAATGCCGTCTCGGCCACAAGAAGGGCGAATGAGCGGGCCTTCTCCAGAAGCGAACGTGCCGCGGTGCCTGCGTGCGGGGATTGTCGGCGTGGTTTTTGGCCAGGATGTCACCGTCGTGGAGCCGGTCAACCTCTACGGCTGCCGGATTGGAGACGGCGTTTTCGTCGGGCCCTTTGTCGAGATCCAGCGTGATGTCGCGATCGGCGCCCGCACCCGGATCCAGTCCCACGCGTTCATCTGCGAATTCGTCACGATCGGTGAGGATTGTTTCATCGCCCATGGGGTCATGTTCGTGAACGACCGCTTTTCCATTGGTGGTCCGGCCCGGGGCGACAAGTCGCTCTGGGAATCCACCTGGATCGGCGATGGTGTTTCGATTGGATCGAATGCGACAATTCTCCCAGTCAAGATCTGCCACGGTGCCGTCATCGGAGCCGGTGCCGTCGTCACCAAGGACATTTGCACTCCCGGTATCTACGCGGGCAACCCGGCGCGGCTCATCCGCGAGTTTGACTGATTTTTCATGAACGTTCCCTTCAATGACCTTTATGCCCAGTATCTCGGACTCAAGCCGGAGATCGACGAGGCGATCTCGCGTGTGATTGCGGAATCGGCGTTCATCCGCGGTGCCGAGGTCGAGCGCTTCGAGCAATCGTTTCGCGAAGCGATCGGAGTCGACCACTGCATCTCCTGTGCGAACGGCACCGACGCACTTTACATTGCGATGGTGGGGCTCGGAGTCAAGCCGGGAGACGAGGTGATCACTACCGCGCACTCCTGGATTTCGACGAGTGAGACGATCTCCCAGGCAGGGGGAGTGCCGGTGTTTGTCGACACGGAAGAGGATGGCTTCTGCATCGACGTTGAAAAGATCGAGGCGAAGATGACGTCGCGCACCGTGGGGATCATCCCCGTGCACCTTTATGGGCATCCGGCCAAAATGGACCGGATCATGGAGATCGCGCGCCGTCGTGGACTTTGGGTGATCGAGGACTGCGCCCAGGCGCATCTTGCGAAACAACATGGCCGGATGATCGGCAGCTTCGGGGATGCCGCGACCTTTTCCTTCTATCCCGGAAAGAATCTGGGAGCGATGGGAGACGCCGGATGTCTCGTTACCAATCGCGCCGACCTCGCGAGGCACGCCGAGCTCTTCGCCCGCCACGGAGGCAAGGGGGTGCATGAGATCGAGGGCATCAACAGCCGCCTCGACGGACTTCAGGCGGCCGTATTGAACGTGAAGTTGCCTCATCTCGCCTCGTGGACTGAGGCCCGCAGGGAGCTCGCGCATCGCTACTCCGCGGCGCTTCGCGAGGTGTCCGGGCTCGTTGTGCCGTCGGAGCGGGCGGGCTCGGAGCATGTCTACCACCTTTACACCGTCCTGACAGAACAGCGCGACAGTCTCCGCACCGCCCTGAACGCCGCCGGAATCGGCACCGTGGTGAATTATCCCGTTCCTCTTCCGCTGCTCCCAGCCTATAAGCGATTGGGGCATGCCGCGGCTGATTTTCCGGTGGCGGTCGCTCAGACCTCGAGAGTCCTCTGCCTTCCGATTTTCCCGGAGATGGGCGAAGAGCGCCTCGATCGGGTCGTGGCAGCGGTGAAGTCGCATTTTGGCGCATGAAGCTACTCCTCGTCACGGGCATCTATGTCGAAGCGGCCCGAGCCCTGCGGGACCATCTTCCCGAGGGAGCGCCCGTGGATTACGCGGACGTTTACCGACTTTACTCGGATGCCTCCTTTGGCGTCTCGGACCGGTATGCGACCCATCTCGCAAAACGGGGCTGGGACACATCGGCCGTGTTCGGGAACGACCGTTTCATCCAAACCCGCTGGGCCGAAGAACGCGGATTGGTGGCGAGCGGACCGAGCTGGTGGCTTGATATTCTCTGTGAACAGATCCGGGCGGCCGGGGCGGAGTCCATCTTCATCCTCGATCTTTATCGCTTCGACCGCGCCGCTCGTGATGAAATCCGACGAAGGTGCCCGGCCTTGAAATGGATCATCGGATGGCGTTCCGCCCCAATGAAGGACGGGGAGGACTTCTCCGACCTCGATCTTTTCCTCAGTTCCCTGAAGCGGCTTGTCGAAGAAATGCGTCAGGCTGGCGTTCGAGCCGAGCGCCTCGGTGCGGGATTCGACGAGACGCTGCCCGCGAGACTCTGCGGATTGAAAAGAGATTTGGGACTCACCTTCTGCGGTTCCATTGGGGGGGGGGACGGCCCGCACTCAAGGCGGAGAGAAGTCATCGCGGAGGTCTTTCAACGCTCTGGGATGGAGGTTTGGTCTGACTCGGCCTCCGGACTTCGTGAGAGGAGGAGGGGGATCTTCGGAACCCTTTTCGGGCGGTCCAGACTCCATCCCGGCGTCTACGGAATGGACATGTTCCGAGTCCTTGCCCGCTCGAGAGTGACGTTGAACGTCCACATCGACATGGCTGGGACCGAAGCGGTCAACATGCGCCTTTTCGAGGCGACCGGGATTGGAGCCTGCCTCCTCACCGATCATCCGGAATCGGTTGGAGAATATTTTGAAGTGGGTCGCGAATTGGTCGGATACAGCGGGGTTGAGGACCTCCTCGAAAAGGCCGCCTACCTCGGCGATCATCCTGGTGAGGCCGCGGAGATCGCGGCGCGGGGGCAGGCACGCACCCTGCGCGACCACACGCTCGGGCAACGGAGCGAGGAGCTCCAGGACCTCATCCAGACCGGCCTTCTCGGCTCCTGACCCTCACGCCATGGCAGCTTTCTTTGATTCGTGGATAAAAAAGCTTGTCCGGCGGGGACTCCGGCTGATCGAGGAGGACAAGCAGAAAAAAAAATCCGGAAAAAAGAAGTCGGCGGACGGGCGCGGGCCCGAGGGGGTGGTGCTCGATCCCTCGGCGGTCATTCACGAGAGTGCCGTCTTTCTCAATTGCAGGAAAACTGAGGGCGCGATCCGGGTGGGAGCCCATACCCATCTTCGTGGCGAGCTGTTCACTTTCTGGGATGGCGGCGAAATTCAGATCGGTTCAAACTGCTACCTTGGCCATGGTTCCCGGATTTGGTCCCAAGCGTCGGTGCGCATCGGCGACGATGTCCTCATCTCGCACCTGGTGGATATCCATGACACCGATGGCCACCCCATGGACGCGGATGAGCGGGTCCGCGATGGGCGGGCCATCTTGCAGGGCAAAGGTTACCTTACCCCAACACGGACGCGCAGCGCGGCGGTCGTGATCGCGGACCGCGTCTGGATCGGGTTCAAGGCTTCCGTCCTCAAGGGAGTGACAATCGGAGAGGGGGCCATCGTCGCGGCAGGAGCAGTGGTGACGAAGGATGTCGCGCCTTACACGGTCGTCGCGGGGAACCCGGCCCGAAAAATTCGGGAACTTGGCCGGGAAAACCATTGAGAAGATGATCCCCTGGGAACAAGCCGTCGAGCAATTGCGTCGCGATCCCGCGCAGGCGGAGCTCGTGCTCGCGTGCTATTACGATGATCCGCTCCGTGGAGCCGCGGAGCGCTTCGCGGCGAGCGAGGAGTGGGTGGCGTTGCAATCGTGGCTGCCGTCCCGCGGACGAGTCCTCGACCTGGGGGCGGGCCGCGGCATTTCCTCCTATGCCTTCGCCAAGACCGGCTGGGAAGTGATCGCCTTGGAGCCCGATCCGAGCGAGGTGGTCGGGGCGGGCGCGATCCGTTCGTTATCCCGTGAAGCAGGCCTGGCGATCGAGGTCGTCGAGAGCTGGGGCGAGACCCTGCCCTTTGCCGAGGCGAGCTTCGATCTGGTCTACGGACGGGCCGTCTTTCACCATGCGCGGGATCTCGAAGCTTTCTGTAACGAAGCCTTCCGGGTGCTGCGTCCCGGAGGCAGGCTCATCCTCACCCGGGAGCACGTGCTTTCGTCCGAGGCCGATCTTGATCGTTTTCTGGCGCAACATCCCCTGCACCGACTTTATGGTGGTGAGGCCGCCTACACCCTCGACCGTTATCTGGGAGCCGTTCGCGCCGCCGGATTTGCGGCGGTGCGCACCGTCGGACCCAAGTCGAGTCCGGTGAACTATTTTCCTGAGTCGTCCGCGGCCGTCGATGCCGCGCTGAGGGAACGACGTGCCAAACGCATCGGTGCGATCCGCGCCTTCATCAGGGGTTGGTCCATGTCGAATCGCGAAGAGGAAGCCGCCCTCTGGGAGTCGAAGATGAAAGTGCCGGGGCGGCTTTACTCGTTTATCGCCGAGCGGCGGGCGGAATCATGAAACGGGTTCTCATCACCGGGGTGACCGGCTTCATCGGACGGGCGCTCGCCGAATCCTTTCTCGGTTCGGGGATGCCGGTTTACGGGGTGGCGTCGTTGGGGGGCGGCGCGGCTCCCGAGGGTTTGGCTGATGTGGTGCGACTTAAGCTGCCGGATGGGGAGCTTCGCAAAAAACTGGCCGCATGGTCGCCCGATCTCGTTTTCCATTGCGCCGGTAGTGCCCTTCCCTCTCGTTCCCTCTCGGATCCAGCCGGAGATTTTGTCTCGGCCGTCCCGGTGACGCAGGAACTCCTCGAAGGGCTGCGGCAAGAGGCTCCTGGCGCGCACCTCGTCGCGCTCTCGAGCGCCGCTGTTTATGGCCAGCCCGAGGGTCTGCCGGTATCCGAAACCGATCCCACCCATCCACTCTCGCCCTATGGCTATCACAAGTGGATGAGCGAGCTGCTTTGTCAGGAGTATTCCGGCATTTACGGAATGCGCACTACCTGCGCCCGGGTGTTTTCTGCCTATGGTCCCGGTTTGAGAAAACAACTCCTCTGGGACGCGATCTCGAAACTGCGGGGCAATGACAGGGCGGTGTTTTTCGGCACCGGGACGGAGACCCGCGATTTCATCTACATCGACGACCTTGTCGCCGCGCTCCGGCTCCTCGGCGACCGCGCGGAAGAGGCACCTCACCTCGCCTGCAACGTCGCCTCGGGCATCGAGACCCGCATCGACGAGGCCGTCGCCGCCGTCGCCGGGGCGCTCGGGGCGCTCGGGGGCGCCGCCGGAGGCTGGTGTTTCTCCGGTGAGGTGGCACCCGGTGCGCCGTCGTGCTGGCGCGCCGACATTGGTCGGCTGGAGCGTATCGGCTTCACTCCGTTGGTGTCTTTTGAGGAAGGCGTCCGACGGACCGTGGCCGCCGCCCTTGGCGAATCCGATCCGCGAGCCTGACATTGGCACCAAAATCCATGCTTCTCTCTGAAAATCCGAAGCTGCTCTTCGTTCACATTTACAAGAATGCGGGCACCAGCATCCGCCGGGCCTTTCTCAAGGCCGGCGTCGTCGACGACTCGAAAGAGCGGGGCCTCCACGGCCACGCCACCGCAGCCGAGATCGCCCGCGCCATCGGCGAGGAGGCTTTCCGCGGATACCGTTCCTTCGCGGTGGTGCGCAATCCGTGGGATTGGCAGGTCTCGCTCTATCGCTACACGCTCGACAAACCGAATCATCATCAGCACGAGTTCGTGAGGGCGCTCGGATCCTTTGAAGCGTTTCTCGACTGGCGCTGCCGCGAGGAGGTTCGCCTCCAGAAGAATTTTGTCGTCGGCGCTGACGGCACCTGTCTCGTGAACCGCCTCCTTCGCTTCGAGACCCTCTCGAAGGATTTTGGGGAACTCTGCGCGGAGCTGGGAATGAACCTTTCCCTGCCGCATCTCAACGCCTCGCAGCGGAGTCCCTGGCGCACCTGTTACAACGAGCGTCTTTTCGAACTCGTGCGCGAGACCTTTGCGGAGGACATCGCCTACCTCGGATACGAGGACTGCTCCCTGCATTGAGGCCGGACCACGACCGCCACCCCCCCCTGTTTTCCCCGTGAAAAAACTCACTTTGCTCATTCGCCCGACACCCGACGACGGCTGGGTCGGCGGCGCCATCTACTTTCGCAATCTCGTGAACTCGATCAGGCAGGCCGCCCGAGAGGATCGTGTCGATGTCGAGGTTGTCCTGATCTACGAGGATCGATCGCACCTGCCTGCCTCCGACCGCCTCCTGGCCCCGGAATTAAAGCGCGTCTTCCTTTCCGACTTCGAGGACCTTCCGTTGAAACCGGCGCAAAAAGAGCAACTCGTGGCCCTTCCGGCGGGACCCGAGCGCCGCCATTTCCGGCAGATCTTGCAATACGGCGCGCTCGTCCGCGAGAACGGTGGAGACTTGATCTTTCCACTCTTCCCGATCGGCGACCATCGGTTGCCGTGCCCGATCCTCTCGTGGATCCCGGACCTGCAGCATGCGGTTTTGCCGCAGTTCTTCAGTGCCGAGGAGATCGAGGTGCGCGATCGCAAGTATGGTGGAGCCGCCAAGGCTTCGGATGCGGTCGTGCTCAGCAGCGAGGCGGCGCGGGAGGATTTCCTTCAAAAATACGGCACTCCCTCGGGGCGTCTCGAGGTGCTGCGATTCTTCACCCTGCCGGAAGAAGCCTGGTTCCAGGGTGATCCGGTGGCGGTGCGGAAGAGGCTCGGGATCCCGGAAGATTATCTGATGGTCTGCAATCAATTTTGGGTGCACAAGAACCATCAACTCGTGATCCGCGCGCTTTCGGTTTTGAAGGAGCGGGGAACCGCTCCCTGTGTCGTTTTCACCGGCAGTCTTGCCGAGAACCGTCGTGGAGGCATCGTCGATGGGGTGCTCCAAGGGCTTTGTGAGGCGGGGCTTTGGGAGCAATGCCGCGTCCTCGGTCAGCTCGACCGGGTCGACCAGATCCAACTGGTGCGCGGAACCCGCGCCGTGATTCAACCATCGCTCTTCGAAGGCTGGAGCACCGTCCTCGAGGATTGCCGGGCCCTCGGCAAGCGGGTCATCGCGAGTGATTTGAAGGTTCATCGCGAGCAGGATCTTCCCGGCGCGACCTATTTCGATCCCGGCTCGCCCGGAGCCCTTGCGGATGAGATCGCTGCCGTGCTGTCCCTGCGTCATGAATCGTCTCTCGCCCGTGAGCAGGAGGCCCGGCGCGGAGCGGGAGAGCGCGCTCTTGCTTTCGGAAGACACTTCCTCCGTCTCGCCCGCGAAATCAACGGAGCAGGGCAATGATCATTCGACAGAGACGCCGTTTGGGGCGATCACTCGTCGCGGTTTCACCCCGGTTCGGATGCGTGTGAAAAAGGCCTCCGCATCCGCTCGAGTCGCCTTTCCCGAGGACTCAACCCCGCCCAGACCGATGAAGGTTTCGATTGTCATACCCACCTACCAATGTGCCGACCTCGTCGGCAAGACGCTCGCCTCCATCCGCATGGGTGGTTGGGATGACGTCGAGGTGATCGTGATCGACGGGGGGAGCAAGGACCACATCGCGGAGGTGGTCGCCTCGTTTGGGGATCTCGTCGGCATTTTCGTGAGCGAACCCGACAACGGCCAATACGACGCGATCAACAAGGGTATGGCCCGCGCCACCGGCGAGGTGCTTTGCTGGATCAACGGGGGCGACTTCTTCATGCCCGGTGCGATCGCGAATGCCATCGAAGTCTTCCGACTCCGCTCCGAAGCCGAGTGGATCGCGGGGCGTCCCTGCGTTGCGGAAGGTCTCGCTCTGCGTCGCCTCGGAAATCATGAGGTGGTCGTCTCGCAACCCGAGATCCGCTACGGGCTCTGCTGCGGCGGGGCCACGGGATTTCTCCAGCAGGAGGGAATGTTCTGGAAAAGGACCCTCTGGGAAAAGGCCGGACCTCTCGACTTGACCTATCGCCTCGCCGCTGATTTTGAGCTCTGGACCCGTTTCGCGAAAGTGGCCGAGCTCTACCGTCTCACCGTTCCCCTCGCCGCGTTTTCCTATCACGAAACGAACCGCTCCATTGTGCAGCGCGACAGCTACCTGGCGGAGGTGGATCAGGCCGTCGCCCAGTTCTCGGACCGCGAACGGCGGATTCGCCAATGTCTCAAGCCCCTGCCCTGGATCTGCCGTGTTGCGCGGAAGGTTCCCGGACTAAACTGGCTCGCCCGTATCCTCCTCCAGCGTGTCAGGCCACTCCTCATTCCCGTCATCTCGTGGCGGAAGGTGAAGAACGGGGGCTTCAAGATCGAACACAGCCGCCGCGTTTGCTGGATCCGTTAGTTTTTCCAACCCAACACGATCATGCTCGTTAGTCACCGCAAGCAATTCATCTACACGAAGACCGCGAAGACCGCGGGGACGTCGGTGGAGTCCTACTTTGAGCCATATTGCATGCCCGAGGGGGAATGGACGCCGGAGCACACCCGGGACATCCACGTTTCGGATGCCGGAATCATTGGATTTCGCGGTTCGAACCGACCGAAAGACACCCCTTGGTTCAATCACATGTCGGCGAAGCGGATCAAGTCTCAGATTGGTGACGAGGTCTGGAACCGCTATTTCAAGTTCTGTGTCGTGCGCGATCCGTTTGACAAGGCGGTTTCGGCTTTCTTCCACTTCAAGAAATATCGCGAGGCGGCCGGGGGCAAGCCGGAATACAAGTCCCTCAAGCAAAGGATTCTTGGGTTGCTCAGGCCGACGCCGAAATTCACTTCGGTGAGGGACGAGTTTGAGCACTGGCTCAAGAGCGGCGCGATGGTCGTCGATCGCGACAAATACACCATCGACGATGTTTTCTGCGTCGACGAGGTGATCCGCTATGAAAACCTCCAGGGCGACATGGAAAAGGTCTGCCAGCGCATCGGTGTCGAATGGGAGCCGGCGCGCCTGCCCGAATTCAAAAAGGGGATTCGCGACGAATCGGTCGGATTTGCTGACATCTACACGCCGAAATCGATCAAGATCGTCTCGGATCTTTACGCCTACGAGCTCGAGCGCTTCGGCTACAAGGCTCCGGAGCTGAAGTGAGCGGCCCTTGAATTCAACGAGATGAGCCAGCAATTCGGCAATCCCCTGATGCGCTTCCTTCGCAAGGTGAAGGCCCGCTTCACCGAGCGCGAGGGCACCCGCGGCTATCAGCGCCGTCTCGAGCGCGAGACGCGCCGGGTCGCGCGCACCTTTGCGGGGGAATTGCACCCCGTGCTCATCCACACCTACGGAAAAGTCGGATCGACCGCGATCCAGACCTCGATCAACAAGCTCTCCGGCTTCGGCTCCTTCCAGACCCATTTCATCTCCGAGCAGGGGGTGGCCGACGCCCGATCCATTCACCAGGATCACGACCGCGATCCGATCCACCTCAAGGTTGGTGAGGCTCTGCACCGCGCCATGGCCGAACATCCCGAAAAGGTCGTTCGGGTCATCACCCTCGTGCGGGATCCGGTGGCCCGGGCCGTTTCGAATTTGTTCGAGAATCCCGTCCTCCTTTTGGGGGAGAATGGCGGAGACCTCCGCAAGATGCCGGTGGAGCAGGTCGTCGAGATCGCCGCCGAGCAGATCCGCTCGAGTCTCGATTACACCGAGCGCTGGTTCGACCGCGAACTCAGCGGGCTCTTTGGTTTCGACTTCTTTGCAGGTCCTTTCGATCGCGAGGCGGGTTTTCAGATCCGGGAGGAGGGCCGTGTGAAGCTGCTTTCGGGCAAACTCGAGCTCCTTTCAAACAACGGCGGCCCTTTCCTCGGCCGGTTTCTCGGGTTGCCCCACTCTCTCGAGATCCCGCGCCGCCGCGCCCGTGAGGCCACCGGCGAGGCTTCGCTCTACGAACAGGTGCGGAAATCGCTCAAATTGCCCGCGGCCTTCCTCGACGAGGTCTACCAGAGCCGCGTCTGCCGCCACTTCTACACCCCGGCCGAGATCGACGGCTTCCGAAAGATCTGGCAGGCGTGAAGCCGCCCTCCCTTCCCATGGCCGTCCACGTCGTGGTGCCGACTTTCCGCGAAAGCGCTCTGGTCGGTCCTTTTCTCGAGAGCTGGGATCGGGTGAGCTCGGTTGAGGTTCATCTCCACGTCGTCAATGGAAATCCCGGCGATGAGACGAGCTCCATTTTGGCGGAATGGCAGGGTCGCCATTCCGTGACCGAGCATCACGGGCACCCGGATCTCTTCTGGACCGGGCTCGTCGCCCTCGGTCTGCGCCAAGTCGACGCCGTTGCCGCGGAGGACGATTTTTTCCTGCTCACGAATATTGACGTGCGGCCGGTCTTTGATCCCTTTGCGGCGATCCTGACCAAGGTGAAATCGCCGGGTCGGCATCAGATTGCGATTCCGGTTACGGGAGGGTCGGGCCGGGTGACCTCCTCGGCGGTCGTGGTGCGCTCGTGGGCGCTTTCGCTCAATCGTCATCTCGGCGAGGGGCGGGAGCTCGCGGATCTGCCGGTCGATGTCTGCCTCGAGGCGACCTACCTGCCGACCCGATTTCTCCTCGTGCCGGTGCGGGCGTTGCGCGAGGGCCATTTCCCCGCCGAAGCGCAACTGCCGCACTACTGCGCCGACTATGAATACACCAACCGGCTCCGTCGCGCCGGTTACGCCCCCGTCCTTTTCACTGGATCCCATGCCGCCTTGGTCGAGGAGAATACCGGGTTCGACACCTTTCTTGCGAGCACGTCCCTTTGGTCGCGCCTGGCCCGCGCCTGGGACATCAAATGTCCCTACAACCTCCGCTATCGCTACCGCTTCGTTCGGCTTGTCTATCCGGCGGCGGCCGTGATTCCGGGACTCTGTTCCCATTTTGCGAAAATCTTTCTGGAGATCGCCTTCGGGGGGCGGAAACTCCGCCGTTTGAGGAAAAACTGAGCCTTTCCCCCCTTCCACATGAGCGAACCCTCGCCTCTGGTTTCCATCATCGTGCCTTGCTACAACGCCGGATCCTTTCTCGGCGCGACGCTCGATGCGGTGATCGCGCAGACCTTCACGGATTGGGAATGCATCGTGATCGACGACGCCTCCCGGGATGAAAGTGCCGCTGTCCTTGCCGAATACGCGCGGAGGGAGCCCCGCATCCGTGCGGTCTATCAGCCTGTCAACGGCGGCGCCGCCGCGGCGAGGAATGCGGGGCTTGCCGTCATCCGCGGTCGATACCTCGCTTTCCTCGATGCCGATGACTTTTGGCTGCCGGAGAAACTCGAAAAGCAGGTCGCGTTCCTGCGCGAGACAGAGGCTCCCATCGTCCACACCTCCTATCGCTTCATTGACGAGAAAAGCGATTTTCTCCCCGGTGGGGTCAGGGCCTCGGCTCGCGTTGATCTCCGGACCTACATGCGCAACACCGAGATCGGTATGTCGACCTCGCTGCTCGATCGGGGGCAGATCGGGGAGTTTTCCTTCCGGGATATTCGCCTTTGTCAGGACACGCATCTCTGGCTCGTGCTCCTGAGGCGAGGTCTCGTCTCGCACGGTATCGCGGAAACGCTCGTGCACTACCGGGTGCGCCAAGGGCAAATCAGTGGTTCGAAACTGGCGATGGCAAAGCAGGTCTACGCCCTCTACCGCGAGATTGGCGAGGTCGGTCTGATGGGGCAGCTTTTGTCCTTTGCCTCCTACGCCTTCAACGGCTTCCGCAAGCGGCTCGCGACTCCCGAATGAACCGACCGATGCGGATCCTTGTTACGGGGGCAAATGGCTTTGTCGGATCGCGTCTGATCCGGTTTCTCCGCGAGGCGGGGCATACGGTGAAAGGGGTGGTGCGGCGAGATTTCGAAGGGCGCGATCCATCCGTGGTCGTTTTGTCAGGGGAGGATTCGGTGGCGCCTCTTCTCGAGCAAACCGATGCTCTCATCCACACCGCCGGGGTCGCTCATCGGCCTGGTGCGACCCCGGGGGAGTATTGGGAGGGCAATCGGGATTTGACGATCCGTCTCGCCGGCCAAGTCGCTTCCTCGTCGGTTTGCATGCTGATTCATCTCAGCAGCATCGCCGCGCGCGAGGTCGGTTCGGACCGTTCACGGCGGCCCGAAGACTACGGGCTCTCCAAACGCGAGGCCGAACCCGCCGTCCTGGCGCTGGCGGAATCCGGCAAGCTCGGCGTGAACCTGCGTCCTCCTCTGATCTACGGGCCCGACGCTCCGGGGAATTGGGGGCACCTCGTGAGGCTCGCCCGGATGCCGCTGCCACTCCCGTTTGCCTCGGTCCGGAACCGCCGCTCCTACCTCGGGCTCGAACATCTCTGCGGGGCGATCGGTGCGGTTCTCTCCTCTTCCGGCGATCCGGGTCTTTCCGGGACCTACGAGATCGCCGACCGCGAGGCTCCTTCCCTGGCTGAAGTCTTGGCGGCGGTGAGGCGAGGCCTTTCCCGCAGTGCCGGACTCTGGCACTTTCCCCCGCGAATCCTCGACCGGGCCCTCCGCCTCGCCCGGCGCGAGGCCATGGCCGAGGGGCTTTTCGGTGACCTTTTCCTAGACTCCCAGCCCTTCGAGGAGGCGTTTTCCTGGCGTCCCGCCCGTCCTACGCTTGAGGCGATGGAGCGAACCCTCGCCCTCAATTCATGAGAAATTGGCTCGAACGAACTCTCGCGCTGTTCGGCTTGGTCGCCGCGTCGCCTTTTTTGGCCGTCGCCGCGCTGCTGATCCGGCTCGATTCCCCCGGAGCCGCGATTTTCCGGCAGGAGCGGGTTGGCCGGAATCGCACTCCCTTCGTTTGCTATAAATTGCGAACGATGGCGTCCGGGACGAAACAGGCCGGGACCCATGAGGTGAGCTCCTCCGCGGTCACCCAAATCGGGCGTGTTCTCCGGGCGACGAAACTCGACGAAATCCCCCAGCTCTGGAATGTGGTGCGCGGGGAGATGGCCTTCGTGGGACCGCGTCCCTGTCTCCCCTCGCAGGCCGAGCTGGTTCATGAACGTGAGATCCGCGGGGTCTATGGAATTCTCCCTGGGATCACCGGATTGGGGCAGGTCCGGGGCATCGACATGTCCGAGCCCGTGCGGCTTGCCAAGGTCGATGCCGAATACCTTCAGGCCCGGTCCCTGGGGCTGGATCTGCGCCTTGCCTGGGAGACGGTCTGTGGCGGCGGGTCGGGAGACCGGGTGAAATCAGCGTGACAGCGACGGGGCTTTCGTTTACCTATGGTTGATAAGGAGGAAGCCCCTTCCAAAACACCTGGGGGGTAGACGGAACAAGACGGGATGCGTTTTCTCGCCAGATTTTTCATGGAAAGCACCGCCTTCAGGCGGTGTTTGGCTTTTATCTTCCACCTGGTCGGGATCGCCGGGTGCTACCTCCTCGCGCACCTTATCCGATTTGATTTCGAAGTGCCGGAGAAGCATTGGGACAGCTTTTACCGGACTTTCGGGGTCGTTGTCGCCAGCTACCTCGCCTGCATCCTCCTTTTTGGTCTTTACCGGGGGCTTTGGCGGTTTTTTACGCTGCGCGACTGCGTCATCACCGGGATCGCGTTTGCCGTTGGCACGGTCTTCGCGACCTTCTTGATCTATATCCGGAACGGACTGACCTTTGCCGATTTCCCCCGGTCAGTCCTGATGATCACCTACATGCTCCTCCTCTTTTGGGAGATCGGTGGTCGGGGGATTGTCCGGGTGATGCGCGACAGCCGGCGTCAGCGGCGCCGTCAGGCGAGGGGAGGGGAGGAAAAAGACCGTCGTCTTCTCCTCTTGGGGGACCCTGAAGAGGTCGACACTCTCCTGCGCGGGGTGCAGCGATTTGCGGCGGATCTCGGCCAGGTCGTCGGGATTGTCTCGGACAATCCCCATCACGGCGGGGCCAAGCTTCGCGGAGTGCCGATCTATGCCGGGATCGACCGCACCAGCGAACTCGTGGAAAAGCTCCGAGCGTCGACGCTGCTCTTTCTACCGCCGTTCACCGGCCCAGGAAAGATCCGTGAGGTCATCGACGATTTATCGGTAAAGCAGATCGCCTGTGATTACCGCGTGATTCCCTCGCTCGATGAAATCGCCTCGGGTCGGGTCGACGTCAGTGGGATCCGCCGCGTCGCGATCGAGGATCTCCTCTATCGCGTGCCCTACGAGATCGCCTCGGACCTGCTCTCTCACGCGATCGGGGGAAAGCGCGTCCTGGTCTCGGGCGCGGGAGGCAGCATCGGGTCGGAGATCGGCCGCCAACTCCTCCGCTACCGGCCTGCGGTGATCGTGCTCTTCGAGGTCAGCGAATTCCATCTTTTCGAGATCGAGCGGGAGTTGCGGCCGGTCGCGAAGGAGGCGGGGGTCGAGATCATCGCCTGTGCCGGAGACGTGCGGCGCGCCGAGCAGCTTCGCGCCGCGATCCGCCAAGGCGGCGGGATCGATCTTTTTTACCACGCCGCCGCCTACAAGCACGTCGATCTGATGGAGCGCAACGCGCTATCCTGTTTTCAGAACAACGTCATCGGCACCGAGACGGCCATCGGTGTGGCCGAGGAAGAAGGGGTGAAGGATTTCGTGCTCATCTCGACCGACAAGGCGGTCCGACCGACCAGTCTCATGGGTGCGACCAAGCGGCTTGCCGAGCGCCTTGTCATCGAGCGCCCCAGCCGTGGCACGAAGTGCAAGGCGGTGCGTTTCGGGAATGTGTTGGGCAGCAACGGCAGCGTCATCCCCATCTTTCGCCAGCAGATCGAGCGGGGCGGTCCCGTCACCGTCACGAGCAAGGAAGTGACCCGCTACTTCATGACCATTCCCGAGGCGGTGGAACTCGTTCTCGCTGCCGGAGCGATCCCGGAAGACCGTCGCATTTTCGTCCTCGAGATGGGGGAGGCGGTGAAAATCGACGAGATGGCCCGGCGCATGATCGAGCTCTCGGGCCTTGTCCCGGATGTCGACATCTCGCTGGTCTACACGGGATTGAAACCCGGGGAAAAGGAATACGAGGAACTCCTCACCGACGACGAGGATGTCGTCCGCACCGATCTCGACCGGATCTGGGTGGTGAAAAAGAACGAGGGCGAAGAACTTGAGCCGGTCGACGTCGGGCGCGTCATCGCACTGATCGACGAGGGTGACGAAATGGCCCTGCGGGCTTATGCCGATTCCCTGATTCGAGGATCACTCCTTCTCAATCCCGAAGTGGTGCGAGGTTGAGGGGTGGGATCGACCGTCTTACTCTCTCCCGATCCTCTGAATGAACGGAATATCCCACCTCCGGCCGCGCGCGGAATGGTTTTCAGCAACCAATCTGTTTGCCGCAGGGCTGTTCTGCCTCTTTGTCGGAATCGGAGGCGGAGCCAAGCCGATCGCGGTGGGGCAGGTCTTCGTTTTCCTCGCGGTCATGAAGGCCTTGTTCGAACGGGGAGTCAAGGCGCTTTCGTGGGGTTGCCTGCCTCCCAGTGCTTGGTGTCTCGTTGCCTACGTCTTCGTCTCCGTGCTTTCGATTCTTGCGAACCGCCTGGTCATCGAAGCACCTCTTGAGCATTTGGGGAAGTTGCGCTACTTCGCCGTTGTCCCCGTGCTGGTGGCGATGCCTTGGCTCGCACGCGAGCTCCTGCCGGTGCCTTGGCGGCGCGATTCGCTGGTGCTCGCGTGGATCGTGCCGCTCGCCTTCGCCGCCAGCGTTGGACTGATCGCCTTTGCCTCGGGGAACCATCCGCTGCGGGGGGATGATCTCGTCGACATCCGGCGGGTCTCCGGTCTCTACGGGCAGGTCATGACCTTTGCCTATTCCCTGCAGTTCTCCGTTCTTGCCCTCGTCGCCTTTTTCTTCGCCCCCCGCGTGTGGAGCACCTTGACCCGGGTGCCCTGGTGGATTGCCGCGGCCATGCTGCTGCTCAGCGTTGTCGCCCTCTACTTCACCTATACCCGAGGGGCCATGCTCGGCGTGGCGGCCGGCCTCGCGGCGCTCGCGATGCGGCGATCATGGAAACTCGGATTGATCTTGGCCCTCGCGGGCGTTGCCGGGATCGCGCTGCTTGCCCTCAACGCCCTCAACGCCGACCGCGACACCGAAGAGAGAGGCGACCGGGGTTCGCGCTACCTCCAGACGGATTCCGCCATCCGTCTCGGCCAATGGCGCGCTGCCTCTCTCAGCTTCCTGGAGCGTCCCGCTTTCGGTTGGGGCTACCGCAATTTCGAGCTTCAATCCGCCGCCCTGAAGGAGCGTTACGGATTTGAGAAAGATGTCGTGCGGAAGCGTGGACAGCCCCGACAGGTCATCTACTTCCAGGGGCACGCGCACAACAACGTGCTCGAATCGTTTGCCTCGATGGGCGTGGCCGGCGGCGTTACTTTTCTCGCTTTCGCTCTCTCCTGGTTGCGCGAGGCGTGGCGGAGCCGCCACGGACTCCTCCTCGCCCCTCCTGTCGCCGCCTTCCTTGTCTCGGGGATGTTTGAAAACACCTTCTTTGACTCCGAGGTGGTCAACTGCCTGCTGCTCCTTTACCTGATCACGCAGTGGGTCAGGGAGGCAGAGTGCGATCCCTCTGGCGGAAACCACGAAGACGGGTGACGACAAACGTCAAGCGCGCCTCGACTTCAATGACGGGATGAACGTTTGAAGGAACCTCGAGCCACCCCCGAAGCGGGCGAGAACCCCGCTACTGCCCTGGGGTCGGAGCCTTCGCCGGGCTCTTCGGGAGGATCGTCACGGAGACACGGGTGTCTTCCTTCAGGAACTTCATCGCGAGGGCGTTGATCTCTTCGACGGTGATGTTCTTGTAATCGTCGACGAAGGTGCGGGACCACTCGAGGCGCTGGGGATATTCCTGTGAGGATTCGAGGACGCTGCCCATCCAGTATCGGTTGGTGCGGCGCATCTCCTCGATCGAGACGACCTGGGGTTTCTTCGCTCGCTCCAGCTCGTCTTCAGTGATGCTCGTGCCCTTCGCGAGATCGGCCGCGATCGCTGCGATCACTTCGTTGACCTTTTTGGCTTGGGGCGGATCGACCGTGACCGAGGCAAAAAGGTAACCATAATCCTTCCAGGTGTCGCTCGGCAGGTTGTGGGCGAAAGGGCTGTAGGCGTCGCCGAGTTCCTCGCGGATCTTGATGCGGAGGCGGTCGTCGAGGATGGCCGAAAGCATGCCGAGACGGCGACTCTCCTCGATCTTGAAGAGGTCGGTGGTCGGCCAGTGAACCACGGCCATCGCCTTCGGAATTTCGGACTCAAAGGCGAATTCCTTTTCCCCTGCATCGGGAAATTTCACGACACGTTCCTCTTCGTAGGCAGGTTTCACCGCCGCGCGCTCCGGCAGGTTGCCGAAGCTCTGTGCGAGGAGAGAGATGGCGGCCTCCTTGTCGAAGTCGCCGACGATGGTGATCTCGCAGTAGCCTTTCTCGAGTTCGGGCATCACCCATTGACGGGCCTGCGACGTGGTCAGCGCTTCGGCTTCGGACCTCGACGGATAGCCGAAGCGATGGTCGCCGCCGTGGAGGAAGGCGGCCACCTTGTCCTGGGCGAAGCCGCCGGGGGTGCGCTCAAGCTGCTGGTAGAGATAGTCGAAGGCCCGCTTGAACTCCGTCTCCGCCTCTTTTCGGAAGCCGGGATTCGTGACGTAGGCGCGCATCAGGGTGAGTTGGTCGGCGAGGGCCTCGGGCGTGGTTTGGCCGGAGAGGGAAAAGGCATCATCGTCGATTCCGAAATTCACGCTCACCGACTTGCCGGCGAAGATCGCCTGGAGGTCGTCGTCGCTGTGGGCCTCGAGCCCGCCCTTGGTGAAAACGCTGCCGAGGAGGAACGAGAGCCCCCGAGCCGGTTCGGTGAGAAGCCCCCCCCCGATTCGAGCTTTGACGTAGACGGCGGCGTCCTCGAAATCGGTGACCTTGAGATTCGCACGCACGTTGTTGGCGAAGCGGAGTTGTGTCACGCCGAGGTCCTCGACCTCTTTGCGCTCGGCCACGGTGCCGGGTTCGGGGAGCTTCGCGTAGGCGAATTCCTCGATCGCTTTCTCCTCGGGAGCGGTCACCGCGACAGCCTTGCTCTCCGCGTAAGCGGCTTCGATCGACGCAACCGGTTCCGCGATCTTGGCGTTGCCCGAGACGAACACAAGCGTTTCGTTCGCTCCGGCCCAAAGCTCGCGGAGGTGATCGCGGCAGCTCACCCCTGAAATTTTATCGAGCGAACTGACGACGCGAGGGAGGTCGTCGGCCGGATTGGTGAAAATGCGGCGCGAGCCGAGACGATCGGCGAGGGCGTCGGCGAGCTCGCGCGACTGGCGGGTCGCGGCTTGTTTCGCGGCGTCCTCATACATGACCCGGATGTTCGCCTTCGCTTCGGCCACCTCTGCGTCGTTAAAGCCGTGTTCGAGGGAACGACGCAGCTCCTGCTCAATCAGGGCGAGGGCGGACTTCCAGTTCTCCGGCTTGCAATCGGCGTCGATCGAGGCGTAAAGCGCGAAGCCGAGATCGAAGAAGTCTCCGGCCCTCATGCTTGCGGAACTCACGGGTGAGTCGGCCTGCTTTGCGAGGCGTTCGAGACGGCGGTTGATCATCTGGCCGGCGATCATGAGGTGAAGGTCGTAGAGGCGCCGTTCGCTGTTGTCGGGAGGGTTGACGCGCGGTTTCAACACTTCGATCGAGACCGAGGTCTCGCCAGCTTCCTCCTCGTGATGGTAGTGGGTCGCGAAGCCGCGTTTGCTCATCTCGCCCATGGGCGGGGCGACGCGTTTCTCACGGGCGGGCAGTTCACCGAAATACTTTTTCACGATCGGTTCGACTTCGGCCTCTGCGACATCGCCGACGACGATCACGGCCATGCGGTTGGGAGTATACCAGTTTTCGTAGAACTCCACGAAACGGTCGCGTGGCGCGCCCTTGATCACTTCCTCGATACCGATGGGCATCCGCTTCGAGACGCGCTGGTCGGGAAAGGCGAACCCGATCTGCTCGACGAAGGTGCGCCAGTCGACCGAGTCGCGGGTGCGTTTTTCGCTCAGGATGATACCGCGTTCGTCCTCGATCTCACCGGAGTCGAGCAGCATGCCATCCGCGTAGTCGCGGAAAAGTTTCATGCCCTCGTCGATCATGGCGGTGTCGGACTTCGGCAACTCGAGCTTGTAGACCGTCTCGTTGAAGGAGGTGTGGGCATTGGTGTGGTTGCCGAAGCCCATCCCGAGGCGCTGGAAGTATTCGACCATCTCGCCGGCGGGGAAACGCTTCGTGCCGTTGAATGCCATGTGTTCGAGGAAGTGCGCGAGCCCCTGCTGGTCGTCGTTTTCCATCAGGGATCCGGCATCGACGAAGAGGCGCATGCTGACGCGGTCGGGCGGCTCCGGGTTCGGGAGGATGGCGTAGCGCAGCCCGTTCTCGAGGAGCCCCCACTTCACCGCCGGATCGACGACGATGTCGCTGTTTTCGTGGGGAAGCGGAATGGGGTCGGTGGCTTGGACAAAGACGGCGCCGTTGAAAAGGGTCAGGGCAGAGAGCAAACGCAGGGTCATGGGCGGGGTTCGGGGGATGAGAAACGGTGGGAACGTTCCGTGATGCGGAAGGTTACGGCAAGGGCGGAATTGGGGGACGACCCGTTGTTCGGGGAATCCGACGGAGGCCTGTCTCGCCTCGTTCTGGCGGCGTCGACTCCCTTCAGCCAACGTCTCCGACCCGCGATGGAGCGTCGCGCGGTCCCCGGACGGCGGGTGCCTTTTAGTGGCCGCGGTTCCAGGCGACGCAGTCCTCATACTTCACCCCGCTTCCGCCGAACAGATCAAGCGCGCTGCCGATGGTGAGGTCGACATTTCCGCCACCGATTCGATCGGCGAGTTCGAGGTCGGCGAGGCTGGACGCGCCGCCGGCATAGGTGATGGGCAGTTTTCCCCAGGATCCGAGCATCGCGACGAGATCGGCATCGATGCCTTCGCATTTTCCCTCGACATCCGCCGCATGGATGAGGAATTCGCTGCAGGATTCAGCGAGAGCGTCGAGCGTTTCCATTGTCACAGGGAGATTGGTGAGGGTCTGCCAGCGGTCCATCGCCACGATCCATCCGTCGTCGCGACGGCGGCAACTGAGATCGATGACGAGGCGTTCGCGTCCCGTCTCGGCGAGGAGTTGCGCGAGACGGTCGTTCTGAAAACGGCCCTCGCGATCAAAGAGGAATGAAGTGGCGATGACATGGGAGGCCCCGGATTCGAGCCACTCGGATGCATTCTCCGCCGTAATGCCTCCCCCGAGTTGCAATCCGCCTGGATAGGCGGCCAGGGCTTTTCGAGCCGCCTCGGCATTGCCTCGGCCGAGTTGGATGACATGGCCACCGCGGAGTCCGTCCGCCGCGTAACGGGCCGCGAACCACGAGGCCGGGCGATCGCTCACGAAATTTGTTTTCAGCGTTTCCTTGCTCGATTCCAGCGTGCCTCCGACGATTTGTTTCACGCGACCTTCGTGAAGGTCGATGCAGGGGCGGAACCGGGCTCGATGCGTCATCCGAAAAAGTAAAAGGCAAAACGTGAAAGGCCAAAGATTAAAGGTGAGCGCCCTCAGGCAATGGCGAAAAAGTCCATGCCCTCCTCGAACCCCGCCGTGGTGAGAAGTTGGCGGATCGTCTCTCGGGCGGGTTCGCGACCGGCGGCGGCGAGCATGATGGCACGGTCCTTGAACTCGGACGCCCGGTCGGAGGCGAGGATGGGAATTCCCGCAAGGTGCTGGCCGATCTGGCGTTCGTTCACTTCGAGAAAAGCGTGGATCGCGACACCGTGACGACTCAGGCGTTTGTGGAAGTCCTTTCCTGTCGGCCCGGCCCCGCAGATCACGGCGCCTTTTTTGCGCACGAGCGTGTTCCGGCTCAGATAATGGGCCTTGGCTTCCTGGAATTGTTCGAGCGAATACCGCTGCTGCGACCGGGTCGACCGGGTCGGGCCGTCGAGCCAGTCGAGGAGCACCTCGGGCACCTTGCCAAGGCGATGCCCCCTTTCGAGAAGTCGCAGCCAAAGGTCGTAATCCTCCGCCCATGAGGGATCGGCGTAGCCGCCCGCCTCTTCGAGCACCTCGCGTCGCAGCATCGTGGACGGGTTTGGGAGCGGGCTGTCGACAAAACGCTCGTTGCGGATCGCCTCCGGGGATATGACCCCATTGATCCAGCGCTCGTAGCGCTGGTAGCCGCCGTCGGCCGGGCCCGTTTGCCCTGTCTCGAGCCGTTTCAAAATCCTGACTTGAGTGGCACAACCTGCGAGATCCGGTTGAGCCAGAAGAAAATCGCGCTGGACTCGCAGGCGGGCCGGATGGGCGAGGTCGTCGGCGTCCATTCGTGCGATCAGCGAACCACTGGCCACGCGCCAGGCGAGGTTGGCGGCTTCGACGAACCGGCCCTCCCAGCGACGCAGGCGGATGCGGTCATCTTCGCGGGCGAGGGACCGCATCAGGGACGGGGTTTCGTCGGTCGAGGCGTGGTCCACGAGGACGATCTCGAAATCGCCGAGATCCTGCGCTTGCAGGCTGGCGACGGCGGCTCCGAGGGTCGCGGCGGCATTCCTTGCCGGCATTACCACGGAGACGGAGGGCGTGTTCACGGAAAGGAGAGCGACTCGACACAAAAAAGCCCCGGTCGAAACCGGGGCCCTTCCAGTTGGGTTGCGGGGAGGCCCCTGATCAGGCTCCAGCACCCTGGGAGACCGAGGCGCGCGTTTGATTCACGATGGCAACGAGCACTTCGCCGTCCATTTTCACGGTAACGCCTGCGGGCAGGTTGAGGTCCGCCACCTTGAGGGTCTGGCCAAGACCGATCGAATCGACATCGTTGACGATCTTCTCGGGAAGGTCCGAGGGGCGACAGTGGATTTCGATCTCGTGAACGAGTTGTTCGAGAAGGCCACCGGCCTTCACCCCGACAGGTTCTCCCTGAAGTTCGATCGGGACAACCGCATGGATGGTGTCGTTCTCGGTGACGGCGCGAAAATCAACGTGGATGAGCGAACCGTTGAGGGGGTTGCGCTGGATGTCCTGCACGATGGCGAGTTTGGACTGCTCGCCGGATCCATTGACCTCGATGTTGACGAGGAAGTTGGCGCTATGTTTGCGGGACAAATCCATGAAGGACTTGGCATCCAGCTGGATGAGTGCATCAGCGTTGCCACCGTAGATGACGGCAGGGACGAGACCGGCACGGCGAAGACGCTTCGAGGCGGTGGAGCCTTTGACGTCCCGCTTTTCGGCTTGGAGGGTTTCTTGTTTGGCCATCTTTCCGGTGTGTTTCTGGATTGCGAATCGCCCTCCCCGGTTCCGGCCGGGGGTCAGGGGGCGCGCAATCTAGGCGACCGGTCAGGAAATGTCAAAGAGAGATGTGACCGATTCCCCGAAGTGAATCCGGCGGATCGCCTCCCCGAGGATCTCTGCCACGCTGACCGTTTTCACCTTTTCCCCGGTGGCATAGGGCGTGCTGTTGGTGGAAATGAGTTCCTCGATTTCTGACTCGGCGATGCGCTGGCGGCCCTGTTCGCCCAAAACGGCGTGGGAGACCCCGGCGAAGATGCGCTTTGCCCCCCGCGACCGGAGGAGCCGGGCGGCGGACGTGAGCGTGCCGGCAGTCTCGGAGATGTCATCGACGAGGAGCACGTCTTTGCCCTCAACCTCTCCGATCAGGCTGATCGCCTCGACCTCGGTGGCGCTGACCCGGTTTTTCGCCACGATGGCGAGGGGCGTGCCGAGCGCTTTTGAGTAGGCGTGGGCCATTTTCATTCCCCCGACGTCGGGAGAGACGACGACCAAGTTGCTGGAGACACCTTTTTCGCGCAGGTATTTGATCAACACCGGCATGGCATGAAGGTGATCGACCGGGATGTCGAAGAATCCTTGGATCTGGCCGGCATGGAGGTCGATGGTGAGGACGCGGGTGACCCCGGCGGCGGTGAGGAGATTGGCGACGAGTTTCGCGGTAATGGGAACGCGGGGCTGGTCTTTACGGTCCTGCCGGGCGTAGCCGAAGAAAGGAATCACTGCCGTGATGCTCTCGGCGCTGGCCCGTTTCGCGGCGTCGACCATGATGAGCAGTTCCATCAGGTTCTGGTTCGTCGGCGGGCAGGTCGGTTGAACGATGAAAATGTCGCGTTTGCGGATGTTTTCATTGATCTTCACGAAGGTTTCACCGTCCGGGAAGCTTTTGACAGTGGCGTCCGAGCGACGGACGCCCAGGTATCCGGCGATTTCGTCGGCGAGCTCGGGGTGTGCGGATCCGCTGAAGATGCGTAGGTCGAGGTGCATGTCGGACCCATCCTCGCGAAAACGTTACAAAACGCCAGCGAAAAGTCCCCGCGGGATCTGGCTGATTAAGCGAACAGGAACGTATTTGAGACTTGGTGGCGGGCGAAGGGAACCCCGATCTGCTGGAATCCGAAAATGAAGCCGACATCTTTAGCCGCTCTTGTGGTTTGCCTTCTCGGGGCTGGGATCGTGGTGCTCTCCCGGCTCTCCCTGCCGACACCGGAGTCGCGCTACGGTCCGGTGATCCATGAGGTCCAATCGGATTTCTCCCTGATCCGGGTGCGCGAACGTGGGACGGTGCGCAGTCTCCTCTTCAAGGACGAGGCGGGGCTCGAGCAGTGCCAGTCTTCTGTCGATCTCGCGAATCCCGGCAATCTCGAACTCGCCTACTCGCGTGGCATCTTCCTCTCCTTTCTGGTCCGTCATCCCCAAAACCGTGTCCTGATCCTGGGACTTGGCGGGGGAGGCATGGTGCGGTTTCTGAACCACCGGTTCCCGGAGACAGTGGTCGAGGCCGTCGAGATCGATCCTGAGGTGGTGAAAGTCGCGAAGTCGCATTTCGGCCTCGTAGAGTCCGCTGCGGCGCGGATCCACACGGCGGATGCCTTCGATTTCATTGCCGGCGGCGGCCCATTCGATGGGATCTATTTCGACGCCTTTCTCCGCGCTCCCGAGTCGTCTGGCCTCGAAGAAAAAACGCGGCGCCTGAAAACCCGTCGGTTCCTTGCTCAGGTCCGCGACCGACTCGCTCCCGGTGGGGTGGTGGCTTTCAACCTCATCGCCAGTGATTCCGCCACGGAGCAGGATCTCGCCGCGATCCGCGAGGTCTTTCCCGGCTTGGCGAGGTTTGCGGTGGTGGGTTCGGGGAATCAAATCGTGATCGCTCCGCGTGATCCGGTCGATCTGGGGCAGGCAGCGTTGTTGCGACGGGCCAAGGATCTCGATGGAACGCTCGGCTTCGGACCCTTTTTCAGCGATCTGGTGAGACGGCGGATCGACTGAGGACGGCAATGGACTTGCTCAAGAACTGAGGATGACACCCTCGGGATCGGGACCGCTGTGGAGCGTGGCGAGGCGCTGGCGCAGGTCTTGCAGGGAGAACGGCTTTGTGATCACGTCATTCATCCCGGCGGCGAAGCAGCGCTCGCGATCTTCATCGAAGACCATGCCGGTCATCGCGAAAATCGGAGCCGAGGCGTTTGGGTGATCGAGGCGACGGATCGAGGTGGTGGCCTCGAGGCCGTTCATGATCGGCATGTTCACATCCATGAGGATGAGGTCAAAGGACAGGGGGCCCTCGGCGATGTCGACCGCTTCGCGGCCGTTGTTGGCCACCGTGACATCGCAGCCGAGTTGTTCGAGAGTGAGGCGGGCCACTTTCTGGTTTACCTTGTTGTCCTCGACGAGGAGAATACGGACGCGATCGTTCGCGCTGGCAAGCTGCCCCAGCGCGGGAGGAGGGAGGAGGAGGCGGCTGACGAGGGGTTCCTCCTGCTTGTGGGTGGTTTCGTCGTAGTCGATGGTGAAGAAGAACGTCGTGCCAAAGCCCGGCTCACTCTCGAACCAGATCCGGCCGCCCATCAGCTCGACGAGATTTTTGGAGATGGCCAAGCCAAGGCCCGTGCCGGAGTGGCAACGGGGCTTGGCGGAGTCGATCTGGCGGAAAGGCGCGAACAGCGTCGCGCCCGCCTCCTCGCTGATGCCGATGCCGGAGTCGCGGACTTGAAAGAGCAGTTGGCCGCGACCCGCCTTTTGGTGGCCCTGCACCGTCACCGATACCTCGCCCGAGTCCGTGAACTTGATGGCGTTGCTGGTGAGGTTGGAGAGAACCTGTTTCAAGCGGAGGTCGTCGGCGACAAATCGTTCGGGAAGTGTCTCGCAGATCGTGGCGGAAAGTTCGATCCGTCGGGCATCGGCGTTGGCCTTGTAGACCAGAAGCACTTCCCGGATAAGCTTTTGCAATTCGAAAGGACGCGGCTTCAGAGGCATTTCCTTCGCGTTCAGTTTCGCGAATTCGAGCACGTCATCAAGAATGTTGAGGAGAGACTCGCTCGAGTTTTGGATCGTTTCGAGGTGCTCGCGCTGGATCGGATCAAGGTCCATCTCGAGGAGGAGATTGACCATGCCAAAGATGCCGTTCATGGGCGTGCGGACTTCGTGGCTCATGTTCGCCAGAAATCGTTCCTTTTCCTTCCCGGCATCGGGAGCGGTTTCATGACGTCTTTCGAGTTGCTCCTGCTTCGCTGCCATCGAGGCCGCCATCGATCGAACAAAAGCAACCAAGGGATGTTCCCCGGACCGCAGCGCGGGGATGCGCTGGGTGTGGCCCGGGTATTGAATCAGGAAATCCGAGACGATCTTCTCGAGCTGCCGGATCGTCTCCACGGCTTCGGTTTCCGCGATGGCTTTGGCGGGAAGGCCTCGGGGGAGGAGCGGGCGGATCGCGATTGACAAGGGCGGGCCCCCCTTGAGACAAGGAGCAAGCTTCGACATTTCGCGCTTCCTGATTTTTTTCATACTTTTCATAAACTTCATTAAAAAAAACGGTTCGCAAGGCCTTCTTCTCTGGTTTTGGGTTGAGAAGGGCTAAAAAGTTCGAGATCCAGTGGATCGGCGACGTTTCGTTGCAGCCTGGTTGCTTGCGTTCTCCGTCATTCCCATCTGCGATGAAAAACCTCCTTGGATTTGGCTCTTTCACCTTTCTGGTCCTGGCTTCTCCGGTTCCCGAGGTTCGTGCTGGAGAAGCTTGGAGCGGGATCTACCCCCATCTCGCGTTCTTCAACAACGAGGGCGAATGTGGCACCGGCGCGGTGGTGCCGTGGGCCGGCCGACTCTGGGCACTGACCTATGCGCCGCATATGCCGAAGGGATCTTCGGACAAGCTCTACGAAATTTCTTCCGATCTCGTCGTCACCGTCAGGCCCGAGTCGATTGGCGGGACTCCGGCGAACCGGATGATCCATCGCGAGTCCGGCCAGCTCTTCATGGGCCCGTATGCCATCGACGGGGCCGCCAAGGTCCGCGTTATCCCGTATGCTGAGATGTTCGGACGTCCCACCGCCAACGCCCGTCACCTCTCCGATCCGGCCGGCAAGATCTACTGTGCTTCGATGGAGGAGGCGCTCTATGAGATCGACGTGGAGACTCTCGCGGTGACGACCCTCTACCGCGACGAACAGGATGACGCCCCAGGCCCCAAGGCCGGACTGCCCGGCTACCACGGCAAGGGCATGTATTCCGGTCAGGGCGTGCTGGTCTACGCGAACAACGGGGAAAATTCCGCGGAAGCACGACGTGATCCTTTCATTCCCTCGGGCGTTCTCGGCGAGTGGGGTGGATCGGAGTGGAAGGTCGTGCGCCGTAGCCAGTTCACCGAGGTGACCGGTCCGGGTGGGATCTATGGCAACGAAAACCCCGCGACCGATCCTCTCTGGAGCATGGGCTGGGACGCGAAGTCACTGATTCTCATGATGCGGGACGGCGGCGAATGGCATCCCTACCGTCTCCCCAAGGCAAGCCATAGCTACGATGGGGCCCATGGTTGGAACACGGAATGGCCGCGCATCCGCGAGATCGGTGAGGGCGACGAACTTCTCATGACCATGCACGGGATGTTCTGGAGTTTCCCGAGAGGTTTCTCCCTCGCCGATAGTTCCGGTATCGCGCCGCGCTCGAGCTACCTGAAAGTCATCGGGGACTTTTGCCGATGGCAGGACCGCCTCGTTTTCGGGTGCGACGACACCGCCAAGAGTGAGTTTCTCAACAAGCGCAGGGCCAAGGGCGAAATCGCCGCTCCACAGTCCCAGTCGAATCTCTGGTTCGTTGAACCGTCGCGCCTTGACCACTTTGGACCCGTCATCGGGAGGGGGGCGGTGTGGCTGCGGGAAGACGTTGCCGCTGGTGCGAAATCCGACCCCTATCTCTTTTCCGGATTCAAACAACGCGCCCTTCACCTCGCCCACGGCGGGGAAGGTGAGCTGGGTGTCGCGCTCGAGATCGACCGCGATGGCAAAGGCAAGTGGGATCCGTTCAAAACGGTTGTGGTTCCGCCGCAGGGGTATCTCTGGACCGCTTTTGAGGAGGGTGAGCCCGGTGTCTGGATCCGCCTCGCACCCTCGGTCGACGCCACTGGCCTGACCGCTGCCTTCACCAACGGCGAGGATGATGAGCGCTCCTCCGCGACGGCGCCTCCAAAATTTGCCGGGATCGCTGCCGCCTCATCGGGCGGCGTCTCCGGCGGGGTCATCCGCGCCCGCGGCGGGAATAAACGCGACTTGCACTACGCTGCCCGGACCCGGGAGGGGGCCATCGGCCTTTACACGCTTTCGAGCCGGGAGGGAACCCTGACATTGACACAAGAAGACAACGCCACCGAACTCGCCTGGCTCGAGCAGCACGCCGCGATTCCCCCACGGGAAGGCGTCATCGCCACCGATGCCGCGTCCGTGATCTACACCGACGATTCCGGGAAGCGATTCCGGCTTCCTCGGGGGAACGCCGCCTTCGACCAGCCCAACTCGCTTGGCGGCGAACGGCTCTGCCGCGAGGTGGCGACGGAGCGCGATCTCTTCAATTGCCACGGCACCTTCTTCGAATTGCCCGCCGAAAACGCAGCCGGCTTCAGCCGGGTCCGACCTGTCGCGACGCACGGACTGCGCATCGTTGATTACTGCAGCTACCGGGGATTGCTCGTCATTTCCGGAGTCGATCTCGTGCAGGCGGGCGAAAACCGCCACCTCATTCGAAGCGACGATGGCAAGACCGGCCTCTGGGTCGGGGCGATCGATGATCTCTGGGAACTCGGCAAACCCGTCGGTTCGGGCGGGCCTTGGAAGGACGCTGCCGTCAAGGCCAACGAGGTATCCGACGCTTACCTGATGACTGGCTATGACGAGAAGGAATTGACCCTTTTCTCCGAAGAAAACACGCGCGTCACCGTCGAAGTCGATCTCACCGGCATGGGCGATTGGGTGAGTTATCGCACCTTCACTCTCGAGGCTGGCAAGGAAACGAAATATCTCTTCCCCAGTGGCTACGAGGCCTACTGGGTGCGTTGTCGCAGCGAGCTGGACGCGACGGTGACGGCTTGGCTGGAATATCGGTGAGGGATCACTCCGCCAAGCCCTCCGCCCCCGCTCCGGGCCGCTCCAATTCCCCCACGACGCGGAAGCCTGAGCGATCGATCAGGAAGATCTCGAGGCTCACGGGAAACTGGGATTGGCGATATTGCTCGACCAGCGCGGGCCCAAAATCCGCCAAGCTCCCACCGGTCGCGGGGAAAAGGTAAATTCGGTTCCGCTCGAGGAGCAGGGCGTGAATGCGATCGCCGAGGGACTCCTCGAAACGCTCGCGCAACTTCGGCGAAAGAATCGCGCTCGTGAGAAACGGATCTTCATCGGCGATGATGGCGTAGAGCGCGATGCCGCGGTGGTCGCGCACCAACTTCGGTTCGAGATTTGCGGCGACGGCATCGGCGACTTGCTGGGCCACCGGGAAAAAGGTTTCCCAATCGAGGTGGCGTTCCTTCCAAGTCTTTTTGGTGAAGGGGCGCACCCCGAAACTCCATTCGTAATGGGCCGCCATTTTCGTGGTTTTGGCACCTTCGATTGGGCCGTTGATGTCGAGTGCCTCGAAGGCGCCCCCGAAAATGACACCGATCCGGCGGGCGGAAGCATCGCTGGTTTCGGCGGCCTCCGCCGCGTCCAGTGATGAAATGGCGAGGCTGAGGATGAGGCCGCGGATGAACGCGGGGAGCCGAAGCGTGGGATTTCCGTTTGCCATCGGGCGGGGGAGGGGGTTCGATGCAAATTCACAAAGCTAATCGCGGATGATCACATTTCTAGAAGGAACCCTCGAGGAAAGTTGGCCGGGCCGTCTCGTCCTGAACGTCGGCGGCGTCGGCTACGAGGTGCTCGTGCCGCTCTTCGGCGACGAGCAGTTCGGACAGACGGGGGCGAAAACGCGGGTGCTGACCCATCATCACATCCGTGAGCAGGAGCAAACTCTCTACGGGTTCCCTGACGAGGATGCGCGCGATCTTTTCCGTCTCCTCATCAACCACGTCTCCGGGGTGGGTCCCAAGGTGGCGATGTCCATCCTGAGCGGCATGGCCGCTGCCGACTTCAAGGAGGCGGTGGTGCGGGGTGACATCAACACGATCTCGAAGATCCGGGGACTCGGCAAAAAGACCGCCGAGCGCATCGTCCTCGAACTGGGCGACAAGGTCGGGGTGAAGGATGCTTGGCAGGCCCAGTCGGCCCGCGCCACCCTGGCGCCCGAAGCTGTCGCCAAGAACGACGCCCTCCTCGCCCTCATTTCGCTCGGCTACAAGCAGGCCGAGGCCCAGAAGGCGATCGAAAAGCTGCCCGATCATTTGTCGAAGCCCGATGAAATGTTGCGGGCCGCCCTGCGTCTTCTGCAGGGTTGAACCCTTCTGTTTCTCCTGTCCCGCCCCGCTTCGAATGACGGATCCGACTCGCCAAGCCGAACGTGTTCGAGCCGCGATGCCAGACGGAGGTCTCTTTGCAGAGAAGGAATGGCGGATTTCTCCCGAGCCCTTTGTCCTTTCACGGAGCGAATTTCGCCGGCTCGAGCGGCTCGGTCCGGTCTTTCACCGTTTCCAGAAAACCTGTGATCTGCTCTACCGTCGCAGCCGGGTCGGTTCGCTCCCCCGCTGGATCGCCGGCTATCTCGATCAGGGCAAGCCGGAGACGCTTCTCGAAGCGGGGCTTGCCCGCGCCACCTTGACGGAAACCCCACGGGTGATCCGGCCCGATCTCATCCTCACGGCGGCCGGTTTCTCCGCGACCGAGCTCGATTCGGTGCCTGGTGGCATCGGGCTTACTGCCTGGCTCGGCCAGACCTATTCGTCGATCGATCCGTCTCATGAGATCGTCGGCGGGCCGCACGGGATGTTCGACGGTTTTGCCTCCCTTTTCAGCGGCGGTGGGGCCGACCTCCTCCTCTCGCAAGAGTCGGCCGACTATCGTCCCGAGATGGAGTGGCTTGCGGGCCATCTTCCCGGTGAGTGGCGCGTTGCCGACGCGGAGACCTACGAGGCCTCGGGTCGTGACATTTACCGTTTTTTCGAGCTCTTTGATCTGCCGAACCTACCTGCCGCTTCGGCATTGATGCCGGCCGTCGCTGGTGGGCGGGTGCGATTGACCGCGCCTCTCAAACCCTGGCTTGAGGAAAAGCTTTGGTCGGCTCTCTTTTGGTCTCATCCGCTCCGCGAAATTTGGAAGCGGGAGTTGCGCGAGTCGAACTGGAAGCAGTTGCGCGAGGTTTTCCCCCAGAGTTGGGTCGTCGATCCGGCCGAAGTGCCCCATCACGCCGTCATTCCCGGCCTGGAGATCGGGAGCTTTGTCGAAATGAAGGCCTTCACGCAGAAAGAGCGCGAACTCGTTCTGAAGTTGAGCGGCTTCAATGAAAAGGCCTGGGGCAGCCGAAGCGTCACGGTGGGGCAAGACGCCTCCCAGATCGAATGGGCTGAGGCGGTCGATGCGGCGTTCGCATCCTTTGGCACCTCACCCTACGTTCTGCAGCGTTTCCATGCCGGGAGACTGGTGACCCATCCGTGGTGGAATCCTGCGACCGGCCGGGTGGAAACAATGGAAGGACGCGCGCGGCTTTGCCCCTATTATTTCGTCTCGGCAAAAGACGATTCCATCTCCCTCGGCGGCGTCCTCGCGACGATCTGTCCTGCTGACAAAAAAATCCTCCACGGCATGCGCGATGCGATCCTCGTGCCCTGCCGGGTCGAGTGAATGGCGGGAGAACACGTCATTTCGGCGGTGTCCACGCGATGGCAAACGCCCCTTCAAGGCATCTTTTCGGGCGCCTCGCTTTGAGTTTTCATCATAAGAACCCTGCAAAAGCGGTTAAACTTCACGATAAATTGCAAATTTGATAATAAACTTCTCTTTATTTTAAAAGAAACAGAGGGTTTTGTTGCATTTCTGCGTATCAAGATTAATCGTTTCAGGGCTCTCTGCCGTGGGAGAAGACGCGACTCCTCAGTTTTGTCTAATCTCACACCTTGCTCGGTCGTCTGCACCCTGGGCATGTGGGCCATGGAGTCACCGTCAGAGAGCTGAACCGATACATAGAGGCGAAACGAAGTGAAAAAGATCAAATTCACCTGTCCCCATTGCGAGGCAAAATTGCGTGTTCCGTCCCACTTGGCTGGAGTGAGCGCGCCCTGTCCGAAGTGCGGAGCCACGATCACTGCCCCCTCCGATATCACGGAGGCGGTGGTCGAGCCGCCTGCGGAGCGGCGCTCGAGGACCTCCGCGCTCTCGGCCGCTCCGCAACGGGCTGGTCAGCAAAGCGGCGCGACGGCGGTGCTGGATTCCCCCGTCGGCCAGCGGTTCGTTGCCTCGGGTCAGGTTTCTGCTCAGGCAACCACCCCGTTTCCAAACGCATCGGTTGCCGCTTCACCAGCGCCTGCTCGGGTCGAGAATCGCGTCGAGAGTCTTCCTGCTCCCGCGGTCCCCCAAGCAGCGACCGCGCCCATCCCGGCAATTCCCGAGACCTCGCCCATCCTGGAGTCAGCGGGCCAGCCGCCCGCCCTCTCCAATCTTGCCGTTTCGCCCTCCCCCTTTGCTCCGCCGGTCCCGGACTCCGCCATGGTCTCCGTGGCAGAGGAGGATCGCTCGGCGCCTCCCCCATTGCCGAGGGAAGAAAACGCCGTGGTCGTCGAGGAACGTCTCTACGAGATGGGCGCCGCCCCGGAGCCGGTCTCGCCGTTGATGCCGATCACTCAGCCGATTCGGGTCTCGCCTCCGCCGGGTGACCTTCCGATCTCAAGAGAAAATGCAGCCGTCCCCGGCAGCTTGCCGCGATTGGATGTTTCTTTGGCCGGGCAGGAGCTTTCCGGGGCTTCCTCCTCGCTCTTGGGAGAGCTTTCCCAGAGTCCGGGGCGCACCCGGTTGGTCCTTCCTCAGCCCGGCTCCGCGGTCACCGCCGGAAGCCAGGGGAGTTTCCTCGCTTCTTCCGAAGCTTCGTCGGCAGTCTTGTTGGTTCCCCCGATCCCGATCCCAGTCCCGATCCCGGTCCCGCTGACTCCCCCGCCGGCTCTTGAGAGCGAGGTGGCTCCAGCCTTGGAGGCGTCAATCCAGAGCTCTGAGGCGGAGATCGCGGAGGGCTCCGTCACAGGCTTCGAGGAGCCGTGGGCGGAACTGCGCGAACCCGAAGAGGAGCCGCCGATGGCCGATGGTAGCCCCCGGTTCCATTCCCTGCCTTTGCCTGAAGAGGACGAGCCGCTCTCGCTCGATGATCTGGAGGGGGAAATCCAAGTCCCGGACGTCGTCGACGAGGCTGAGATCCTTTTGGATCCCGAGGATTTCCAGGGCTTGTCCGCCCCGGAAGAATCAGAGCCCTTCGAGGAGGTAGCCGTGCCGTCTCGTTTGCCGGCCGTGGAGCCGTTGAACGACAACCTCTTGGAGCGGCCGATGGCCTTTGTGCCGGTCGCGGCGATGGAGGCTGCCGCTTCCGCGACAGGGCCTGAGGTCAAGACCCCTCTCATGCCCGCACCGGTCGTCGGACTCCCTCCTCTCGCAGTCGACGAAGAAGAGACTGCGTGGCCGGCGAACCCGCTCGGCGAGGGAACGTTCGGACCTCTTCTCGCCGAGCAGCCTCGTTTGGAGCAGCTCGATTCGATTCCGCTTGCTGAAACGAAGAAGGTGTCTCCGGCGCCTCTTGGGGAGGTCCTCCAATCCGGGCCGATGGCGGACGAAGACGACATCCTCGACGAGCTTTTTGTTTCACCTGCGGCCGCCCAGGGAGAAAAACGCGGTCTCAGCAAAACCGCGATCATGGCGATCTCCAGCGTCGTCGGAGTGGCCCTCTTTTCGATCATCGGCGTCTATTTCGTCATCAATTCCTTCCTCGGCGGGCTCGATCCTGCCGAGGCCTATCGTGAACCCGATGGTGGCGGTGTCCTCTCCGGGACCGAGCCTGGGGGGAGTCTCGCGGTGAAACCCAAGGGAGTCACGGTTCCCACGTCGGCTCCCGAGTCCGTGGTCGCAGATCCTCCCGCGGTGATTGATCCTGTGGCAATGCTGCGCGAGGGATCTTCCCCGGAAGCGGGTGGGCCCGGTGCGCCAGTTCCATCGGATCCTCCGGCTGTCTCCTTCGACGAGAAAGTCCAGCAGGCGGTGAACGGACCCCGCGGCCTCACCGGTTCGGTCATTGGTTCGGTTCCGACTCTCGATTTGGTGGAAAGGCCTGCGACGGACTTTTCCGGCGAGGTTTCCAAGGTCCCGGCTCCAACCGCAGGAGAAACACCTGTTGAGGCGGCGATGGCGACCCCGTCCGCCGTGGTTGGATCCTCTGCTTCCGAGCCCACGGGCGGAGCGGTAGCGCCGCGTTCCCTCGATTCTGCCTCCACCAAGGATCCAAACTTCAATCCTCCGGCCTCCTTTCCGGCGCCTGGTCCCAACGACGGAGCGCTTGGGAAAACCCACGATCTCATTGACACCTTCCTCCGCGCGCCCGACTGGGCGACGCGGGTGAACTACACCTATCAGGGCGAAAGCTTGCGAGCAGCAATCGAAGAGTATCACAAGAAGTGGCCCTACGCTCCTTTCGAGCGCTACTCCCTTCAGCTTTTTCAGATCGAACCCGATCCCTCTCTCGGCGGGCCATACTGGGTTTTCTTCGTTTCCACGAGCGACGAGGAGGAAGGTTTTCCTCTCATCGTCCGCACCGAAGGCGGAATTTTGAAGGTCGATTGGGAGATTTTCGCCGAGTTCTCCGATCGCCACTTCCTCCGCTTCCGCGAGGGTAAGGTGGACCCTCCCGCGACTTTCCGCCTCATTGTCGAGCGGTTCTCCGACTATTACGGCACCGACAAGGAGGCCTTCACCGATTTGAAGGACTACGCTGTCTTTCAGGTGAATCCGCCCTATGGCGGACCCAACGAGTTCGCCGAGTATGTGTTTGTAAAGAAAGACACGCCGATTGCCGAAAAGCTGGATGGACTCGTCCGCCTCGGTGACGAACCTCTTGCCGTCGTCGTCACGCTCGAAAACAAGCCCTTTGCCCACGGAGTAAAGCACTTCGTCATTTCCGAACTGCTCACCGAAGGCTGGTTTCGCTGAGGGATCCGGCGGGGCGCGAACCTGGCCATGGAGACGGCGATCGACCGATTCATCAGGCTCCTTGCCGTGGAGAAAGGCCTTTCGGAAAACTACCAACTTTCCGTGCGCCGTTCGCTCGAGACCTTTGCGGGTTGGCTTGAAACGGAGCAAGGGCTCACCGACCCGGCCGCGGTGGAGTTGCGGCACCTCACCGGCTACCTCGCCCATCGTCGGCTCGAGGACCGCCTCGCCGCCTCGAGCGCCCGCGTCGAGCTGATCGCCCTGAAGATCTTCTTCCGGCACCTCGCCGCAAAGGGGGCGGTGGCCACCGATCCCGCCGACCCGATCGATCCTCCGCGTCTTGAGAAATACCTGCCCGATACCCTCAACGAACCGACCGTGGCACGTTTATTGGAATCCGTCGACGATACCATGCCGCTGGCGCGGCGCGACCGGGCCATGCTCGAGTTGCTCTATGCGAGCGGCTTGCGCGTCTCAGAGCTCACCGGCGCAAGGCTCGAGAATCTCTTTCTCGAGGAGGGAGCGATCCGCGTCACGGGCAAGGGG